>Ga0157371_10001190_pt1 | contig 27868 bp, 20 predicted proteins | sample C45metaG_FD_113462 | JGI IMG/M metagenome (GOLD analysis project Ga0157371, IMG submission 113462) | Corn rhizosphere microbial communities from Kellogg Biological Station, Michigan, USA - C4-5 metaG | ecosystem: Host-associated > Plants > Roots > Rhizosphere > Soil | place: USA: Michigan... | reverse complement strand
CGCAGGCCATCGCCGCCAAGGCGGACTCCTACGGTTGGACCACGTTACGCCGGGGGTAGGAGTCCGGCTTGCCGGCGATGGGGCGCGCAGCGGCCCTAATGAATTCGACGCCGCAGCCGGGGCCTGCTACGCAGGCCATCGCCGCCAAGGCGGACTCCTACGGGTGGATCACGTCACGCCGGGGTAGGAGTCCGGCGCGCAGCGGCCCCGGTGCATTCAACAGCGTTTACGCAGAACGCTCTACGCGCCGGGTGCGGAGGTTGAACAGGGCTTTGATGCCCCGAGCGATCAGGGGCCAGAACAGCATCAGCAGGGCTGCTGTGGTCAGGCCGCCGACCAGGGGGTTGGACCAGAAAATGCCCATTTCGCCGTTGGAGAACAGCATCGATTGGCGGAACGCATCTTCGGCCTTGTCGCCCAGGACCGCCGCCAGCACCAGCGGCGCGATGGGGTAGCCGAGTTTCTTGAACAGGTAGCCCAGCGCGCCGAAGACCAGCATCAGGCCGACATCGAACATCGAGTTGTGCACCGAGTAGGCACCAATGGCGCAGACCATGATGATGATGGGCGCAATGATCGAGAACGGGATACGCAGGATCGACGCAAACAGCGGCACGGTGGCCAGCACCACGATCAGGCTGACGACGTTGCCCAGGTACATGCTGGCGATCAGTCCCCAGACGAAATCATGCTGCTCGGTGAACAGCGTTGGCCCAGGGTGCAGGCCCCAGATCATCAGCCCGCCGAGCATCACCGCGGCGGTCGCCGAGCCGGGAATGCCCAGGGTCAGCATCGGCAGCAGCGCGCTGGTACCGGCCGAATGGTCGGCAGTCTCCGGCGCGATCACGCCTTCGAGTTCGCCCTTGCCGAAATTCTCGCGGTTCTTGGAAAACCGTCGGGCCAGGCTGTAGCTCATGAAGGAGGCCGCTGTAGGACCGCCGGGGGTGATGCCCATCCAGCAACCGACCAGGGTACTGCGCAGCAGCGTCAGCCAGTAGCGCGGCATTTTTTTCCAGGTGCGCAGAATGTCCATCGGTGTAATGCGCGCCCGTTCCCCGCGAAACACCAGACCTTCCTCGACCGTGCACAGGATCTCGCCAATGCCGAACAGGCCGATCACCGCCACCTCGAAACTCATGCCCGACAGCAGCCAGGGCTGGTCGAAGGTCAGGCGCAGGTCACCGGACACCGTGTCCATGCCCACCGCGGCCATGCCGAAGCCGATCATCATCGACACCACGGTTTTCAACGGAGGGTTCTTGCTCATGCCGATGAAGGTGCAGAACGCCAACAGGTAAACCGCAAAGAATTCCGGCGAGCTGAACTGCATGGCGAATTCGGCGATGCGGGTCGACAGGAACGTCAGCAGCAGCACGCCGACCAGTGCGCCCAACAGGGCGGAGGTGAACGCTGCGGTCAGCGCCTCGGCGGCGCGGCCCTGGCGGGCCATGGGGTAGCCGTCGAACGTGGTCGCCACCGAAGAGGGTTCACCGGGAATATTGAACAGGATCGAGGTGATCGAACCGCCGAACAACGCGCCCCAGTACATGCAGGACAGCAGAATGATCGCCGACACCGGCGACATGGTGAACGTCAGCGGCAGCAGCAGGGCCACACCGTTGGGCGCGCCCAGACCGGGCAGCACCCCGACCAGAATGCCCAGCAACACGCCGATCACCATCAGGCCGATATGGCCGGGCGTCATGATCAGGCTCATGCCCTGCATCAGGGAGTCTATTTCGCTCATTTCAGTGCTCCCTTGATCCAGTGGGCGAGGTCACCGAGCGGCCCGGCATCGAGCGGCACTTTGAACCACAAGGCGAAGATCAGATAGCTGGCCACGGCGGCGCCACCGGCCACGGCCAGGATGGTCAGCCAGCCGTAGCGTTTTTCCCGTTGGGTGTCGCGCCACATGAACCAGCCGATGAACAGCGCCGAGGACAGGTAGATGCCCAGCAGTGGCATGCTGGCCACGAACAGCACGATGGGCACAAAGACTTTGAGCACCTGGGCGAAACCGTGGCGGCTGACGAAGGGTTCCAGCAGCCGGCGCCAGTGGAACAGGGTGCCGAGCAGGTTGGCCACGCTCGCGGCAGTGAGCAGCAGGCCGATGTAGAAGGGGAAATAGCCCGGCTCGGGGCCGGCATCGCCCCAGCCAATGCCGCTTTCGTAGCTGCCGTACATGATCACGGCGCCCAGGCTTGCGGTGAACAGGGCCAGGCCGAGTTCGACCCAACGGCTGCCGACCAGCGTTTCGGTGGATGTGGACATGGGTGTTTCCTCAGGTCGGGCGCCACAGCGGGCGCCCTGGCGAAATCACTTGCGCAGCCAGCCAGCCTGGCTGAACACCGGGGTGACACGGGCCGTGTCTTTCTCGATGTAGGCGTTCAGCGCCTGGCCTTCCAGGAACGTCGGCACCAGCGCGTTGCGCGCCACGTATTCCTTGAACTCGGGTGCTTCGGTGACCTTGCGCAGCAGCTCCACATAGAAGGCGCGCTGCTCGTCGCTGACACCACCGGGCATGAACACCGTACGTGGGAAGCGATACTGGTCGACGCCCAGACCTTGTTCCTTGCAGGTGGGAATGTCGGCCCAGGACTGGCTGTCGGTGACTTTCTGGGTGTATGCCATGCGTTCCTGGCTGAACACGCACAGCGGCTGTACTTGATTGCCGCGCCAGTTGCTGATGCTTTCGGCCGGGTTGTTGACGTTGGAGCTGATGTGCTTGCCGGCCAGTTGAATGGCCGCTTCACTGCCACTCTTGAACGGAATGTAGGTCAGCTTGGTGCCATTGGTCTGGTTCAGCAGCAGGGTCAGGGTCTGGTCGACGTCCTTGGACTGGCTACCGCCCATGCGCAGCTTCGCGGGATCGGCTTTCACCGCTTCGTAGTAGGCCTTGGCGTCTTTCCAGGGCGCGTCCGGGTAGGTCCAGAGGATGAAGTCATCTTCGGCGACCGCAGCGACGGGCGTCAGGTCGGTCCATTGATAACCCAGTTTGGCCACCAGCGGCAGCAGGTATACGTTATTGGTGCCGATCACCAGGCGATCCGCTTCACCTTGGGTCATCTTCATGTCGAGGAAGGCTTCGGCACCGTTGCCGCCGCCTTTGTTGAGCACCACCGTGCTGACGTCGAGCAGCTTGTGCTGGCTGATGATGGACTGGATCAGGCGCCCGAGCTGGTCGGTGCCACCCCCAGGGCCGCCGGCCACGATAATCTCAACATTCTTCTCCGGCTGCCAGGCGGCGAGGGCGGGTGCGGCTGCGCCACAGAGCAGGGAAGTGGCGGCGAGCAGGTGCGTGAAATGACGACCGAGAGCGGTAGGCATGCGGGAAACCTCTTTGTTGTCTTTGTTATGGTTGGCCTGAGTGTGGGAAAAGGAGCGATGCACGTCTAGTCAAAAAAATACATACGGCAATAACCCTGGGTTATTGCTGAGCAGACAAAAGGGTTTATGGAGTTCGATAACCTGAGGTGATAGCCGTATGAAGACTTTTGATTAGACGGTTATCGGTACCGCCTGGTTATAGTGGCGCCTTGAACAAGAACGATAAAAAACAGAGGTACATCTCCATGGCCACTCCACATGTCCTGGACCCTGCGGCGACGCCCTCGGCCGCTGGCACCAAGGTACTGCAAGCCAGCCGCGTGCGCTGGCGGATTTTTGCGATCGTCTTCGCACTCACCGTCATCAATTTGATCGACCGCGTCTCGCTGTCCATCGCCATGCCCACCATCGCCGCTGAATTCCAGCTGACACCGGCCTTGCAGGGCTTGATCCTCAGCAGTTTCTTCTGGGCCTATGCGCTGTTGCAGATCCCCGGCGGCTGGCTGATCGACCGCTACGGGCCGCGCCGGGTGATCACCTGGTCGACGGGCCTGTGGGGAGCGTTCCAGACCCTGGCCGCTTTCGTCACCGGCGGCACCTCGCTGCTGTTCGCGCGGGTTGCCCTGGGCGCCGCCGAAGCGCCGCTGTTCCCGTCGGGCGGCAAGCTCAACTCGCTGTGGCTGGCCCCTGGCGAACGCAATCGCGGCGCAGTGCTGATGGACTGCGGCGGGCCGATCGGTGTCGCCCTGGGCGGCCTGATCATCGCCTACCTGATTGCCGTGCTGGGTTCCTGGCGGATCGCCTTCTTCGTGGCTGGGGTCGCGACCCTGGCGATGACCTGGGTGGCCTGGCGTTACCTGCGTGATGATCCCGCCCAGCATCCCGACGTCAATGCCGGCGAGCTGGCGCATATCAACGTCGGTCGCGACACCCCAGCGGCTGCGGCGGCGCGGGTGCCGGTCAAAGGCCTGGGCATTGCGCCACGCTCGTTGGTGGGCATAGTGCTGGGTCGCGCCAGCTGGGCCATGGTGTTTTTCGGCCTGTTGACCTGGGGCCCCAGCTACCTGGCCAGTGCCCGCGGTTTCGACATCAAGGGCATCGGCTTCGCTACGTTCATCATCTTCATGTGTGGTGCGGCAGGTTCGCTGTGTGGCGGTTTCCTGTGCGACCTGCTGATTAGAAAGGGCGTCAACCGTGGGTTGGCGGCCAAGGGCCTGCTCAGCCTGTCGGGCCTGATCGCGCTGGGCGCCTTCATGTTGCTGCCGACCCTGCAGGATCCAGTGGCCGCCGTGGCGCTGCTGGCCCTGACGGCGTTCTTCCTGATGTGGGGCAGCCTGTACTGGAGCTTTCCGGCCCTGCTCGCGGCACCGGCCCGTGTCGGCCTGATCGGCGGGGTAATGAACCTGGCCGGTAGCCTGGGCGGTATCGCCGTGCCGATCCTGGTCGGCCTGATCCTGCAGTTCTTCAACGGTTACACCGGTGTGCTGGGCTTCTTTGCCCTGTGCTCGGCCGTGTTCATCCTCGGCACGCTGCTGATCGGCCTGGATGGTGCCTCACCCGAGGAGCAGCGCCATGCATGATGCCTTCTACCGCGGGCCGATCGTCGATGCCCACCAGCACTTCTGGGACCCGATCGCCAATGACCATCCCTGGCTGGCACCCCAGGCCAGTATTCCGTTCCGCTACGGCGACTACAGTGCCATCAAGCGCCGCTACTTTCCCGATGACTATCGTCAGGATGCCCAGCGCCACAATGTAGTCGAAAGCGTCTACGTGGAAACTGAATGGAATCCCAATGACCCCTTGGGCGAAACCGCGTTCATCGACGCCGTCGCCCGCCGGCATGGCCTGGCCAATGCCGTCGTCGCGCAGGCCTGGCTGAATGCCGACGATGCCGCGCAGGTGTTGGCCGGGCAAGCGGCTTTTGGCCGAGTGCGCAGTGTGCGGCACAAGCCTGGTGGCCCGGATCGACCGGAGGCCGTGGGCAGCGCCCGCAGCCTTATGAGCGATGAGCGGTGGCGCCGAGGCTACGCCGAACTGGCAGGGCATGGCCTGCATTTCGACCTGCAGGCGCCATGGTGGAACCTGCCCGAGGCCGAGTGCCTGGCCCGGGACTTTCCAGCCACTCAGATCATTCTCAACCACGCCGGCTTGCCCAGCGACCGCAGTGCCCACGGCCTGCAGGCCTGGCACCAGGCCATGGCACGGCTGGCCGAACACCCCAACGTGGCAGTGAAGATTTCCGGCCTGGGCCAGGCTGGCCGGCCCTGGACCGTCGCCGATAACGGTTGGATCGTGCGCCAGTGCATCGACCTGTTCGGCCCGGAGCGAGCGATGTTCGCCAGCAATTTTCCGGTCGACAGCCTGTGCGCCCGCTTCGACGACATTTATGACGGCTTCAAGCAGATCGTCGTCGATCTGCCGGCCAGCGCCCAGCGCCAGCTGTTTTGCGACACCGCCCGCCGTATCTACCGCACCCAACAAGACGTGACGCCGACTGTCGGTGCCCGTACTGACCAGAGGACATTCGCATGACCCCATCACTACCCCGTATTGCCATGGTCCTGGGCGACCCTGCCGGCATTGGCCCGGAATTGATCGCACGGCTGCTGAGCGACCCGGTCGTGCGCGGCCAGGCGCGTTTCGTGCTGATCGCCGACGAGGCCGAGATGCAGCGCGGCATGCAGATCGCCGGGCTGAATTTTCCCTACCAGGCGGTCGATTCGCTGCAGGCGCTCGACTTCAGCACGGACACCCCGTTGTTCTTCAATTACCGGGGCGGGGCTGCGGGCGAGTTTCCTCGCAGCGAAGCCAGCGTGATCGGCGGCCGCTACAGCCTCGATACATTGGAAAAGGCACTGCGCCTGACCGCCGACGGCGACACCGACGCCATTATCTTCGGCCCGCTGAACAAGACCTCGCTGCACATGGCCGGCATGGCTCACAGCGACGAGTTGCACTGGTTCGCCGAATACCTGGACTATCACGGGCCGTTCTGCGAATTCAACGTGCTGGACAACCTGTGGACGTCGCGCGCCACCTCCCATGTCGCACTGGCCGACGTGCCGGGCATGATCACCCACCAGCGCGTGCTTGAGGCGATCGAGCTGATCGACAACGAACTCAAGCGCAGCGGCCTGGCCCGGCCGCGCATCGGTGTCTGTGGCCTCAACCCGCACAACGGTGACAACGGCAGCTTCGGCCGTGAAGAACTGGACATCATCGGCCCGGCGGTGAAGGCGGCGCAGGCTGCTGGCATCGGTGCCGACGGACCTTACCCGGCGGACACTATTTTCCTCAAGGTGCAGGGCGAACAGAAAGCCTTCGACGCCGTGGTGACGATGTACCACGACCAGGGGCAGATCGCGATCAAGCTGATGGGCTTCTCGCGCGGCGTGACCGTGCAGGGTGGCCTGCCGATTCCGATCACCACACCGGCCCACGGTACGGCGTTCGACATCGCCGGGCAGGGCAAGGCCAATATCGGTGCCATGCGCCAGGCGTTCGAGATCGCTTGCCGAATGGGCGCCAACCGCCGCTGAACCCCTTTTCAGTCACCCTTTTGGCTTCCCCGCGCAGCGTGCGCGGGGAGGCTTTTTTGCGTCCTTCGAACGGTGTTTTATCGATCACCCAGGGTTATCACTGAATGCCTATAAGTGATTAGCTGGATATCACCGCGCTCGCTACAGTCATTCCATCGATGCCTGACTGGCCCCGCCAACAGCGCCGTCGTACCACAACAACAACCGTCGACAAGCCGTTGCCTCACTCTCCGGCACGTGCCTTTGATCGCTGTTCGAAAGGAGTTACCCGCATGAAAATCAAGGCCATCCGCACCCGTGTATTCGAATGGAAAGGCAAAGTCGTGCCGCCGCAGGCGCATTTCTGCACCAATGCCAGTGACATCCTGTTCGAACGTGGCGATGCCATGGGGTCGTTCCGCTTCCACGGCTGGCTGGTGGTCGAAGTCGAGACCGACAACGGCCTCGTGGGCATCGGCAACTGTGCGCTGGCACCGCGGGTCGCCAAGGAAATCATCGACACCTACCTGGCACCGATCGCCATTGGCGAAGACCCCTTCGACAACGAATACATCTGGCAGAAAATGTACCGCCAGAGCCATGCCTGGGGGCGCAAGGGCATCGGCATGGCCGCCATCTCGGCGATCGACATCGCCATCTGGGACATCATGGGCAAGGCCGTCGGCAAGCCGGTGTTCAAACTGCTGGGCGGGCGCACCAAGGAAAAAATCTGGACCTACGCCTCCAAGCTGTATGCCAATGACAACCTCGACCTGTTCCTGGAAGAAGCCCAGGGCTACCTGAGCCAGGGCTTCACCGCGCTGAAAATGCGCTTCGGCTACGGCCCGAAGGATGGCCCGGCGGGCATGCGCCGCAACATCGAGCAAGTGCGTGCACTGCGCGAACTGGCCGGCCCGGACGTCGACATCATGCTCGAATGCTACATGGGCTGGACCCTGGAATACGCCCGGCGGATGCTGCCCAAGCTGGCTGAATTCGAGCCGCGCTGGCTGGAAGAGCCGGTGATTGCCGACGACATCGAAGGCTACATCGAGCTGAAGAAGATGGGCATCATGCCGATCTCCGGCGGCGAACACGAGTTCACCTCCTATGGCTTCAAGGACCTGCTGGAGCGCCGCGCGGTCGACGTGATCCAGTACGACACCAACCGGGTCGGGGGCATCACCGCAGCACGCAAGATCAACGCCATGGCCGAAGCCTGGTCGGTGCCGGTCATCCCGCACGCAGGGCAGATGCACAACTATCACCTGACCATGTCCACCACGGCCTCGCCCATGGCCGAGTTCTTCCCGGTGTTCGATGTCGAGGTGGGCAACGAGTTGTTCTACTACGTGTTCAAGGGCGAGCCGCAGCCGGTCAACGGCTATATCCAACTGGACGACGACAAGCCCGGCCTGGGCCTGGAAATCAGCGACGAGTACCTGAGCGATTTCAATATCATCGAATAAATCCGAAAGGATGCCCAAGCGGCCCGCTTGCGCGATACTCTGGGTCTATTCCAGAACAGGTAGGGCCGGTGTATGCCGTTGCACGTTGTCTCGACACTCGCGCATGTCGATTCGCACGAGTGGGATGCGCTACTGCCGGTAGCGCAACCCTTCCTCAGCCACGCCTTTCTCAGTGCCCTGGAAGACAGCGGCAGCCTGGACAAACACTCCGGCTGGCGCCCGGAGCATCTGCTGCACATCGAGGACGGTCGCCTGCGCGCGGCCTTGCCCGGCTACCGTAAATGGCACTCCTACGGCGAATACGTGTTCGATCATGGTTGGGCCGATGCCTGCCGGCGCGCCGGCCTCGACTATTACCCCAAATGGCTATGCGCCGTGCCGTTCAGCCCGGTCAGCGGCCCGCGCCTGCTGGCGCGCCAGGTCAGCGACGGCCTGGAGCTGTTGCAGAGCCTGCCGGGGTATCTGGAAATCGAAGAGTTGACCAGCGCCCACATCAATTTCACCGACCCCGGGCTGGACGCCGCCATGGCGGACCAGCCCGGCTGGCTGCAGCGGCTGGGCTGCCAATACCACTGGCACAACCGCGGTTATCGCGACTTCCAGGATTTCCTCGACACCCTCAGCTCGCGCAAGCGCAAACAGATGCGCAAGGAGCGCGAGCAGGTCGCGGCCCAGGGCATCGAGTTCGAATGGCGCGAGGGCCATCAACTCAGCGAGGCTGACTGGGATTTTGTCTATGCCTGCTATGCCAACACCTACGCGGTGCGGGGCCAGGCGCCCTATTTGACGCGGTCGTTTTTCAGCCTGCTGGCCGAGCGGATGCCAGCCGCCATTCGCGTGGTCCTGGCCCTGCACCAAGGGCGCCCGGTGGCCATGGCGTTCAGCCTGCTGGGCGGCGACAGTTTCTACGGGCGCTACTGGGGGTGCCTGGCCGAATACGACCGCCTGCATTTCGAAACCTGCTTCTACCAGGGCATGGACTACGCCATTGCCCATGGCCTGCAGCGCTTCGATGCCGGTGCCCAGGGCGAGCACAAGCTGATTCGCGGCTTCGAGCCGGTGATCACCCACTCCTGGCATTACCTGTTGCACCCGGGCCTGAAGGCGGCCGTCAGTGAATTCCTCGACGGCGAGCGGGCCGGGGTGCTGGCGTATGCCGAAGAGGCGAGGGCCGCGCTGCCTTATCGGCAAGCGTGAACCCTCGTTGAGGGGGGGGCTCAGTCGACGCCGACGAAACCGCCGGTCTGGTGGTGCCACAAGCGTGCGTAGAGGCCCTGGTGAGCGAGCAGTTCGCTGTGGGTACCGATTTCGGCGATACGGCCGTTCTGCAGCACCACCAGGCGGTCCATCTTGGCAATGGTCGACAAGCGGTGGGCAATGGCGATCACCGTCTTGCCGGTCATCAGGGTTTCCAGGCTTTCCTGAATGGCCGCTTCGACCTCGGAGTCCAGCGCCGAGGTGGCTTCGTCCATGATCAGGATCGGCGCGTTCTTGAGCAGCACCCGCGCAATGGCGATGCGCTGGCGCTGGCCACCGGACAGCTTGACCCCGCGCTCACCCACGTGGGCATCGAAGCCCATGCGCCCCTCGGAGTCGGACAACTGCGGAATGAACTCGTCGGCGCGGGCTTTGCGCACCGCTTCCCACACCTGCTCTTCGTTGGCCTTGGGCTTGCCGTAGCGCAGGTTCTCGAGGATCGAGCGGTGCAGCAGCGAGGTGTCCTGGGTGATCATGCCGATCTGTTCACGCAGGCTTTCCTGGGTGACCTGGGCAATGTCCTGGCCATCGATCAGGATTCGCCCGGCGGGCAGGTCGTACAGGCGCAGCAGCAGGTTGACCAGGGTCGACTTGCCGGCACCGGAAGGGCCGATAAGGCCGATCTTTTCACCCGGACGAATATCCAGGGTCAGGCCATCGATGATCTTGCTGCCTTTGCCGTAATAAAAATCGACATTCTCGAAACGCACGCCGCCGCGGTCGATCTTCAGCTTGGGCGCGGCCTTGGCGTCGGTCACGCTGACCGGTTGGGCGATGGTCTGTAGGCCATCCTGGACCATGCCGATGTTCTCGAAAATACCGTTGACCACCCACATGATCCAGCCCGACATGTTGACGATCCGGATCACCAGGCCAGTGGCCAGGGCAATCGCCCCGACGCTGATCAGCGACTGGCTCCACAGCCACAACGCCAGGCCGGTGGTGCTGACGATCAGCAGACCGTTCAAGGTGGTGATGGCGAAGTCCATGCTGGTGATCACACGGCTGGCCAACTGGGTCTTTTCGGTCTGCTCGGTGATCGCTTCGCGGGCGTACTGCTGCTCCATGCTGGTGTGGGCGAACAGCTTGAGGGTGGCGATGTTGGAGTAACCGTCGACGATGCGGCCCATCAGTTTCGAGCGCGCGTCAGAGGACACCACCGAGCGTTCCTTGACCCGCGGCACGAAGTAGTAAAGCGCCGTGGTGTACAGCACGATCCAGCTGATCAACGGAATCATCAGGCGCCAGTCCGCCTCGGCGAACAGCACCAGGGCGCTGATGGCGTAGATCAGCACGTGCCACAGGGCGTCGACCGCGGCCACGGCCGAGTCGCGCAACGAGTTGCCGGTCTGCATGATGCGCTGGGCGATGCGCCCGGCAAAATCGTTCTGGAAGAAGTTCATGCTCTGCTTGAGCACGTAGTTATGGTTTTGCCAGCGGATCATGCTGGTCATGCCCGGGCTGATGGCCTGGTGCACCAGCAGGTCATGCAAGCCGATGAAGATCGGCCGCAGGACCAGCGCCACCACCGCCATCCAGGTCAGCTCCAGGGCATGGTCGCTGAAGAAATTGACGTTGGGCGTGCCTTGGGCCATGTCGATGATGGTGCTGAGGTAGCGAAACAGCGCCACCTCGATCAGCGCACCGATCAGGCCCACCACCAGCAGCACCGCGAACGTGGGCCACACTTGGCGCAGGTAGTAGATGTAGAAAGCCAGGACCTTGGTGGGAGGCGTCTCGGTCGGAGCTTCACGGAAAATATCGATCCATTGCTCGAAACGACGATACAGCATGTGGCGTGCTCTCCTTTTCGTAGGTAGCGGCCCTGGCCGCGGTGTCCTGCCTGCCGATCAGTTCAGGCGCTTGGCCGATGTGATGAACACCGGGTCCGTGGGCACGTTCTGCATGCCGCGCGAATTGCCCGTGCGCACGTTGGCGATCTGATCGACCACGTCCATGCCCTTGACGACCTTGCCGAACACGGCATAGCCGAAGTCGCGACCACCGTGGTCAAGGAAGTCGTTGTCCTTGTGGTTGATGAAGAACTGGCTGGTGGCCGAGTCCTTTACTTGAGTGCGTGCCATGGCGAGGGTTCCGCGAACATTGTGCAGACCGTTGTCGGCTTCGTTCTTGATCGGCGCGCCGGCCTTCTTCTCGACCATGTCTTTGGTGAACCCGCCACCCTGCACCATGAAGCCCGGGATCACCCGGTGGAAGATAGTGTTGTTGTAGTAGCCCTTGTCCACATAGGCGAGGAAATTGGCGGTACTGACCGGCGCCTTGACGGCGTCCAGCTCGACTTCGATGTCACCGAAACTGGTGGTCAGCAGCACGTGAGGGGCCTTGGCATCGGCAGCCAGCAATTGGCCGGCCATGAGCAGCGTGCAGGCGGCGAGCAGAATTTTTTTCAGCATGGAGTCAGTGATCCTTGTTCGAGGTGTCGACTGGGGTAGGAAGGTCCAGCACGGTGGGTTGCAGCGCGGTGGCTGACGCGTGTGGTCAGGCGCGGTGACGATGATAAGCGTAGCGCAGAGCGTTCGCGATAGCGCGTATCGGTGTTGTGAGCGGGCCAGCGGCAAAGAACCGCGCGTGGCGCTCGGTTCTGCGAGGCGGGCCCGTGCCTATGGGGCTTCGCTGACCGCGACGGCGTCTTCCAGGGGCGCGGTGTCGAATGTTCGTAACAACTCGACAAGAATCTGTGTCGCCGGCCCCAGGGGTTTGTCCTTGTTGGCGTAGAGATAAAACACCGGGTGGCGGCTACCGCCTTGCTCCAGGGGCAGGGCGGTGAGCACACCCTCGCGCAGTTCGCGTTCGATCAGGTGGCGGGGCAGCCAGGCAAAACCCAGGCCGCTGCTGACGAAGGTGCTGGCGGTGGCCAGGCTGCCGACGGTCCAGCGCTGTTCGGCGCCCAGCCAGCCGACATCGCGGGGCTGTTGCCGGCCCGAGTCGCGGATCACCACCTGCATGTGGGTTTCCAGGTCCTGGAAGTTCAACGCCCGACCGGTGCGCGACAGGGCGTGATCGGGGTGCGCGACCGCGACGAACTCCACCGCGCTCAGCTCGGTGCCCAAATAGCCGGGAATGCTGTAGGCGCTGATGGCCAGGTCGGCCACGCCTTCGTGCAACACTTCTTCGACCCCCGACAGCACTTCCTCGCGCAGCCTCACCCGGCAGCCACGGCTTTGCGGCATGAACGCAGTCAGCGCGCGCACCAGCCGCGTGGACGGGTAGGCGGCGTCCACCACCAGGCGCACTTCCGCCTCCCAGCCCTGTTCCATGTGGTACGCCAGGTCTTCCAACTGGCTGGCCTGCTTGACCAGTTGGCGCGAACGGCGCAGCAGCACGCTGCCGGCCTCGGTCAACACCGCCTTGCGGCCATCGATGCGCAGCAGCGGCACGCCCAGTTGGTCCTGCATCCTCGCCACCGTATAGCTGACCGACGATTGCGAGCGGTGCATGGCCTCGGCAGCCTGGGCAAAGCCGCCGTGGTCGACCACCGCCTGCAGGGTTCGCCATTGATCAAGGGTCACGCGGGGCGCTTTCATGTCACTCTCCGGCTAGCGCGAGAAAGCCGACAGCCTAAAGGAATACCGGCTCAAAACCCATGCCCGGATCGCTTGCACCTGTATTCGCTGCCGCGTTAAGGTCGCGCCCCCGCAGATTCGAGGCCGCCATGGGCTATTTACTGATCGTCACGCTGATCCAGGCGTTTTCCTTCAACCTGATTGGCGAGTACCTGGCTGGCCAGGTGGACAGCTACTTCGCGGTCCTGGCCCGCGTGCTCATCGCCGGCCTGGTGTTTGTGCCGCTGACGCGCTGGCGTCGGGTGGAACCTGCCTTCCTCAGGGCCATGCTGCTGATCGGTGCCCTGCAGTTCGGCATCACCTATGTGTGCCTGTACCTGAGCTTCCGGGTGCTGAGCGTGCCGGAGGTGCTGCTGTTCACCATCCTCACGCCGCTGCATGTGACCTTGATCGAAGATGCACTCAACCGCCGCTTCAATGGCTGGGCATGCGTGGCCGCACTGGTGGCGGTGGCGGGCGCGGCAATCATTCGGTTCGACCGCATCGACGGCGACTTCCTGCTCGGCTTTCTGCTGCTGCAACTGGCCAATTTCACCTACGCCGCCGGCCAGGTGCTGTACAAGCACTTGATTGCACGCCATCCCGATACCACGCCGCACTATCGGCGGTTCGGCTATTTCTACGTGGGCGCGTTGATCGTGGTACTGCCGGCGTTTGTCGTCTTCGGCAACGTCGGCCACCTGCCGCAAGCGCCCCTGCAATGGGGCGTGCTGGTGTTCCTCGGGCTGGTGTCGACGGCGTTGGGCATGTACTGGTGGAACAAGGGTGCCTGCCTGGTCGCAGGCGGCACCCTGGCGGTGATGAACAACCTGCACGTGCCGGTCGGCTTGCTGCTGAACCTGCTGATCTGGAATCAGCAGGAGCCGCTGGGGCGGTTGTTCATCGGCGGGGCGGTGATTGTCGCGTCGGTGTGGATCAGCCGGTGGGGCAGTCGCCGGTCTTCAGCGATGGCTTGAGCGGCGTGGTGGCAGCCGAACGCACCGGCTCCACGGGCCATGCTTCGGGGTCCAGGTTCAGGTCGGTGAACTTCGAGGCGTCGAACACCGGCTGAGCGATACCGGCGCTGCGCTGCTCGTCGTAGTCACGCATCACCCGCAGGCCGACCTTGAACAGCATCGCCAGGGCCACCAGGTTGACGAACGCCAGGCAGGTCATGGTGATGTCGGCGAAGGCGAACACGGTGCTGAGGTTCTGCACCGCGCCCCACAGGATCAGGCCCAGTACCAGTACGCGGTAACCGATGATGGCCTTGCGGCTGTTGCCGACCAGGAAGCGCAGGTTGTTTTCGCCCAGGTAGTAGTTGTACAGAATCGAGGTGAACACGAACAGCGCCAGGGCCACGCTGATGAACATCCGGCCCCATTCGCCAACCACTGCGGCCAGCGAGTTCTGCGCCAGGGCAATGCCGTCACCTTCAAAGCCCGGGGTGTAAATGCCCGAGAGCAGGATCAGCAAGGCGGTACAGGTGCAGATCACGAAGGTGTCGAGGAACACGCTGAACGCCTGGACCACACCCTGCGCGGCCGGATGGCGGACCGCCGCCACGGCGGCCACGTTGGGCGCGCTGCCCAGGCCGGCTTCGTTGGCGAACACGCCGCGCTTGACGCCCATCACGATGGCGCTACCGAGTAAGCCGGCGAAGGCCGGCTCCAGGCCGAATGCACTTTTGACGATGGTGGCCAGCATGCCCGGCACGTGCTCGAACTGCACGATGATCACGTACAGGGTCACGCAGATATAGGCCAGGGTCTTGACCGGTACCAACAGGTCGGAAACCTTGGCAATTCGCGTGATGCCGCCGATGAACACCAGGCCCAGCAACACCGCCAGGCCGATGCCGGTGTACTGCGGGTCGAAGTGGAAGGCGTTCTGCAGCGAATGGGTCACTGCGAACGACTGCAGGCCATTGAACGCCAGGCCGAACGTGACCAGCAACAGGCCGGCGATCAGCATGGCCATCCAGCGATGGCCCAGGCCGTATTGAATGTAGTACGCCGGGCCACCGCGGTACAAGCCATTGCCGTCACTGCGCTTGTAGACCTGGGCGAGGGTGCATTCGAAGAAGCTGCTGGACATGCCCACCAGCGCGGTCACCCACATCCAGAACACGGCACCGGGGCCGCCCATGGTCACAGCGATGCCGACACCGGCGATGTTGCCCGCACCCACGCGTCCGGCCAGGCTGAGCATCAGCGCCTGGAACGAGCTGAGCTGGCCACCCTGGTTGTGCAGCGCTTCCTTGAACACCGTGAACATGTGGGCGAAATGGCGGAACTGGACGAACCGGGACCTGAGCGTGAAGTAGCTGCCGAGTCCGACGATCAGCACGATAAGGAGTTTCCCCGAGAGGAAGTCGTTGAGCGCTTCGAGCATGGTGTGACCTCTATTATTATCCTGTGCACAGAAACCCGGGCCTGCGGCGAGGGTTCCGTGGGGGCGAATAGTTGGCCAATCGCTCACGTAGGACAATTCCGCATGTTGCTCCGATTTGATGCGACTTGATGCTAACCTAGCGCCTTTCGCATCATCCGGAGTGTCGGCGTGATTCAGAACGTCAGTGCCAATCTCAAGCTTGCCTGCAGCCACTACCGCTCTATCTCGGACGTGTGCCGCAAGCTGTCGATCAACCGGGCACAGTTCAACAAGTACTTGAGCGGGCAGAGCCGTCCGGCGCCCTACAACCTCAAACGCATCGGCGACTTCTTCGGCGTCGAAGAATACGAATGGAACCTGCCGCCCGAGCAGTTCGCCCGGCTGATGGGCGCGCGCGTCGACACCCAGGCCGACAAGGCCGTGGGCGACCCGCTCAGCGAGTTGATGCGACCCCTGCGCGAGCAGTCCGGCAACCTGTCGCGCTATTGCGGCTACTACTTCGAATACGCCAACTGCCTGTCGGTGCCCGGCTCGATCCTGGTGTCGCTGGTGCACCTGCGCGAAGAACGCGGCGTGTTCCTGTTCGAGCGCCACGAACGCCAGGACCGCTCCAGCAGCACCGAGCCGCAGGGCGAAGACTGGCTGCATTGCCGCTACCTGGGCGCCGCGTTCCAACTGCAGGACCGCCTGTTCCTGATCGACTACGAGTCGATCACCGTGAACGAAATGACCCAGACCGTCCTGATCCCCAGCTTCAAAAGCCGCATCACCCGCCTCAATGGCCTCAAGACCGGCGTGTCCAGCAGCGACCGCCGCATGCCCGGCTGCACCCGCGTGGTGTGGGAATACCAGGGCAGCGAGATCAACCGCATCAGCGCCTATCGGCAGCTGCGTTTGTATCGACCGGATGATCCGGCGATCGATGACGATGTGCGGCAGAGGCTGCGCGGTGGGGCGCAGGCGGGTGGGGTGTTTGAGGTGGAGTAGGGGGATGACAGTCAGGCGGGAAGCGGTTGTATGTCGATAGTCGAGTGCTCGCTGAAATGGATGGATAGACGGCTGATGTACTCCAAGGAGGTTGCTGTGGAGCGAGGAGTGGTTTTCAGGCGTTATATAAGTCAGGCTGCCATATTGCCCAGGGCGATGGCGTTGCCTAATGGCGGGGTTGTGGGATAGCTGGTTTGATAGGGTTGCAAGGACGTATGACTTCATGGGTAAGCGGAATTAGCCGCTAGGCTCTGTACGAAATCCCGAGAAACCCAATCGGCGTGCCTCGGAAGCTGAAATTTTGTAGCGTTTCCAGCCATCTACGGAAAGAAATCCTGTGATGGCAAAGCGTTACGAACTCTCGGAAGAGGCCTGGGCTGGGGTTGCTGATCTTTTCACCGAAACCCATGGGCGGGGGCGGCCCCGTCTGAGCGACCGCCTGATGCTCGATGGCGTGCTTTGGGTGCTCTGCTCAGGTGCTGCGTGGCGAGATATACCGGAACGCTTCGGCCCGTGTTCAAGGGTGTATCAACGATTTCGGGGCTGGCGAAACAAGGGCACATTCGATCAGATGCACAAACGCTTGCACCTGAGATTGAATGAGCAAGGATTGATCGATTTGCACACCTGGATGATTGACTCAGCCGCAGTGCGCGCAACCCAAGCCTCATCAGGCGCCGGGAAAAAAGGGGGCCTGACGCGCCTGCCGATCACGCTCTAGGCCGCAGTCGCGGTGGCCTGACAACCAAAATCCACAGGCTATGCGACGCCAACGGGACACCGTTGCGCTTCCTCCTCTCTGGCGGTCATGCCAGCGACATCAGCTACGCCCAATCCCTGCTGGACGAGGTCAGCATTCCATCGAGCCAACGTGGCCGCCCGCGTAAACGCTGTAGATGACTGCTTGCCGACAAGGGCTACGACGCCGAAGCGCTACGTCGCTATTGCGACCACTATCGAATGCAACCCGTCATCCCGCTGCGCTCGATGAAGCGCAAACCCAAGCCTGGCTTACCAAGACTATTTGATCGGCCCAAGTACCGACAGCGCAACATCATCGAGCGCATGTGTGGCTGGCTGAAAGAGAATCGTCGGATCGTGACACGCTTCGACAAGCTCGCGAAAAGCTATGCCGCTATGGTCTCGCTGGCTTGTTCCATGCGGTGTTTGCGACATCTGTTTTCGTACAGAACCTAGGCCCTGAGGCCTTGCGCCATAGTCAGAAGAAAAGCGCTTCTTCGCGCTGGAGCTCCACCGAAACCGGCGGCTCCTGCACGAAAGATCTGTCGAAGTCATACCTGAAGCTGTGATCGGTATGACTGACAACTTGAGACCGCTATTTCGCTGCCGCTTCGCACCACCGCTGGTGCATCTGCTCGGCATTGTCTGGGTCGTCGATCTTGGGCTTCGTACGCAAGGCGAGCGCCTTATCAGCCAGTACGGTCAAGCGCGTAGATCTGTCTCAGGGCTGGGTAGATGGCGCCGTGCCCAAGAATTGCGATGCCTCCGAGGCTAACCTCTGCTATGGAACGTCCAATCACTTGACGGTCATTTAGCTTGTTTCATAATGATCCCATTTGGGGTCGCTAAGTACCATCTAGGCCAACAATGACCCCTATGGGGACCATTATCCGTTGGCTAAACCTTTCAGTCGGCGCGGAGTGTGCTATAACGAGCCTATTCGGGATCACTGAGGCAGTTCTCTCCGTTTAATGTCCCTGATTGGAGTCATTATGTCGTTAGAAAATGCTTCTCCTCATGCTGTAGCCGTTGAGCTTGGCGAGCGACTTCGCCAGGCTCGCCTTAATGCCAACATGACTCAGGCTGAAGTAGCCGAAAAGGCCGGGATGTCTCGCAAGGTCGTTGTGCAGGCTGAGAAGGGCCAAGTTCAACTGCAATACCTGATCGCCATCATGTTGGCGCTAGATCTATCCAGTCATTTGGATGCGTTCCTACCCAAGCAAGAAATCTCACCCGTACAGCTAATGAAGCTTCAGGGGCGCAAGCGCATGCGTGCATCGAGTGCTCGGTCTGGGGAACCCAAGGAGAAAGGTGAATGGTAATGGACGTCGTTGGGGTCGAATATCGTGACCGTGAGGTTGGTGCCGTCAGCTATGACGGTGACAAAGGCATTGGCTTTTTCGAGTACACGCCCAACTTCATGAAGACCGGGATTGAGCTGTCGCCAATCAAAATGCCGCTCGCGAGGAGGATCTACAGCTTCCCTGAGATCAACCAGGCGACCTTCAAGGGTCTTCCAGGGATGATTGCCGACTCTCTGCCCGATGACTTCGGTAACGCAGTCCTGAACGCCTGGATGGCCACCCAGGGCCGCTCCTCGTACGATATCACTCCACTGCAGCGACTACAGTACACCGGCAGGCGCGGCATGGGGGCTCTGGAGTATGTGCCGGCCACTCAACTCAGAAGTCTAAACTCCTCACGCCAGGTGGAGATTCAGTCGTTGGTCGGGATTGCCCAGGAGATTCTGGGCGACCGGGCGAACTTCAATGTCGATCTCGCCGGCAACGGAGAGGCTGATCGCGATGCGATGATGGCGCTGCTTTCGGTGGGCATGAGCGCTGGTGGCGCCCGGCCAAAAGCTGTACTGGCGTTTAACGAGGATTTCACCCAGGTCAGATCTGGGCAGGCAAACGTCAGCGAAGGCTTCACCCACTACCTGATGAAATTCGATGGCGTCAGCGAACACCGGAAGGACAAAGAAGCTTTCGGCGATCCGATGGGTTACGGCGCTATGGAATACGTTTACCACCTGATGGCCAAGCTTTGCGGTATCGACATGATGCCTACTCGCTTGCTGGATGAGGGCAACCGGCGCCACTTCATCACGCAGCGGTTTGACCGGCGAGGAAACGAGAAGATTCACGTGCAGACCCTAAACGGACTGGCGCACGTTGACTTCAAGATGCCAGGCTCTTACTCCTACGCCGAACTGATGCAGTTGGCCAGAAAACTGAAGCTGTCGCCCCTTGAGGCTGAGCAGATCTTCCGGCGCATGGTTTTCAATGTCGTGGCGAGGAACCATGATGACCACTCCAAGAACTTCGCCTTCATCTTGGGCGATGATCATAAGTGGAAGCTCTCCCCGGCGTATGATCTTGCCTACAGCTACAAGCCGGGAAGCCCATGGGTCAATAGCCACTGGATGTCGCTCAACGGCAAGCGCGAAGGTTTCAGCAGAGAGGACTTCTTCAGCTTCGAAAAGCTAAGCCCAATCTTCACCCGGAAGAAGATTGGCCTCATTGTTGATGAGACGATCGAGCACGTCTCCACTTTTCGCCAGCTAGCAAAGAAGAATGGTGTTCCGAAGACACTGAGCGAAGAGATAGATAAAAACCTTCGCCTTGCAATTTAACAGTCGCTCTGTAGTGGTCTAACGAAACCGGACACCAATCACGGTTTCTGCGCTGCAGCCTGGCGCTCCTTGGCTATTGGAATCGGATAGCCGTTGGGGCTATGGGGCTGGGTGCGGTTGTAGTACATCAAAGCAGCGCAGTACAAATAACGCTGCGTCAGCCGCTGATTTGTATCTGTCGGCCGGCATCCATTACGGCTCATGCTTTGCACAAACCGGTGCCCAGAATCATTAGGCTAGTTCACACCTGCCCGCCAAGGGTTGCGCCGAGGAGCAAACCACCGCATTACCCGTAGGGTAACTGCGACATGTCCAGCCACCCACCCCCCCCCTCAAACCCAGTTGTGATCCACCCCCCTTCCAGTTAATCTCCCCCACGTCGCTGCCAATTCAGCGACCCAGGCTTGGCGGCCTGAGAGATACGGCGCAATAGCGCCGCCTTACCCATCGCGGCGTTTTTTATGTCCGCGATGGCGTGTTATGGCGGGTTGCGCAGGGACCTCTTCGGAGGTGCCGGTTCGTATCCCGGTCCGCCAACCTTGTGCAATTCGCCACCCATCCTGCTTGGCGGCAGACGGTGACGACTCCCCACTCGATACGGATCACCACGCCATGACCATTCTGCAGCGCTCGAAAACCCAGGGCAGCACCTCTTTCGCAACGTGCGGCGACGGCTCGCATCAACTCTTTCACATCAACCCCGGCGTTCCCGCTGTTGCAGCGCTTGAATATGCCGCGATGCTTCAGGAGTGCGTCAATCAAGCGCTGCTGGAAGTGGTGGAGGGTGATGCTCGCCCTGCATCGCTATGGCCTGCGCTGTACATGGGCGAGATGGCCAGGGCCATCATCGATGACCTGACCGTGCCGTCGAGTCCAGTGCCAGGCGTTGACTGAAGGCTCACCGCGCAACGTGCGTCAGCCTGTAGCTCTAGCGCAGGTTGACGGCTCTGCAGCAACCCGCCGCCCCTTCACCTCCGCCACTCAACGACTCCCGTTCAACCCCGAACGCATATCCGCCCCGCTAGGCTGCTGAAACACACTCAAGCCAAACTCCGGCAACACCGACAGCAGGTAGTCGAACACATCGCCCTGGATGCGTTCGTATTCGGCCCACGCCGTGGTGCGGGTGAAGCAGTAGATCTCCAGCGGCACGCCTTCGGCGGTGGCTTGCATCTGGCGCACCATGCAGGTCATGTCGGGGTGGATGTCCGGGTGGGCTTTGAGGTAGGCCAGGGCGTAGGCGCGGAAGGTGCCGAGGTTGGTCATGCGGCGCATGTTGGCCGACAGTTCGGCGGTGTCGCCCTGGGCCTGGTTCCATTGGTCGAGTTCGGCTTTCTTGCGGCCCAGGTAGTCGGTCAGCAGGTGGACCTGGGCGAGGCGTTGCTGCTCGCTTGGGTCGAGGAAACGAACGCCACTGGTGTCGATGAACAGGCTGCGCTTGATCCGTCGCCCACCGGATTGCTGCATGCCGCGGTAGTTGCGGAAGGACTCCGACATCAGACGCCAGGTGGGGATCGAGACGATGGTTTTGTCGAAGTTCTGCACTTTCACGGTGTGCAGGGTGATGTCGACGACGTCGCCGTCGGCGCCGACCTGGGGCATTTCGATCCAGTCGCCGACGTGCAGCATGTCGTTGCTGGTCAATTGCACACTGGCGACGAAGGACAGCAGGGTGTCCTTGTAGACCAACAGGATGACCGCCGACATGGCACCCAGGCCCGAAAGCAGCAACAGCGGCGAGCGGTCGATCAGGGTGGCGACGACGATGATGGCGCCGAAGATGTACAAGACCATCCGCGCCAGTTGCACGTAGCCCTTGATCGAGCGCGTGCGGGCGTGCTCGGTGCGGGCGTAGATGTCGATCAGGGCGTTGAGCAGGGCGCCCATGGCCAGCAGCAGGAAAACGATGGTGAACGACAGCGCCAGGTTACCGATGAAGTGCCGGGCGCTGGTGCTCAGTTCGGGCACCAGCACCAGCCCGAACTGCACCACCAGCGAGGGCGTCATCTGCGCCAGACGGTGGAACACCTTGTTGTGGCGCAGGTCGGTCAGCCAGTTCAGGGCGTGTTGACGCGCCAGCATCTTGACCGTGTACAGCAAGGCCGCGCGGACCAGCCGGCCAAGGACCAGTGCGGTGGCCAGCAGTAACAGCAGAGAGAGGCTGGCCTGCATCAGGGGATGGTCGTCGAGGCCGTCGAAAAGTCCCTGTAGCCAGGGCCAGAATTGATCGAGTTTCATGGTGGGGTGCTACTTGCCTGCGAAAAAGGAGGCGATTAGACCTTATTCGCGATGACAATTACGATCCTCCCAACATTTTCAGCGTATTTCTCAGCGCTTATCGGTAAAGAAATTCGGCTAATTCAGCGCAAACCGTTACCCTATGCAGTTGAATTTATGTACTTCGCCGAGGTAAACCCGTGTTTTCCCAATTCGCCCTGCATGAACGCCTGCTCAAAGCCGTGGCCGAGCTGAAATTTGTCGAGCCGACCCCGGTACAGGTAGCGGCCATTCCGCTTGCATTGCAAGGGCGTGACCTGCGGGTGACGGCGCAAACCGGTAGCGGCAAGACCGCCGCCTTCGTCCTGCCGATTCTCAATCGCCTGATCGGCCCGGCCAAGGTGCGCGTCGACATTCGTGCGCTGATCCTGCTGCCCACCCGTGAGCTGGCCCAGCAGACGCTCAAGGAAGTGGAGCGGTTCTCGCAGTTCACGTTCATCAAATCCGGCCTGGTGACCGGCGGTGAGGACTTCAAGGTGCAGGCGGCCATGCTGCGCAAGGTGCCGGACATCCTGATCGCCACGCCCGGGCGCATGCTCGAGCATTTGAATGCCGGCACCCTGGACCTCAAGCACGTCGAAGTGCTGGTGCTGGACGAAGCCGACCGCATGCTCGACATGGGCTTCGCCGAGGACGTGCAGCGCTTGAGCGACGAGTGCGCAGGCCGTGAGCAGACCTTGCTGTTCTCCGCGACCACTGGCGGTGCCGGCCTGCGGGACATGATTGGCAAGGTGCTGAAATCCCCCGAGCATCTGTTGATCAACAACGTCAGCCAGTTGGCCGAGGGCACTCGCCAGCAGATCGTCACCACCGACCACAACGTGCACAAGGAGCAGGTGCTGAACTGGTTGCTGGCCAACGAGACCTACCAGAAAGCCATCGTCTTCACCAACACCCGGGCCATGGCCGATCGCATCTACGGGCGCCTGGTCGCGCAGGACTACAAGACGTTCGTGCTGCACGGTGAAAAGGATCAGAAGGACCGCAAGCTGGCCATCGACCGCCTGAAGCAGGGCGGGGTGAAAATCCTGGTGGCGACCGATGTCGCTGCCCGCGGCCTGGACGTCGAAGGCCTCGACCTGGTGATCAACTTCGACATGCCGCGCAGTGGCGACGATTATGTGCACCGCATTGGCCGCACCGGCCGTGCCGGCAACGAGGGCCTGGCCATCTCGCTGATCTGCCATGGTGACTGGAACCTGATGTCCAGCATCGAGCGCTATTTGAAGCAGAACTTCGAGCGTCGCGTCATCAAGGAAGTGAAGGGCACCTACAGCGGGCCGAAGAAGGTCAAGGCTTCCGGCAAGGCCGTGGGCGTGAAAAAGAAGAAGACCGACAAGAAAGCCGACAAGAAGGCGCCGGCCAAGACCGCCACCAAGCGCAAGAGCGTCAACCGGCCCAAGGCCGATGCACCGGCGCTGGTCAGCCAGGACGGCATGGCGCCCCTCAAGCGGCGCAAGCCTGCCGCCGAGTGATCGCGGCCGGGCGGCGCTCGTCTGAACGTCGTCCGGCTGCACCGGTCACATTCTGTGTAAGCACTTTCACACCCGTGTCGGAGGTTGCACTGAATGGCTAGGTATAACTGGGATTTGGTCGAGCGCTTGTTGCACAACGTGCAGAATGGCGCCGATGACGATGTCACCCCTCGCGTGTCCGCCGAGGACCCCGCTGCACAACAACCGCCGGCAGATGTCGGCGTCGCAGAGCTGGAGCCACTGTTGGTAGAGCGTGGCTTCATTCGCCCACGGCCGGCGGAGCAGGGCGATGCTGGCAGCCCTTACGAATTGACGCCCCGTGGCTCGAGCCTGCTCAGCCTGCTGGACAGCAGCATCCCCGGCAACGACCACCCGCGCCAGGTGCTGGACGACCAGGCCGACGCCCTCGACCCCGCCACCTTCGACGAGCTGGCTGCCAAGCCGCAGATCGCCTGACCGAGCAGGCCGTAGCGCCTGCTGCCCAAGGCAGATCCCGCAGGGCGGTGAGTGCCTGTTGCGAACACTGTTGCTACACTCACGGCCCGAATGCCCCGGATTTCCGGGGCTTTGTTTTTTCCGCTGCCGGTGGGTGTCGATGATGTGGCTGTGTTGTGGTGAGGTGCGTCGATGAGCCTGGAGCGCCGTCAGATGGACGCTTTCGCGTTCAAGGTCATGCTGGTGCTGTGTTTGATCTGGGGGATTCAGCAAGTCACCATCAAGGGCGTAGCCGACGATATCGCCCCGGTGATGCAAGCCGCGCTGCGCTCGGGCATCGCTGCGACGCTGGTCGCCTTGCTGCTAGGTTGGCGCGGCGGCTGGAGCCATATGCCTTACAGCTGGCGGCCCGGCCTGGTGGCAGGCGCGCTGTTCGGCCTGGAATTCCTGTTCATCGCTGAAGGCCTCAAGTTGACGTCGGCCGCGCACATGTCGGTCTTTCTTTACACCGCGCCGATCTTTACCGCGCTTGGCTTGCACTGGCGGGTGCCCGGTGAGCGCTTGCGGCCGTTGCAATGGCTGGGTATCGGCCTGGCCTTTGTCGGCATTGTCTGTGCGTTCGCCGGCGGCCTGTCGCTGCAGCAGTTGCACTGGCGAAGCCTGATCGGCGACGGTATGGGGTTGATTGCCGGCGCCTGTTGGGGCGCGACCACGGTGGTGGTGCGTTCGACCCGTCTGTCCGAGGCGCCGCCCACGCTGACGCTGTTCTATCAACTGCTGGTCGGTTTTGTCGGGTTGCTGGTGATCGCCGCGCTCAGTGGGCAACTGGGGCATGTCAATCCAACGCCGTTGGCGATGTCCAGCGTGTTGTTCCAGGGGGTGGTGGTGTCGTTTGGCAGCTACCTGACGTGGTTCTGGCTGATGCGGCAGTACCTGGCCTCCAATCTGGCGGTCTTCTCGTTCGTGACGCCGTTGTTCGGCGTGACCTTTGGCGTATTGCTGCTCGATGAGCCGGTCACCCTGAACTTCATTGCGGGTGCGGTGCTAGTGCTGCTCGGGGTCACCCTGGTCAGCGCCGAGCAGTGGGTGCGACGGGTGTTGCGCAGGTGGCTGGAGCGATGAAACCCTGACGCCGAGCTATGATCCAAGCTTGTACTGCGATTTTTCGACACAAGTGCGTGCATGCGTCCTACGCAAGTTAGCGCTATGATCACTTCGAAGCGACGCGATTTGACTGTTCGCTCGGGTTTCCCCAAGGGGGGCATTATGAAAGGCAATCTGTACAACTGGCTCCATGACCTCGGCGTCGCATTAGGGCTGATTCCGCCACCCATGCAACCCGTCCCGATCCCCAGCGATGAAGACAAGCGTCGGCGTCAGCCGTCACGCCGGCGCTGATCCAGGATCGAATCGAGCATCGCCTGGGTCCACTGACCAGACCCAAGAAAAAGCCCCCGTCACCGGTGAAGGTGCGGGGGCTTTTTCATTGCCTTGGCTTTATCAGACGAACGGTTTAGGTTCTTTCGCCTGCTCGTCCTCGGCCTTGACGTCGTGCTCTACCGAGCCGAACGGCGCTGCGGTGTCTGTCGAGACCGACTCGCTGCTCGACGCCGTAGGCTGCTCGTCGTGGCCAGCCAGTACTTCGGCTTCGCTTTTCGAGGCACTGGCCTGGGCCGCAGCCTCGGCTTCCCTGGCAGCTGCTGCGGCCATTTCAGCTTCGCGCTTGCGACGGCGCACTTCACGAGGATCGTTCGGCGCACGGCCCGAGGCGGTGACGACGGGCGCTTCGGCAGCCGCTGGTTCGACAGCGACAGGCTCGGCAGGGGTCGGCTCGACTTCAGCCGGTGCCGGAGCAGGCTCGATGGCAACGGGCTCGACTACCACAGGCTCGGCGGCTTGTGGCTCACCGCTGGCGGTAGGCACCTGCGGCTCGACTGCAACGGCTTCGAAGGCCGGGGCCGGTTCGACGGGCACCGGAGCGACTTCTTCGACCGCTTGCGGAATGACTTCCACGACCGGTTCTGCCGCTGCAGGCGCTTCATCTGCCACTGCAGGCGCTTCAATGGAAGGCTCGAGGGCGAACGGGCGCTCGATCGGCTCGACGGACGCCGGCGCCGGCTCGTTCGTTTCGAACGGCAGCTCGATGACCGGCGTGCTGACTGCGGGCAGTGGCTCGACGTCAGGCGTGTCAGTCGCTTGAGGCGTCTCAGGCACGACGGCCGGCTCAGGCGAGGCGTCGACGTGGCTGGCGGCAGCCTCTTGCGCGACCTCGGACTGCGGCGCGGTGGCGACGATTTCCGGTGCGGCCAGTTCCTGCTCGGGCTCGATGGCGGCGTTGGCCTTTTCAGCCTGTTCATGGGCCTGGGCTTCGGCGTTCACGCTGATGGCAGACTCTGCCAGCACGGCGGTCACGGCAACAGCGCCAGTGGCGGCCGATGCCAGTTCGCTGTCATTGGCCTGAACCACGTCTTCCTGACCTTCGATCAGGTCGCCGTTGGCATCACGCTGACGCTCGCGACGGTTGCTGCGACGACGCTGGCCACGCGAGCGGCGGCGAGGGCGGTCGCCTTCGGCGGCTTCGTTGCCGTCGCCGTTCTCGTCCTGCAACGATTCGTCGTTCGGCAATTCCTCGACCGCCTCGGCCGCGACGGCTTCGTCACGTTGCACGCGCTCTTCACGCGGCGGGCGTGGCTGGCGCTCTTCGCGCGGGGCACGTTCCTCGCGTGGAGCACGCTCTTCACGAGGGGCGCGTTCTTCGCGGGGCGCACGCTCTTCGCGTGGGGTGCGTTCTTCGCGAGGCACTCGTTCTTCACGCGGGGCACGCTCTTCGCGAGGTGCGCGTTCTTCACGGGCAGGACGCTCTTCGCGCGGCGCAGCGGGTGCGGCGTCGATCGGTTCGCGCAACTCGCGCACCCGAACTTCGTCACCACCGCGCGGACGGCGGTCTTCACGCGGTGCGCGTGGCTGGCGTTCTTCGCGCGGGGCGCGTGCCGGGCGCTCTTCACGGGCGGCCGGTGCGTCTTCGCGTGGCTCACGGGCTTCACGCGGGGCGCGCTCTTCACGTGGCTTGCGCTCTTCGTCGCGGCGGTTGTTGCGGTTGCGGCTTTGCTGACGACCGTTGCGACGCTCTTCATTGCGCGCCGGACGTTCGGCCACAGGCTTCTCGACCACAACGGGGGCGGCTGGCTCTTCCTTGGTGGCGAACAGGCTGACCAAGGACTTCACCAGGCCCTTGAACAGGCTGGGCTCGGCGACGACCGGTGCCGGTGCTGGTGCGACCGCGACTGGCTGCTCCACAGGCGTGGGGGCATTGGTGCGGGCCGGGGCCGTCTTGACCGCCGCTTCCTGGCGGACCAGGGTGCGCGTGGCGGCAACTGGCTGGACTTCTTCCACTTCGGCAGCGGCGATCTCGTAGCTCGACTGGCTGCTTTGTGCTTCCGGGCTGTCGTCACGCAGGCGCTGGACTTCGAAGTGCGGCGTTTCCAGATGGTCGTTCTGCAGGATGATGATGCGCGCACGGGTACGCAGTTCGATCTTGGTGATCGAGTTGCGCTTTTCGTTGAGCAGGAAGGCCGCGACCGGGATCGGCACTTGTGCGCGAACCTCGGCGGTGCGGTCCTTCAAAGCTTCTTCTTCGATCAGGCGCAGGATGGCCAGCGACAGCGATTCGACGTCACGAATGATGCCGGTGCCGTTGCAGCGCGGGCAGACGATGCCGCTGCTTTCGCCCAGCGAAGGACGCAGGCGCTGACGGGACATTTCCAGCAGGCCGAAGCGCGAAATGCGG
>Ga0157371_10001189_pt1 | contig 27874 bp, 24 predicted proteins | sample C45metaG_FD_113462 | JGI IMG/M metagenome (GOLD analysis project Ga0157371, IMG submission 113462) | Corn rhizosphere microbial communities from Kellogg Biological Station, Michigan, USA - C4-5 metaG | ecosystem: Host-associated > Plants > Roots > Rhizosphere > Soil | place: USA: Michigan... | reverse complement strand
TAGTGAGGATCAGCTAACGCAAGCAAATACACAGACTTTGACAACCCAAAAGCAAGTAGAACGTGCTGAGGCGCTAAATAAAAACGGAGCCATTTCGCCGTCAACTTTGTATGACCTGAAGGGGCAGTTAGTCAACGACCAGATAGGAGTAATCAATGCGAAAAACTCGTTAACTATAGCCAAACTTAATTTGCTCCAGATCATGAACGTAAATTATCATAAGGATATCCGCTTTCAGCGCCAGTATAACGATGCCGCTATCATACCATATACGCAATCGGCCGAAGATGTTTATAACGCTTCGCTAAATAATTTTGCATTAATCAAGGCGGGGACATTACGCCGTCAAAGTGCCGAAAAAACTTTGCAAGTTGCTAAAGGTTCATTGCTGCCTACATTGTCCCTTTCCGGGGGATTAAATACCAATTATTCTAGTGCCGCACAACGTTCCACTTTTGTTGATTCAACGGTAGTACCTACCAAGCAATTCATACAGGCGCCCGGCGGCGGGCGGCAAGCCGTTTATGATGTACAACCAAATTACAGTAATCAAAGTATCGGTTATGGCGACCAGCTGAGGAACAATTACAGTACGGTTATCAGCCTCGGCCTCAACATTCCGATACTGAATTATTTCCAGAACCGTAACAAGGTAAAACTGGCTCAGATCAATCTACAAACGCAACGTTACGTCGAACAATCTAACCAGGTGCAATTGAAAGTAAATGTAGATCAAGCCTATGCTAACATGACGGGGGCTTTCGATCGATATAAGTTGCTTCAAAGTCAAGTGGACGCGTACATTGAGTCATATCGGATTGCCGAGGTACGTTTTGTGGCAGGCGCCATTACTTCTGTCGATTTTATTATTGCAAAAGGTAATTTAGATCGTGCTAAGGTAAATCTTATTAATGCCAGGTATGATTACCTTACACGTACCAAAATATTGGATTATTATCAGGGTAAATTATAATAGCGCTAATTAACGGATGATGGTCGTCGATTCCGTCTTCCTTACATTTCATACATCATCATGCCCGACAATTTGCGGGCCTTTTGTATTTAAACCACACAATGCATAATTCACATAATTAACATTATGTTAAGTATCGTATTCTTTTTAAAGCCCACCTATTCAGGTGGGCTTTAAAATTATCGTAGCTTATTCATTAAGCATTTTGGTGGTTTCGCTTGCTTTAGTCATATCGCCTACACCTACATAATAATTTCTAAGATTTGTAAGTGCGTCTTTTGATTTTGGACTAAGCTCAGCAGCTTTTAATACGTACGGCTTAGCTACCTCAAATTGAGCGGTTGCTTTAGCCTGCATTGCATTATATTCTTTTTGTTTGCTTGGAGGCAATGAATTGGCCTCATTGTGAATGTCAATAGCTGGTGACAATAATATAGTACCCAAATTCAGCGTGGCTTCAAAATAGCTTGGGTCTATCTCTATCGCTTTTTTGTACATGTCGGCCGCTTTGGCGTAATAGTCATCTTTTTTTGCTTGTAAAGCAGCTATGGTGGCGGCGTCTTTTTTGGCTTTTTTAGCTTTTTCCAGATCATCACGAACTGCAGAGCCAGTTGATGAATAAGTTAAACCTGCATAATAATACAGTTGTTTATTTTTGGGATCGGCTGCTATTGCAGCTTGTACTTTGTTTAATATCTCGGCAGATTTACCGGTTATTAAGCTAATTTCGATCTCTCTTTTTCTCAAATCAGGATCGCCCGGAAATTTAGACACCCCTTCGGTTGCCATTTTCAAAGAATTCGTGGTATCGCCCTTTGCCAGATATAAGTTAGACATAGTCATATATACATAGGCGTTCTTTGAATATGGCAATGTTAATAATTTCTGGTAATTAGTCATGGCATTAGCCGCATCATTATTTTGCTGCGCAGCTAAACCGGTATAAAATAATGCAGTAGTATCTGTCGGGAAAAGATCTTTATAATAGCTGAAATTTTTATAGGCAGCATCATAATTGTGCGCCTGGAAACTTACCACACCCTCATTTAATCTGTATTGACCCAGATTTAAAGCCGCCTCATCAAAAAGTGTTTTGAATTCGCCTTTAGTATCTGCTTGTTTACCACTTTTGTACGCCGAGTCGGCTTTGTTAAAATATGGAAGCGTATTTTTCTTAACCGTATCACGTAGTGCAAAAGTTGAATAGATAGCGGCTTTTAAAGCTAATGTTTGAGGTAAACCGGCAGTTTTACTATTGGCAGCAGCGATGTCCAGAGACTCGCGCGCCTCTTTCAGACTATTATCGGCCTCTCCATAGGTAGCCTTATTTTTATTCAACACAGTATATTTGTCATAGGCCTCCTGAGCGTGTTTTACACGATACTGTTGAGCAAAAGACGTTGTTGATACGGCAACGCCTAATATCCCAGTTAACAAAAATTTAAATCTCATGATTCTTTATTGATTAGTTAATTGTTTTAGTTTATTGTCTATTCTTTCAGTTTGACTGGTGTTTCCGGTTTTAGCATATACCATTTTTAAAACCTGTAGGCAATTTACATCATTTGGCGATATTTCATTTGCCTTTTCTATCCATTGCTGGGCAAATGCCAAGTTTTTTTCAGCCTCATCCCCTTTTGTCAGCACGCTTTTCTTTAAGTACAATAATCCCAGGTTAAATATGGGATCATAAGCAGCGCTATTCAGATCAATCACCCTCAAATAAAGATTTTCGGCCTTATCATATTGTTTTAAATGGTCGTAGCAATTGGCAGCTACAAATACAATATCGGGGTTATTTATATTATAATCAAGTAAAGCAGGCAACAACGGCGCTAATGACTGATAATCTTTGTTATTGTTATAAATCTGTGCTTCATCTAACAGCAGCGATTTATCATTTGGGTTAAGCTTTCGTCCTCTTTTAATTATCTCGAGCGCCTTAGTCGTATCTCCCACTGCTTTATATACCATCAACGCCGGCTCAATATAATCCGTTCGCGTACTATCGTTTTTAACAAGGTTGTCATAGTATTTTTCAGCAGTAGTTACATTGCCCAATTTGTTATTGGTATAAGCTATATAAGCATTCAAAGGTTTAAATGTAGGTACGTAGCGATGCGCTTTTAAAAACATGTCGCCGGCATTGGTATAGTCAGAAACACGTATGTAGGCGAAACCTTTCCGAATGTAAACATTAGCCAGACACTCGCGTGCAAAGTCCATTTCAGGCTGATATCTGAATATCTTTTTGCGGGTATTCAGTACGTCTACCTGGTATACGGTTTGTCTGAAAAAATTTTCAGGCTGACCGCTTTTATTGGTGGAATCGACATACAAAATGGCAGAATTGATAATAGCCCGAAATACGTTGTTTTGCAGATTACTGGTATCCGGGGATACCTTTATCAAACTATCGATAGATTTTTTTGCGTTGGTTAAGAACTTGAGTTCTTTACGCTGTTTATAGTACGCCAGATTGTTTACTATGCCCTTTAGCATTTCTGACTGGCAGAATGCTAAAGGTGCAGTAAACAGTACTAATAAAACCGATAAAATTATTTTACGGCTGTTTTTCATTTTATGTTATTCAGTTACATCGCCTGATGTCGGTTCGGTATCTCCTTCAGTTTCAGAAGTTGGATTGTCTTCTCCTCCTTCAGTCAGATCTGTAATTTCCTCATCTTCATCATGCTCTACTTTGGCAACCGATGCAATTTCATCGTTACCTTTTAAGGTTATCAGCCTCACTCCTTGCGTTGCGCGGCCCATTACTCTTAATTCGCTTACGGCAATACGGATAATTACGCCCGATTTGTTGATGATCATCAGGTCTTCATTATCTGTAACACCTTTTATAGCAACAAGGTTTCCGGTTTTTTCAGTTATGTTCAGGGTTTTTACGCCTTTACCGCCTCTGTTAGTAACACGATAATCATCAATATCAGTACGTTTGCCGTAGCCTTTTTCTGAAACTACCAGTACTGTTGTTTCCGGATTATCGATACTGATCATACCTACAACCTCATCATTATCGCTATCTAAGCTGATGCCGCGTACCCCGGTAGCAGTACGGCCCATTGGTCTAACAGTCGACTCGTTGAAGCGAATTGCACGGCCTGATTGCAGTGCCATCACGATTTCGCTGCTGCCTGTTGTTAATGTTGCCTCCAACAGCGAGTCGCCTTCATTAACGTTAATGGCGTTGATACCATTAGCACGCGGACGAGAATAAGCTTCTAATGAAGTCTTCTTGATCACACCTTTCTTGGTACACATAATGATAAAGTTGTTTTCCAGATAATCGCGATCTTTCAGGTTTACAACTTTAATGTATGCCTTGATATTTTCTTCTTTCGGGATATTGATGATGTTCTGGATGGCACGCCCCTTCGAAGTACGTGATCCTTCAGGTATTTCGAATACACGCAACCAGAAACACTGACCAGATTCTGTAAAGAACAGCATGTAGTTGTGGTTCGATGCCACCAGCAAGTGTTCAATAAAGTCTTCATCACGACTATTGCTGCCGATAGAGCCTTTACCGCCTCTGCCCTGTCTGCGATATTCTGTTAAGGAGGTACGTTTGATATAACCTTCGCGAGAAATGGTAATTACAACGTTTTCGTCCTCGATAAAGTCTTCAGTCTGCATTTCGGCAGATGAGTATACGATTTCGGTTTTACGCTCGTCGCCGTATTTATCTTTTATCTCTGCCAGCTCGTCCTTGATGATCTGCATTCTCAAATCTTCATTATCTAATATAGATTTCAAGTACTCGATGGTTTTCATCAAGGCTGCGTATTCATCTTTAATCTTGTCGCGTTCCAGACCGGTTAACCTGCGCAGGGTCATATCCAAAATGGCGCGTGCCTGAATGTCGGTCAAACCAAAATTGGCCATTAAGCCCTCGCGTGCATCGTCCGGTGTAGACGATTCGCGGATTAACTTAATTACCGCATCCAGGTTATCTAAAGCTATCAATAAGCCCTCTAAAATATGAGCGCGTTTTTCAGCCTCAGCCAACTCAAATTTGGTACGACGTACTACTACCTCATGACGGTGCTCTACAAAGTGGTGAATCAAGTCTTTCAGATTCAGCAGCATTGGGCGGCCATGCACCAGCGCAATGTTGTTTACACTAAATGAAGTTTGTAAAGCCGTGTATTTGAACAGGTTATTTAATACGATAGAAGCATTGGCCTCACGTTTTATTTCATAAACGATACGGATACCTTCACGGTTAGACTCATCACGAATGGCTGATATGCCTTCCAGTTTTTTGTCGTTAACCAAGTCGGCGGTACGCTCAATCATCAGGCCTTTGTTTACCTGGTAAGGTATTTCAGTTACTATGATACGTTCGCGGTCGCTGCCATAGGTTTCAATCTCGGCGCGAGCTCGTAATACTATACGACCACGACCGGTTTCTAAAGCCTCTCTCGGGCCATCAACACCGTAGATAATACCTCCTGTCGGGAAGTCAGCTCCCTTAACGTGCTTCATCAGCTCGCTGATCTCGATGTCACGGTTATCGATATAAGCAGTAGTCGCATCTATAACTTCTGACAGGTTGTGCGGCGCCATGTTGGTTGCCATACCTACAGCAATACCTGAGGCACCGTTAACCAGTAAGTTAGGGAATTTTGAAGGTAAAACTGTCGGCTCCTGAAGCGAGTCGTCAAAGTTTAGTTGGTAGTCGATGGTATCTTTATTGATGTCGGCCAGCATCTCTTCGGCAATCTTTTCAAGCCTTGCCTCAGTATAACGCATTGCCGCAGGGTTATCACCATCTATCGAGCCGTAGTTACCCTGGCCCTCAACTAGTGGATAACGTAAGCTCCACTCCTGCGCCATACGCACCATGGTGTCATATACAGACGAGTCGCCATGCGGGTGATACTTACCCATTACCTCGCCCACAATACGGGCCGATTTCTTATAAGGCTTATTGTTGTTCAAGCCAAGGTCAAGCATGCCGAAAAGTACGCGCCTGTGAACCGGCTTTAAACCATCGCGCACATCAGGCAAAGCACGCGATACGATAACTGACATCGAGTAATCGATATAAGCCGATCGCATTTCCTCATCAATATTAATCGAAATTATCTTGTCTTCTTTGTTTGGATCGTTCTCTGTTCCTTCAGCCATTTTAAATTATTTGTAGATAGTTTGATTTATAATCGATCTATAATATGAGTCGACCTGCGAAGTTAAGAATTTGCTTGATTTATCGGGCTATTTTTACCAATAAAATAGCCCCGAAATAGGGCTAAACCAGCCTTATTTTTCAACACTTTTAAAGTAGTCCACATTGTTAAAGCCAAGGTAGAGACACAATACACTTTGCCTCTTTCACAAAGCCTGTAGTATAGTGGTAGAGTGTTAAAATTGATGGGAGACAGGGAGCGAATATAATTACTTCGCTTTTACCCAATAATCCTCAATAACAGCACCATTAGGCAGGGTGCCATTCAGAATCAGTGTGTCATTTCTAACAGCGTAATGATAGTGCACGGTTTTGCCTATCATGCTTTGATCTTGCAAACAAAAGGTTTGGGTTTCAAGGCAGCTATCGGCTTGCAGGATATAGTTGCCGCTTTCGTATTTAAGGTCCTTCTCTCCTGCTGCATAAACCCAGGAATCGAAACTTTGGTCAGTGTATTTGCGTTGCTGGGTGTAATCTTTAGGTGCAGGCGATAGTTTACCGTTGAACTTACCGCCGGCGTAGTTCCACTTGCCTTTTAGCGTCGGCGCTTTATCAGTGAAAGACAAACTACTTAATAAGATCAATATCGCAAGCCCTTTTTGCATGTTACGCCCAGTTAATTCCTTTTTTTAGCAATGATAAGGTTTTTGCCTCCTCACTACCAGCCTCCGGCTGAAAATTGTATAACCATTTAGCCGTCGGTGGTAAGCTCATCAAGATAGATTCAATGCGACCGTTAGTCTCTAATCCAAATTTTGTGCCTGCGTCATAAACCAGGTTAAACTCTGCGTAACGGCTGCGGCGCTGGTATTGCCATTGCTGTTGGGCCTCGGTAAACGACTCATTCCTGTGGCGATTTACCAGCTCTGTATAGATCGGTGCAAAAGAGCGACCCACCGCTTTAGAAAACTCAAATATATTTTCCCAAGAAGCATCTTCGGTTGCGGTTAACCGGTCATAAAATATACCACCTATGCCTCGGGTTTCGTTGCGATGTTTGATAAAGAAATAATCGTCGGCCCATTTCTTGAAACGATCATAAAACGTTGCGTTATAATTGTCGCAAACGGCTTTCAGGCTGTTGTGGAAGAATTTAGCATCATCCTCAAAAACATAATGAGGCGTTAAGTCGATACCACCGCCAAACCAACGGACAGGGTCTTTACCCTCACCAAAAGTTGACGGCATCTCGAAATAACGGATATTCATGTGGATGATAGGTACCAACGGATGATTGGGATGAATAACAATAGACACACCGGTAGCAAAGAAATCGTCCTGATCAATCTTTAAACCTTTCTTGATAGCCTCAGGCAACTGACCATCGACAGCCGAAAAGTTCACCCCGCCTTTTTCCAGTATATTTCCGTTTTGGATAACACGGGTACGGCCACTGCCGCCGCCTTCGCGCTGCCAAAGCTCTTGTTCAAACTTCGCTACGCCGTCCAGGTTTTCTAAAGCAGCACAGATCTCATCTTGGATAGCCTGGTAGTCGGCAACGATTTGTTCTTTTGTGATCATCGGCGCAAAAATGCGATTTTATTTGGCTTGGGAAGTAATGGAGTTGTCAAATGTATGCGCTTTTTCCATATCTTCATTGCTTCGACGTTTCTCTGCGCAATGACGCGGCAGGAAGATAAGCCTTACAGCGTCTCCTCCATATAATTCAAATCCTTACCAAACGTCTCCTTAAGCTGACTTAGCGAGAACAGCGCGATCACTGTTAGCAGAATCATCATGATATAACCGGCGTTAATCATGCCGTAATGACCTTTAAAGAATGCAAAGGCTCCGTTAATGGGGATCAGGGCGCCGCGTACAAAGTTAGGCACGGTGGTGGTCACGGTAGCGCGCAAATTAGTACCAAATTGCTCAGAGGCAATGGTAACAAACGTGGCCCAATAACCTACGCTGCAGCCCATCAGGAAGCATATTTTGATGTACTGGCTACTATCCATCCCGGTAGCGTTCAAATAGTACGCCACGCATAGAATCGACAGAAATAAAAACACCATCATGGTTAGCTTACGCGATTTGGTGATCTGTGCCAGTATACCTGCCGCTAAATCGCCTACTGAAATACCGATGTAGGTATATAGAATACCGTCGCCGGCGTTCAGCACTTCTTTAGCTTTCAGAGCCACACCAAACTCCTGCGACTGGGTAACTAATATACCTACCACGTACCAAAGCGGTGCACCGATCAGGATGCAGTACAAATATTTCAACAATCGTTTACCATTGGTAAACAGGCTCAGGAAATTACCTCTTGAAACATTTGAATCTTCAGCATTTTTATACATACCTGATTCGAAGGTGCCTACACGCAGTAACAACAATAAACCGCCCAATGCCCCACCTACACGGTAAGCCGGGCGCCAGCCGAAATCTTTAGCTACAATATTGGCCATGACAGCGCCAAATAAGCCCACCACGGCTACAATCATGGTGCCGTAGCCCCTGCGCTCTTTGCTCATGGTTTCGCTTACCAGGGTGATGCCTGCGCCTAATTCGCCTGCCAGCCCTATCCCCGCAAAAAAGCGTACCAATGCATAGGTATTCACATCATACACATAACTGTTAATAACGTTAGCTACCGAGTATAAAATGATTGAACCGAACAATACTTTAATACGGCCCAGTTTATCGCCAATTATACCCCAAAGTATGCCACCCAATAATAGGCCAAACATCTGTACATTGATAATGAAAGTGCCTTTGGCTGTAATATCAGCTTTATCTACAATGCCTATATCCGTTAAACTTTTAACGCGAACTATCGAGAAGATCAGCAAATCATAGATATCAACAAAATATCCCAGAGAGGCTACAATTACAAGGAAGATAACGTTGCGGTTGGCTTTGGCCTGTGCGGCGTCGGTCATAATATTCATTTAAAATTGGTGGGCCTAAAATAAGGCAATTGCGTCTGTTTTTAAATTTTTGGCCAAAAAAAAACCTCTGCAATACAGAGGTCTTTTCTTAGAGGCTTAAGTAAATTATATCTTTTTTACATTTACTGCTTGAAGTCCTTTTCTACCGTCTTCCACATCATATTCAACAGTATCATTATCCTTGATAGCATTTACGCCACCTTGCACATCTTTAAAATGCACAAACAGATCTTTACCTTCTTCGGTAATGATAAAGCCGTAGCCTTTTTGAGTGTTAAACCATTTTACTTTTCCAGTTTTCATAATAATTAAAGAATATTAATAAATTGTTTTAGACATATAATCAAACCAGACTGAATACAAAATGGTATTAATAATCAGCGGAATAGATATACCTTTATTAAATCAAATATATAAAAATATTTGATTATCCAAATAAAATTATTTGTTAGGCTGAGGGGTTAAACGTAAGTATGGTTTTATTTCTTTGAAACCTTTCGGAAATTTTGCAGGTATATCTTCTGTTTTAATTGCAGGCACTACAACCACGTCTTCGCCGTCTTTCCAATCGGCCGGTGTAGCCACGCTGTGATATGCGGTTAACTGTAATGAATCCAGTACACGCAGTATTTCCTGGAAGTTTCTGCCGGTTGATGCAGGGTAAGTAATAATTAATTTTACAGTTTTATCAGGGCCGATGATAAACAATGAGCGCACAGTAGCATTCATTGATGCATTTGGGTGAATCATATCGTACGACTCAGCAATTTTGCGATCCTCGTCGGCAATGATCGGGAAATCAAGATCAACACCTTGTGTTTCATTAATATCATTGATCCAACCTTTGTGCGACTCGACCGAGTCAACACTCAGTGCCAAAACTTTGGTGTTGCGTTTAGCGAACTCTTCTTTTAAAGCCGCTGTACGGCCAAGTTCTGTGGTGCAAACTGGTGTATAATCGGCCGGGTGTGAAAATAGTATCCCCCACCCGTCGCCCAGGTAGTCGTAAAAATTGATCTCGCCTTGCGATGTTTGTGCTGTGAAATTTGGGGCTTTATCGCCTAATCTTAAGCTCATGATGTTTATGTTTTAAATTGAAAATATATTTAAAGTTAGCGCGATTATTATGAATAACAATAGCACCGAATATAAATAATCTAGTATTTACATAGACATTACATATCTTAAATAAAAGACACAAAAAAGCCCGCCAGGATGTTTCCAGGCAGGCTTTTAAAAATTAACTAACTAAATTAAACAGCAATTATTTCACTTTGTCGATGTTTTTGATCTGACCATCGGCAGGAGAAATTGTAATGATCACATTTTCTTTGTCGTTTTTCAGGTTAATGAAGTAAACAACTGGTTCTTCACCATCGTTAGCTTCAAATCTGGTTACTGATGCAACATTGTAACCGGCATAATCTTTAGCCACTGTGTTTTTAACCGCTTTGGTAACAGTTGCGAAGTCAACTTCTTGAGCTAAGCCCCAAAATTGGTCAACTGAATCGTAGTAAGCAGTGTAGTTTACATTGTTTAAAGTAAAATTCGCTTTTTGGCTGGTTGGAGCAATTGTCCATTGCACGTTGGTAGCATTAGCATAATCAGTTTGGAACTGAGTTAATACGGCATATGATACATTTTCTTCACCAGTTGTAGTAGATGTTTTTTTTCCGCCATCGGCAAATGCAGCAACGCTAACAAGAGTAGCAAACACTGCGGTAAAAATTAATTTTTTCATAGTATTTTTACTTTTAAATATCTTCAACAAAAGTACGGCACCTTTGTAATATATTAAAACAAATTTGAATTATTGTGAATTTTTTATAATTTATATCATATTATGATAGCAAATTATAAATTTTAAAACTTACATAGTGTATAAAATACAATAAGTGTAATTTTAAAATCCCTAAAAAGTGCCTTATTTGCATTGTAACGCCGTTTTTACAATCAAAATGGCTTAAAAAAGAACGATTTGAAGAGTTTTTAGGGCCCCTCTGAATATTTTATTAGTCGATTAACTAAATATCTCATTAGGTTAATCAGGAGCTTTGATGCAGAACCCTAACAGGGGTTTAATTGCTATCGTCTTTGTTACAATAAAAGAATTTAAACCTGGCGACAGCCCAACAAAAAAGGCGAACCAACAGGTCCGCCTTTTTTTCAATAGTTATGTGGATAAAAAGCTGGCTGATTAAAGCGCCTTGATATAATCAAGGAAAAGATGCAGGGCCTTGCGTTTATCGTCAGTCAATGTAAAATCAAGCTTGTGCATCAAATAATCTTCCAGATCAAAGTCAGGACGCGACGGCAAGGTTTTAATTAAGGCTGCGCGATGATCTAAGCCAAACTTAAGTGATTCGTTAAACTCTTCAACAAAATCTTCAGAGATCGGCTTATTGGCTATCCACGCAGCGAATACAAATGGCAAGCCTGTGAATTTTTGCCATTCTTCGGCCAGATCATATACATATTTAAACTGCTCTTTTTTACCAAAGGTACGGTCGCCTATTTGAACAAAGGCTGTATGGGTATCCTGACTAATTGAATAGTCCGGGGCATTAGTGATCTGCTCCGGAGCCACTTTCCAGTAGTTTTTAAGTAATACCTTAGCCAGGTTGTTTGATGATCTCGATTCAGGATCCAGTTGGATGCTCCTGGCATCTTTGATATCGCAATTACTAAAAATAAATACCGAATTAACCGCCCCTACTGCGCCGATGCAATAATCAGACACAATTTCCCAGTAAGGCATATTGAGTGTTGCTGCTACAGGGATTAGTCCAATATCAACCTTATCATCAATGAGTTTCTGGGCGCAGTCTGCCGGGATATCCAGGCTCAGGTCAATTTTGTTAATGATGCCGGTATTTTGTATACCGTATAAAAAGGGTTTGGTATTAGTGTAGCTTACAGCTGATATTTTGATATTTTTCACAGAAGGATGTTAGTCGTGTTTTAAATGATCGGCGTTGTTGAAACTTACGATCTCATATTTTTCACCATCAAAGGTAACCTGATAAAGCACCAGGTTTTGGTGCGGGAAGCTATCCATCTCAGTTAATGGCTTACCAGTAAGCAGGCACAATAGTAAGCGCAGTGCCCGCCCATGCATGCAGATGAGTACCAAGTCCTCTTCGGTGTGGCTCATGATGATTTGCAGGGCTTCCAGTTGGCGCAATCTTACCTCGTTAGGGCTTTCTCCGTTTTCAAATTTAGCGTCGAGGTTGCCGCTAACCCATTCGCGCATTAATTGTAAAAAGGCTGCCTTAGTTTCAGGAGTATTGGGTGTGCCCTCATAAATTCCCCAGGCTAATTCGTCCAAGCCTGAAAGTTTTTCGTATGGAATACCCAGATCAATAAAAGGCTGTATACTTTGCTGTGTGCGTTTAAGCTTTGAAATGTAGATCTTATTAAATGGAACAGATTTATAGGCCTCAAAGAATTGCTGAGCCTGTTTACGACCCTCATCATTCAAATCAGTATCGCGGCCCCTGCCCTGCACAATGCCCTGCTTATTTAAATCTGTTTGCCCATGGCGGACAATGTATAGCGTCTTTGTCATTTTTATTTGGTCATTGAGTCATTAGTCATTAAGTCATTAGTCGCTCAAAAATGACCTAATGACTCAATGACGTAATGACCTAATTAATCACCGGCAATTTATAGTACTGAGGTTTCGGCTCCTCGGCAAACTGGTAATCGTTATAGTCGGTAATTACGTTGTATAGTGTATCGCGTTCAATTGGGTGGCGGCCTACTTGTTTAATCAGCTCAACCAATTGTTTAGTGCTCATGCCCGGGTTTTGCTCTTCGGCACCCGCCATCGAGTAGATCTTGGTGGTGTCGTCCAGGGTGCCGTCTATATCGTCCACACCAAAGTTTAACGACAGCTGTGCTGTGGTACGGCTGATCATCGCCCAATAAGCTTTTATATGATCAAAATTGTCCAGATAAATACGTGCGATCGCATAATTACGCAAATCCTCAATCACGGTTGATTCTGGTACGTTTGACATCTGGTTATCTTTATTGCGGAATTTTAGCGGGATGAATGTCTGGAAGCCTCCTGTTTTATCCTGCAGCTCGCGCAGGCGCTCCATATGGTCTACACGGTGTTTGTAAGCTTCTATATGACCGTAAAGCATAGTAGCATTTGAACGACCGCCCAGTTTGTGCCATTCTTCGTGTATGGCAAGCCATTGGTCAGCAGTGCACTTGTCTTTAGCTATCTGGTCTCTGATTTCAGGATGGAAAATCTCAGCACCTCCGCCCGGTATTGACTCCAGGCCCGCGTCCATCATCATTTTCATACCTGTAGCGTAGTCAATCTTGGCTTTTTTAAAGATGTAGTGATATTCTACAGGAGTTAGTGCTTTTACATGCAGTTCGGGTCGATGTTTTTTTATGCGGCTGAATAACTCTGTATAAAAAGGCACATCATACTGCGGCAATACGCCGCCTACAATATGCACCTCTGTAACCGGCTCGTCATCGTATTTCTTTACGATATCAAACATCTCGTCCATCGTATATTCCCAGCCTTCTTCTTTTTGCTTCAGCAAACGTGAGTATGAGCAAAATTTGCAGTCGTAAACACAAAGATTGGTGGGTTCGATATGAAAATTGCGGTTAAAATAAGTTTTGTCGCCATGGCGTTCTTCGCGAATGTAGTTGGCTAGTGTCCCCAGATATCCCAACTCACCTTTCTCATATAGTAAAACGCCTTCGTCAAAAGTAATGCGCTCATGGTTGAGCACTTTAGCAGCAATGTGTTTTAAATCAGCAGATAAATCCGGATCCTGCAATAATACCTGTAAATTATTTTCAGCTCCCATTAAAAAAGACTTTTTGCAAAAGTAGCAAAAAGCCTCAATTAATAGCGTATCTAACCGCATTACGGTGTTTAAACACACAGTATGACACAGTGTTTACAGAGTATATAAAAACTATGGTGTGATAGATTGAATAACGACACCTATAAAACAATCGTCCTGGCAGCTTTTGGGTGTGTAGCCGGCGGCAGATATCATTCCATTATTGTTAGTTTCAAAAGTGATCGTATTTTTACCGGCGTCTTCTTTTAACCAGATATTTTGCGCCCTATAGTAGATATCATCAAGCGTATAAAGCTGTGCTCCCTCTGAGCCATGTGTTGATAAGGTGCTTTCTGCCAGGGTTTCATGCCATTGTTCTGCCAAAACTTTACTGGCGACATTACTATTGGGTTGATAAACATATTGGTATGAAGAGAAATCGCGGGCGGTGATTTCGCCGTTGGTTACAGTTATTTTTGTCTGTTCGTAAACGCTAACCTTATCATCATGCAATACAGTATAAGCATAAGTGTTATTTACTTTTTTCTTATAAGACAGCCAGGCATCATAACTTTTGTCGAACGCCGAAGATACCCCGCTCTTTTTACAGGCAGACAGCGCCACAGATAGAATGGCAATAACCAATAAAAATCTTTGGTACTTCATAACTAAGTTTATTAAGTAAAAATATAAAAATTTTATCTTATTATTTATAATTGCTGCATAATTAATCTACCATGAAAACAGAAACTATAGCTATCCATGCCGGTAACCAAACCGATGCAACCACAGGTGCAGTTGTACAACCTATCGTTACCTCTACTACGTTTGAGCGCATGGAAGATGAAAGTTTTCGTGGCGATTATATTTACAGTCGCTCATCAAACCCTAACCGTACGGCTTTAGAAAACGTTTTAGCTGCGCTGGAGGGAGGCGTGTCGGCGGCGGCTTTTTCGTCCGGTAATGCAGCGGGGATGACTGTTTTTCAATCGCTGAAACCGGGCACGCATATCATTGCGCCTGACGATATGTATCACGGTTTGCGCAATCAATTAAAACAGCTGTTTGCGGGCATACTGGAGTTCGATTTTATTGACATTGATAATACCGAAGTTTTAAAAGCACACTTAAAACCCAATACGGGCTTAATATGGATCGAGACGCCTTCAAATCCGCTGCTTAAGGTTACCGATATCAAAAAAATTGTCACGATAGCTAAAGAACGCAACATAAAAGTAGCTTGCGATAATACTTTTGCTACCCCTATCTGCCAACAACCTTTAAAATTAGGTGCCGATCTGGTAATGCACTCAACCACTAAATATTTTGGCGGACACAGCGATTTAATGGGTGGCGCCTTAATTACAGCTAAGGACGATGAATGGTGGCAAACCATTCGTAATGTGCAAACTATGGGTGGGGCTATCCCATCCCCTGCCGATTGCTATTATCTGGTACGCAGTATCAAGACATTGCCTTATCGTGTACATGGCCATGTACACAATGCGCAGTTACTGGCAGAATTTTTAGAGAAACATCCGGCTGTAGAGCAGATACTCTACCCGGGGCTACCATCCCACTCAAACCATCAGGTGGCAAAAGAACAGATGAGTGGCTTTGGTGGCGTGCTGTCATTCACCGTAAAGGGCGGTCGCGAGGATGCACACCGTGTCATTAATAAAGTAAAGCTATTTACCCGTGCCACCAGCCTGGGTGGTGTGGAAAGCCTAATCGAGCACCGCGCTACAGTTGAAGGCCCGGATACCAAAACGCCATTTAATTTGCTGCGTATATCCATCGGGTTAGAACATATTGATGATTTGATTGCTGATTTGGAACAGGCGCTTTCTTGAACTGAAAGGTGAAAGCATAAAGCTGAAAGCCTTTTTTTGATGCGTTAAATTTGCTTTCTACTTTAGACTTTTAGCTTTAATCTTGCTAAAAAATTTGCATTAATAAAAATTTAACCCTTTATTTGCGCCACAAATCAGTAGCAATACTGTATTCACGATCAATTCCCTTATACGGTTTTGATTTATAAAGAAGCGGCGAGAGATCAGGCTCCGAGACCCGCTGGCAACCCTCTAAGGTTAGAGAAGGTGCCAATTCCTGGCCCGGTAAATATCCCGGGAAATATAAATTAACAACATGGAAAATTTAACAAACACCCTTCCGACATTTATTACTGTAAACGCCTCAAAAGGCTCTGCACCTGCTATTAGCATGAATTGCTATATGTGCCGCTGTTGATTATTACTTTAATACGTTTGCTTTTCTCTTATTGAAAATACGTGTACTGTAACCGGTTAAAAGCAATCGTTTATCTAAACCACAACAGCCAAAACAAACCAAATAGTAAATGAACCAACAAACATACATATACCAGCAGGAATTCGAATTTGAGTGCGGCGCCAAACTGCCGCAACTTGAGTTAGGATATCATACCTATGGTACGTTAAACAAAAAACGCGACAACGTAGTGTGGGTATGCCATGCTTTCACCGCCAACTCAGACGTGCTGGACTGGTGGAAGGGCCTGATAGGCAGCGGTTACTACTTTAATCCTGAAGAACATTTTATTATATGCGCCAATATGCTGGGCTCGGCTTATGGCTCAAGCGGTCCGCTAACTGTGAACCCCGAAACCGGCGAAAACTATTATTTGTCTTTTCCGCAGGTTACTGTGCGCGACATGGTGAAGTCGCTGCAATTATTGGCGACTCATTTAGGTATTAATAAGATCCATACATTAATTGGCGGCTCATTAGGTGGTCAGCAGGCAATGGAATGGGCCATTGTTGAACCTGAATTTATCAAAAACCTGATATTGATTGCTACCAACGCCAAACACTCGCCGTGGGGCATTGCTTTCAACGAGTCGCAGCGTTTGGCTATTGCTGCCGATGAGACTTTTTATAGCAACACCCCTACCGGCGGTGCTAAAGGCTTAAAAGCGGCACGCAGCATGGCGCTGCTGTCATATCGTGGTTATAAAACCTATGGCATTAAACAGCATGAAGACAGCAACGAGGTTGTAGACAATTACAAAGCCTCAGGCTATCAAAATTACCAGGGTGATAAATTGGTATCGCGTTTTAATGCGTATAGCTATTGGTACCTGTCGAAAGCTATGGACTCGCATAATGTGGGCCGTAGCCGCGTAAGTATTGAAGATGCTTTGAGCAAGATCACTTCGCGCACGCTGGTAATCGGCATTAAATCTGACTTGCTTTTTCCTATCGAGGAGCAACAATACCTGTTTCAGCATATCCCGCAATCGGCTTACTCTGAGTTTGACTCGTACTATGGTCACGACGGATTTTTGATTGAAACAGAAGCACTAACTAACATTATTACATCATTCTTTAAAACAGACGTAAAAGGAAAGATCATCCAATTACAGCAAACTGCATAATGAGCAAGAAACTTAATATCGGCCTTTTTGGCTTCGGCGTGGTTGGCCAGGGATTATATGATATCATCAGAACCAAAAACCTTAATCTCGAAATAAAGAAAATCGCCATTAAAGATGGCAGCAAAAAACGTTCGCTGCCTGCTGAGTACTTTACTACCGATAAAGACGAGTTACTAAATAACCCGGAGATCAATACCATCATCGAACTGATCAATGATACTGAGGCGGCTTTTGATATCGTGTCGACAGCGTTAAAAACCGGAAAGAACGTAGTATCGGCCAGTAAGAAGATGATCGCTACTTATCTGGACGAGCTGATAGCCATACAGCATGAGCATGGTACTTCTTTATTATATGAAGGTGCGGTTTGCGGCAGTATCCCTATTATCCGTAACCTGGAAGAGTATTATGACAATGAGTTACTGCACTCTATAAGTGGTATCTTCAATGGCTCATCAAATTATATCCTTTCAAAAGGGTTTTTAGAGAATCTGGACTATGCATCGGCGCTAAGGCAAGCACAGGAGCTTGGCTTTGCCGAAACTGACCCAACTATGGACGTTGGCGGTTATGATGCCAAATACAAATTGGTTATCGCTGCGTCACACGCCTATGGCGTAGTGATTGATCCGAAAGCTGTATTTAACTTCGGCATACAAAATCTGGCTGCCGATGATATTCGTTATGCTCGCGAAAAAAACATCAAGATCAAACTGGTACCGGTAGCTAAAGAGCTGGACGACCAACACGTGGCCCTTTTTGTATTACCCAAATTTGTTACCGAACATGAGTTTTTGTACAATGTCGAGTATGAATATAACGGCGTAACCGTACAGGCAGCTTTTGCCGATCAGCAATTTTTCTTTGGTAAGGGCGCTGGTGGCCACCCAACCGGCTCGGCAGTATTATCTGACATTGCGGCACTGCGTTACGATTATCAATACGAATACAAAAAAGCGAAAAGTGCAACCGGTTTAAACTTTACCAATAATATTGAGCTAACCATTTACCTGCGTTATGAAAACGAAGAATTGGTAGAGTTACTCGACTTCAAAAATATTGACGAGCGTTATTACTCAGGTACCTATAAATATGTTATTGGGAAAGTAAACTTGCAAAAACTCATCGATCACCAGGAACGCATTCAGGCTGACAAGGCATTTATCGCCTTCGCCGACCAACTAACCGGGGTTAATTTGGCGTCGGCTTAATATTATTATATAAAGTTTCAGTAGTTATAATGTGAAGGGGTTTTGCTGTGGTAGAACCCTTTTTTGATTCTAATACTTTTTTAACAAATCAATTGTAAATTTCTAATTATCTTAGGGCCCTATTGATATTTTATACCCCTATTGAATGCACAAAGCTGCTAGATTCGTAGTAAATCGACCGTTTGTTATGGCCTTATGGTTTGGGCTTAGCCTATTTGCCGTAGGTAAAAGCGTACTATTGGGCCACAGCCATATTCACAACAATTACTTTGTTTATAAGTATAACTTTTATCATGTTATACAACAGCAAAACCTTTACGCCTGCTATCCTGCTCAATATTTTGACCTGAATCATTACGGACCTATTTTCGCTTACGTCATTGCCCCTTTTGCTTTGATGCCCGATGCGTTAGGCGTGGTATTATGGGTAATGTTTACAGCCTGGCTATTGCTGGTTGCTATAAAACAGCTGCCTATTAAAGAGGAATATCAATTAGCAATCCTCTTGCTTTGCGCGCATGAGCTTATGACTTCGGCAGCTAACGTACAGATAAATCCTTTAATAGCAGCGCTGATATTGTTTAGCTACGTGTTTATCAGAAACGGCAATGACTTCTGGGCCGCATTAATGATTGCCCTGGGTACATTTATTAAGCTGTATGGCATTGTTGCTGTAGCTTTCTTTTTCTTTTCAAAGAATAAGCTCAAACTCGTTGGCTCTTTTGTATTATGGTCGGCCGTGTTATTTGTATTGCCGATGTTTATCTCCTCGCCATCATTCATCTGGCAAACCTATCACGACTGGTATACTGATCTGCAAGGTAAAAATCTTACCAATATTGCTTCAACCCGCGAAGATGTTTCGGTAATGGGTATGGCGCGTAAGATAGCTTTCCCGCACATGTCAAACCTGGTGGTTCTAATACCGGGTATATTATTGTTTGCACTATCATATATCCGGACAAAACTTTTCGGCAATCTGAATTTTCAACTGCTTATCGTAGCATCAACGCTGATATTTCCCGTTATATTCAGTACCGGGTCTGAATCGCCGACTTATATCATTGCCTTTGTTGGGGTAGCAATATGGTTCATTAATGCCGAGCGTCCGTTTTCGAAACTGGACATAGGTTTGATGATATTTGCATTTATATTGACCAGTCTTTCGCCTTCTGATTTGTTTCCAAGATATTTGAAAGACAATTATGTAATGCCTTATGCACTTAAGGCGCTTCCTTGTTTCCTGATATGGTTAAAGGTTATTTATGAGGCGATATGCAGGAAATTACCCAATGACAATCAAATTGCCACGACGACATGAAGAAGACGCTTTCCATAGTAATTCCGACATTCAACGAGGAAAAGAACATTGCTCATTTAATTAATGAGCTTGACAGAACATTGTCGTTAACTGAATATGAGTACGAGTACGTATTTGTTAACGATGGCAGTAAGGACGAAACTATGGCGGCCTTAAAAACCGCAGCCTGGTCGAATCCTAAGGTGTATTACATTGAGCTTTCGCGAAATTTTGGCAAAGACTATGCGCTTAAAGCCGGCATAGACATGACCCGGGGCGATGCCGTTATTACCATGGATGCCGATTTACAGCACCCTCCTCACTTGTTACCCCAAATGCTGCAACATTGGGAGGATGGCTACGATGTGGTTTACACCTATCGCGAGGATTCAAACCCGCATGCAGACAGATTCCAGAAAATGGCTTCAAAGCTATTTTATAAATTCATTAACCGGTTATCTGACTTAACTCTTGAAAATGGTATTTCAGATTTCAGGCTGCTGGACAGGAAGGTGGTTGATGAGATGCACAAGATCACCGAATACGAAATATTTTTCAGAGGCATGACCAAATGGGTGGGCTTCTTACAGATGGGGATCCCCTATACACCTGCTGCGCGCCATACAGGCGAGGCCAGCTATTCTTTTGCCCGGCTTTTAAAGTTGGCCATTGGCAGTATTATGGCTTTTAGCGTAAAACCGCTGTATATTGCCACTGGCTTGGGTTTGTTTTTCTCGCTGGCGTCGCTGCTGTATATCCCTTATGTTTTAATCAGTTATTTTTACGGATTTGACGCCGTATCTGGCTGGGCCTCACTGATTGCCACTGTAGCCTTTTTTGGCGGACTACAATTGCTGGTGCTGGGTATCATTGGCTCTTATTTGGGCAAGATATTTATACAAACCAAGAACCGCCCTAACTATATTGTGCGATCAACCAACATGGTAAAGAAACATGATATTGTTAAGCTTTGATGTAGAAGAGTTTGATATGCCAATGGAGTATGGCAAAACCATACCTTTCGACGAACAATTGGCCATATCAACTCAGGGAACGCTGTCCATACTGGAACTATTAAGGCAAACCGGCATTAAGGCTACGTTTTTTTGCACAGCTAATTATGCCCTAAATAAGCCCGATGTCATCGCACAAATGGTTGCCGATGGGCATGAGATTGCATCGCATGGTTACTATCACTCTGATTTTAACGTAGAGCACTTACTCCAGTCAAAAATAAAGCTCGAAGAAATATCCGGCACGCCTGTTACCGGTTTCCGTATGGCGCGCATGATGCCGGTTAATGAGGCTGAAATAGCAAAAGCAGGTTACGTTTACAATTCGTCTATCAATCCTGCCTTCATACCGGGCAGGTATAATAATTTTAATAAGCCGCGCACATGGTTCTTTGATCATGGAGTATTACAGCTGCCTGCTTCAGTCTCGCCACTAGTTAGGTTCCCATTATTTTGGCTGACGTTTCATAATGTGTCTTTATCGCTGATTAAATGGATGAGCGCCGCGGCGCATCGTAAAGACGGATACCTGAACCTATACTTCCATCCCTGGGAGTTTACTGATCTGAATCAGCCGGAGCGCTTTGGTTTTCCCGGCTATGTTTCTAAACTTTCCGGCGATACTTATTTGAAGAAGATTACTGATTTTATTGATTGGGCGAAAGGTAAAGGCTATACGTTTGGCAGGACGAGTGATTTTGTGAAGGAGATTATAAAAAGTTATAAATAAGTTTGTGATTCTGAGCATAGCGAAGAATCTTATACGCTTTGCTTGCCGCTCAGAATGACACGAGGTACAAAAAAAGCCGCCCGATAAGCCGGGCGGCTTTTTAACTATATAGTGGATTTAATTATTTTCAACAATTAGCAACGGGTTTTAAACCTATCGCTATAAGCTATAAGGTTATTTTCCTGCTTCTGCTTTTTCATTAGTATTCAAAAACACAAAGTTATGATCAAACATGTCCAGCTTTATTTTGCTGTCTTTGTCGACTTTTCCGGCGAGTATCTGTTTAGATAATTCGTTCAATATACGTTTCTGTATCACCCGTTTTAGTGGGCGCGCGCCAAATTGCGGATCGTAACCCAATTGTGCCAACCAATCCAGTGCTTCTTCTGAGGCCTCGATCTGTATGCCCATTTCGGCCAGCGCTTGTTGCACCTGGGCAAATTGCAGTTTTACGATATCGCCTAACTCCTCACGGCTCAACGGAGTAAACATGATGATCTCATCTATTCGGTTCAAAAACTCCGGACGGATGGTTTGTCTCAGCAATTCAAACAACTGATTCTTAGTTTTGGCGATCACCTCCTCTTTGTCAGCTTCATCAAAATCCTGGAAGTTTTCCTGAATAATATTCGAGCCTATGTTTGAGGTCATGATGATGATGGTATTTTTAAAATTCACCACCCGGCCCTTATTGTCGGTCAGACGGCCATCATCTAGCACCTGTAACAGAATATTAAATACGTCCGGATGCGCCTTCTCGATTTCATCTAACAGAATCACACTGTAAGGTTTACGTCGAACGGCCTCTGTCAGCTGACCACCTTCATCATACCCCACGTAGCCCGGAGGCGCACCGATCAATCTAGACACGGCATGGCGCTCCTGGTATTCACTCATATCTATACGCACCATCGCGTGCTCGTCATTAAACAAGTACTCGGCCAAAGCTTTGGCAAGCTCGGTTTTACCCACACCGGTTGTTCCTAAGAATATAAACGAACCGATCGGCTTGCGTTTATCCTGCAAACCGGCGCGGCTGCGGCGTATAGCATCGCTGATAGCCTCAATAGCTTCATGCTGACCGGCTACACGTTTATGCAGCTCATCTTCCAGCCCCAGCAGCTTCTCGCGTTCGCTCTGGATCATTTTTGAAACCGGGATGCCTGTCCAGCGCGAAACTACGCCGGCAATATCATCCGCAGTAACTTCCTCTTTCAGCATCCGGCTTTCTGACTGATTGCTCAGTAGCGCTTCCTTCAGCTTTTCAACCTCCTCCTGCGCTTCGCGGATACGCCCATAGCGCAATTCGGCTACTTTACCGTAATCGCCGGCACGTTCTGCCTGCTCTGCTTCAAGTTTGTAGTTTTCTATTTGCTCAACTTTTAAGTTGATACCGTCAACCACATCCTTCTCTCCTTGCCATTTGGCACGTAATGAATCACGCTCGGCAGATAGGTTAGCAATCTCTTCGGATAACTCTTTTACTTTCTTATCGTCTTTCTCGCGTTTGATGGCTTCGCGCTCAATTTCCAGCTGCATAATGCGGCGTTCCAGCTCATCTACTGCTTCAGGTACCGAATCCATCTCGATACGCAATTTTGAAGCGGCCTCGTCCATTAAGTCGATAGCCTTATCAGGCAAGAAACGATCAGAAATATATCGCTGCGACATTTCAACGGCGGCAATAATAGCTTCGTCTTTAATACGCACTTTGTGGTGCGCTTCGTAGCGTTCTTTTAAGCCACGCAAAATAGATATTGCGTCGGCTGTATCAGGTTCATCAACCAGCACCATCTGGAATCGGCGTTCTAAGGCTTTGTCCTTCTCAACATATTTTTGATACTCATTCAGCGTCGTTGCGCCTATGGCTCTCAGTTCGCCACGTGCCAGGGCAGGTTTTAATATATTGGCTGCGTCCATGGCGCCTTCGCCGCCACCTGCGCCAACCAGGGTATGTATCTCGTCAATAAACAGAATGATCTCGCCGTCCGCCTGAGTAACTTCTTTGATTACCGCTTTCAAGCGTTCCTCAAATTCGCCTTTATATTTGGCGCCTGCAATCAGGGCACCCATATCTAACGAGTAAACGGTTTTGCTTTTCAGGCTTTCAGGTACGTCGCCTTTCAAAATACGGAAGGCAATACCCTCGGCAATGGCGGTTTTACCCACACCAGGCTCTCCCACCAATACCGGGTTATTCTTGGTACGGCGCGATAAGATCTGTATAGTACGACGAATCTCATCGTCACGACCAATCACCGGATCGAGTTTACCCGAGCCCGCATATTCATTCAGGTTACGGGCATACTTGTTTAAAGCATTGTAGGTGGCTTCGGCGTTTTGGTCGGTCACCTTATTGTCGCCACGTAATCCGACGATGGCTTTTTTTAGGTCTTTTTCGTTCATGCCGAAATCTTTAAGCGCTGCGCTGGTTTTGTCGCTTACGCTTAAAATACCCAATAATATGTGTTCGACGGATACAAACTCGTCTTTAAATTCTTTTAAATAACCGGTGGCTTTTTGTAAAGCCGAATTAGCATTTGACGACAGGTAAACATTACTGCCGCTTACTTTCGGAAACGAAGCAATCTGCTCGTCCAGAATAGTGTTAAGGCGATTAAGGTTTACGTTCAGTTTTTTCAAAAGGTAGGTTATCACATTTTCATCAACCAATAACAAACCTTTTAGCAAATGAGCTGTCTCAATAGCCTGTTGCTGATTACCGGTTGTAATCTCAGAAGCTTTTTGTACAGCTTCTTGTGCTTTGATGGTAAAATTGTTAAAGTTCATAACTCCAGTTGGTCAAAATACTTGCCACACCCGTAAATATGAAAATATGGCATTGCTATTTATTTTGGTATGTCTTTTTGTCAAATATAAATGGATGCGGACTGTCTTTTTGTAACAACGAACATCAGAAAAGGTGTTGTTAAACATTTGTTAGAAGAAAAATGTCCGACTAAAACGCCTGCTTTCCGCCGTAAAACTTATCATTAAAATTCACCAGGAACAGTTCCTTGGTGGCACGGGTACAGGCGGTATAAAACCAGCGTAAAAAATCGGTATTCACCATTTCGTCGGTCAGGTAACCCTGATCTACAAACACGGCGTCCCACTGGCCGCCCTGAGCTTTATGGCAGGTAATCGCATAAGCAAATTTTACTTGTAACGCGTTGTAGTACGGATTAGCCTTAAGTTCGATGTGTTTCAAACGTTTGTTGGGGATATGATCATAATCTTTCATCGCCTCCAGGTAAAAACGTTTCTGGTCATCCTGCGTTAAAGCCGGCGATTCGGTATAAAGCGTATCTAAAAGAACTTTGCAGTCCAGTATCGGATCCTCGGCATAGTCGATAAATTCCAGTTGCACATCGGCAAAACGGAAACCGTACATATCCTCTATCCTGCGTACTTTGCGTATGCGGGCAATGTCGCCATTAGCTATAAATGAGGTGCTGTTTTCCTGCTGATCCTGCAGCCAGAAGTAGTTGTTCTTGACCACCATTAATTGGTCGCCGCCGGTTAATTCTTCTTCGCGCCAAAGTAGTCGCGCCCTTATTTGTTTGTTGTAAAGGTTAGCGTTTTTGTTGGAGCGGCAAATTACCAGCGTATTTTCATTGCCGTATTTATTATAGGCATATTCCAGGCCTTCTTCCAATCGCTCGCCCGTCATGCGGAAAACGTCTTTGTAGCCTTTGGTGGTTATTTGTGGAATGAGTTCCTTTCCGAGGTGAATATTATCTCTAACCCGTGTAGCATTATATAAAATACCAGAATCTTTTTGCTGACGCAGAACTTCCGTCAGCTCAAAACTAAAAACTTCCAGGCCATAATCGCCTTTTAGCACCTTATCACTCAGCGCCGGACTATCATCTGATCCCACCGGCGGCAACTGTGCGGTGTCGCCAACCAGCATCAGCTTGCAATTTTTTTGGTTATAAACATATCGCACCAAATCATACAACAAAGTATGGCGCGACATACCACTTGGCATATCAGAGATCATCGAGGCTTCGTCGACAATAAACAAGGTGTTGGTAGCCATATTATCGGCTATCATAAAGTTCTCGTCAACATCCAACGCTGTTTTTTTGCGGTAGATGCGTTTGTGGATGGTAAAAGCTTTGCGGCCAGAGTAGTTGGTGATCACCTTTGCAGCACGCCCCGTTGGAGCCAGTAATACCGATTTAAAATTATAATCTCGTAAAGCTTTCACCAGTGCGCCTACTATGGTAGTTTTACCGGTACCGGCATATCCGCGCAATATAAAGCATTCGTCACCTTCGTCTGTCAACAAAAAATTGTGCAGCAGCCCAAACAGTTGTTGCTGCTGTACGGTAGGCTCGTGCGGAAAAGCTTTTCTGATCTGATCTGGTGCGGACACCCTGCAAAAATGCGGATAACTACTTTAACTAATTCAAAAAATATTACTTTTGTTAACAGCATGAGCGAACAAATCTATTCTTTCCGCGATCCATCGTTTAATCCTCACCAGGCTTATTACTACACGTTGTTGATGCAGATCGACGCAAAGTCGTTCTCCTATGCCATCGTATATGATAATGATGTATTGGCTTGGGGCGCTAATTGCGATATTGCAGAGCTTACTAATCCGCAGCAGCTGGCCGAAGAACTGGAAGCTGCTTATAAAAAGGTGGTTGTTGGTTTATCGTCAAGCGTTTTCACGCTGGTGCCCGATGTGCTTTTTAGCAAAGATCAAGTAGCCAACTATGCCCGCCTGCTGGATGTTAAGGCAGATGAGCGTGTACTGGCACAATCGTTAGATAGCCAGAACTATATTATCTATAAAGCAGACGAAAAGATCATTGCAGCAGTTCAACGTTTTGATCTGCAAAATGTGGTTTACCAGGGTAAGGGATGGATAACCGCTGCTGCGCAGAGCAAACCCGGCGCTGAGGACCTATACCTGCATACCGAAAACGGCAAAGCCGAATTTCTATATTTCAAAAACGGCAACATCCGCTTCTATAACAAGTTTGATTACGAAACCGAAGGCGACCTGGGTTATTATGCAGCCTTTGTTTGCGAAGAATTAGAATTGACGCCAGAGAGTGTGCAGCTAAAACTAAGCGGCGCTTTAAAACCTGACGATAAGTTTACCACAAGTTTGCGCCGTTTTTTTCCTAACATAAATTATTTTAATCCGCATTTGTTAAATGTGCCGGCGCAAATAGATCCGCAGCAAATATTAACCTTGGCGGCATTGTCATTATGCGCATCATCGGAGGTAGTTTAAAAGGATTACGTCTTAATCCGCCTAAAAACCTGCCGGTACGCCCCACTACCGACCTGGCCAAAGAAGCGCTGTTTAATATCCTTCTGAATCAGATTGAGTTTGAAAATATTGATGTACTTGACTTGTTTTGCGGCACCGGCAACATCAGCTATGAATTTGCGTCGCGCGGGGCTGCTAAGGTTATCAGTGTCGACCGTAGTATTCATTGCATCAATTATATCAAGGATACATCGCGCCAGCACGGCTTAGATCAAATCAAGACTTTCAGGGCCGATATTTTCAAATACCTGCAACTGGAGACTGATCAATACGACCTGATATTTGCCGACCCACCATATGATTTGAACCAGATACCAGAAATTCCTAAAATTGTATTTGATAAAAATCTGTTAAAGCCGGGCGGTTTATTGATCGTCGAACATCAGTCGATGCAAAATCTGAGCAATCACCCGGCCTTTGTGGAGCAGCGTAAGTACGGGCATTCATCATTTTCATTTTTTAAAAATTAGAGAACATCTTTCTATCATATCTCCATGAAAAAAAATATCATATATCTTTTTACAGCACTTTTAACCATAGCCGCATTTCAAGGCTGTAAAAACAATGGCGGTACGGAGGTGAACAGCGAAATCAATAGCGACACCCGCGCAAAAATCGCCGAACTTAACAAAAAGCTGTTCGATGGAATTGTTACCAATAACGTCACTGCGGTAAAAGCGTTGTTTTCGCCTGATCTGGTTAAAAAAACAGATTCAGAATTAGCTATAGTTATTGATCGTTGCAGCAAACGCTACGCGGCTAAAGATTTTGAGGTATTGGACGAATACCTGAGCACCGGTTTGAAGAAAAGGGATAACGACACTGTCAGATCGGCACACGGCAATGACAACGATTACTCCATAGGTTTCCAGGCTATGAATGACGAAATGTATACTTCAGTATTGGTCACTAAAGGTTTGGCCGTTAATGGCGCTATACTGGCTGTATATGGTAAATATGGTAACGACTGGAAAATCAACATCCTGCAGATGGGTGATTACAGCATTATCGGC
>Ga0157371_10001188_pt1 | contig 27890 bp, 24 predicted proteins | sample C45metaG_FD_113462 | JGI IMG/M metagenome (GOLD analysis project Ga0157371, IMG submission 113462) | Corn rhizosphere microbial communities from Kellogg Biological Station, Michigan, USA - C4-5 metaG | ecosystem: Host-associated > Plants > Roots > Rhizosphere > Soil | place: USA: Michigan... | reverse complement strand
CCTGGAACGAAACATTTTTTAAAGGAGATATTGCTTCATCAAGAATTGGAATTGAATTAAGAAATGCGAAGGGGAATGATCCGGTAAAACAATACATCACTTCCGAAAAAGGAAACGCTACTTTTCCTGTTATTAAAAGCATTAATCAAAATGCTGCTTTAGTTGCTTATACTGAAACGGTAAATGACAAAGATTATGTGAAATACAAAGTGGTGAATTTATAGGCACAACATAGTAAAGCAATCAATAAGTTTATTTTTTATTTTCTCCAATAAAAAATCACGCAATCGTTTGTTCATGGAATTTTACAGCGAGAGAAACCCCTTTCCCCAATTCAAAATTGTAACGTGATTGATTTTATTACTTATTTCTCTATTTTCACTCATCACATTTCATTCAATTAAAATTTTATCATGAACCAAAGCCTTACTGGTAAAGCAAACTACACATCACAGATTGTGATCATCGGAATTCTGTTTTTCATTTTTGGTTTTGTAACCTGGCTCAACAGCACATTGATTCCATATCTGCAAATTGCGTGTCAGTTAGAAACTTCGCAAGCTGTGTTGGTCACATTTGCATTTTATATTTCTTATGCAGTAATGGCTTTCCCGTCTTCATGGGTGTTGAAAAAAACAGGATTTAAAAATGGAATGATGTGGGGATTGATTTGCATGGCGATTGGCGCTTTGATCTTTATTCCGGCTGCACAAACAAGAACTTATGGATTATTTCTGACAGGATTGTTTGTGATTGGAACAGGTTTGGCATTGCTGCAAACCGCGTCCAATCCATACATTACGATTCTTGGGCCAATTGAAAGCGCTGCAAAAAGAATCAGTGTGATGGGCATTTGCAACAAAGGTGCCGGCGCTCTTGCTCCGTTGGTAATGGGTGCTTTTTTGTTGAAAGATTCTGATGCTTTGTGGAAAAATTAAAGACATTAAATCCGGCAGAAAAAGCGGTAGAATTAGATGCATTAGCATCAAGGGTGATTGTACCTTATATTATTATTGCTACTGTGTTAATTGCTCTTGCCGTATTTATTTATTTTTCCAGTTTGCCTGAAGTAAAAGCAGAAGGTGAAGAAGAAAAAAATGAACATAACGGTGATGCACAAACGATTTTTAGTTTCCCGTATTTGTGGATCGGATTTGTTACATTGTTTTTATATGTTGGTGTTGAAGTAATGGCCGGCGATATTATCCAGGTTTATGGAAAAGCCATCGGAATCAGTCTTGATATTGCGAAACACTTTACAACCTACACGATGATAGGAATGCTCATCGGATATTTGATCGGAATCGTTACTATTCCAAAATATATTTCACAAACAACTGCATTGAAAGCATCGGCAATTTTGGGAGTAATTTTCACCTTACTTGCCATCTTTACTTCAGGATATTATTCTGTATTATTTATTGCTTTACTCGGATTGGCAAACGCTTTGGTTTGGCCTGCCATATGGCCTTTGGCAATCCATGGTTTAGGAAGATTTACAAAAGCCGGTTCTGCATTGCTGATCATAGGAATCGCCGGCGGAGCGGTTTTGCCAAAAATATGGGCGAGCCTCGGCGAAAACATCGGCTTTCAAAAAGCATTCTGGATAATGATTCCCTGTTATTTGTTCATTCTTTATTTCGCTGCTTACGGACATAAAGTTGGTGTGAAAAATAAAGTTGAAAATCTGTGATAACTTCTAATGTTAACTTACTTTAAAAGTGTTTTTCTTATGATTGAAATCATGCAGGAATATTAAACGCATGCCTCCTGGAATCACTACTTTTGCAAACGAAGAAAAAGTAAGGAAATGGCGAAGAAAAGTGATAAAGAAAATCCAAGTATTTTAAATCTCCTGCAATGCAAATGCCCGCGTTGCAGATTGGGCGATATGTTTGTTAATAAACGTCCTTATTCAAAACGTTTTATGAAGATGTATGACAAATGCGAGGTTTGCGGGCAATACTTTGATATCGAAGTGGGATTTTATTATGGTTCCGGATATGTAAGTTATGGTTTAGCGGTTGCGCTAAGTGTGGCAACATTTATTGCGTGGTGGATTTTGATCGGCATTTCTGTTGATGACAACCGGATTTTTTACTGGCTTATTTTGAATGCAATTTTAATTCTTGCTTTGCAACCGGTATTGATGCGATTGTCAAGAACAATATGGCTTGCCATGTTTGTAAAATATGATCCTGACTGGAGAATTCATCCTGCACAAGTTCCTGAACGAACGAACGAAGAGCAAAAAAATAACTGGTAAAAATTATTTTTCGATCAGTTGAATTCCTGTTGTAGTAAATGCAATTTTGTGCTGCTTGTACAAATTTCCCGTTGACATTTTAAAAGTTTTTTTGCTCATGCTGAAGAATGAATATATTTCTTCAGGGGAAGATTTATCGTTATAAGGAAGATATCCATTATTCTCGTTTAATAACCGTAATATTTTTTCTGTTTCGTCTTCAACCCTTTGGTAGCCTGACTTTCCGGCTGCAACATCTATCAATGTATTTCCGTTTTTATCTGCAAATATCTTTTTGATAAAGCCTTTAAACTTGTCTCCTATCGAAATGTTTCTGTAGATCTCGTTATTGTGCAAAATGCCTTTGTGGATGTTATTAATGATCACTTCATAGCCAATATTTGTTTTCCGGTAAACCGTCAGATCCACTAAATCTTTTTCTTTCACAGTAAGATTTTCATTTGATAAAAAAGCTTCCAGTTTTTCAGTAGCTGCCAATCTTCCGGTCTTTTCATCCATGACAATTTTTACCAGATATTCGCCGTTCGGAATCATGTAATTTTTCATTTTTGATTTCGGAATAAACAAATCTTTCATTAATCCCCAATCTAAAAATGCACCCTGGTTAGTGACACTTACTACTTTCAATTTTACAATATCTCCTAAAACGCCGGTTGGTTTTTGGGTGGTAGCAATTGGTCTGTCTTCGCCATCATGATACAAAAAAACTTTTAGCTCATCGCCGGTTCTTGTTCCTTCTGGTACAAACCGTTTTGGCAATAAAATTCCTTCGCCTCCATCATCAAGAAAAACACCCATAGATTTTTCTTTGATCACTTTCATCGTATTATATTCTCCGATTTTCGCCATTGCTCTTTTCTATTTTCACAAAGTTAACATGAATGTTTAAAATGCTTTTTGGATGAAAAATCAGTATCAAATACATTAAAATTTAATGAGAAAAAAATTTTTAGAATGGCGAAATAAAAATACATTTACAGTAACCTTTAACCGTTATCCCGCTCCCTGTCTAAACTTTCGTACTCCATTACAAGCTGTTAACTTCTTAGTATTTTTTTGTTTTAACCTTTAAAAAAATAATTATGAAAAAGTTTCCTTTTGTTTTTCTCATTTTTCTGATTAGCTTAATTTTTATTTTTTCCAGATGCAACCAAAACGACGGGCAATCAACTAATGCAAGTACGAAAGATTCTTCAAAAACATCTGTTGCAGATAATGGTGGATTTGCAAGCCAGGTAAAATGGGGTGAACATATTGTAACCATTACGGGTTGCAACGATTGTCATACTCCTAAAAAGATGGGACCACACGGCCCTGAAGATAATATGGACATCGCATTGTCGGGGCAGCCGGCGCAAATGCCAGAAATTAATGCCGACCGGAAAGATATTGAAAGCAAAGGAGTCGCTATGACAAACATGACTGAATGGATCGGTCCATGGGGAATCTCTTATAGTGCCAATATCACTTCTGATCCTAATTCAGGAATTGGAAACTGGACTGCAGATCAGTTTATTTATTGTATGCGAAATGGAAAATACAATGGCTCTCCAAAAGGAAGAGACTTACTGCCTCCAATGCCCTGGCAGAGTTTTGCGAAAATGACCGATGATGAACTAAAAGCAGTTTATGCTTATTTAGAATCTACCAAACCAATACATAACATTGTGCCTCAGCCACAGCCACCGGTTCTTGCTATGAAAAAATAATTTTTAAAACTTAAGATAGAAGTACACTTTAAAAGCTGATAGAAATATCAGCTTTTATTCTTTGTGTTGCTGATGGACGCATGCGATCTGGTTTCCTATTGCATCAACAAATTTTTGGTCTTTTATATTTTTCATTTTCCAACCGTGATCGGTGCAATGAATAATTCCCAGGTTTTTTTCATTCAACGTAATTCCCAGTTCATCACAAACTTTTTCGTTGCAGGTTTGTGGCACAGGAACTCCTTCGCCTTCATACTCTTTTCCTTTGTATTCAAATTTCAAAGGAACCGGTTCTTTCTCTAATTGTGTGATAAAATCCTTCAATAGCTTGACCAACCTTTTTCTTTCAGTTTTTGGTGTTGCATTCCATTTTTCTTTCCCTGCTCTTTTAAAGGCCAGCTTGTATTTTATTCCTGTCATCGAAGTGGAGTAATCATTTGCATCAAGTTTTTTTACATCCTGGTGAGCCAAAATATACCAATGATATTCGGTACCAACCGGAACTCCTGATCCCTCAGGAGCATGACCAGCTCTGCGTTTGGTAACCGCATAAGAAATTTCCCAGAGGTCCGGAGTAATCTTTGTTTCGTGCCATTCACCTTTGTCGTAATACCATTTATGACTTCGGCCAACTTTCATTCCGGTGTATTGCTCGCCATTAAAAACTTTAAATTGATTATAGCTTTTAGAAAAATTTTTCGGTGCATTCTTTTTGCTTTCTGCTGACGAATTTTCTTTTTGTTCTTTTGAAGTGGATGATTTTTTTGCTCTTGGTGCGGTCAATGTTTCCATATAAATCTTTACATAAAATACCATAAAAATCCTGCCATAAAAAATGCAAAAAGCCAGAAGTTTTCCAGCTTTTTGACAACAGGGTTATCATTGAAATTCAAAGATTATACGCTCAAAAATGGTTGCTTATTTGATATTCATAGAAGTGCTATCATAATTGGTGGCAGGACTCAATTTTGTTTTTGCATTGCAACTTCTGGAAAAATACCAAAGCAGCGCTATTACAATCAGGATCACAATCAACGGAACCAGCCATTTGGCAGTCGGTGTTTCTGAGATTGTTTTTATTTCCTCCGTATGAGTTTTTATATTTCCTGATATGTTATCAGCATTGATAGTAGTAGCCGAAGTGCCGGTAGAATTCAATCCAAACATTCCGGTAAGAGGAGTTAATTCAGAAGGCATCGCCTGTACTATGTGATCTTTTTGGGAAGAAAGAAATCCGGCCAATCCGCTGGCTGATAAGTTATTTTGCTGCGCATGATTTCCTAAAATGCCCATGATAGGTGGCAAAGCCATGCTCATTAAAGAAGAAGAGGAAGATTCTTTTATTCCTGAATACCGGGAAATGTTATTGGTAATGGTTGTTTGATTGGCGCCAAAAAAATTTGTCATCATGCCCGTTCCTTCGCCCAGATTTTGATTCATGCTCAAATCGCTGGTTCCCGAAACATTCCCAACCGAATTTTTTGCGATCTGGTAAACGTCATTTGCTCCTTCTGTTCCTGAAGTTGCCTTATATAAAATTCCTGCGAGGCTGACAGGAATTACTGCTGTTAAGGCTTTGCTGATTCCGGAAGGATTTTCGCCAAGGATGGATGAAGCGTGGTTGACAAACTGGCTGGTAAAATAATTTTTTACCATCTCGAGTAAATTGAAGGACATAAAAAGTCATTTTAAATGTGAAGAAATAATCGGAAAGATTCATTTTTGGAAAAGTTAGAACCTCTTCAACATATTTATAATACGTAAGCAAGTTAGCCACAAAAGTTATACCTATATTTTTATCCGTCGAAGCATTTTACATTAAATTGAACTTCTTTCAGTCAAAAAAAGAAATCAGTTTATTTGTCTATTCACTGTATTTTTTCGGAAATATTTTTTGCATTTTGTCTTCCTGTTTCCCTATAACTTTTTTGTAAATTTGCACGCGCCAGTGAATATTTTTGTTCACTTTTTTTTATCTTTTCAATAAAAATAATTACTGAAAATATGTTTGAATCTTTAAGCGACCGGCTCGAGACGGCTTTTAAAAATATAAAAGGACAGGGAAGAATTACCGAATTAAATATTGCTTCCACAGTAAAAGATATTCGCCGTGCGTTGGTTGATGCCGATGTGAACTATAAAATCGCAAAAGAATTTACAGATACCATTAAGGAAAAAGCTACCGGTGAAAAAGTGATCAACGCGGTTAGCCCGGGACAATTAATGGTTAAAATCGTAAAAGATGAATTAACCGATCTGATGGGCGGCGTGGAAACTGATCTTGATTTGAGCGGAAATCCTGCGATCATTTTGATTGCAGGTTTGCAGGGAAGTGGTAAAACAACTTTCAGCGGAAAACTCGCCAATTATCTGAAAACAAAAAAAGGAAAATCGCCATTGCTTGTTGCCGGCGACGTTTACCGGCCTGCTGCTATTGAACAATTGAAAGTTTTGGGCGCACAGATCAATGTGGAAGTTTATAGTGAGCCTGAAAATAAAAATGTTGTTGAGATTGCTCAAAATGCTTTGAAAGAAGCAAAGTCTAAAAATAAAAATGTAGTCATCATTGATACTGCCGGTCGTTTGGCAATCGACGAAGTGATGATGACGGAAGTTGCTAATATTAAAACCGCTTTAAATCCAAAAGAAATTCTTTTTGTGGTTGACAGCATGACCGGCCAGGATGCGGTGAACACTGCAGCAGCGTTTAATCAGCGATTAAATTATACCGGCGTTGTTCTTACCAAATTAGATGGTGATACACGCGGTGGTGCGGCTATTTCGATAAAATATACCGTAAATAAACCGATTAAATTTGTGAGCAGCGGCGAAAAGATGGAAACGCTCGACGTGTTTTATCCTGAGCGTATGGCTCAAAGGATTTTGGGAATGGGCGATATTGTGAGTTTGGTAGAAAAAGCGCATGAACAATTTGATGAAGAGCAGGCCGCAAAACTGGAAAAGAAGATCCGCAAAAATCAATTTGATTTTGAAGATTTTAAGACCCAGCTTCAGCAAATTAAAAAGATGGGAAACCTGAAAGACCTTATGGGAATGATTCCCGGAGTTGGAAAACAAATAAAAGATATTGATGTTAATGACGATGCTTTTAAAGGAATTGAAGCGATGATCAATTCAATGACGCTGGAAGAGCGGCGCAATCCTGATGTGATCAATCCAAGCCGCAAGCAGCGCATTGCCAAAGGAAGCGGAAAAGATATTGCAGAAGTGAACCAGTTTTTGAAGCAATTCGACCAGATGAAAAATATGATGAAGATGATGAATAAAATGCCAATGGGAAGATTGGCGGGATTGGGGAAAAGATAGGTTTTATTCTAACCCGTCCAATTTTTTTTATTATAACGGTTCGATTTTTTCCACTTGATTCGCAATTCTAAAAAAGTGTACAATTCTTTTTGCAAAATTAAAACTGAGCACTATCTTTGCTGTCCTTTTTAAGAAACCCAATTTATTCACAACCCAAGAAAATTTCTATTTTTTATGGCTGTAAAAATGAGATTGCAACGTCATGGCTCCAAGAAGAGACCATTTTACTTTATCGTAGTTGCAGATGCACGTAGCCCACGCGATGGCAAATTTATCCAGAAACTCGGTTCTTACAATCCTTTGACAGTACCTGCTACTATCCAGGTAGATCGTCAGAAGGCATTGGAATGGCTGCACAAAGGTGCACAACCTACCGACACCGTTCGTCGTATTTTAAGTTTTAAAGGTGTACTCTACCTGAAGCATTTGCTTCGTGGTGTATCACTTGGCTTATTTGATGAAGCAGCGGCAATGGAAAAATTTACCAAATGGAGCAGTGAGCATGATGCAGAATTTGCTAAACGTCAGGAAACACACAAAAAAGCAAAAGCTGCAAGCCGCCCTGCATTTGTAAAGAAAGAAGCACCAAAGCATGCGCCTACCCATCAGGCACCTGCGGCTGAAGCTGGTGAATAGTCTGTTATAGAGTAAAAATAAAATTGCTTTAAAAAGCTGTTTCATTCGTGGGGCAGCTTTTTTTAACTACTACCAACTACGAACTGCAAACTACGAACTACAAACTAATTCCTGACCGGCTTACCGGTTTTCAAAACACTTTGCAATCTTTCCAAAGTTTTTCTTTCGCCGCAAAGACTCAAAAAAGCCTCGCGCTCAAGATTTAATAAATATTGTTCGTTTACTAAAGTCGCTTCACTCAGATCGCCTCCACACATTACATAAGCGAGCTTTTTTGCAATGAAAACATCGTATTCGGTAATATAATTTCCGCGCCACATTCCATTGATTCCGGCATACAACATTCCCAATCCTCCTCGGCCTAAAACCCTGATGTCTGTTCGTTGAATTGGCTGCGTATAACCGCGATCATACATTTCTATTACACTTGCTTTAGCATCAGAAATTCTGCGCGATTGATTCATAGAAATTTCGTCTGTGCCATTGCGTAAAATTCCCAAATCAAAAGCCTCAAAAGCAGAGGTAGAAACTTTCGCTGTTCCGATGGTTATAAACCTGTTTTGTAAAGGAATCGTTTCGGGCTCATTATGCTGAATGGCATCTGAAGCACGCAACACAAATTCTTTTGTGCCGCCACCACCCGGAATTAATCCAACACCAACTTCCACCAAACCGATATAACTTTCTGCTGCAGCCTGTACTTTATCGGCATGCAGACAAATTTCACAACCACCGCCAAGCGTTAATCCGTGAGGAGCGACCACAACGGGAATGGAAGAATAACGGATCTTCATTGTTGTGTTCTGGAACAAACGAACAGCCATATCGAGTTCATCATATTCCTGTTCTGCAGCAAGCATAAACATCATCGCGATGTTAGCACCGGCGGTAAATTGCGGCGCTTCATTCGCAATCAGGAGACCTTTATATTTTTCTTCAGCTATCGCAATCGATTTATTGATCGCTTCCAAAACTTCGCCGCCAATGCTTCCCATTTTTGTATTCCAGGTCAAACCAACCACATCATCATTCAAATCATACAAATGGCAGGCGCTGTTTTTCCAAACGGTTTTTTCTGTAAGGTCGCTGAGAATAATAAATGATTCGCCGCCCGGCAATGGCAAATATTTTTTGGAACTAACATCATAGTACAAACGCTTTCCGTTTTCGACTTTATAGAAAGAACTATTTCCTTCCGCAATAAAATCTTTCACCCAATCTGCCACTTCATAACCCGCATTTTTCATTGCTTCAAGCGTTTCTTTTACTCCCACAACATCCCATGTTTCAAAAGGCCCGGTCTCCCAGCCAAAGCCCGCCTTCACGGCATCATCGATCCTGTAAATTTCATCGCTGATCTCGGGAATCCTATTGGAAACGTAAGAAAAAAGTGAGTAATGAAACAGCCTGTAAAACTCGCCAGCTTTGTCTTTTCCTTTCGATAAAGCTTTGATTCTCTCTTTCAGATCATCGATCAGTTTGGCAGTTTCAATGGTTGCAAATTTTGGTTTTTGTCGCGGCGCATATTCAAATGTTTTCAGGTCAAGAGTGAGAATTTCTTTTTGCCCGTCAGCTGATTTTATTTTCTTAAAGAAACCTTGCCCGGTTTTATCACCGAGCCATTTATTATCCACCATTTTTTGCAACCACCCGGGAATCGTAAAAATTTCTTTCGATTCATCACCAGGACAATTTTCTTTTACGCCCATCGCTACTTTTACTAAAGTATCAATTCCAACCACATCAGCAGTTCGAAAAGTTGCTGACTTTGGACGGCCAATGATCGGGCCTGTTAATAGATCAACCTGGTCAATGTTCAGTTCCAGTTTATCCATGATATGGAAGATGCTCATGATGCTGAAAACTCCGATACGGTTGGCAATAAAGGCCGGAGTGTCTTTGCACAAAACAGTTGTTTTTCCCAAAAACAAATCACCGTAATGCATCAAAAAATCAATCGCTGCGGGGTCAGTAAATTCAGTAGGAATAATTTCCAGCAGTCTTAAATATCGCGGCGGATTAAAAAAATGGGTTCCGCAAAAATGTTTTTTAAAATCGTCACTTCTTCCTTCTGCCATTAAATGAATCGGAATGCCGGAAGTGTTGGAAGTAATGAGTGTGCCGGGTTTGCGGAATTTTTCAACCTGTTCAAAAACCTGTTTTTTAATGTCGAGTCTTTCAATCACCACTTCAATGATCCAATCGCACGAAGCAATATCTTTCATATTGTCTTCAAAATTTCCCGTAGAAATATTCTTCAGATTGTCCTTTAAGTAAAGTGGAGAAGGTGAAGATTTTACAGTGGCCGCAAGCGCCTCATTGACAATCTTATTTTTGCTTTTTGAATCTTTACCATCAGCTGCCGGAATATCAAGCAATAAAACTTTTACTCCAATTCCTGCAAACAAACAAGCGATCCTGCTTCCCATTACACCACTCCCCAAAACTGCAACCTTATGAATATTTCTTTTGTGCAACATAAAATTTTAGTTAGTTAAACAACTATTTTCAAAACCGAAATTAATGTATTTCTCACATAACATTTGGAAAAATAAGCAATGCTGAAAATGCAGTAAACGAACAAATAATATGGTTTTTATTTTAGCACCTCCGGTGGAGACGGCTTTCGTATTTTTGCAGGAATGAAACAGAAAAAGTATTCGCTGGAAAATATTTTATCCAACTTAAAAATTGATTCGCTGAATGAAATGCAGCAGGCGTCTGTAGAAGCGAATCAAAAAGAGGAAGATGTGATTTTGCTTTCTGCAACAGGTTCGGGAAAAACGCTGGCTTTTTTGTTGCCCGTTCTTGAAAATCTTGACGACGAAAATAAAGATACACAGGCGCTGATCGTTGTTCCCTCGCGCGAATTGGCGATGCAGATAGAACAGGTTTTTAAGAAAATGGGAACCGGCAAAAAAATAACTGCGACTTATGGCGGACATAAAAGAGAGATTGAAGAAAACAATTTAATTCAGCCACCGGCTTTGATTGTTGGCACTCCCGGAAGAATTGGTGATCATATCCGGAGAGGAAATATAACCGTTGATTCCATCACCACTTTGGTGTTGGATGAATTTGACAAATCACTTGAATTGGGCTTTTTGGAAGAGATGAAATTCATTTTGGATTCTTTAAAAAATGTTCGGAAAAAAGTGTTGACATCTGCAACAGAAGCTGTTGCAATTCCGGAATTTATTGGTTTAAAAAATCCTCAGCGCATTAATTTTCTCAATCCTGATGATGAGAAAAAAGGTCTTGAGATCAAAACGGTTTTATCACCCGAAAAAGATAAATCAGAAACGCTTTTCAAACTCATTTGTTATCTTGGAAACCGCTCCACCATTGTGTTTTGCAATCATCGTGAGGCGGTAGAACGCACGAGTAATTTACTTTCGGAAAAAGGAATTTACAATGAATTTTATCACGGCGGAATGGAGCAGCAACAAAGGGATAGTGCTTTGTCAAAATTCAGAAACGGAACTACCAATGTTTTAGTAACGACTGATCTTGCTTCACGCGGATTGGACATCGCCAATATCCGTTACATCATTCATTATCATTTGCCGCTTACTGAAGATGCTTTCACCCATCGCAATGGCCGCACCGCAAGAATGGAAGCCAGCGGAACAGCCATTTTAATTTTAAATGAAGAAGAAAAATTACCGGAATATATTCATGAAGAAGTAGAAACGATTACACTTCCTGAAAAAAATATTTTGCCTGAAAAACCAAAGTGGGCAACACTTTTCATCGCTGCCGGTAAAAAAGACAAAGTGAACAAAGTAGATATTGTTGGGTTTTTAACCAACAAAGGCCAATTGAAAAAAGAAGATATTGGTTTGATTGACGTGAAAGATTTTTTCTCTTTTGTGGCGATACGAAAAGTAAAAATGAATCATCTTCTGCATCTGATCAAAGATCAAAAGATCAAGAACAAAAAAGTAAAAATGGAAGTGGCGAAATAGGGAAAAATTTATTTACTACCATTCACTCTTTTAGGAATTTTGGCGGTTCCGTTTTTGCCATTAATCATTAATCTGAAATCCAGTTCTTTTACCTGTCTTTTGCATTCCTTTTTGATCATCTTGCTAAAAAGTTTGATCCCATCAGAATCAAAAGGATTTGTCTGCAAAATATCGAGCAATAAAATTTCAAATGAAGCAGATGGAAGCCAGTCCACATCACGCCTGTAGCCCATTACCGCAAGCACTCCCGTTTTATTCATAAAATTTTGTACCCGCGATCTGTTAATGTTTAAAGTGGAACAACTTCCAAAATGAATGATAGATTGCAAACAGGTATCACCTAAAATTCTGGATAGATCAGTTAGTGTAATAACATCTTTTCCCACTTTGATAAATCCCGGCTCACCATGAAAGCCTAAATAAAGAATCGGATATTTTTTGCAAAAAGCTTTTGTTTTCCATCGGTTGATTGAATATTCAAATTCAGCTTTGGTATTACACCTGTGATGAAGGAAAGGCATACGGCTATGTTTGCCCACCAATTCCAATACAGGAGTAACTGATATCAAATCCCTGTGGTCGCCATACCAGAAGCCTTCCAGACAAAAAACACCTTTAGGTTTATTTCTCATAAAAAATAAAATTATAGAAAAATATTCAAGCAATACCAATTGAAACTGTTATTTAAGATACGATTACAGTAAACCGACAAATAATAAGAATTGGTACTTTCAGTGCAATTAAAAAGTTTCGGCTAAATTCACTGATAAAAACATTTTTTATGAGAAATCAATTCCTCCTTTTTCTTTTTTGCCTCTTCATTGCTTTAGCCGCTTTTTCGCAGGGCAAATACAATGGCATTGAATCCAATATGAGTAATATTTACCGTTTGTCTGATGCGAAATCGCGTTCCATCAGTCCTGAAAATTTTACCGGAGCCAAAGGGCAGGGCGGAATGGCAACAAAAGGAACCGGAGAAGGGCCGGCGAAAGACCTTGGCCAGGGCTGGAAAGTGAGTCCCAGCGTGGTGATCAAAGCGCATACAACTTTTACAGTTGCAGAGATTGATGGTCCTGGTTCCATCCAACATATTTGGATGACACCAACCGGAAACTGGCGCAATTCGATCATCCGTTTTTATTGGGATGATCAAAAAACTCCTTCCGTGGAAGCTCCGGTCGGTGATTTTTTTTGTATGGGTTGGGGACAATACGCTCCTCTCCAATCACTTGCCGTTTGTGTCAACCCCGGCAGCGCTTTTAATTGCTACTGGCCAATGCCTTTTCATAAAAAATGCCGGATCACAATGGAAAATATTGATAACAATGACATGGTTTTATATTACCAGGTTGATTATATTCTAACTGAAGTACCCGCTGATGCCGCTTATTTTCATGCACAATTCAGAAGAGTGAACCCTGTGCCATATAAAAAAGATTATGTGTTGGTAGATAATATTAAAGGCCGTGGCCAATATGTGGGCACTTATTTGGCGATTGGCGTACATAACAACGGATGGTGGGGCGAAGGAGAAATTAAATTTTATATTGATGGCGACACGAAATTCCCGACGATCAATGGCACCGGAACCGAAGATTATTTTTGCGGCTCTTATGATTTTGACACAAGGAAAAAAAATGCTGCGGGAGTTGAAGAAAGTAATTACACAGAATTTACAACGCCCTATTCAGGCCTTTGCCAGGTAATCAGGGGCGACGGACACTATAATGTTTCTCAACGATTTGGATTATATCGCTGGCACATTACCGATCCAATCAGGTTTGAAAAAGATTTGAAGGTAACCATCCAGGATTTGGGCTGGCATCATGATGGAAGGTATCTTCCATTGCAGGACGATATTGCCTCAACTGTATTTTGGTATCAAACAGAGCCGCATAATCCATTTCCGCCATTACCCGATAAAGATGCGCTGGAGGTGAATTAAAAACCAGGAATTTCAAAAGATTTTCACACAAAACCAAATTGGATTTCCTAAAAAAGGAAATTTTTTGATATGGGTTCTCAATCTGTTCTCATTTTTAACCTCTTTGTATCTAAAATCTATTTATACTATTTTGTATAAACAGCGAAACAGGTTATCTTTGCAGCATATTTTATTACAAAATAAACTGAAGAATGAAAGAAGAACTGGATGTTTTGGAACGAACCGTGGCTAGTGAGTATAAATATGGTTTTGTTACCGAAATTGAAACTGATGTAGTTGGAAAAGGCCTTAATGAAGACACCATCAGGCTCATTTCAGCGAAAAAAAATGAGCCGGAATGGATGCTGGAATGGCGCTTAAAGGCTTATCATCATTGGTTGAAAATGGAAGAGCCAAAATGGCCGAATGTGAAATATCCGCCAATTAATTACCAGGATATTATTTATTACGCAGCTCCAAAGAAAAAGAAATCCATTAATGGTTTGGAAGAAGTGGATCCGGAGTTGCTGAAAACATTTGATAAATTAGGAATTTCTTTAAACGAACAAAAAAGATTGACCGGAGTTGCGGTTGATGTGGTGGTTGACAGCGTTTCAGTAGCAACTTCTTTCAAAAAACAGCTTGCAGATGTTGGAATTATTTTTTGCTCTATCAGCGAAGCAATCCAAAATCATCCTGAACTGGTGAAAAAATATATTGGTTCTGTCGTGCCAATGACGGACAATTATTTCACCGCTTTGAATTCGGCAGTTTTCACTGATGGTTCATTTTGTTACATTCCAAAAGGTGTTCGTTGCCCTATGGAATTATCTACTTATTTCAGAATCAACACAGAAAATTCAGGACAGTTTGAGCGCACATTGATCATTGCTGAAGAAGAATCTTATGTCAGCTACCTGGAAGGTTGCACCGCTCCAAAGCGTGATGAAAACCAATTGCACGCAGCAGTGGTAGAATTGTTTGCACATCGCAAAGCAGAAATAAAATATTCTACCGTTCAGAACTGGTTTCCCGGCGATGAAAACGGGCAGGGTGGCATTTATAATTTTGTTACAAAACGCGGTATTTGCATGGGCGATTATTCCAAAATTTCCTGGTCGCAGGTTGAAACAGGCTCTGCAATAACATGGAAATATCCAAGTGTCATTTTGAAAGGCGATAATTCAATTGGAGAATTTTATTCTGTGGCTTTGACCAATCATTTTCAACAGGCAGACACCGGCACAAAAATGACGCATCTTGGAAAAAATACAAGAAGCAGGATTGTTTCAAAAGGTATTTCCGCCGGAAAAAGTCAGAACAGTTATCGTGGTTTGGTGAAGGTTGGAAAAAATGCAGAAAATGCCAGAAATTATTCTCAGTGCGATTCATTATTGCTTGGCGATAAATGTGGCGCACATACTTTTCCTTACATCGAATCAAAAAATAAAACAGCAGTAATTGAGCACGAAGCAACAACTTCAAAAATTGGTGAAGACCAGCTTTTTTATTGCAGGCAACGTGGTATTGACACAGAAGCAGCTGTAGCATTGATCGTTACCGGTTTTGCAAAAGAAGTGATGAACCAGTTGCCAATGGAATTTGCTGTGGAAGCGCAGAAGTTGCTGGCGGTGAGTCTTGAGGGAAGTGTGGGATAGGAATAAGGAATTAGAAATAAGAAATAAGAAAGTAGAAAAAATCAATTATTAATTTTTATATCAGAAAAGAAAATGTTATCAATCAAAAACATACATGCATCGGTAGAAGGAAAACAGATTTTGAAAGGAATTAATTTAGAAGTGAATGCAGGCGAAGTGCATGCCATCATGGGCCCAAATGGCTCAGGAAAAAGTACGCTGGCATCGGTGCTCGCAGGAAGAGAAGAATATGAAGTAACTGAAGGTTCAATCGAATTTCTGGGAAAAGATATTTTAGAATTATCTCCTGAAGACAGAGCACGTGAAGGTTTGTTTTTAGCGTTTCAATACCCGGTAGAAATTCCAGGCGTGAGCACTACTAATTTTATCAAAACCGCTGTCAATGAAAAAAGAAAATATCATGGCCAGCCTCCATTGGACGCGGTTTCTTTTATGAAACTGATGAAAGAAAAAATGAAATTGGTGGAGATCGATAAATCATTATTAACGCGCTCCATCAATGAAGGTTTTTCTGGCGGTGAAAAAAAGAAAAACGAAATTTTTCAAATGGCGATGTTGGAACCAAAGCTCACCATATTGGATGAAACAGATTCAGGACTTGATATTGACGCATTGAGAATTGTGGCAAGCGGTGTAAATAAGCTTCGGGATGAAAACCGCGCTATTATTGTGATCACACACTATCAAAGATTGCTGGATTATCTGCAACCTGATTTTGTTCATGTGCTTTTAAATGGAAAAATCGTGAAGAACGGCACCAAAGATCTTGCATTGGAATTGGAAGAAAAAGGATATGATTTTATTAAAGATGAATTTAGTGTACCAGTTTAGAAAAGTAATTCGTGTTAAGTAACAAGGAAAAAGGAAATGGAAAAAATTAATTTAGAATATTTTGATGAAAAATTCAACCAGCTTCAAACACTGGATCCTGATGGTTTTATCAGTTCAGTGAGAGAAAAAGGGTTCGAAAATTTCAATAAAAAAGGTCTTCCAACTTATAAGAATGAGGAATGGAAATATACCAATGTAAGCGATTTGTTCAGAAAAGAATATCGTTTGTCTGAAGATGAAGCCAACATTGAAATTTCAAAATCTGATATTGATAAAATGCGCTTGCGTGGCCATGAGAAAGCGAATGAATTGGTTTTTGTAAATGGAAAATTCAATGCGCAACTTTCAAACATTCGCTCATCTCAAAAACAATTGGTTATTCTGCCTTTGGAAGAAGCAGTGAATGGAAAATATAAAGAGCTGGTAAATACGCATCTGGGCAAAAGCAATGTTTTTATTGATGATGCGATTCACGCTTTGAATACTTCTTTTATTTATGGCGGCGTTTTCGTTTATGCAGTAAAAGGACAAATAATTGAAGATCCTGTTTATCTCTATCATATTTCTGATGCAAGAGAAAATCATATTTTGTCTCAGCCACGCAGTCTTTTTTATGTAGAAGAAAGTGCAAAATTGCAATTGGCAGAAACTTACAAAACCATTGGCTCAATGGACAGTTTTACCAATGAAGTTTTTGAAGTGGTGGTAAATTCAAATGCAATTGTTGAATATTATAAAATTCAGAACGACTCTTCAAATGCAAGCCACGTGGGCACTACACACATTCGACAGATTGGAAAAAGTTATGCGCACACCGTTGTCGTTTCATTAAACGGAGGAATTATTCGCAACAATACCAACATTATTATGGAAGCGCAAGGAAACGAAGCGCATATGTATGGTTTGTATTTGTTGAAAGGAAATACTCATGTTGATAATCACACCTTAGTTGACAATAAAATGCCCAATTGTTTCAGCAATGAATTCTATAAAGGTGTGATGGATGGAAGATCAACCGGGGTTTTTAACGGAAAGATTTATGTAAGGCCAGATGCCCAAAAAACAAATGCCTATCAAACCAACAATAATATTTTATTGAGCGACGGCGCAAGTGTAAATACAAAACCTCAATTGGAAATTTTTGCCGACGATGTAAAATGTTCGCACGGTTGCACCGTTGGAAGATTGGATGAAGAAGCTTTGTTTTATTTAAGAGCGAGAGGTATTTCAAAAGAACATGCCCAGGCAATGTTGTTGCATGCATTTGCTTCCAACATAATTGAACAAATAAAAATTGAACCTCTTCGTGATTATGCGGAACAATTGATTGTAGAAAGGCTGGCTGAAGTTGAAGCCGAAGGATAAAACAAAATAAAAATGGAAACAACAACCATATCACCAACATTTGATGTAAACGTGATCAGAAAATCATTTCCTGTTTTGGAAAGAGAAGTGAAAAATAAGTTGTTGGTTTACCTGGATAATGCAGCCACTTCTCAAAAGCCACAGGGAGTAATTGATGCGTTGGATTATTATTATTCAAATTACAATGCAAATATTCATCGTGGAATTCATACGCTTGCAGAAGAAGCAACTGCCGCTTATGAAGCAACGAGAAATACGGTGAAAGACTTTATCAATGCGGCTTCCAGCGATGAAATTATTTTTACAAGAGGAACAACAGAAGGAATCAATTTAGTCGCATACACGTGGGGAAGAAAAAATATTCACGAAGGTGATGAGATCATTATTTCAACAATGGAACATCATTCCAATATTGTTCCCTGGCAAATTCTTTGTGAAGAAAAAAAGGCTGTTTTAAAAGTAATTCCAATCAATGATGCAGGTGAATTATTGATGGATGAATACCAAAAATTACTTTCTCCAAAAACAAAACTCGTTTCCATTGTTCATGTAAGCAATTCTTTGGGAACCGTAAATCCTGTAAAAGAAATAATTAATGAAGCGCATAAAATCGGAGCGTTGGTTTTGGTAGATGGCGCACAATCTACAGTTCATTTGGATATTGATGTTCAGAAAATGGATTGTGATTTTTTTGCATTCTCCGGGCATAAAGTTTATGGGCCTACAGGAGTTGGAGCACTCTATGGAAAGAAAAAAATCTTGGAAGAAATGCCGGTGTTTATGGGCGGTGGCGAAATGATCAAAGAAGTAACTTTTGAAAAAACGACTTACAATAATTTGCCTTATAAATATGAAGCGGGGACGCCAAATATTGCAGATACGATTGCTTTAAAAGTGGCTTTGGACTTTGTAACGGAACTTGGCAAAGACATCATTAGAAATCATGAAAATGATCTGCTGAAATATGCAACAGAACAAATGGAGTCAATTGAAGGATTGAGAATTATTGGAACGGCAAAAAATAAAGTAAGCCTCATTTCATTTGTAATAAAAAATATTCATCCGCAGGATATCGGTGTGTTGTTAGACAACCAGGGAATTGCTGTCAGAACCGGCCACCACTGCACTGAACCACTAATGAATCGTTTTGGAATTTCCGGAACCGTTCGTGCTTCGTTTGCCATGTACAATACAAAAGAAGAAGTGGACAGGCTGGTTGCAGGAATTAAAAAATCAATAAAAATGCTTTCGTAAATGAGTGAATACAAAACAATAAAAGAACGTGAGGAAGAGATCATTGAAGAATTTTCATTGTTCGACAGTTGGGAAGAAAAATATGAATACATTATTGATCTGGGGAAAAAGTTAGAGCCGCTCGACGAGAAATTCAAAGTAGGTGAAAATGTTATCAAAGGCTGCCAATCGACAGTGTGGCTTACTTCAGAGTTTAAGAATGGAAAAGTTTTTTATAAAGCAGACAGTGATGCAGTCATCGTAAAAGGCCTGGTGAGCATGTTGATAAAAGTTTTATCAGGTCATGAACCTGATCAGATATTAGAAGCAAAATTAGATTTTATCAAAGACATTGGAATGATGACGCATCTGGCTCAAACCCGCTCCAACGGTTTGTTATCAATGGTGAAGCAAATTAAAAATTACGCGTTGGCTTACAAATCTGTTGACGCTGCTTAAAATAAATAATTATGGAAGCAGAAGAATTAAAAGAAAAAGTGATTGAAGCTTTGCATGAAGTATACGACCCGGAAATCCCGGTGGATATTTATGAATTGGGATTGGTGTATGAAGTGGAAGTTTTGCCAATCAATAATGTTCAGATCGTGATGACGCTTACTGCTCCAAGTTGCCCATCTGCTCAGGAATTACCAGTTGAAGTAGAAGAAAGAGTAAGAGCGATCGAAGGAGTCAATGATGTTCATGTATCTGTTGTGTGGGATCCGCCGTGGGACAGGGAAATGATGAGTGAAGTAGCGAAGTTGGAATTAGGGTTTATGTAAAAAGTAAAAAGTTATTAGTAAAAAGTTATCAGTTAATGTTTTAGTTTTTTTTTTACTTTTTTGACTTTTAGTTTTTAGTTTTTTCACTTTTAGTTTTTACTTTTTTCACTTTTAGTTTTTAGTTTTTTCACTTTTAGTTTTTAGTTTTTTCACTTTTAGTTTTTAGTTTTTTCACTTTTAGTTTTTAAATAATTCATCATGAAAATCACATCACAGGAAGAATACGGTTTACGGATATTGCTGCGCATTGCACGATGCCATGACGAAGAAAGCATGAGCATACAGGCGCTGAGCGCTGCTGAAGGGCTGTCGCCGGCTTATGTTGCCAAACTAACACGTATCCTGCGCCAGGCGGGATTTATCAATAGTACACCTGGAAATATCGGCGGATATATTTTAGCAAAACCTGCTACAGAAATTAATGTAAACCATGTTTTAAAAACCTTGGGCGGCTCTTTATTCAACAAAGAATTTTGCAGTGACTTCACAGGTGCCAGCAGATTATGCACCAATTCAGTCGATTGTTCTGTCCGCTCGCTCTGGCAAATGGTCCAATTTTCAATTGATCAGCTATTAGATAAAATTCAATTGAATGATTTAATTGGAAATGAAAAACAATCTGACAATCTGCTCAACTCTTTATTACAGCAGCATAAATATCCGCAGAGGGAGACTGTATAGTTATACCACATTGGCTTATTGGGAGGAATTATTTGCAAATGATAAAAGTCTTAAAAATGCTTACCAGACAAGATATCGATTTGTGGTGAGTGCAAATGAAAATAATCTTCCTATTTTACAGTAAACAAACAAATAACACAATTTTTATTTCAGCACTGTTTTTGTAATATCAAAAGATATTATAAAAAACAATGTATGAAAAAAGGAATTATTGTCATTCTAACCCTATTTTATTTTTCGAATCTTGTTGGGCAACAGAACACTTCAGATTCAATAGCTTTAAAAACAGATACTGCATCCCATCTTCAACAAACACTGAAAGATACTTCAGTTTCATCTCCTGCTGTTATGAACGCTCATCCTGATTTGTCCGCCCCGAAAACCGATACAGCGGAAAGTTTACAGCAAAATCAAAATGATACTTCTGTTCCTTTCACTGCAAAATTAGTTAGTCTTGGAAAGGATAATTCTCCTTACCATACCAGCTTTGTAAAAGATGGACTGGTTATCGCTGCTTCGGTTGGTGTAACCCTGTTAGGATATGATCTGATTAAAAATAAACACGATCTTACTCCGGAAGAACTGGCGGCAAAAACAAAAAATAATCTTCCTTTTTTTGACCGGTGGGTTGCCGGAAAATATTCTGCAAAGGCGAATAAAGACAGTTATATTCTTTTTGATGGTTGTTACGCTATTCCTGTTTTAGGAGCGCTTTTAAACAAAAAAGAACGATCAAAATTTGGACAGGTAATGGTAATGTACCTGGAAACTGTTGCGATAACAGGCTCATTATACACGCTTACAGCCGGCCTCGTTTATAGAAGTCGTCCCTTTGTTTATGGCGATAAAGCTCCATTGGAAAAAAGATTAGACAAAGGAGGTCAACGATCTTTTTATGGAGGACATGTTGCCACAACTGCAGCGACCTGTTTCTTTACCGCCAAAGTTTTCCAGGATTTTAATCCCAATTCAAGACTTACGCCGTGGCTATATACGGGTGCAGGTGCTCTCACTGCTTTAATGGGTTATGAACGCATGATATCAGGGTATCATTTTTTCAGTGACTGTGTAGTTTCTGCTATTATTGGTACTGCCACCGGCATTTTAATTCCACAGTTCCACAAGAATAAAAATCTGAAACATATTTCACTTTCTCCATTTTATCAAAATAATTCAAAAGGATTTAACCTGGTTTACCGCTTTTAAAAAGTACTTACGAATGTTTTTCTTCAATAAAAAAAACGCCCTGGATTTTCCAGGGCGTTTATGTTTTAACCTTTAAGTCGTCTTAGAATTTGTACCTTAAACCAAGTTGAATACCCCATGTAGTGCTTGAAGTTTTTACCTGAGTAAAAGGATCAGTAGCTAATGCAGAGTTGTATTCAGCAAGATTATAAGTAGGTGCTCCATTAACAATTGATTTAAAAGAAAGTGGGTTGTTAATGGTATAAAGATCATGAATACCCCAGTTTCTGCTGATCAGGTTTGGAAGGTTGATCACATCAACACTAAATTCCAATGTATGTGTTGTATTTCCGGTTCTTACGAAGAAATCCTGTAAAAGACGTGCGTCAACCCGGTTGTACCATGGAGTTAATGCAGAATTTCTTTCAGCATATTGTCCTTTGTGCTTCCGTAAATAAGGAGAATTGCTTACAAACTCATCATACGCTGCCTGTTGTTGTTCAACAGTATATTTTACAGAACCATCTTTGTTTAAGAAAGGAACAAACGGAACATCAGAACCTTTTGCATAGATGTACATCAGGTCAGATGCGTTATTTCCATCGTTGTTCAAATCGCCACCAACAATGTAGCTGAATCTTGCCTGGTTAGCTCCTTCATAATACAATGAAACAGTAGTAGCCAGATGATTCGCATATTCGAATCTGTAAGAAGCATTGGCAACAATTCTGTGAGGAATTGAATAAGCAGAGTTATACAATTCTACGTCATTTGGTGTTCCGCGGTTGATGATAGACTGCCATGCTGAAGTTGCCTGAGAGCCAGGGTTAGGACTTACTTCGGTTGCAAGAGTATAAGTATAAGCTAATGACCCGAAAAATCCTTTAGCGAAAGATTTAGAGACTTGTGCTGTGGTAGCAAATGAGTATCCTTTTTTAGTGTTTTCCAGAATGATCACTGTTCCACCTTTTCCAGTTCCGGCCAAATCAGGATGAACATATTTTTGATCGGGTGTAAGGCTCTTTGGATAATAAGCCCTATTATCTTCGCCGGTTAAATTATCAGCTGGAGCAATCAGGTTCGCATTACGCATTTTTACAGCATTCATGTCTTTGGTATAAAGTACATCCAAAGTAGCGGTAAAGCCATTTCCTAATTGCTTGTCAATTCCTAAATTGGTTCTCCAAACCTGTGGAAATTTAAAATTAGGATCGATCAATACAAAGCTTCCGGGAGCTTTAGCTGTAACGGTGGAAGGAAATTTAGAAAGATATGCGTCCGGATTAGGATTGAAGGTAACACCAGCAAGTTGTTCCGGAGTATTCAGGACAGCACCGTTTTGATAAACACCACTGTTACTTGGCATGTTGGTAAGGAATACAAACGGAATTTTACCGGTAAATACTCCTGTTCCGCCACGTACGATAAGGCCTTTCTGATCAGGAACTTTCCATCTGAATCCAACACGTGGAGACAGAAGAAGGGTTGCTTTGGGCCATTTTCCTGTAGAGAAATTTTTCATATTACCATTTTCATCAGGAAATTGTAAAGCTGTGATAGCCGGATTTTCAATTGGCTTTTGCAGATAAGTAGGAAGATCGCCCCTGATTCCGTAAGTCAGTTTAAAGTTTTCATTGATATTATATTCGTCCTGTGCATAAATTCCTAACTGTCCTAATTTCAAGTCAGCGGAAAATACTTTTGCCTGACCCGGAACCAATGAATAAGTGTAAGAGAAAAATGCAGGAGGTGCATCAGTTACAAAATCATTCAGTGTATTATATATATAATAGCTTTCAGAACCACCCATGAAGGCGTTTCCTACTTTCTGGTATTCATAAGTACCTCCGAAAGTAAGTGTATGTTTTCCGGCAAAATAAGTGTAGTTATCAGTGATATCTGCGATATTGTTGATCACTTCATTGTTCCTTGTAAAAGGATCAGTACCTGCACTCATATAGTTTCTGCCTTTGGTAACTCCGTCAACGGTTCCGTCAGCATTGAAAATTTCGATGGTTGGGAAAATACCACCTGGGCTGTTTCTTTTATCATCGATATGAGTGTAAGCAAACAACAATTGGTTAGAAGATTTGCTGGTGAAGTTACTGTTCAATTCCAAAGTAGCAGTTTGAACTACGTGGTCAGTAGCATAGTCTGAATTTGAGAAACCGATTGATTCAGCACTGTTCCTATTGTTTGGAAGCCTTGAAGTAGGACCAGTAACTTTTCCGGTAACCGGATCAGTAATATAAAATCCACCTGCACCGCTGTTTGGAACACTGCTTCCGTTAAGAGGTGATTGATCAGAACCTTTGAAATCAGAATATTTCAATACCAGTTTGTGTTTTTCGCTGATATTCCAGTTGATCTTCCCAAGTAATTTGTGGTTTTTAGTAACAAAATTTGGCCTGTTGTCATAAACACCTGCATCATAATTGTATTTTGATTTCAAAATATCTCTGAATTTATTCAAAGAATCGATCGGTGAGGCAGAAGGCAAACCTGAAGCAGTGGAACCTTTTGGAACATAAACATTTGAGTTAGGCACTGAAGAATTCTCCCATTCAGCGCTTGCAAAGAAAAATAATTTGTTCTTAATGATCGGTCCACCTAATGTAGCTCCATATACTTTATTTTTTTGTGGAGTAGAAGTTACATTTACTTTTCCTGCATGAGTTCCGTTAAAACTCTGGTCGCGGTAATATCCATAAGCAGAACCATGGAATGTATTGGTACCACTTTTAGTAATAACATTCAAACCTGCACCTGTAAAACCTGATTGTCTTACATCATAAGGAGCAATGTTTACCGCAATTTCATCCAAAGCATCAATTGAAATTGGGCTGGCGCCGCCGCCTGGCAAAAGGTCTGTGCTCAACCCGAAGTTGTTATTCAGATTGGCTCCATCAACCTGGAGATTGTTATACCTTCCATCTCTTCCGGCAAAATTATTTCCGTTTGCCTGTGGCGTTAACCTTGTAAAGTCAGTAACGCTTCTGGTTAATGACGGAAGTGTGGCAATTTGTCTTGAATTAAAAATAGTACTTGCACCAGTTTTTGCAACTGCGCTCCTGGAAGCAGTAACAGTTACAGTGCTTAATACATTTTCTTTAGGCGTTAATGTAACATCAGCTACATAAGGTTCGCCGAGGCTTAATGTAATGTCGTTGATAACAGCAGGCGCATAGCCAATGTATTCAACGGTAAGGGTAAAAGGGCCGCCAACTCTGGTGTTTGGCAAAGTATAGCTTCCATCTTTCTTACTGATGGTAGCGTATTTTGTACCTGAAGGAACGTGAACCGCAGTAACCGTAGCACCTTCAAGTGGTTCCCCCTTAGCAGATTTCACAAAACCCGTGATACTACTTGTTGTTACCTGCGCGTTCATTACGAACGGGAACAAAAAAGCAGCAATTAATAATGGTAAGATCCGTTTTAACTTCATATTTTGTTATTTTTGAGCCGCAAAGAAAGTAAAAATTACCGTAATTGCGATTAAGTTTTTATTAACACTTAAAGGCAATTTTACACACAATTACGCTGCATCACGTGAAGGAACAGAAGTAAAAATTGGCAGTAAGAATTGATAATTGAAGGAAATTTTTCCGGAAAACGGAAGTATTACTAAGACAAGAGATATCGTCATTTCTTTTTTACTCCACATAAGATTACAATTCCTTCAAGAGTTTTTTTGCATTGACTTCATCAATAGAAATTTGATTTTTTAATTCTTCGAGATTGTCAAATTTTTCTTCTTTTCTCATAAAAAATTTTACATAAACACGAAGGATTCTTCCATAAATATTTTCTTTGAAATCAAAAATATTTACTTCGATCATTCTTTTATCGTCGCCAATGGTTGGCCGGTAACCAATGCTCATCATTCCCTGGTGAAACGATTCAGCAATGAAAGAATCAGAAGTTTCATTTTCTTTTCCAATTGCCACATTTACGGCATAAATGCCATCAGCCAGAATTAATTTATTCGGATCTTTTATTTCTAAATTGGCAGTAGGATAACCAAGCGTTCTTCCCAATTTATTTCCTTCAATCACTTTTCCTTCAAAAAAATAATCATAGCCCAAACAATCATGCGCAGTTTTAATATCGCCTTCTTCCAGAGCGGCGCGGATTTTAGTAGAGCTGATGGATACATGATCCAGCACGTGTTCCGGAATTTCTTTTACGTGGTACTGATATTTCTCCTGATATTTTTCAAGCAATTTATAATCGCCGGTTCTGTCTTTGCCAAAGTGGTGATCGTAGCCAATGATGATCGTCTTAGGATGAAATTTTGCCACCAAAAAATCAGAAATATATTCTTCAGCAGATTGATTGGAAAAATCCAAAGTGAAGGGAACAATTACCAGATGATCAATTTCCTGTTTACCCAAAAGTTCAATTTTTTCAGAAAGCGTATTCAGCAATTTGATAGGTGCCTGATTTTTTTTTGCATTTAAAATCATTCGTGGATGCGGATCAAAAGTGATAATCACTGATTCGCCTTCATTAATCCCCGCTTCTTTTTTTAATTGATTGATAATTTGCCTGTGGCCGGAATGAACACCGTCAAAAGTGCCAATCGTAATCGCAGCATTCAAAAACTCGGGTAAATGATTAATATCTCTGTGTACTTTCATAAAGGGATTGCAAGTTAATTGATAAATCAATAATTTGAAGATGGATAATTCAATCTTCAATCATACTTTTACCGGCGAATAACTAATAACCAATTAACCAATTAACCAATTAACCAATTAACCAATTAACCAATTAACCAATCAACTAATTAACTAATAACCAATCAATGTCTCTCTATTCCAAACGTGGTGTTTCTGCTCAAAAAGAAGAAGTGCATGCGGCTGTAAAAAATCTTGACCAGGGAATTTTTCCTAACGCATTTTGTAAAATTTATCCTGATTTTTTGGGTGGTGATGAAAATTTTGTCAACGTAATGCATGCGGATGGAGCAGGAACAAAAAGTATCCTGGCTTATTTATATTGGAAAGAAACCGGTGATGTTTCTGTATGGAAAGGAATCGCCCAGGATGCAGTAGTGATGAACCTGGATGATCTTTTGTGTGTAGGAATTTATGATAATATTATTTTCAATTCTACCATCGACAGGAATAAAAATTTAATTCCCGGTGAAGTTTTGGAACAAATAATAAATGGTACGCAGGAATTTTTTGATTTGATGAAAACGTTTGGCGTCAATATTCATTATCTCGGCGGCGAAACTGCAGATGTCGGCGATGTAGTAAGAACGATCGCGGTAAATGGAACTATGACTGCCCGCTGGCCAAAATCAAAAATTATTTCGAATGAAAAAATCAAACCCGGAAATGTGATTGTTGGCCTTGCTTCTTTCGGAAAAGCTACGTATGAAAAAAATTACAACAGTGGAATCGGCAGCAACGGTTTGACTTCGGCAAGACATGATATTCTTAATAAACATTATGCAGAAAATTATAAAGAAAGTTTTGATAATGCCTTGCATGATGAAGTAGTTTATATTGGAAAAAGCAGGATTAGTGACGACGCCGGACTGCTCTCTCCTACCCGCACTTTTGCTCCATTGATCAAAAATATTTTGGAAAATCATTTCGATAAAATTTATGGTTTAATTCATTGCAGCGGCGGCGGACAAACGAAATGTTTAAAATATATTCCTGAAAATGTGAGAGTGGTAAAAGACAACTTATTTACACCGCCGGAAATTTTCAGAAAGATTCAGGAAGCCAGCAAAGCCGACAATCGCGAAATGTACCAGGTATTCAACATGGGCTGCAGAATGGAAATTTATACAGATAGGGATTTCGCAGAAAAAGTTGTTTCACTGGCATCGGAATTTAATATTGATGCGCAAATTATCGGAAGAGTTGAAGCGAGTGAAAAGAAATCTCTATTGATAAAAACGGAAGATAGTAAGTTGGAATTTTAACTGATTTACGTACGTGGCACTTATCACTGAAGTATGAAATATAAGTGTTATTCCTGCCACGAAAAAAAAAATGGGTTAAGCGATTCTCGCGTTTACGCTTTATACAACTCCAGATTAAAGCAATTTTAGCTTCTTTGCCGCGGGATGCCCCCTACATACCCCCTACATACCCCCTACATAAGTGCGTTGACCTCCCTTATGAGTCAAGGGCAGGTCTTAGTGAAAAGTAATCTCTATTCATAAAAACAGAAGTTGGGGTGGAATTTTAAATAATCAGGTATCCTGCTACTGGAAGGACAGTGAAATTGGCAGCAACGGTTTGACTTCGGCAAGACATGATATTCTTAATAAACATTATGCAGAAAATTATAAAGAAACTTT
>Ga0157371_10001186_pt1 | contig 27916 bp, 22 predicted proteins | sample C45metaG_FD_113462 | JGI IMG/M metagenome (GOLD analysis project Ga0157371, IMG submission 113462) | Corn rhizosphere microbial communities from Kellogg Biological Station, Michigan, USA - C4-5 metaG | ecosystem: Host-associated > Plants > Roots > Rhizosphere > Soil | place: USA: Michigan... | reverse complement strand
TTTTCCAATTTGTTAGTTACAAGCCTCCCTGTTAGACCTGTACCTCCTACTACTAAAATTTTCATATCTGATTTATTTAATATTGTAAAGTTTTTTAAAATAAGCTGCGCACTTGAACACCAAAGGGATTTTCAAACCAATATCTCCAATATCCATCGGTTCCTCTTTTATCATAATCATTAGATGTTCCTCGAATACATATTTTTTCACCATTATTCGCAATACGTGCTATACTCCAGTCCAAGATTAGTGATGCTAGATTACCATATACATAAACATTCCTTGTTGTAATTTTGATTGGCAAACCGAATTTAAAGAAGCAGTCCAATTCTCGCGCAATCTCCAATCTTCCTCTACGAGGCTGACCACTATCACGAATAAAGATTGCATCTTCCTCATAGAAACGAAGCATAGTCTCCGTATGGAAAGAATTCATATGAGCAAGAAAAGAGTCGATTATTCCCTCGGGAGTTCTCGACAATGAGAGTACTGAGCTTTCAACAAAATTCTGTCCAATCATAAAATCTAAATTTTCTTTAGAAGTAATTTTTTTGTCTTACAAAATTGAGCAATTGGCATATGCAACGCCACTCACAAATTAAGGTAAAAGGTGGACAAAAGAAGGAACAATCTTAATGATCTAAGGTTTGGTCTGAGCATTTAGCGTATTGCTTCCGATATTCACTAGGTGAAAAACCTGCATTTTTACTAAACAGCCTGATGAAATATTTGGTGTCTTGATATCCCAGCTGATAGGAAATTTCCTTGATGCTTATTTCCGTATAGTAGAGCAATCTTTGCGCTTCACTCATCACTTCCTTCTGTATATGTTCGGAAGCAGATAAACCAGTAACTTTTTTTACTGTATCGCTTAGATGTCCAACAGTTATATTAAGCATTGCTGCAAATTCAGATGGACGCTTTATACTCCGGAAATGTGATTTTACAAGATTCCTGAATTCCTTCGTGAGATTTATAGAACGTAGGCTAACACTTTCGGAATTAATGAATGATTGGCGTTTGTAGCATAAAACTGCCTGTTCAATAAAAGCTGAAAGCAATGGTTTTTCAACTTGCCTATAAGGGGTATCGTTCAGATCTTGTAATTTCATGATTGACTCAAAGATTGTTCTAAACCAATGCCGCTCATTATTAGAGAGAGCGATAATCAAGGTTTCCTCTAATAAATTATCCAAACTGGTTTGTGCCATTCTACCGATATGACGGCTTTCAAAAGACAAATAATAACCTGTTGCACTAAGAGTCTCTAGAATCTGATGAACTTGTCCAGGAGGAGAGATAAAAAGTGTCCCCACCGGCATTGTTAAATGCTTAAAATCAAATACAACTTCAAGCTTATCAGCCTCAATTAGCATGCAAGTATAATGGTCGTGCCTATGAGGTGAAAGTGCTTTTATAATACCTGGTGTAGATACGTTCCAAATACCAACAGCAATCCCACTGCTGTAATCCATTCTATTTACTATAATTGAATCGTTTTTAGGCATAACAATTTCTTTGCACAACTAATTTAGTTTTTCTTTATTTAATAGTGTGTATTATTCAAGACTAAAAGTAAAGAAGCTAACTAAATGTGCAATTTTTTCAAAAACATCCATTTTTAACAGTTATCTAAAATTCCAACGTTGCAAACAACAGTATTGATAAATAAAAAAGAAATTAAGTATATCCTTGTCTTGATCGGTGGACCTTCAGTTTATGAATCAATGAATTATTTAAATTTCATTTGAATTGTTTAAATAAAAACAGGTAGTATGTAGTAACAAGCAACTTTTACTATTTCAAAAAATAACTGTTACCTTTACATCTTCTTTAAAACTAAAATAGTTATGCAAGGCAATACAGCGTACCGAAAGAAAATAATAAGATCCAGCTATGTCAAATTAATCGGGATATCTATTATCGTTAGTATTATGTGTTGTCTTATATCTTATACTTTAAAACATTTGACAGGACAGGTACAGGAATACCTCTTTGAAGAAATTATAGCCACGGAAAACAAATTGCTAATCTTTCTACCAAGTGTAGGCATTACAGCAATCTATTTCCTACGTAAATATCTCTTTCAGAACAGAAAAAATAAAGGAATTAAGGAAATATATACAACCCTGGAAACAAGAAAGGATCATCTTCCTTTTTTTAAAATACCTTCGCACTGCACTAATGGCTTTTTAACGGTAATTTTCGGAGGATCTACAGGAGTCGAAGTATCAACAGTAGTTGCCACCGCAACAGTTGGTAATCAGGCATACAAACATTTGCATAGTGCTTGGGCCTACAAGACGGAACTGATATGTGCAGGTATTATAGCGGGTGTAACCGTACTCTTTGGAAGTGCGCTGGGCGGTTTTCTATTTGCATTCGAAGTTATTGCACGTAAATACAATAAAACCTTACTGATCAGTGGAATAAGTTCGATGATTATAGCTCATCTATTTGTGCATTTTTATGACTCAAACCCATTATTTACATTTAAGGTACAGGACTGGCGGTGGCAATCCATACCTTTTGCTGTGATACTAAGTTTAATCGGAGGTATATTTGCCCTTTATTTTACAAAAATTGTCATCTACGCAAAAACATTTTTTGGTGGGATTAACAACAATTTCATACGTGTAAATTTAGGTGCCATAACTGTTGGGGTATTTATCTTTTTTCTTCCGGCATTATATGGTGATAGTTATCACGGGCTTGGTAAAATCCTTGAATCAAGTTCGTCCGATATTGTTAATCTCACATATTTAATTCCTTTGGTTTTGCTCATCTTTATAAAGCCATTGGCAGCTTCCCTCACTCTCGGTGCAGGCGGTGACGGCGGTGTATTTGCCCCGAGTATTGTTACAGGTGCGTTTTTAGGGGTATTTTTTGCCCAATTCTGCAACCATTATTTAGGTACTCATCTTGTGGTTATTAACTTTGCGTTATTTGGAGCCGCTGCCATGCTTTCCGCAGCTATTCACGCCCCTCTTACTGCCATGTTTATTATTTCCAGTATAGTACCGTCTGGATATCTATTGCTGTTTCCTTTGTTCATCAGTAGTGTTATTGCTAAAGTCCTTGCAAAGAAAATCTATCCTTACAATGTGTATACTTACAAAGAATTTTCAAGAATCCCAAACTCAACAAATTGATTTAAATCAACTTACAATATTTAGATATGACAAATCACAAGAATAAAATCTTCTTTGTTTGATAATTGATCTAATATTTTTTTAGATAGCAGAACTGACATTTATACAAATATGATCTGATACATTTAAGTGCATCGTCACGTATTTATTTTACTACTTAATAAAAAAGGTGCTATCTTTCGATAACTCATTTCTTTATTTAAAATAGTTATAAAATATTTGTAGAAATAACACCTAAATAAAATTTAGATTACAACGCATCACATTGTTTCAATAGTAACAAGTATGGGCATATTTAAACAGATCATTGAAAATATCGATGGATCTTGTCAAAGCAATACCTCTTTTGTTTTAATTTACAAACTGTTTTCAAGATTCCTGATTTTAATCAACCAAGATCATTATTATCCTCCTGCAGTAATAATACGCAAAAACAACACCTACGGTATCTCAGAGCTTTCCATCACATCAGAAACTCCACCGACTGTAGTCAATAACGTCAGCTTAAAATTGATGACTGCTTTTTTCTGCTCAATAACCGCAGACTCGTAGCCTGTTCTAAGTTGTCTTTTATTCAAAAGTGACATTGCCAAATTGGCAGCCAACGTTTTTTAATAGAACCGGGACGATCAAACCAAGTATTGTTCTTATTTGAATTAACACCTATTGATGGTGACAAACTTATGCTCGGATACATTGCAGCTTTTGCCAAATCAGTTTTCGCATTTAGACTTACAACATTTAGTTCGGCTGCTTTTAAGTCTGGCCTTTTGCTTAATAGATGTGAAGGACTCAGGAAGAAATTTGATTGTCAATGATCAATGCTTCAAAATTCTTAGTTCTTTCCAAAGAAGCTGGATATTCGCGCGACAGTCATTCTACTGACGCTGAATATTCGGAAGATGAAAAAACCAAACTGATCATTGATGGACTGGTAGGAATTGCAGAAAAATATGAAGCTACGCCTGGCCAGATTGCATTTGCATGGACTTTATCCAAGAATGCATTTCCTTTGCTTGGAGCACGAAATATCAATCAATTTGAGCAAAGCATTAAAGCTGCTGAAATCAATTTGACAGCTGAAGAATTAGCACATTTAGATGCCTTAAACTCCATTAGTTTGGGGTATCCGCACGATCTGTTGAATACTGTACGGGGTTGATTAGAATGATCAACCGACTGTAAATATGAAAGAAGTAATCTGAAAGGCTACTTCTTTCAGATTTGCACTTTTAAAATCATTATTTAAATCTAACTTTTATCGGTTATCAGTCTTTTATGCTTCTTTCCCCACTCGATCATATCGGTAATTAAAGCTCCATATTCCTTTGCATACTCTGTAAACTCATATTCTATAATTGATGGGAAATCTATGTCAACTTTACGTGTGATCAGTTTATTGGCTTCCAGCTCCTTTAAATTTAGTGATAGCATTCGTTTGGTAATTGTGGGAATACTCTTTTCGATATCACTGAAACGCTTATTCCCATTACATATTGAGTAAATTATAGGCAGTTTCCACTTACCTCCGATGACATAAATTGTATCCTGCAATGCTTTAATATCCTGAGCATCGATTGTAGTTTTTACACATTCTTTCATATCCTTATTCTTTACTATTCGGTTATCAGCGCAAATTTTGCCTTAATTCAAGACTTCCATTTTTTGCTCCCGAGTATCAGCCTATTGATCTGTTCATTAAGTGGCAGATCGACGAATTTCCCATAAAGACCAGATCCAGCGTTGTTGATAAGAATATCGTATTTTTTATCCTGCATATGCGATGCAAGTTTATTGACATCTTCGGCAACGGAAAGATCCGCTACAAATACGGAATGATCATTATCTTGTAAACTCTGTCTGATAGCTTCCAACTTATCTCCACTTCTTGCCACCAAGGTTAAGGAGTATCCTTTTTGGGCTAAAAGTTTAGCAGTTTCCAGCCCGATACCTCCACTGGCTCCAGTGATCAATATATTTTTCTTATTCATTTTAATAGTTTATGTTATTAGAAATCGTTAGTTGAGGTCTGTTTTACTAAGCCTTACTGGCGAGCTTTTTCTTGATTTTCATCATCATTGAATCCGTTGTCACACGTGGAAGGTTTGAGAGAAACCAGTTCATTGAACCAACGATTTTTTTGCCTTTGCCATTCAATAAAAGTTTGACGCCTTCTTCTGCAACCACCTCCGGATGAACCGGTTTATTGCTTTTCATCATATTGGCTTTGAGCATTTCTTCGTTGTAAAATCCAGTATCAATCGGTCCTGGGCACAATGTAGTGACCACAACGCCGGTTCCTTCCAGTTCCGAAGCGAGTGTCTCTGTAAAAGCCAGTACAAAACTTTTCGTCGCTGAATAGACCGAATAATAAGGAAATGGCAAAAATGCCATCAAAGAAGAAATATTCATAATTCTTCCTGATTTTCTTGCAACCATATCTTTTACGAAAAGTTTATTGAGAGCTACAAGACTTGAGATATTCAGGTCGATCATTTTCAATTCGTCATCCAAAGAGGTCTCGGTAAATTCACCGTAGGTCGCAAATCCTGCGTTGTTGACCAATCCGGAAACTAACAGATTTCTTTCCAGAACTTCGCCATAAAGTGCAATGGCATTATCCACAACCGAGAGATCTTTGACGATGTAGTGAGCAGAAATATTGTATAACTCGATTAGTTCTTTCTGTAATTTTTTCAGTTTATCTTCGCTTCTTGCTACTAAAATCAGATTTTTGTTTTTCTCGGCAAGCTGAATCGCCATATGGTAGCCTATTCCGAATGAGGCTCCGGTGATTAATATGTATTCTTCCATTTTTTATTTAGTTTTTAAGATTATTTTTCTTCACCACTTTCCATTTCCAGACTTGGCGGAATCAGTTTGTACATCACAGGTGTCACAATTCTTGATAAAATCGTAGAACTGATGAGTCCACCAATCAACACGATTGCCAATGGAGCAATTTGGGGATTGGGATTCACTGCCAAAGGAATCAGACCACAGATCGCTGTCACTGATGTCAGAACCACCGGAAGAAATCGGGTTTCTCCTGCAATTGCAATGGCTTCATCGATAGACTTTCCTTCCAGTCTTAACTGATTGGTAAAATCTACCAGCAATAATGAATTTTTCACCTGTATTCCCGATAACCCGATGAATCCAATAATGGAAACCAATGACATCGGGTTTCCTGTCGCTATTAAAAGCAGTACACCACCCAAAATTCCTAGTGGAATGATCGACAATACAATGATGATCCCTTTGAATGTTTTAAACTGTAACAACAGAACAGCAATGAACAAGAATGTACTCAATACGATAACCGACAGGAAATTACCTCCCAATGCATCACCTTCCGATTCTTTCTCTCCGGCAAGTTTGTAATAATAGCCTTCAGGTAATTTTAATTTATCTAATTTCGGAATGATATCCACCAACAGATCATTTGCGTAATAACCTTTTGCGGACATCGCAGAAACTTTCACAAAGCGTGATTTGTTGAAGTGGTTGATCGTCGTAGGTGCAGTTTCAAAAGTAATGGTGGCGATCTGATTCAGCGCAACAGGTGATCCCTGAACGTTATTCACGTACAGATTTTTCAGGGCATTAAGATTGGTAAATTTGTCTCTAGGCAGTGTAATGGTCACATTTCTGGAATCACCACGGTCATCCATATAATCTCCGACTGTCAGACCGGCAACGGCAAGCCTGATCACTCTGTCGATATCACTGGTCATCACGCCCAAAGTTCTGGCTTTTTCTTTGTTGATCTTTATTTTAACATCGGTCTTATTGGTATTCAGTTCATTGTTGATGTAAACCGTACCTTTCTGTTTTCTCAGAATGTCTTCAACCTGGAAAGACAGTTTTCTCAAGACAGCCTGGTCTTCCCCAAATAGTCTGACCACAATATTGGCTTCCAGAGGCGTACCCTGCTCAAAGTCTTTCACTTCCACTTTGGCATAAGGCATCGTTCTGAATTTATCACGCAGTACTTCGATTAAAGCAGTTTTTTCTACAGGCGAAGCTTCACTTTCCAACTGTACGAAAATCTGTGCGAAATCTGATTTTCTGTCCTGTGGATGCACGTTATAATAAATCTGAGGGTTTCCGTGTCCGACATTTGAAGTGTAATATATAATTTCTTTGTGTTTTTTCAATTCTGCTTCGACAATCTTAGTGACCCTGTTGCTTTCCACGATATTATCCTGGAGTGGCATTTTGATGTTGATGAGGAACATCGGTTTTTCTGAATTAGGAAATAGTTTAAATCCCGCTACGGAAAACAATCCAAACGCAAGAACACTTAAAAGAAGTGAGATGACAATGGTAATTTTAGGAAATTTCAATGCTTTCGGCATAATACCGCTGTACGATTTGGTCAATATCTTTTGCAAGTACTGAAGAACAATATTTCCACCTTCGTGTTCGTGGGTCTTTAAAAATCTGCTTCCTAAAAATGGAACCAATGTTAAAGCAACAAGCATTGAAGCCAATACACTTGTAATAACCGCCATCGGAAGACTTCGGATGAAATCACCTGCCATATCGGGAAGGAAGACCAGCGGAAGAAATGCAATGACTAATGTGGCGGTACATCCTACAACAGCAACGCCGATCTGTTTGGTTCCCATCAGAACAGCTTCCATTTTCGAATGCCCTTCACGCAACCAACGCTCGATATTTTCGACAACTACGATACTGTCATCCACCAACAGTCCCAATGCAACCACCAATCCGACAATACTCAGCTGGTTCAAGGAATACCCTAAAGCATTCATCGCAATTAATCCTAAGGCCAATGAAAGGGGGATGGAGATCATCACAATTACCGATGCTCTTCCCCCCAAAGGAATCAGGGTAATGACCACTAAAAATATAGCCAGTCCAAAGTCAAACCCTAAATGACCTAGACGGCTGGCCACCATATCGGCCTGGTCAAAATTCTTAACCAGCTTGATATTTGAAGGCAGGGTTTTCGTAAATTCATCTATTATCGGTAGATACTGTTTTTGGACATCAGCAATGTTCACATTGTCTTTCATCCCTGCAGTTACCAGGATACAACGCAATCCGTTGATTCTTGTGATATGATCGACAACCTGCGATTTGTATCCCACTTCCGCCACGTCTTTCATATAGACGATTTTCCCATTGGCATTGTAGATCACGGTGTTGGCAACATCGTCCGCATCTTTAAATTTCCCACTCGTCTTTACGTTGAACGCCTTGGTATCCATATCGATACTACCGCCGGGAATATCGGCTGCTTCGCTTTGTAAACTTCCTGTTACGACATCCAACGGGATCTTCAGCTGTGCCAGTTTTTCAAGATTGAGGTCCACACGTATTTCCTGCTCGGGAATCCCGTCATATTTTACATCTTTGAGGTTCGTGATTTTTTCAACCCTGGTTTTCAGTTTATCTGCTTCATCGCGTAATAATTTGTCCGATGCATTTTCGGAGACTAAAGCTACCTGAAAGATCTTCACATCGGATGATTTTATCTTCTCTGTTTTGATCTGATAAATATCCTTTGGAAGCTCACTGTTTTTAAGGGCATTCATTTCGGTGGAGATCTCCTGATATTTGTTATCGACATCAACGCCATATTTGAATTTGACCTGAAAAGCAGCCACACCATCTTCTACAGTAGTCAGGATTTTTTCTATATTTTCCAATCCGTAGATCTTGTTTTCAATCGGTTTTACAACCTGCTCCTCCATATCTTTCGGGCTTGTCCCCGGATAGATGACGGTAATCAGATATTGAGGCGGTTTTGTTGCGGGATCTTCCGCACGTGGCATTGTGAAGAGCGTCAGAACCCCCACGACTGCAACAAGAAGAAATATAATCAGCGTGAACTGATAATTTTTTACGGCAAAATTTGTAATTTTCATCAGTTCTTATTTAATGATTTTAATGGTGGATTGCTCGTTCAGATAGGCACTGTTTGAGATGACGATCTTGTCGCTTTTCTGTAGACCGTCCTGAATGAAAACTTTGTCATTTTCAAATTTGGCAATCGTGATCGGTCTTTTCTTTACTTTGTTGTTTTCAACTACAAAAACGAACGCTTTGTTACCATCAGCTTCCAAAAGCGAATTGTAAGGAATTACGATAAAATCTTCGGAATTGTCGGTTTTGATTTCCGCCTTTCCGAACATTCCGACGGCTGGCTTGCTGTCATTCATCGTCAGTTTCAGTTCTACCTGAAAAGAACCGATCGCCAAATCTGCTGATTGAGATTTTCTGAAGATGAAGGCATCAAATTTCTTATCAGGATAACCGTCCAGCGTCACTACCGCCTTATGTCCGATCTTTGTAGATGCCCATTCGGTATCGGTCAAACCGACTTTAAGTAAATAATTGTTGTTGTGTGACGTTTCATTAATGACCAAAACAGGCGAACCCGAAGCTACGATCTCTCCTTTGTTAACAACCTTTTGAGCAACAAAACCGTCTGCTGTGGCGTAGATCTTTGCATACTTTACATTAAAAGCCACCGCATCTTTTTGTTTTCGGGCAATATCAAGACCTGTTCGGGTATTCTGAACCTGTTCCAAGGTGTACACACTGTCTTTGTACAGATTGTTGGCACGTTTATAATCCCTTTCATTTTTCTGAACGTTCAGGTCAGACTGATTCAGCCCTGCAAGAATCTCTGTTTCATCCAATGTTGCCAATAGCTGACCTTTTCGGAAAAACTGTCCTTCTTCTACAAAAACCCCGCTCACTACGCCACCGATCTTGAAGGAATAGGTTGTTTCATTCTCTGTGGTAACCAGACCGGAGGCGTTGATATTTCCGGCCATTGACAGAGATGCTACAGAAGCGGTTTTCAAAGCGATAACATCGGTATTTTCAAATGGTTTGGCTTCTTTCTTTTCTTCTTTGCAGGAAGTTATCAGGAAAAGGGAAAACAGTGATATTGTGATTGTTTTATTCATAATAGTGGGTATTTTATTTTTTAATATTGAATGAAGCGTTGGCTCTTTCCAGCTCTGCGAAGGCAATCCAGGAATTGTACAATGAAATATTGGCATTCAGCTGAGTATTGACCACCTGATTTTGAGCATCCAGCAATTCAATATAGATTGCCAGTCCTTCTTTGTAAAGTTTGGTCACGTCGCCATTGTATTTTTTGGCGGTTTCTTTCTGTTTATTGTCAGATTCATATTGCTCCAATGCGGACCTCAGATTGTTTTGGGAAACTTCGAACTGCAACAGCAATTGCTGTTTTACATTGTCGATCTGTGAACTGATCTTTTTGCTGTCTTCATCAACCTGTTTGAGTTTATATTTGTTCTTGTTGCCTGAGAAAATATTCCATTCCAGACTTAGTCCTGCGAAATAATAGCGTGAAGATTTATCCACTTTAAAATCAAAATCCTGCAATCCCAGATCTGCAAATCCGCTCAGTTTTGGAAACCAGTTGGATCTTGTTAATTGATACACATTTTCGTTGATCTCTTTTGCCTGACCTAATTGTTTTAATTCTTCTCTGTTTTCCGTATTTTCTGCGATGATCTCAGCAGGCAATTCCAAATTTTCATTGATCAGAACTTCTGAATCCAGTTTTTGATTCAACAGGAAATTGAAATACGATCTGGCATTTTTGCTCGTGTTCTTTGCGGTTTCAAGATTAGCTTCGATTCTTATAAGTTCATTGTCACTTCTTAATACAGCTGTTCTGTTGATCTTGTCATTTTTAAAAAGCGATCTGTTTACTCTTTGATTTTCTTTCACGATTGACAGTGCATTTTCATAAATTCTGATGCCCTCCACCGACTGAAGATATTTGTAGTAGGCAATTTTTATTTCCTTGACCAGTTCACGCTGGTAGATTTCAAGTTCGATCTTTTGCATAGTGGTCTGCTGAGCTTTGATCTTTTTGTTGTAAATAATTTCATAATTCAGAAGTGGCATCGTTGTATGAAGCTTGACATCATATAAATTATTGGGATTGATCAACACCGACTGATTCTGCAACTGCGGAAAAGCGTTGAAATTCGTGATTTGATTCAATGTGTTGTACACAGGATTCAGCATATCCCCGATCGGAATGTCGATGGTTCTTCCGCCGTCTGCAATCGTGTATGTGCTGTTGAATGCCACTGTCGGGTAAAAAAGGGAATTCGCCTCTTTCAAAGCATAGAGACTTTTGTTGATGTCGAAGTTTTTCTGTTTGATGACTTCGTTATTTTCCAGACCGATTTCGATATACCGGTCGAGATGACTTTGAGAATACCCGATAAAACCGAGGAAAAACAAAGCCAGAAATGATAATTTTTTCATTAATATATACATTGTTTATAATGTGAACGTTGTTCAAAATTTAGTTCAAAAAAAACTTTTACAGTTTTTCTAAAATTTTTAAATATTCTTCGTAACCTTCTGAGAGAATGGTTTCAGGATTGGTGAATTTTACACCTTTCGTTCTATCACGGATTTCAAGACTGCACATTCCGTGCGTCACACTCCAGACTATGAAAGATAGCGGTTCTTCTTTGTGACCTTTGAAATGTCCTTTTTCCATACATTCACGGACTGTTTTTTTTACGTAAGCAAAAGTATCGGCACCTTCCGACCAAAGCTCGTTTTTCTGATCTTCCAGATAGTCCATCGGTGCACGAAGGTTAAACATCAAATCGTACATCTCCGAATTTTCTAACGCAAACTTCATATAGATCATACCCATTTTACGAAGTCTCTGCATTGGATCTTTAATACTGTCCAACTCCTGGAAGTAGCCTCTCAATTCTTGAAACCCAATTGAATGCAATGCGTGGAAAATAGCATTCTTATCCTTATAGTACACATATACAGTCCCTACGCTATAATCGATTGCATCTGCAATATTGCGAATGGTGGTCTGCTCGATTCCTTTTTCGACAAATAATTTTTTAGCTCCATTCAGGATAAGCAGCCGCAAAGCCTCTTTTTCCTTCTGTTTTCTTTCACTTATACTCATAACTGAATTTACAATGCAAATGTAGACATTATTTTTGAACAACGTTCATTTTTTTATGCAATTTACTTAAAACGGCTTTTCACCATATTTATTAAGACCGATATTTCCAAAAATAAATTTTAAAGAAAATCAAATTTTGACTTTATAGATTTGTGAAATTCTTTCCAAATCTTGCACTAAATGTTTCGATATTTCTCGGTATGGGTACAAGACCAACACAGCCAAATTAAGGTTAATTATTCCATTGCTGATTGTTATTAATTCTTAGAATTAAATTGCTTTAGACAAAAACTAAAAGAAATTATTTAATAAAAATGGACTCTGCAATTCTTGTTTAATTTGGCTCAAACGAATCAAATCATCTATAAAAGTGTTTGAAGATAATCCCGTCAAGGTCCCTCTATTGTGTTTTTTGAAGGCAGTTGAATTTTCACCCTCTTTGCTGTTTTCTAAATTTTTAAGGGTTTATTTGTTTGGACAAAGTGCTAACTGGATGAGTTTTTTAATTTCTTTGTCATTAACTCTTACTTTTGAGTCAGCTGATTAGTGTAATTTTTCCATTGCGTATCTAAAAAAAACAGTATTTTAGTATTGAGATAATATTATATACGGTCACAAAAGTTGACTCGAAATAGTATAAATCTTGAATAAAAACTAATAATACATTAAAATTTAAGTGGAAGCCTCAACTAATGTGCAGGATAGCGATAAGCTATTTGCAGAAACATATTCCCCTGGAACAGTAGTTCTCACGTATATTACTAGATTAATTGCACCTTCACAGGTGGTTACTACTTTTGGCCAAGGTTTTATTGGAAGAATTTCTCTAATGGATCTAGCCTGGTCGGTGCCCAAATCCGAAGAGGTTTTTGGAAAATTCGCGATAAATGATGAATTAAAATGCGTAGTCACTTATATTGACTTTGAACTACGTCAAGTTTTCTTATCGCGAAAATTCTTAGAAATTCCTACAAGTCAAACAACAGAATGGGAGCGTGTTAACAGGGGGGACGAATATGAGGGAGAGGTTATTTCTCTGATCAATTCTACTTTTGTCTATAAAACCACAGATGGGATGTTTGGTTTAGTGCCAAAATACCTTCACCAAGGAACTAATAAAGGATTTCGCGTTAGAGTCTCAAATAAATCAGAATCAAGCAACCTGCTCAATTTTATTCCTGCCAGCGTATTTCAGGAAATTAAAAACGAACCTGTTCATGTTGATGCGAAGTTTGCTTTTATTGAGGAAGACCTTAGATCTTATATTGCTTTCAAAGAATCGATTTTAGGCAATAACGCAAGTAATACACAGCACGAACTGATCAAAAGTGGTTTTGAAAAAGACGATAAAATTTTTTCCAAGGAATTCACATCACAGCATACTTTATATATTCAATTCGAGTCTAATAGCAAAGCATATGATTTTGAGTTTAAACAAGCGTTTGCAAGTCTGTACCCAAATGAAAAATTCAATCCTGTTGGGGAAAATGCTTTTCTCAATAAACTGTCTAAAGAAAAATACTGGATAAAAGTTAATAGATTTAAGGCAGATAAATCAGTAGATAAGCTTACCTATGATTTCTCACTATACAACGAACAAATAAATTTTTATGGGCATGTAGGTGTTGGTGCAGGACCGGAAGACATAAAATTCACCATAAGAAACTTCAGTGTTGGCAGGGATTATGCCGGAACTGCGGAAAAGAAGAAAAACAATTCTAAAAATGGTTCATTTTTATTATCATCCGCTGTCGTTGTATTGTCTCCTTACGGCAGCGCTCAAATAGGTATTTCTCAACAGGATTTGTTTGACAGCCTTTTGCTGAAGTCAAATTGTTTTTATCAGATGAATGTTATAAGAAAAGAATCTGGTGAAATCTTACGTCTAGAAGGTAGAACGTTAGGGATTATAGACAAGTTTTTAGAATATCAGATCAGTCTTCTGGATAAGCAGCAAGAAGATAATATTTTTGTTGAGACCTATAAGCAGATACCGAGCAGCTCAGGAGAAATAGCGATTTTGATATCTTTAAATATTGAACGTATAGAAATTGATGAAGGATGTATTGTGAATATCCGCTTGAGACAAGCATCCTTAAAAAATAACTTTGAACATGAATTAGGACTTTTATGCGGAGCAAAGTTAAGTACACAAGGGGAAAATTTTACGCTGACTTTTTTACAAGAAATACAGCTTGAACTTTTAAATGATGGTTTTTATATAGATAAAAGAATTTCAAAAAAACAGTTTACTATTCAGCGCAGTATTATAAAGGATTTTCTTGAAAAGAAGATTAAAATAGATCATATCGAGTCGATGCTGATTAAAAGGAATAAAATGAATACTCCACAAATTCCTTCAGTAAAATTTAAAAATCCGGATCTGGTAAAAACTAAACTAGATCATCCCGACAACAATCAGGTTATTGCCGTTAAGAAAGCAGTCGGCAACCAAAATATATTTTTGATACAGGGTCCTCCCGGAACTGGTAAGACTACCGTTATAGCAGAAATTATCCAGCAGTTAACCGGACAAGGTAAAAGGATTCTGGTGGCAGGACAAAATCATGTTGCAGTAGATAATGTACTTGAAAAAATCGCAAAAGATCCAGCCTTAAACTTATTAAGGGTTGGTAATCCGGACAGAGTTGATCCAGGTCTGGTAAAATACAATATTGATCACCTTGTACAGGATTATAAAAAAGATTATAGGCTTTTTTTAAGTAACCAGGCGCTATTGGCAAGGACATACCTTGAATTATTGCTAGCTGGCTCAGTAAGATCTGAGATACTAAATGTTTTCAACAAATATGTTCAAAACGTTTCTGAAGACTATGAAAAGTTAAAACTAGTGTACAAAGAAAGGCATTTTGTTTTTAGGGATACCTTGGCATCGCTAAATGGAAATGAGATTGAACAAGCAATCACAGTGCTGGAGCGCTGGATAGATTCTATACAAGGCGAATATGAGACGTTATTAAAACCGCTCATATATGGTAATGTTGATGTAGTTTTTGCAACATGCATTGGAATAAAGACGGATCAAGTTTTTAAATATTCTTCTATTAAATTTGACACGGTGATAATTGATGAAGCAGGCAAATCTAACATTGCTGAAAGCTTAGTCGCGATGGAATTAGGAGAAAAAGCAATATTGGTTGGCGATCAAATGCAGTTACCGCCTTATATAGATAGCACTCTCATCGATGAAAAAGATGCAGATAGTTTTCCTAGATCAAAATTTGGGTCAAATTTTCCTGTCAATGACATCAAGGAAGCATTGAAAACTTCTTTTTTTGAATTTATGATTAACCGAATTGATAAGGGTGAATTTCCAAAAGAAAACCATGAGCTTCTTAATTATCAGCATCGAATGCATCCAAATATCGGTGAATTTATATCAAGAGCTTTTTATAATGGCAAAGTTCAAATGGGTAGCAGGACCTTCTTAAATAGGATTGACCTTCCGGCTCCATTTGATAAAGAAATTATCTTTTTTGATACATCTAATTCAAAAAATCCCTATGAGCACTCCGATGGATTTTCTGCCATGAATAATTTAGAGGCAGAATCTATTGCAGAATCTATTCTTCCTGCACTTTTTAATAATAGTATTTCGCCCCAAAATATTGCAATAATAGCTCCTTATAAATCACAAGTTGCAAACATCAAAAGCTACATTAACAAGTCAACGGTATGTACATTTAAAACTGTAAATGTATCAACCTTAGATTCCTTTCAGGGAATGGAATATGACATCATTATTTTTAGTTTCACGCGTTCAGTAAATTATAAAGCAGTCAAAGGGCCGGATGGTAAATGGAAATCTACAAAGGTTGGGTTTCTTGATGATGCGAGAAGGCTGAATGTTGCTTTTAGCCGAGCAAAGAAAAAACTGATTCTTATCGGTAATTCTGTTACTTTAAGTAATAGAAGATCTCACTATGACGGTTTCTTTGATTATACTCAACTTTTTAAAAATCTTATCAGTCTTAGTAAAGATAGGGAAATTGGAAATTTTGTAAATATTACCGATTTTAATAGCAGGGCAAAATCGCAAACGCTGTGGTCAAAATACAAAGTGGGTGACGTTGTAAAAGCGAATGTAAAAAGGGTGGGTGTAGATAGAAATAATGGACACATTTTTGGTCTTTTTATAACGATTGATGGTCATGACTGTTTAGCACCAAAATCTTTAAATCCAATGCTCGAAAGTTATACGATAGATCAAGAAGTTAATGTGAAAATTTACAGTATAAAAGAGAGTGAAAAGAAGATAACACTAACAATAGAACCTGAAAATTGGGGTAATCACGCATCGAAGTTGGTTATTGGTCGTTATTTAGCAGGTGAGGTTCTAGAATGTATGTCTTTCGGATATTCAATAAGGATAGGTCCAAAATTAGTGGGATTTCTTCCGAATTCTGCTAGTCATAAATTGCTGGTGTTAAAAAAAGGGGAAATTGTCAATGTTGCACCTAAGAACATTGACTTTGCAGCAAAACAAATAATATTAAAAGCCTAAAGATGAGTGTGTTCAGTTTAGATATAGAGAAGTTTTATCAGGAGATTAAAGAGAAAGGCGGTCAATTAAAGGGATTTTTTTGTATGCAATACCCGATTTATTGTATTCATGCCAATATAAAAGATTTGTCACCCGATCCTTTAGATGAAATAGACCAAATTATCTGTGATCTCTTAGTCACAAAGTCAGATTATAAAGCCCAAGAGATAGCTTCGATATTGGGCACAACAAAGGCGTTTGTTGAACTGAGGATTGATGTGTTGTCTAAAGAGAAGTATCTTAAAAAGGAGGGATCCGCCTATTTGCCAACAGAAATAGGACTTGAAGTTTTTAGTGACAGAAAAAAAAAGAGAGAGCACAGTCGATCATATGACTTCTTTCTTGATGGTGTGACTCTAAACCCACTACCAAGTATTTTTTACACTTTTTATCGAGCAAAATTGATGAGTGAACATGATTTTTTTTATTACACTGGCCACGATATGATAACAAAAGTTGTTAGACCATTTAGCCCTGATATCGTACATACACCACCAGATATGTCGAAAATTATGAAGCAAATTTATAATGTTCCACCAGATCAAAGAGAAGAATATGGTATTCCAATCGGACTGTTGGAAATAGAAGAAACCTCTTTTACAAGGCAAACTTTTAACCTGTTGATAGGTGTAAGTAGATATGATGATAAAATCGTTAAAGAAGTAATTGATGGACACGCTTCATATTCATTAAATGAAATGATAAGCTATTATGACGCATTAAAAAAGCAAATTAAGATTTTCGAGCCTGTTCTTGAAGAAAGAATAAAACATTTAATGTTTAAAATTGATGTTCCTCCTTCTAAAGACGATTATCAGGTTAAACCGTTTTTTACCTCAAACTGGACGGAAATTGACCTATTTAAGAAATCGCAAGATGCTTGCTTTGCATTTAGCAGTGAGGATTTACTTAATGTAATAGGAGAGATTTTTCAGGTAAAGGATGTTTTGCCGGAAAACATTGTAAATACTGAAACATCGATAGAGATCAGTCTTAGTAAAGATATGCTGACGAATTCGCCTGACAGAAATAAATTAATCGAGAATTTAATTAGGGAGCGTGATTATCATATCATACATAAAACAGACCGAGGAGTGTTTTTAATTTATCTCTATTATACGACCAAAGATGAATTTGTAAAGAAAGTTGTCAGTTTTAAAACTGTGATTAAAAAATACCGAAGAGACAATGAATTTGACCTGTCGGATTTTATTTTATCTTATCCTGAGTTCAGGGATGATCTTCGTGAGCTGATGGTGGCCTCCGGGGAACCTGAAATGCTGGAAAAAATTGATATCGACAAATACATGATAAAACTGCATTAAATATGGAATACACATTAAATGTTAACGATATACTTAAGACGGGGTTATTTATTCTTAATTCTAATAAAACCGCATATGTGCCATTTACGGAAAATAGCGAAATCTATCTTACACAAGAAAATAATACAGCTTTAAAGAACGAGATCCTTAAACTGATTGCTGATACAAAAGAGGTTATCAAGATATGTACCTTTATTCTCACAGATAAAGAAATATTTAAGGCACTTTTGGCACGCGCAAAAGAAAATGATATTGCCATTTTTGTTCTAACACAGCTTGATCCCAGTAAACTGCAAAACACTTCCATATCTGAGTTAATAACAGAAGAAGAACTAAAAGAAAATCCGGTTAATGAGCATCTATTTCATATCAAAATGCTTTATGACCATGGCGCACATGTTCGGGCTGCAACCACAGCGCATGCTAAGTTTATCATTGCAGATAGAGAAAAAGCAATGATAATGAGTGCCAACTTAACCAGTCCATCTTTAAATTTCAATACAGAGAGCGGTGTTTATCTGGACACAAATACAGTGGCTGAGTTGGATCGGCTCTTTGATGTAATATTCCAGCATGGTACTAAATATAGACAATATCATACTGCATCCAAGTCAAAAACATTTGTTGTGCAGACGGCAGAAACTATTTCGCCACAATATTTGCAAATCGAACCAAGTAGTAAGCTACTTTATACATATGAACATCATTCACGTCGATTATATTATAGTATTCTGGATATTATCCAAAGTGCAGTTGAATATATTTATCTGTCATCTTACTCGATAGTGGCTTTGCACCACCTCCCGGAATTTGTCGATGAAATTAAAAAAGCGCGAGCCCGCAACGTTGATATATATATATTCTGTCGTGGAATGAACTATAGAAGTGATCACCTAAAAAGCTGTCTAGAACTCGATGGTTTGGGATGTCGAATTTATGGTGATGTGTACAACCATTCAAAAGGTATTGTAAACGAGAAAACCGGTCTAATATTTACTGCAAACATTGACGGCAATCATGGACTATTAAATGGTTTTGAAGTTGGTTATCATTTAGATGAAACGCAAAGAAAAACTTTTCTTCTATTTCACAAAGACCTATTAAGAACCAGTCCCTACTGTTTTGTAAATGAGCCTACCCGTAAGGTATTTTTTGAAACGTATTCTATTTATGAAGCTGTTAAAAGGATTTCACCTCCGACTTTTGCACCTGATCTGTTGCTTAATAGTGTTGCAGGGTTAAGCATAAATCCTGATGATTTTGTGAAATATCCAATATTTTATGCAAAGAAAGGAAGAGACAGTTATTTATTTGCCGGCTCAAAGATGTATAAATGTAGTTTGATTGCTGAACAGTTTACACTACTATCAAGTGAAGATTTGCGATACGATTTGGAAAAATTTTTATTAAAATATAATAACCTAAAAATAAACCTAAACTGATGGAGTCATCGATACCATATCTAAAAGAGTGGCTTGAACTTTCCGGGAACGGAAATTTCGAAAAAGCACAAGAAATTTATTTTGAAAAACTTTTTGGTGCAGTGATTGAAAAATTTAAAATTTCGAACAGTAATCTGATAGCACCAGGTGGAGTTTTGTTCTCAATTTTGGGTTACTCTCCCGAACCTATTATATTGACAGCTAAGGCTATCGAACCTGAAGTCCACATAATTTTTACTACCAACAATAAAAATGAGGGGAAGAACTATTTGGAAAAATATCTGGGTGAAGAGTATGAGATGGTCTTACTTGAAGAAGACTCTTTTGCTTCGATTTATGGAGCCTTAAAGGAACAGCTGATATTAAACCCGTCCACAAACATAACATTAGATATCACCGGAGGTAAGAAATCGATGGTAGCGTCTGCTGCTATTTTTGGCAAAGATTATGGCTGTAAAATCGTATACGTAGATTTTAAAGAGTATAGGAAGGAATTACGCAAACCATTACCCGGATCAGAAATTTTAAATATCGTTTACGATCCTATTACTAATCAACCGGAAATATTTATACCATGAAACATCAAATTGCTTTAGTCGGTGGACAAGTTCTTCCTATATTTTTAGGAGTAAAAGAATATTGTCCAGATAGAGTTCATTTTATAGTTACAAATGAATCCAATACTAAACTTGAATATTTATGCGATGCTCTTGATGGTCTGGAGATTTCCTCGTATGTGTGTAATCCCTATGATGTTAATGAAATTAAAAATATTTGCGAGACAATTATCAATCAATGCTCTGAAGGTGATGAAGTTAATTTTAATTTAACAGGAGGAACCAAATTAATGCTTATTGCTGCTCAGGCTGTACTTAGCGAAAATGGTTTAAACGGATTTTACGTAAACATTGGAAATGTGGTAACTCACATACCATCTTTTACGCAAAGCAACTTAGCATATAAAATATCGACAGAAGATTTTCTCAAATTAAGTGGGCACATTATTTCTTCGAGCAGAAGTCTGGAAAGTTATACTAAGGCAGATTTAGAAGTTGCAAAAGCGATCCAGTTATTTTCGGATGAAGGGCAACTTTTTTCGCTTATTACACAAAATTTTCGTGAAAATAAGAATAAGAAAAAAAAGAATGGAGAAGAAGTGGTTAATAAGCAATATGCATATTCATGGTGTCCTGGAAAGGTTACTGTAAAAAATGCAGGAGAAAAAGATAGAATATTTGAATCGCAAGATGCTAAAGGGCTTTTTTTCTATGGTGGTTGGTGGGAACTACTGGTTGCTAGTGCTTTGTCGAGATGGGATAGTAGTCAGGAGATTTTAATGGGATTAACTTTCCCTTTTAAAAGTGATCTGAAAATAAGCAAAAATGAAGTAGATGTATTGATCAATAGGAACAATAAATTGATTTTTGTAGAATGTAAGTCAGGGGTTGTAATGGCGCAAGATATCAATAAAATTAATGCAATCAGGGATATCTATGGTGGCAATGCATCAAAATCCATATTGGTTTGTCAGCATAAACCAGACAGGAAATTATTTGAAAAGTGTAAGGAATTTTCAATCGAGGTATTTTATATGATCGGGGAAGTACCGGGAGATGTAAGATCTTTTGAGGAACTTATTGCAGATCTAAATTTACTTGATAAAAAATTATCTTTATAATATTAAACTTATTACATATGGATTTACACAAAAAGATGGCATTAAGCAACCTCTGGGAAATTGGAATAGAAGAAAAGCAAATAGAAAATCTAGATGTTTTATTGTTGCCTGAAAATCACGGATCAGCTGACACGAAAAACCTTTTTGATTCACAGGATGCAATTACATTTGGCAAACTCCTAAAAAAAGAAGGTGTAAAGTGTGCCAATTCTTATGACCTGGGACTTGATCTACCCACTATGGAAAGAAAAAGTAATGACATTTGGATTGGTCAATTATATGTGCTAAACGATTTTATTTTGCCAGTAATAACGGGCGTAATTGGGTCATTACTTGCCCCGTTAATTAGTCAGTGGAAAAGCAGGAAGGACCTACGTGCTCCCGCAGGAAATGCACATGCCGAAATTACTATTGTCAGACCTGAAGGTGATATTAAGATTGTTTATAACGGGGAACCAGAAGCGTTAGTTAAAATCATTGAAAGCTTGGAAAAAGAAAAGCAACAAGGTAATGACTAATATAATTGACCTTGAAAGTTACTGTAATGCATTTTTTACTGCTTGGCAGAAAAATTATGGAACAAAAGAATATGTTTTGTGCAAGAAGGCATGTTTAGATTTTATTGAAGAGTTAATACCAATTTATGCAGGCAGGTTGTATGGGGAAGGAGAGGATCAGGGTACAGCTTATAATTTTATTTATTTATTTCTAATGCTTGCTAAAGGATTGGAAAACCTGATAAGTCTTGTAGACCTCACAAAGGACAAAGCCTGGCCGCAATCAAATGAAAGAACCGAGTCCATATGGCAGATGTTATGGGACACAAAGGAGCGATTGGACGTTTTTAAGATCCACTATCTGGATCAAAATTTTCTTGCAGGTATATTTGAGCAGCTTGATAAATTGGAATATTGTTTTTATAATATTTATGGCAAAGGCATTTATATGAGCCCGGTAACCCTAATAAGAAAAGCCGAATGTTCGATATGTAATATAAACATTAAAGCTTGTGACCATATACCTGGAAATTTATACGATGGAAGATATTGTAAGGAGGTAATAGTAGACTTTGAACTGAGAGGCGCCGATTTCGTAGAGTCACCCTACGATATGCGCTGTAGGGTCTGGCCCTGGAATTTTATTGACCAAAACCATATTAATGTAAGGATTATGAACATTAATGTGCTGGACGGATTTATTCATGAAAAGTAATTTTTTTGTTAAATAAATATTTGTAGTACAGTCGGTCAGCTTCTGCAATAAAATTTCTTAGGTATTATCTAAGCAACTAATCACAACAAATACTTAAATGTCTTCATTGCGAAATCTGTGTTATATAGTATGAAATTGCGCATAAAACTTCGCAAATCTTGCAAAATCTTGTTCGAATTTTGTACATCTGAGGTCAGTTTGTGTTAAAGATCTCATCAAAATCGCTTTTTTTCTAAAATTAGGAAAGGAGAGTGTCGTCAATTGCCTTGAGATAGCGATTATACTATGACGGAGACTGCCAAATCATTCCATAAAATAGCTATCTAATTCTACAAGAGATTTTCTGACTTACTTTTAAAAAAAAAATTCTTTATCAATTGCTAAAAATTTAATGCTGATATAGAATTTTATCCTTAAAAGATAAAAAGTTAAAATTAGTTATGGAAGTAAATATCATTACCAAAGAAGACCTTCATGAATTTAAATCCGAATTGCTTGAAGAAATTAAAAATTTGTTTAATATCAAAATTTCTAAGCAGAAATTATGGTTACGCTCGTCAGAGGTGAAAGAACTTTTAAAAATCTCTTCCGGAACATTGCAAAATCTTCGCATCAACGGAACTCTATCTTATACTCGTGTTGGAGGAACTTTATATTACAATTACGGAGATATTGAGAAAATGTTAAATGGAAAAGTATAATTTATTATTTCAAAATAATCAAAATGAATTACATAAAACATCTCACAGGTTTTTACGAAAAGGTGGCTCAGGACAGTACACTTAACCCTACACACGTCAGTCTATATTTAGCATTATTCCAGTTTTGGAATTTCAACCGTTTTAGAAATCCTATTAGTATCTCGAGAGATGAAGTAATGCGGATAAGTAAAATATATTCAAGAGCGACATATCATAAATGCCTCAAGAATCTACATTCTTTAGGATATATAGATTATCAACCATCCTATAATCCATTCACAGGAAGTCAAGTCTTCATGCTAGATTTCACAGAGGCATTAAAACCTCAACTGAAGCAACAAAAAATAAAAAAATAGCTAAGTATGAAATTACTAAACACCGTCTCGTAATTTCATACTTTGAGATGTTTGAAAGTGAGTAAATTTTCAAAAAAAAGATTTGCCAATCCGAACGAAAATTTCTACTTTTACTACGTAAAATTTTTATAATGGATTTTACCGCTTTTTGCAAATGCGCTATTTAAGGCCTTTCACAAGATGCTACAGCGAAACGCTTATCAATAAAAGGACGAGAAGAAGTTACAAAAACCCTCTCTTTGGCATAAATATCAAAATGCAGGTTAGAAATACTTAATCGTTTCCAGATTAACTCATAATTGTCAGGCTTATCTTTTATCTGTTCAGTTATACGTTTAAAGTCTGCTTCTTGCATAGAAGGTAAATAACCAGATTGTGCAAAAATATTTGTAGATATTAATATAATAAATATGAAAATTAAGTTTTTCATTCAGTCATTTTTTATGGATGGTTTCATAGCTTGCAGCTAATACCCAAGTGTTGCAGTTATTTGATTACAAAATATTTATTCTGTTAAATCTAATACTTTATCTTAAGCAACTTAGACAATTCTGGATAGATACTTTCTTCAAAATCATTTGGTTTAACAAGGACTGTTCTTGAAAATGTTCCTTTGTCAAAATTGGTATTATATTCATTTTCCATCGCCTGGATATGCAAATAATCATTTGAGAAAAAAATTCTATTTCGCAGAAGATGAAAGTTAGCGGTTTTCGGCTTTTCCTTTTCGAAATAAAATATTTAATTCAAATCGAAATCTGGTCATCTGCTTAACCATTTTTTAGGTAAAAAAACAAACTTGTAATTGTTTAAAATTGTAAAAATGGAAAGGTAATAGAAAAATCAGTTTTTATCAGAAATTTTTGTAAACTAAAAGCTTAGATATGAAGCCAAATATATTCTTTATCAATCTCAACTTTTTTGAAAAAATTACTTGGCTTGCTATTGGTTAGTTCTTTAAAATGTTTGATGAAATGAGACTGGTCAAAATAAAGGTTGTTGTTGGATAGATTGATAAGTTTAGGATCAATTCTTTGATTAGTTAACACATTTCTGAAACGTTTAATTTTCCGATATTCAGATGGTGTTTTGCCCACCGCTTTTGAGAAAATCTTGGTGATATACTGTCGCGTGAAATTATATTTATTTGAGATATCGTCAAGTTTCAATCCTTCATCAATATCTGAAAGGATTTGCTCAATCAGGCTAAAATCTTTCTTGATAAATTTTGACAATAAGTAATCTTCCAAAATTGCAATTTGTTTATCTCTGGAGGATTGTTGGAAAATAATTACCATTTTCTCTTTAAAATCAGGGAACGGAGTGTAATTTGAAATTTGTCCATTTTGAAAAATATTTGAATCATCTATAAAATGATTGATTTTGATAGTTTTAAAATAGATGGTAATCTCATTGACGAGATTTTCATAAATAATTTCAAGCGGCTTCGAATATCTTGAAAACAGGCTGGCAACGATGCTTTGATGTTTTGACGATTTTACCAGATACTGATTTTTGGAGAACAGTTCTTCTGCATTTTGATAAAATGAAAGAATACAAAAGTTATTGGGGAAAGTAAAATAGCTGATGGGCTTAGAATGTCTGTCCTCCACAACAAAATAATATCCTTCAATATATTCCTGGAGAAAATTATTTTTAGGCTTGTAGAAATCAACTTTCATAAGTTTGCATAATATAATGGTGATACTTTACGAGATTATTATGTATATGACAACAATATCAATTTATGATTACGAATATACAATTTTTTAATTTTAAGATTAATGAAAAAATATTGATTCCCCTTTATCTCCATTTTATAATGATGATGAACCATTGGTTTATGTTTGAAATTTGAAATTTCTTAGGTAATCTGTTGGTTCTACAGGTTAAACAGAGTTTACTTTGTTATAATTGAAAATAATATTTTTAGAATTATTCATATTAATTTCACTTAATCTTAAATATTAAATTTTCTCTTATTTTTTGAACTGTTTCCATTTTTACAATTTTTATGTGGTCATATTAGATATATTTACCGCGATAATCATAATCCATTATAAATCAAATTTTGATAATTGGCTTTTTATATCTAACCAAACTGATGCAATTCACTATAAAATATTATTATTTGCTGTGAGCAAGTTTGAAATCGTTATACTAAAGCAAATGATCAGCATTTTTTATTAAACTAATTCCATAAAACAATAATATCATGAGGAAATTTTATCTACTAATTTGTTTAGTAATTGTTCAATTGGTGACCTACGGTCAAAACAGAACATTTGCTAATGTAAAAAGCAGTGCTAATAGAACAATTTTAAGTCTTATAGCAGCGGAAAGCAATGATAGCGGTTCATCGGCCGGAAGCATTCCTAATGTAACAACGCCAACTTTACCTGCTACCGGTTTATCTAAAGGCGATCTTGCGGTAATTGGAATGAACGGTGACGTAGATGCCGCAGGTTCCACTATACGTAGTTTTGCGATAGTGGCGCTTAATACTATTGCTGCGAATGAGGTGATTTTTATAACCGACCGTGGATGGATAAATACCTATGGCTCAACTCCAGGACATTTTGTTGGCGCATTAACGACACCGCGACCATCATCTACTACTACAAATGAGGGCATTTTGCAATGGATCCCCTCTGTAACTATCCCAGCAGGCACAATAATTATTTTCAAGATTGACTTAGCTAACAGGCAAGTATTGGCAACAAAAGGGGATGGCAGTTCGCTTCCTTCAGCAGATTTTTCTATACTTTCGGACTCATGGACTAACACTAATCTTGTTGCCAACCCATGGCCTTCGTCAGTAGGTGATCAGCTAATTATCTACCAAGGAAGTGAAAGCAGTCCTTCATTTATTTTTGCTTTTAATAATATCAGAGTAAATGGTGCCACTACTTCAAACGGATGGCATATAAACCCCAATGTTGTTGAGCCCCCTACTCAGCTTCCACTTTATAGCGAATTGCCATCTGATCTAGGTGCTACGTATTCTATCGCCTTTCTAACTACAACAGCTGACTCGCGCTATCCCAATGAAAAATATAATCCTAGCTTATCAAGTGGGTCGAAAACAACATGGCTGGCGGATATTACCAATACGGCTAATTGGGTCAATCCAACTACATCTGGCACAGCATATAACTTTAGTCTGGGTTTTGGCAGTACAGCCATGACCCAGTTCCAAGTGGGTTCTTTAGCTGCGCCTGTTGTTACAGGAAATCCGCCGAACAGAACAATTTGCCTAGGCGGTAGCACAACTTTCCCAGCAACCGTTACAAATGCGACAAGCTACCAATGGCAGGAAAACTCTGGTTCAGGGTTTGTCAATATTACCAATGGTGGTGTTTATTCTAACGCAACAACTGCAACATTAACAATTACAGGAGCAACAGCTGGAATGAGTGGCTATACTTATAATCTTGTTGCTACTGGCGCAGGTGGTTCTGCAACTTCAAATGCTGCAACGCTAACCGTTATTAACATTACAGCAACTACCTCTCAGACAAATGTAAGCTGCAACGGAGGGTCTAACGGTGCCATTAACTTAACACCTGCCGGAGGAACTTCACCTTACACTTTCAACTGGGGAGGCGGAATCACCACTGAAGACAGAACAGGACTGGCTGCAGGAACATACACCGTTATCATCACCGATGCCAACGGATGTACTGCCACTGTGAATGCTACGGTAACGCAACCTGCCACAGCAGTTTCAGGAACTACCGTTGTAACGAATATTTCTTGTAACGGAGGCTCGAACGGATCTATTAATTTAACACCTGCAGGAGGCGCTTCACCATACACTTTCAACTGGGGTGGAGGAATCACAACAGAAGACCGAACTGGACTGGCTGCAGGAACATACACCGTTATCATCACTGATGCAAACGGATGTACTGCCACTGTGAATGCTACAGTGACACAGCCTGCAACAGCAGTGTCGGGAACAACTGTTGTAACGAATATCGCATGCAACGGCGGGTCTACCGGAGCTATCAACCTAACACCTGCCGGAGGTACTTCTCCATATACCTTTAATTGGGGTGGAGGAATCACCACTGAAGACCGAACAGGACTTGCTGCTGGTACTTATACTGTCATCATCACCGATGCCAACGGATGTACTGCCACTGTAAATGCTACTGTAACGCAACCTGCCACAGCCGTTTCAGGAACTACCGTTGTAACGAATATTTCTTGTAACGGAGGCTCGAACGGATCTATTAATTTAACACCTGCAGGAGGCGCTTCACCATACACTTTCAACTGGGGTGGTGGCATCACGACAGAAGACAGAACAGGATTAGCTGCAGGAACATACACCGTCATTATTACTGATGCCAACGGATGTACTGCCACTGTGAATGCTACTGTAACGCAACCTGCCACAGCAGTTTCAGGAACTACCGTTGTAACGAATATTTCTTGTAACGGAGGCTCGAACGGATCTATTAATTTAACACCTGCCGGAGGAACTTCACCATACACTTTCAACTG
>Ga0157371_10001185_pt1 | contig 27939 bp, 26 predicted proteins | sample C45metaG_FD_113462 | JGI IMG/M metagenome (GOLD analysis project Ga0157371, IMG submission 113462) | Corn rhizosphere microbial communities from Kellogg Biological Station, Michigan, USA - C4-5 metaG | ecosystem: Host-associated > Plants > Roots > Rhizosphere > Soil | place: USA: Michigan... | reverse complement strand
TCGTTGAGCCAGGCCACCGCGGCCTTGGCGGTCTCGAGCACGACGGGCTCGGTCCGCCTGGTCTTGACCTCTTTCTCGTACCGTTCGACCGCCTTCTCGAGGGTCTGCAGGTCGGCGAGGATCAGCTCGGTGTTGATCGTCTCCATGTCGGATGCCGCATCCACCTTGCCGTCGACGTGCACGACATCCGGGTCGGCGAAGCCCCGAATCACCTGCGCGATGGCGTCGGCCTCGCGGATGTTGGCCAGGAACTTGTTGCCGAGGCCCTCTCCGACGGAGGCGCCCTTGACGATGCCGGCGATGTCGACGAAGGACACCGGGGCGGAGAGGATGCGCTCGCTGTGGAAGAGTTCGGCGAGCTTCGTGAGGCGCGCGTCCGGCAGGTTCACCACGCCCACGTTCGGCTCGATCGTGGCGAAGGGATAGTTCGCCGCGAGCACCTGATTCTTGGTGAGCGCGTTGAAGAGGGTGGACTTGCCGACATTCGGGAGTCCGACGATTGCAATAGTGAGAGCCACGAGGCTCAATCGTATCCGGGTCTAAGGACGGACCGCGCGGAAGCAGAACGTGCGGTACGGCAGCTCGAACTCTTGCCGTCCGGCGAGCGCCGGGTCCGTCGTCGCGAGCTCGCGCAGACGATCGAAGATCTCGGCGCGGCGTTCCTCACTGGCCGTGATGATGTAGCTGCGGGAAGCTGCCAGCGTGAGCAAGCCGTCGGGGCTTGTCGTCTTGCTCCAGCCGACCTCGAAGCGTTCGGTCGGGCCGAAGGGTGCACCGATGGCGATCCCCTGCTGCATGGCGGTCTCGGCCGCGCTGCCGCCCATGATGTCGCCGAGCCTCTTGACCCAGGGGATGCTCTCGTCGCGGATGTTCCAGACCAGCGCGAGCGAACCGCCGGGTTTCAGAACGCGAGCAGCCTCGGGCAGCGCACGGCTCTCATCCACCCAGTGCCAAGACTGGGCCGCCGTGATCAGATCGACGCTGGCGTCCGGGAGCGGGATGCCCTCCGCCGTTCCCTTGAGCGCCCGCACCGCAGGGAGCGCGTCGGCGAGCGCGGCCCGCATCACGTCATCCGGTTCGACCGCGATGACGTCGAGACCGCGCGCCACGAGCGATCGCGTGAACTTGCCGGTGCCCGCCCCGAGGTCGAGAACCGTTCGCGCGCCGGCCGGGATCAGCCAGTCGACCGCCTCCCCCGGATAGTTCGGCCGGGCCCGCTCGTACTCGTCGACCGCCCGCCCGAAGGAGTTCGCCTGTTCGTCACGGAGTTCCGCGTCCATCCCTCCATCTTGCCCCCGACGCTGCGTTCGAGGCCGCGGCGATTCGTCATTCAGGAAAAATTGCCCGCGGCGACCGCGAACACGCCCCCTCGGACTCCTACGACGAAAATTGCCTGAGTTGCGAACAGGGCGGGCGGGTCGTCTCGCTCCGGTCGGCGGTGCGTGAGACGATGCTGCGATGGCCGTCAACTTCACCGCGATCGACTTTGAAACCGCCAACTCGTCCAGCGCATCCGCGTGTTCGGTCGGCCTGGTGAAGGTGCGGGACGGCGACGTCGTCGACGAGGCCAGCTGGCTGATCAAACCGCCGCTCGGGCACGACTCCTTCAACGAGTGGAACATCCGCATCCACGGCATCATGGCGACGGATGTCGCGGACGCCCTGCTCTGGAGCGAGCAGCTTCCCGACTTGGTCGCCTTCACCGACGGTGACCTGCTCGTCGCCCACAACGCCGGGTTCGACATGGGCGTCATCACGGCCGCCTGCGCTGCGAGCTACATCGAGACCCCGTCGTTCTCCTACCTGTGCAGCCTGCAGATCGCGCGCAAGACCTACAACCTCGACTCCTACCGTCTGCCGGTCGCGGCCATGGCGGCGGGCTTCGAGGACTTCGAGCACCACCAGGCCCTCGCGGATGCGGAGGCCTGCGCGGCCATCATGGTGCACGCAGCCGGACGGCACGGCGCATCCGACCTCCCGCAGCTCGCCAGGATCACGGGCTCGCGCATCGGCACTATCGGCGCTACTGCCGCCGACACCCGCTCGATGGCCCTCGGCTGAGCGCTCCCGCCGCGCCACAGGGCCAATCCGTCCGAAATGGGCCGACGCGTCGGCCCCGAATGCACGCACTGGCCCCTTTTCCTAGCGATGCCCGAACGCACGGCGGGAGCAACGACTCCCGCCGCGACCACGCCGTGACCGCCGCGCCGCTCGACAAGCTCAGGGACTGGACGGTCGCTGAGCCTGTCGAAGCGGGCTAGTGGTTCTCGGGGAAGCCCAGGTTGAGTCCGCCGTGCGAGGGGTCGAGCCAGCGCCTCGTGATCGCCTTCTCCTGCGTGAAGAAGCGGATGCCGTCGTTGCCGTACGCCTTGGTGTCGCCGAACATGGAGTCCTTCCAACCGCCGAAGGAGTGGTAGGCCACCGGCACCGGAATCGGCACGTTGATGCCGATCATGCCGACCTGGATCTCGCGCTGGAAGGTGCGGGCCGCGCCGCCGTCGTTGGTGAAGATGGCGGTGCCGTTGCCGTACGGGCCGCTGTTGATGAGCTCGATGCCCTCGTCGAAGGTCTTGACCCGGATGACGGAGAGCAGCGGTCCGAAGATCTCGTCCACGTACACCTTCGAGGAGACCGGCACGTTGTCGAACAGGGTCGGCCCGAGCCAGAAGCCGTCGGACTCGCCGTCGACGCCGGTCTTGCGGCCGTCCACGACGACGGTCGCGCCGTCCGCCGCGGCCAGGTCGATGTAGCCGGACACCTTGTCGCGGTGCTCCCTCGTGATGAGCGGGCCGAGGTCGCAGGAGCGCAGGCCGTCGCCGACCTTGAGGGTCGACATCCGCTCGGCGATCTTCGCCACCAGCTCGTCGGCGATCGTTTCGACGGCGACGAGCACGCTGATCGCCATGCACCGCTCGCCGGCCGAGCCGAAGCCCGCGTTGACCGCGGCGTCCGCGGCGAGGTCGAGGTCGGCATCCGGCAGCACGAGCATGTGGTTCTTCGCGCCGCCGAGCGCCTGCACCCGCTTGCCGTGCTTGGCCGACTGCTCGTAGATGTAGCGGGCGATCGGGGTGGAGCCGACGAAGGAGATGGATGCGACGTCCGGGTGCTCGATGAGCGCGTCGACCGCGACCTTGTCGCCGTGCACGACGTTGAACACGCCGTCGGGCAGACCGGCCTCGGTGAACAGCTCGGCCATCCAGTTGGCCGCGGACGGGTCTTTCTCCGAGGGCTTCAGGATGACGGTGTTGCCCGCTGCGACCGCGATCGGGAAGAACCACATCGGCACCATCGCCGGGAAGTTGAACGGGCTGATGATGCCGACTACTCCGAGCGGCTCCCGGGCCGTGAACACGTCGACACCGGTCGACACGTTCTCGCTGTAGTCGCCCTTCATGAGGCTCGGGATGCCGGTCGCCAGCTCGACGACCTCGAGGCCGCGCGCGACCTCGCCCATCGCATCCGAGAGCACCTTGCCGTGCTCCGCCGTGAGAATCCGGGCGAGTTCTTCCGAGCGCTGGTTGAGCAGTTCGCGGAAGGCGAAGATGATCCGCTGTCGCTTCGCCAGCGAGGTGTTCGCCCAGGCGGGGAATGCGGCCTTGGCCGCGGCGACGGCGACGTCCATGTCGCCGACCGTGGCGAGGCGCACCTCCTTCTGCACGGTGCCGCGGGCCGGGTTGTAGACCGGTGAGGTGCGCGTCGATTCGCCGACGAAGGACGCTCCGCCCACGTAGTGATCAAGGATGTCGCTCATAGCGTTGCCTGCCTTCAAAGTTCGCTCTGTGCCTCCAGTCTGGGCATCCGGCGCTCTGCGTTCAAGACCTATTAGCGCATTCCCAATCTGCAGAAACGCACACGCTCACGCGGGGATGAGCTCGTCCGCGCGCTCGCGGACTTCCCGGCGGATGGCATCGCGAACCGCGGCAACCGAATCCAGCGCGAGACTGTCCCGTCTGGCCGACAGGGAGAACTGCAAGCGGAAGTCCACCTCGGCCGGCAGCACGGGGACGAGCGCGGGATCGTGCTCGCCCATGAAGGCGTGGATCAGCCCGATTCCCGCGCCGTGCCTGGTCGCCTCCAGTTGCGCGAACACGTTCGTGGACCCGAATCCGACATGCATCCCGCCCAGCACGGGCGCCAGGTCGAGTTCGCGCACGGTCAGCAGAGCGTCCACGTAGAACACGAGCGGGTGGGAGTCCAGGTCGGCGATCGAGGTGATCGCCGGGCGGGAGCCGAGATAGGCCGGCGAGGCGTAAAGGCGCAGCGCGTAGTCCGCGAGCGGCTCTGCCGTCAGCCTCGCGTTGGCCGAGGAACCCACGGTCACGGCGAGGTCGTAGCCGGATCCCCGCAGGCTCAACGGTTTTGTCGAGGTCACGAGCTCGACGGTGACCCCGGGGTGCTCCGCCTGCAGCCGGGCCAGCGCGGGCGCGACGAACATCGTGCCGAAGCCGTCCGGGGCGGCGATCCTCACGGTGCCGCGCAGGGAGTCGGAGCTTCCGGATGCGGCATCCGCCACCCGTTCGACGATGTGCTCCAGACTCGCGGACCGGTTGGCCACCTCCCGTCCGATCGCGGTGAGCTCCCATCCGTCCGCACCCCGGTCGAGGAGCCGGACTCCCAGTGCGGCCTCCAGGCGGTCGAGCCGGCGTTTCACCGTGGTGTGGTCGACTCCGAGAAGGGTGCCAGCCGAGACCAGACGGCCGGTCCTGGCGACCGAGAGCAGAAATCTCAGATCGTCCGTGCTGATGTACGGTTCCCGGGCATGCGGCGAGGCCATGGCTTCACCCTAAGACCTCCGGCACCACGGCGGCGCCGTACACCCGACGCCAGAAGGTCGGCCGTCGCTGCCAGACTGGAGGAATGGATCCTCTCATCGCACTGCTCATCGGACTCGCTGCGGGGCTCGTGCTCGGCGCGATCATCGGCGTGCTCGCGTCGAGGGCCCGGAGGGACTCCGCCGGCAGCATCGATCCGGCCGTCGTCGACGCGAGACACCAGACCGCGCTGGCGGAGTTGAAGGCCGGAGAGCAGGCGGTCCAGGCGACGCTCTCCGCCGAGCTGGCATCCGCACAGGCCACCGCCGCCGTGCTGCACGACCAGGTCGAGGCCCTGCGCGACCAGCACCGCGAGATCCTGGAACGCCAGCGGGCGGAACAGGCCGCGGCCACCGAGCGGGAGCGTGCCGAGAGCAAGGTGCTGCAGGCGCTCACCCCCGTGCAGGAGTCGCTGCGCACCATGCAGCACAAGGTCACCGAGCTCGAGACGCAGCGTCAGCAGCAGCACGGCGAGCTCACCCAGCAGCTGCGCTCGGCCACGGAGTCGGAGGAACGCCTGCGCAGCACGGCGGAGTCCCTCGCTTCTGCCCTCCGCAGCAATGCGATCCGCGGGGTCTGGGGCGAGACCCAGCTGCGCAACGTGGTGCAGGCCGCGGGCCTGATCGAACGGGTCGACTTCGACGTGCAGTCCAGCGTCAACTCGGATGCCGGAGCCGGCCGACCGGACATGGTCGTGCACTTGCCGGGCGGCAAGAACATCGCCGTCGACGCCAAGGTGCCGTTCAACTCCTATCTCGAGGCGAGCGGGATCCCCGTGACCGCCACCGGGGAAGAGGGTGCGAAGCGGGAACAGCTCATCAAGGCGCACGTGAAGGCCCTGCGCGCCCACATCGACACCCTGTCGAGCAAGGCATACTACGACGGCCTCGACGCGTCTCCGGAGCTCGTCATCGCCTTCATCCCGAGCGAATCGCTCGTCTCCAGCGCCATGGAAGCCGACCCGGCCATCATGGACTACGCCTTCGGCAAGCGCGTTGCCCTGGCCTCCCCCGTCACCCTGTGGTCCGTGCTGAAGACCGTGGCGTTCAGCTGGCAGCAGAACGTGCTCACGGAGGACGCGAAGCTGCTGTTCGACCTGAGCAAGGAACTCTACGGCAGACTCTCGAAGCTGTCCGAGCACGTGGAGAAGCTGGGCCGCTCGATCGAACGCAGCGTGAAGGACTACAACAACTTCGTCGGCTCCCTCGAACGCCAGGTGCTTCCGAGCGCCCGCAGACTGAGCGCCCTGGACGAGTCGAAGGTGCTCGGCAGCCTCAGCGGAATCGAAGAGGCTCCGCGCGAGCTGACCGCGTTCGAGCTGACCGCCGAATCGGAGTGACGGATACCGTGCCTCGATACGGCCGCGAGCGGCCTACTCGACGAACGGGAGTGCTAGAGCCACTTCTCGGCGAGGTGATCGGCCGAGACCCGGCGGATGGTTCCCGACTTGCCGCGTAGCACGATGCTCTCGGTGGGGATGGTGGGGCCGGAATTGCGCACGCCGCCGACCAGCTGCCCATCCGTCACGCCCGTCGCGACGAAGTAGGTGTTCTCGCTCGTGACCAGGTCGTCGACCTCGAGGATGCGGTCGAGGTCGTGACCCGCGTCGATCGCGCGCTGCCGCTCCTCGTCGTCCCGGGGGTGCAGCTTCGCTTGGATGAGCCCGCCCAGCGCCTTGAGCGCACAGGCCGTGATGACGCCCTCCGGGGTTCCGCCGATGCCGACGCACATGTCTATGCGCGTGTTGTCGTCCCTGGCCGCGTTGATGCCGCCGGCGACATCCCCATCGAGCATGAGCCGGGTTCCGGCGCCCGCCGCACGGATCTCGTCGATGAGCTCGAGGTGCCGGGGACGGTCGAGCACGGCGACGGTCATGTCCGCGACGTCCTTGTGCTTGGCCTTGGCCAGGGCGCGGATGTTCTCGCCGATCGGCTTGCGCAGGTCGATGACGCCGTGGCCCTCGTGCCCGGTGACGATCTTGTCCATGTAGAAGACGGCGCTCGGGTCGTACATGCTCCCCCGATCCGCGACCGCGATCATCGAGAGCGCGTTCTGCCTTCCGGATGCCGTGAGCGAGGTGCCGTCGATCGGATCGACCGCGATGTCGCAGCTCGGGCCGTGCCCGTTGCCGACGTGCTCGCCGTTGTAGAGCATCGGAGCGTGATCCTTCTCGCCCTCGCCGATCACGACGACACCGTCGAAGTTGACCGTCCCAAGGAACTTGCGCATGGCATCCACCGCCGCGCCGTCCGCCGCGTTCTTGTTGCCGCGGCCGATGAAGGGGACGGCCCGGATGGCCGCCGCCTCCGTGGCCCGCACCAACTCCATCCCGAGGTTGCGATCGGGGTGCAGAAACAGGCTGTCCGTGGCGGTATCCATGGTGTTTAAGCCTAGCCAGCGGGCCTCGCGGCGGCTCCTGCGGCGGGCGCTCAGTCGGCGAAAGATCGACGCTTCTTTAGACGGCGCTGCAAATACGCGCGCTCGTGAGCGCAGTCCGGAGCGGTCGGGCGTTCACCCCAGCGGATGCCGCCGCGTCACCCTGAGCACGCCGCGATGCGGATCGACCACCCAGGAGTCCGTCCGGGCGGAGCCGGCCCCGCGCGCCACTCCGGCCAGCGTGTCTCCGGTCGGCGCGCTATCGCCGTCGGTCACCGCGGTGAGGAACAGGTAGCCGTCCCCGCGGACCAGTTCGTCGAGGTCGAGGATGCGCTCGGTGGACGCTCCTGCCGCGAGGGCACAGGCGATCTCGTCCGGGTGTTGAGGCGCGAGCCTCGCCTCCATGTGCCCGCCGAGTCCGCGCACCGCCGCCGCGGTGAGCACGCCCTCCGGCGCCCCGCCGATGCCGATCAACAGGTCGATGTCCCCCTCCGCACCGGCCGCGCGGATCGCCGGGGCGACATCGCCGTCCCGGAACGGCAGGACGAGCGCGCCGGCCTGCCGTGCCTCATCCGCGTACCGCTCATTCCTCGGCCGGGTCTGCACGGCGACGCGCAGTTCGCCGATCGGCCTGCCGAGCGCCAAGGCGAGTTCCCGCAGATTCTCGCCGAGGGGCCGCGCGAGCCCCAGCGCACGACCCGCGCCGGTCGTGATGAGCTTCTCCAGGTAGAAGACCGGCCCCGGGTCGAAGAAGGCCCCGGATGCCGCCACCGAGAGCACGGCGACCGACCCGGGCAGGTTTTCTGCCGCAAGCCGCGTGCCGTCCACCGGGTCGACCGCGATGTCGAGCGCCGGCCCGCGACCCGTTCCGAGCCGCTCCCCCGCGAAGAGCATAGGTGCGCGATCCTTCTCACCCTCACCCACCACCACCGTCGCGTCGACCTCGATCCGGTCGAACGCCGACCTCATCGCACCGACGGCCGCGGCATCCACCGCGATCTTGTCGCCGGAGCCGACCAGTGCGCTCGCGGCGATCGCGGCCGACTCCGTCGCGGCCAGCAGGCTGTCGACCAGGGCATCGTCCAAAGAGAGTTTCTGCACCCCGCCATCATGCCTGCCTCCACGACGCACCCGGACCACCCGGCTCCGCTTGCGGCTTCCCCGAACCCGAGCAAGACTGGAATCACCGATTACGGCAGCACCATCGCCAAGCGCGCCGCTGCCGAAGAAAGAAGCCAGGCAATGTCTGCCGATCAACGCATGTCCATTCACACCGTCGCCCCGAAGGCCTACGAGTCCATGTACGCCATGGAGAAGTACGTCAAGACGGGCGGTCTCGGAGAAGTCCTGCTGGCCCTGGTCAAGATGCGGGCATCCCAGCTCAACGGATGCGCGTACTGCCTCGACATGCACGCCCGCGAGGGGCGTGAGGCCGGCATCGACCAGCGCCTGCTCGACGTGCTCTCCGGATGGCGCGAGGCTCCCGGGCTGTACACCGAGCGGCAGCAGGCGGCCATCGAGTTGACCGAGCAGATGACGCTCATCGGCGATGCAGGCGTGACGGACGCGGTGTGGGACCGGGCGACGTCCGCCTTCACCGAGCAGGAGCTGGTGTCGCTGCTCATGGCGATCTCGGCCATCAACGTCTGGAACCGCCTCGCGATCAGCACCCACCAGGTGCTCCCGGAGGCATCCGCCTGAGCCGTCGATCCGCTCCATCCCGAGCGGGATTCCGGGACGGGGAAACCGGCGACTCGCCACGATAGACTCGATGGCGGATATCGAGCTACCGAGGAGACTTCATGCCTATCGCAACCCCTGAGCAGTATGCAGAAATGCTCGACAAGGCGAAGGCCAAGGGTTTCGCATACCCCGCGTTCAACGTGTCGTCGTCCCAGACGATCCACGCCGTGTTGCAGGGACTCACCGAGGCCGACTCCGACGGCATCATCCAGGTGACCACCGGCGGTGCGGACTATTTCGCCGGCCAGACCGTGAAGAATCGCGCATCCGGGGCTCTCGCCTTCGCGGCCTTCGCGCACGAGGTCGCCAAGAACTATCCGATCACCGTCGCGCTGCACACCGACCACTGCGCGAAGGATGCGCTGCCCGGATTCGTGTTCCCGCTCATCGAGGCTTCCGAGGCCGAGATCAAGGCCGGCCGCAACCCGATCTTCCAGTCGCACATGTGGGACGGCTCGGCCGTGCCGCTCACCGAGAACCTCGAGATCGCCAAGGAGCTCCTGCCGCGGATGAAGGCGATCAACGCCATCCTCGAGGTGGAGATCGGTGTGGTCGGCGGCGAGGAGGATGGCGTCAGCCACAACATCAACGAGCACCTCTACACGACCCTGGATGACGCGATCGCCATGGTCGAAGCCCTGGGCTTAGGGGAGAACGGCCGCTACATGGCCGCGCTCACCTTCGGCAATGTGCACGGCGTGTACAAGCCGGGCAACGTGAAGCTGCGTCCGGAACTGCTCGGCGACATTCAGGCGGGCATCGCCGCGAAGTACGGCAAGGGCGCCAAGCCGCTCGACCTCGTCTTCCACGGCGGCTCCGGGTCGAGCGACGAGGAGATCGCCACGGCGGTCGCCAACGGCGTCATCAAGATGAACGTCGACACCGACACCCAGTACGCGTTCAGCCGCGCTGTCGCAGACACCGTGCTGAAGAACTACGACGGCTTCCTCAAGGTCGACGGCGAGGTCGGCAACAAGAAGGTCTACGACCCGCGCTCCTGGGGCAAGATCGCCGAGACCGCGATGGCCAAGCGCGTCGTCCAGTCCACCGAGCAGCTCGGCTCGGCCGGCCAATCCGGCAAGTAGCTTCGGGAAGCAAGCGGGTCGGCCTGCAAGCAGCGGGGCCAGTGCTCGGGTCTGGCGGCCTCTAGTCGCCCGCCTCGTTCGGCGGCATCTCGAAGCGCATGCTGAGGAGGCGCCCGTCGTTCCAGGACAGCCCTTCGAAGGCCGTCTTGAGGCTGAGGTAGTACGGCGCCAGATGTGTCGTCTGCCTGCCCTCCGACAGGTGCAGGTCCATGCTCACCCCGACCGCGGTTGCACCGTTCTCTTCTCCCCGCAGCTCGACCAGAAGCGCCTTCGACCCTGTTCCCGGCGCGTCCAGGATCGCATCGATCAATCCGGTCAGCGCCGACCTCTGCGCGTGGTTCATGGTGTCGGCGCGCTGTTCCGGGTCCATGACGGCAACCGGTCGCCCTGCCGCGATGGCATCCAGCCAGCTCGCGTTCACCCGGAACACCAGGTCGTCGCGCAGCCGCCGGGCCAACTGCCCCGCCACGGCACGATCCGTCGCGGTGACGCGCCCGGTATCGGCCAGCTGTTCGAGAAAAGGGGTGACCCGCACCGTGAGCCTGGCGAGTGCGGCGCGCTCCGCATCCGAAGCCTCTTCCCCGGCTCGCAGGTGATCCTCCGCGTCGTCGTCTGCACGCGTTCCGCGCCGGTCGAGCAGCCCCTGCATGGTGGGCACGACGGTGACGATGAAGACGGATCCGGCAACCACGCCGATCAGCGGCGTCGTGACCAGCAGGACGATGGTTCCCCACAACGACCACGGGCCGGATCCGGATGGGAACAGGGACACGCCGATGACACCGACGCCGGCCGTCGCCGCCAGTCCCAGCACGAGGATCCGGCGGATCGACAGGTAGGGAGCGAGGCTGGCTATGGTCAGGGAGATCGCCCCCGGCCCCCACCAGTGCTCGACCGGGAGCCCTCCTCCCGCATAACCCAAGGCGGAAAGTTCGCAGCCGCACAGTGCGATCGCCACCGCGGCGGCAGACAACAGCCACCCCATCGGGGGTCGCTTCGGCCGGGTGGCGAAGTGGACGAGCACACAGGCGGAGACGCACAGCGCCGTCGCGACGAACTGCACGGTGCTGCTCGAGGAGTGTCTCGCCGTCGTGATGCCGAGGATCACGCCGTAGCAGGCGACGAGCAGCGCGAACGCCAGAGGGATCAGCGGACCCGAATACCAGCTCAGCGGATCGATCGCCTGGGGCGAGCGGCCGCGGTTGCCCCGCGCCGGAGCCGGGCTCACCCGGCACCGCCTTCGTCCGCGGAGGCAACCTCGGCAGCAGTGGCCTCGGCGGCGAGCACCGGCACGGAGATCAGCACGGAGGTTCCGGCGCCCGGCACGGACCAGACGCGGACGTAGCCTCCGACATCCACCACCCGCTGCACTACCGAGATCTTGAGACCGAGGCGATCGGCGGCAACCGCGTCCGGGTCGAATCCGCGCCCCTCGTCGATGACCATGATGGTGCTCTCGTCGCCCTCCTGCCCGAGCACGATCTCCGCGACGGTGACGCCGGAGTGGGCGAGGACGTTCTCCAGGCAGGCCCTGGCGGCATCCACTCCCGCGGCGGCCGCGATATCGCTCGAACGCCGCGTGGCGCTCCCGCCGCCGCTCACGTGGACGGTGAGCCCGCGCCACTGCATCTCGCTGACGACGGCTGCGAGGCGGTTGCGCACGAAGGCATCCGAGTTGTCGACCTCGGTCAGCGTGCGCGCCTGGCTCAGCCAGTCCGCGCTGGTCAGGATCGAAACGTCGTCTCGCAGCCGTTGCCGGGTGGTTTGGTTGAGCTCATCCGGGGCGCTGATGACGAGGGAAAGGTCGTTCAACACCGTGTCGTGCACGACCGAGGCGGTGCGGCGGGCGAGTTCACGCTGGGCCGCCGTGCGCTTCACCCGCTGCTCTGCCGCGGCGAAGTCCGGTGTGTGCAGCCGCTGACTGCGCTGGACCATGGCCAGGGCGAGACAGGCTGCCAGGTAGGCGGCGAAGAGCAGCGACGGCCCCCAACCGGTTACGAAGGGCACCCCCGCGAGGCTCGCCGCGGCGGCCGTCGCGGACAGCGAGACGAGGAAGCCGAGGGAACACCAGAGGGCGCCGAGAAGAGCGCTTGCCGATGCCGAGCCGACCAGCACGATCGCGACGGCGGGCCGGTTCAGCAGGTAGGTCGCGTCGGTCTGGATGCCCGGGTCGGCAACCAGGATCGCCCACTGATAGACGACGACGCAGGCGCCGCCGAACAGCAGGTAGAGCGCTACCGACCAGGGTGCCGGATGCAGCGCCGCGAGCACCAGGGCGCACGCCATGGCCAGGACCGCGATGAGGGGCACGGCAAGCCGATCCCCAAGACCCCGGCTGGCGAACACGTCCAGCAATCCCGGAATACCGAGCATCAGGATCACGAAGCCGACGGCCCAACCGCTGCGCGAAACCGCCCGGTTGATCACCGCGGCTGCGGAGGCGCGCGGAAGCACAGCTATAGCCACCCCACCCCCCATCGGCCGCATCCGGCCTTGAGCAATTCTGCCATCCTGCCGGGGCGGCCCGATACCCCGCCGGGCGGATCTGGTGGGCGCTACCTCTGCAGCGTGCCCAGGTAGGCGACGAGACCGGGATCGTTGAACATTGCGACAATGGTCAGCGCGATGATCACGAGCATCGTGAGCGCTGCCCCGATGAGCGGAATGTAGAAGGCGCGCCGGTGCCGCCGGAGCATCGCGATCGACACCGCGCAGGCGGTGCCCCACAGCACGAGCGAGGTGATGTTGATGGCGAGCCCGAGTGCCGCGGCGAACGCGACCGGCCCATAGTGCCCGGTATACCCCTGGAGCGCGTAGGTGCGATCGAGGGTCCCGGCCAGGTCGGATGTCCCCGGGATCGAGAGCAGTATCCAGGCCAGGCCGAGGCCCAGCAGCAGCACGGTGGCCACCGTGTCGCGGGATCGCCTCACCCGGGCACCGGCACTCGGGGCGACCGCATCCGATGCGCCCCTCTCCGTCTCCCCGACAGGCCCTGCGCTGGGGGCGACACTGTGGCCGGCGCCGTGGGCGGCACTGGGCGCGATCGATGCAGCGGCCTGTGTCGCATGCTCGAGCGAAACGCCCATCGCTCTCGCCTGCTCTTCCGGCGAGGCATATTCGCCGTATTGCGGCCTCGGTCGTGATTCTGTCATTGTTCCTGCCAGTCGAGTGTGCGCCGGCCTGAGGGAGCGGTGCGCCCGCCCAGGGCCCGGGCATCCTGCTCGCCGTCGACGTCACGGCGAAGTTCTTTGGGGAGGGAGAACATGAGGTCTTCCTCCGCGGTCACCACTTGGCGGACGCTGCCGTAGCCCGCGTCCGCAAGCTCCTCCAGCACCTCCTGCACGAGGACCTCGGGAACGGATGCGCCGGAGGTCACCCCCACGGTGGCGACGCCGTCGAGCCACTCCTGCCGGATCTCGCTCGCGTAGTCCACCCGGTAGGCGGCCTTCGCGCCGTGTTCCAGCGCCACGTCAACGAGACGGAGAGTGTTCGAGCTGTTCGAGGAGCCGACGACGATCACGAGTTCCGCCTCCTCCGAGACCTTCTTGATCGCGAGCTGGCGGTTCTGGGTGGCGTAGCAGATGTCGTCGCTCGGCGGATCGCGCAGCGCGGGGAACCGCTCCCGCAGCAGCCGGACGGTCTCCATGGTCTCGTCCACGCTCAGCGTGGTCTGGGAGAGCCAGACCAGTTTCTCCGGATCGTCGACGACGACGGTGGCCGCATCCGCCGGGGAGTTCACGAGGATGGTGCGGCCCGGAGCGTGCCCCATGGTGCCCTCGACCTCCTCGTGCCCGGCATGGCCGATGAGCAGGATCTGGTAGTCGTCCCGGGCAAACCGCACGGCCTCTCGATGCACCTTGGTGACCAGCGGGCAGGTCGCATCGATGGCGAGCAGCTCGCGGTCAGCGGCGGCCTGCACCACCGCGGGCGACACCCCGTGGGCGGAGAACACGATATGCGCGCCGGGTGGAACCTCGTCCACCTCGTCGACGAAGATCGCGCCCTGCTTCTCCAGGGTCGCCACCACGTGGATGTTGTGCACGATCTGTTTGCGGACGTAGACGGGCGAGCCGTAATGTTCGAGCGCCTTCTCGACCGCGACGACGGCGCGATCGACCCCGGCGCAGTATCCGCGGGGGGCGGCGAGCAGCACCCGTTTTTCGCCGGCGACCGGCTCGTCGCGCAGCCTTCCGCGCACGGCGGGGATCCGGGGCACCGGCAGGAGCTCCGTGAGGGTGCCGTTGGCGATTGTGCTCACCGGTCCAGTCTAGAAGGGGCCGGTGGGCGGCGGCTGGGAGAGCGGGGCGGTCTCCTCCATCACAGCGTCGGAGCTCCGCATCCGTCCCGTCCCGTCGGCCCGCTGTCGGCGATATCCCGTAACCTGATTCCCGCGGGCGCACGGGAAGCGCCCCGCACGAAGGGAAGCCGCCGTGACGATAGTGGATGCGCCGCCCACCGTGGACGCACCGTGGCCGGTCTCCCTGCTCTCCGCCAAGATCAAGGGTTGGATCGACCGGCTCGGCAGCGTCTGGGTCGAGGGCGAGATCACCCAGTGGGGCGTCTCCGGCGGCAATGTGTACGGCAAGCTCAAGGATGTCTCGGCGGATGCGACCGTGGGGTTCACCGTCTGGTCGTCCGTCCGGGCGAAGCTGCCGGATGACCTGAAGCAGGGCGACCGCGTCGTCGCGCTGGTGAAACCCAATTACTGGGTCAAGGGCGGCACCCTCACGATGCAGGTGTTCGAGATGCGCCATGTGGGTCTCGGCGACCTGCTGGAGCGTCTGGAACGGCTCCGCCAACTGCTGAGGTCGGAGGGCCTGTTCGATGCCGCCCGCAAGAAGCCTCTGCCGTTCCTGCCCGCCTGCATCGGCTTGATCACCGGCAAGGATTCGGATGCCGAGAAGGACGTGCTGCGCAACGCGCAGCTGCGTTGGCCCGCCGTGAAGTTCCGCGTGGTGCACACGGCGGTACAGGGCGACCGGGCCGCGGCGGAGGTGACGGCAGCGCTGCTGAAGCTCGACGCCGACCCCGAGGTCGACGTCATCGTCGTCGCCCGCGGCGGAGGCGACTTCCAGAACCTGATGGTGTTCAGCGACGAGACTCTCGTCCGCACGGCCGCGGCCTGTGTCACGCCGGTGGTCAGCGCGATCGGGCACGAGGCGGACCGCCCGCTGCTCGACGAGGTCGCCGACCTGCGCGCCTCCACCCCGACGGATGCCGCCAAGCGCGTCGTGCCGGACGTTGCGGAGGAGCTCGACCGCACCCAGCAGGCCAGAGCGGCGCTCCGGCGCAGGATCACCGCGCTCGTCTCGGGCGAGATCGACAAGCTGGAGCAGTTGCGTTCGCGACCGGCCCTCGCGGGCTCCGCCTGGGTGGTCGATTCCCGCGCAGAAGAGCTGTCCCGCTACGTCGGCAGGGGTTCCGAGCTGGTCGAGCTCACGGTCGAGCGTTCGCACGGCCAGGTCGCCGAGTTGCGGGCGCAGCTGCGGGCGCTCTCCCCGCAGCGCACCCTCGACCGCGGGTACTCCATCGCACAGCTGCCCGACGGGTCCGTGCTGCGCAGCGCGAAAAAGGCGAAGAGCGGCACTCCCCTCCTCCTCACCCTCGCGGACGGCAAGTTGCACACAACGGTCGATGCGGGGTCCGGCACACGCGGCACGGCTGGATAGAATCGTGACCGTGGCAAAAACCCCAGAACCCGGCACCGCAAACGCAGACATCGCCGAGCTGAGCTTCGAACAGGCTCGCGACGAACTCGTCCGCGTGGTCGCCGAGTTGGAGCAGGGTTCGTCGACGCTGGAACAGTCGTTGGCCCTGTGGGAACGCGGCGAAGCGCTCGCCCGGCGGTGCGAGGAATGGCTGGTCGGCGCGAGGGCCAGGCTGGATGCCGCCAGGAGTGCCGCGGGCAGTGCCGGCCAGGCTGCCGGCGGCGAGGCTGCTGTAGAGCTAGCCGACTGAACCGCATGGCCGAATCCCCAGACCCCACACCCGCACGCATCGTCGCGGAGCTGGGCCGTCCGGAAACACCGGAGGAGACTGCGGCCCGCAAGGCGGAGGCATCCCGCAAGCACAGGGCGAATCAGACCTTCGTCAACCTCGTGGCAGCCCTGGCCGCCTGCCTGGCGATCGTCGTCGTCCTCGTGCTCGTCGTCGTCCGCCCGTCGCTGGACGGGTCCCCTCGGGTCGACTACCAGCGGCTCGCGGCGGATGCCCAGCCCACCGTCTCCGAAACCCTGGCCGCGCCGAAGCTCCCGAAGGGGTGGACGGCGAACGCCGCACGCCTGGAGAAGGGGTCGGACGGCATTGTCAGCTGGTACATCGGTCTGGTCACCCCCACACCCCAGTACATCGGGCTGGTGCAGGGTCTGAAGGGGAACGCGACATGGGTGTCCGTCCAGCTGGACGGCGCCAAGCCCACCGGCACGACGACGATCGACGGGGTCGAGTGGACGGTGTACGACCAGCGGAACAACACCAAGGATCCGGGAAACTTCGCCTACTCCATGTCGACCGCCATCGGCGCCAGCAGTTTCGTGCTGCACGGTTCCGCAGACACGGCCGAGTTCCACACGGTGGCGGCGTCCCTCGCAGCAGAGCTCGCTGCTGCGGGCGGCAAATGACACGAGCTGCAGACGACCCCGCTTGAGACACAGCCGGGTCACGACAGAGAGAAGTTGAAACATTGGACGAGGCGCAAACCGCACGACAGACCACTCCGGCAGATGCATGGCGGGAGATGGTCCGCGGCAATGAGCGCTTCATCGCCGGAGTCCCGCGTCATCCGCGTCAGGACTCCGAGCGCAGACAAGAGCTGATCGGCTCCCAGGCCCCGCATGCCGCGCTCTTCGGGTGCAGCGATTCCCGGCTCGCGGCCGAGATCATCTTCGACAAGGGCATCGGCGACCTCTTCGTCATCCGCAATGCCGGCCAGGTCGTCACGGACTCCGCCCTCGGATCGATCGAGTACGCGGTCGCGATCCTGAACGTCCCGCTCATCGTCGTCCTGGGACATGACGAGTGCGGTGCGGTGCAGGCCGCCATCGATGCCGAGAGCCCGGATGCCGTGCCGCTGCCCCCGTACATCGACGGCCTCGTGCAAAGGATCGTGCCGGCGGTGCGCGAGGCACACGCGGCCGAGCAGTCGTCGACGCAACCGGATCCGAGCGAGGTGGGCCGCCTGCACCTGCGGCACACCGTCGAGGAACTGCTGGAATGCTCCGAGATCATCAGCGCCGCGGTCGCCGCGGGTACGCTGGCTGTAGTGAGCGCGAACTACCAACTGGCCGAGGGCCGGGTCGTAGCCGACACGGTGGTCGGCACGGTCTGACCGCCGCACGCACACGACAGCAACACCCCACGCCGATCACCACGGCATCGAATACACACGGTGGCCCGAGATGCGCCCCGATCGAGAGAGCAAGGATCCACAGCGACGTGACTGACAACACAGCAGCCGAATACCGCATCGAACACGACACGATGGGAGAGGTGCGCGTTCCGGCATCCGCCCTGTACGGCGCGCAGACCCAGCGTGCGGTCGAGAACTTCCCCATCTCCGGAGTCGGGCTCGAGCCCGCCCAGATCGTCGCTCTGGCGCGGATCAAGCGCGCCGCGGCGATCGTCAACGGCGAGCTCGGCATCCTCGACCAGAAGATCGTGGATGCCGTGGTCGGCGCGGCAGACCAGCTCATCGCGGGCAAGCACCACGACCAGTTCCCGATCGACATCTACCAGACCGGCAGCGGCACCTCCTCGAACATGAACATGAACGAGGTGCTCGCGATGCTCGCGGGCACGGTCGACGGGAAGCCCGTCCACCCCAACGATCACGTGAACGCATCCCAGTCGTCCAACGACGTGTTCCCCACCTCCGTCCACCTCGCGGTGACCGGGGCCCTGTTGCACGACCTCGTGCCATCGCTCAGGCATCTCGCCGAGGCGCTCGAAGCCAAGGCCGAGCTGTGGAAGACCGTCGTGAAGGCGGGCCGCACCCACCTGATGGATGCGACACCGGTCACCCTGGGCCAGGAGTTCGGCGGCTACGCCCGCCAGATCCGGCTCGGCATCGAGCGCATCGAATCGGCTCTGCCGCGGGTCGCGGAGGTCCCGCTCGGCGGGACCGCAACCGGAACGGGCATCAACACCCCGAAGGGCTTCCCGCAGAAGGTGATCGCCCTGCTCGCGAGCGACAGCGGACTGCCGGTGACCGAGGCGCTCGACCACTTCGAGGCGCAGGGCGCCCGCGACGGCTTGGTGGAGGCATCCGGTGCCCTGCGGGTCATCGCGGTGAGCCTCACCAAGATCTGCAACGACCTGCGCTGGATGGGGTCCGGGCCGAACGCCGGCCTCGGCGAACTGCACATCCCCGACCTGCAGCCGGGTTCCTCGATCATGCCGGGCAAGGTCAACCCGGTCATCCCCGAGGCCGTGCTCATGGTCTGCGCGCGCGTGATCGGCAACGATGCGACGATCGCCTGGGCCGGCGCGTCGGGAGCCTTCGAGCTGAACGTGGCGATCCCGGTGATGGGGACGGCGCTGCTCGAATCGATCAGGCTGCTCTCGAACTCGGGCAGACTGCTGGCCGACAAGACCGTCGAGGGCCTGAAGGCCAACGTGGAGCGTGCCCGCGCCCTCGCCGAGTCCTCACCGTCCATCGTGACGCCGCTCAACCGGGTGATCGGCTACGAGGCGGCCGCGAAGGTCGTCAAGAACGCGATCGCCAAGAGCATCACCGTGCGTGATTCGGTCATCGACCTCGGTTTCGTCGAGCGCGGAGAGGTGACGCTCGAGCAGCTCGACGTCGCGCTCGACGTGCTGTCGATGACGCATCCGAACTAGGCGCATCCGAACCGGGCGATCCGAACTGGGCGATCGGAATCTAGACGCCCCAACCAGATCTCGAACGACCCGGCCCGGCCCGGGCTCACCCGGTCGGCGAGCTCATTTGATGAGCGGTACGGCGCGAATCTTCTTGGAGTTGTCGAAGCGCTCGACCGTGCGGTCTCCGAGCGGAGCGTCGAGGTCGACGGGGACGAGCACGGATACCGAGCCCGACTTCGACGGCTTGGGCGAGCAGTCGCCGAGGTTGACGGCATTCGAGCCATCGCTCGGATTGGGCTGACCGTAGTAGACGCCGATGCGGACCGTGTCGTCGTCCTCTCGGACCACGACCTGCTGGGGGATGCAGTCCTTGTCGCCGCGCACCTGGACCACCAGGTCCGCGCTGTCGAGGGCGGTGAACCCCGGGTCCGGCGCGTGCCCGAGATAGCCGATGCCCTTGTCGGCATCCTGCACCCGATATCGGTCCAGGGTGAACAGGTACCCGGGAGTGCGCGAGCTCCCGTCCATGCTCTGATAGCTCAGCACGGGTTGGGCCACCAGGCCGGCCGGCACGGTGGAGAGGGCCTCGAATACCCGGTCGATCACCTGCGGTGCGGGTGTACCCCACATCCGCTCGACCGCTCCGGGCGGCGGCGGCGGCTTCGGCTGTGCGGCGAGGTATCCGCCGTAGAGGGAGCAGCCGACCAGCAGCATGGCGGCGATCCCCGCACCCGCCACGAGGCGATGCAGGGCGATGAGGCCTGCACTCGGTTCGTCCGCATACGGTCGGCGCCTGCTCCACCCGGCGAGCACCCGCCACTGCCCCCGGGGCGAGATGAAGCCCCATACCGTCAGGATCGCGAAGCCGGACGCGATCACCAGGAAAAGAGGGTGCATCATTCGACCATACGTTGTCCCCCGGCGAGGACGAGACAGATTAGTACACTGTCACGATTTCGTTACAACACGAGAAACAATCACACCACCTCGTTGGACTCCAACAGCTCCGTGACCAGTGCGGCGATCGCGCTGCGCTCGGAACGGGTGAGCGTGATGTGCCCGAACAGCGGATGCCCCTTCAGCGTCTCGATGACGGAGGCGACCCCGTCGTGGCGGCCCACCCTCAGGTTGTCGCGCTGGGCGACATCGTGGGTGAGCACCACGCGGGAGTTCTGGCCGACCCGGCTGAGGACGGTGAGCAGCACGTTGCGCTCGAGCGATTGCGCCTCGTCCACGATCACGAAGGCGTCGTGCAGGGAGCGCCCGCGGATGTGGGTGAGCGGGAGCACCTCGAGGATCCCGCGCTCCAGGACCTCGTCGAGCACGTTCTGCGAGACCACGGAGCCGAGGGTGTCGAAGACGGCCTGGGCCCACGGGTTCATCTTCTCCGCGGCATCCCCCGGCAGGTATCCGAGTTCCTGCCCGCCGACCGCATAAAGCGGGCGGAACACCATGATCTTGCGGTGCTGCTGCTTCTCCAGCACGGCCTCGAGTCCGGCGCACAACGCGAGAGCCGACTTCCCCGTGCCCGCCCGGCCGCCGAGGGAGACGATCCCGATCTCCGGATCCAGGAGGAGATCGATGGCGAGCCTCTGTTCGGCAGAGCGGCCGTGCAGCCCGAAGATGTCCCGGTCCCCGCGGACGAGATCGATCTTGCCGCGCTCGGTGACCCTGCCGAGCGCCGAGCCACGGTCGGAATGGATGACCAGCCCCGTATTGACGGGCATGTCGCCGACCAGTCGTGAGCTCAGCCGTTCCTCGTCGTAGAGCTGCGCCATCTGGTCTGAACCGAGGTCGATCTCGGCGATCCCGGTCCATCCGGAGTCCACCGCGAGCTCCGCCCGGTACTCCTCCGCGGCCAGCCCGATCGACGCCGCCTTGACCCGCAGCGGGAGGTCCTTCGAGACGACCGTGACATCCCGGCCGTCGTTGGAGAGGTTCAGCGCGACGGCGAGGATGCGGGAGTCGTTGTCCCCCAGTTGCAGGCCGGATGGCAGAACGCCCATGTTCGAGTGGTTCAGTTCCACCCGCAGCGATCCGCCGTCTCCGACCGAGATCGGGAAGTCGAGCCGCTCGTGCTTCACCCTCAGCTCGTCCAGGATGCGCAGCGCCTGACGGGCGAAATACCCGATCTCCGGGTCGTTGCGCTTGCTCTCCAGCTCGGTCACCACGATCACCGGCAGCACGACGGCGTGTTCGGCGAAGCGGAACATCGCCTTCGGATCGGAGAGCAGAACCGAGGTGTCGAGCACGTAGGTGCGTTCGGCCTGTTTGCTCCGGCTCTGCTTGTTCTGGGGCGCGGATGCCTGGGTCGAGCCGGTCTTCTGCCTGGTGTTCTCTAGCGGGGCCACTTGCACTCCATCCCCGAGTGCTGCGCACTCGGATCCAGTCGCACGAACGGCCAGTTACTTCCGCCGGGACGAACTTAGGTGGCCGTCCGGATCAGGCGCCATACCTGATGGAACAGACGCTATGTCCCGCGCGCCCGATGCCCTCATCCGACACGCCACGACGGTTATTTCGTCAGATGAACATCAGACGTTGATGGCGCTCGCGTAGCTCATGAAGCTCGCCTTCAGCATGTCGAAGGTCTCGTCGGTCGTCGTGGCGTGGGCGCTCAGCCGCACGCTGCCTTCCCTCGTGGTGACCGAGACCCCGTGATTGAACAGGGACGCCGTGAGAACGGTGAGCTGGTCGGGTGCCGGCTCCAGGACGACGATTCCGGCCCGCTCGTTCTCGGCGCGGGAGGAGGTGACCGGGATGCCGAATTCGTCGGCGAGGTCGATCATCCTGCCGGCCTTCTGCACCACCGAGGCGCCGATCTCGGAGACCCCGACCGAGGCGATGTCCTCGAGCGCCGCAGCGAACCGGGCCTGGGCGATCGGACTCGGGTTGCTGATCCGGAAGGCGGCGGCACCACGCTGGATGGGAAGCACCTCGTCGAGCGGGAACTCGTCTCCCGCCATCCACCCGCTGGCGACCGGCGTGAGCATGTCGGCCGCGCGATCGCTCAGTGCCATGAACCCGGTGTCCCAGCCGGCCCTGGCCCACTTCTGGCCACCGGAGACCACGACATCCGCCACCTGGTACGGCGCGTCGACGACCCCGAAGCCCTGGATGGCATCCACGATGAGCAGGCGGTCGCCGATGACCTGGCGGATGCCGTCGATGTCGGCCAGATACCCGGTGCGGAAGTCGACCAGGCTCACCGCGACCGCGGTGACGGCGGAGTCGAGCTGTTCCCTGATACTGGCCGGGGTCACCTTGCCGTAGTCGGTCTCGAGCCACAGCGGGTTCAGGACGCCCAGCGACTCGGCGGCCCGGACGGCCGCATAGGTCATGCTGGGGAACTCCGCCTGCGAGAGAATGACGCCACCGGTGATACCGAACATCGCGTGCATGAGTCCCGTGCTGGTGTTCGGCTGGAACGAGACCTGGTCGGCCCGGAAGCCGGTGACCGCAGAGACGGCCTCACGCACCCGCTCGTCCTGCTGATCGAGGCTGTCCAGACTGCCGAACCTGGCCCTGCGCAGCAGCTCGATCTGCGCCTGCTCCTCCTCGACGACGACCTGTCCGACGGGGCCCACCGCAGCGAAGTTGAGGTAGCCGGGCTCCTCGTCGAAACCGGAAACAAAGTCATCAATGGTATTCATGGGGACACCATTGTGACAGATAACGGGGGCGCGGTGCATCGAGAACGGGGGCAGCTACTGCCCGAAGCGCCGCCAGGCTACTGCCCGAAACGCCTTTGGCGGGTCGCATAATCGCGCAGGGCGCGCAGGAAATCCACCTCGCGCAGGTCCGGTCCGAGTGCCTCGACGAAGTAGAACTCGCTGTGCGCGCTCTGCCAGAGCATGAAGTCGCTGAGCCGCTGTTCGCCCGAGGTGCGGATGACCAGGTCGGGGTCCGGCTGCCCCCCGGTGTAGAGGTGCTCCCCGATCAGCTCCGGCGTGAGGATCTCGGCGAGGTCGTCGAGATTGCCGCCCGAGTCCGCGAAGCTGTGCACGATGCTGCGCATCGCATCCGCTATCTCCCGGCGGCCGCCGTAACCGACCGCGAGGTTGATGTGCAGGCCGGTGTTGGCCTGGGTGCGCTTCTCCGCGGCCTCCAGCGCCGCAACGAGCGGACCTGGCAGACCGTCGGTCGAGCCGACGTGCTGGACCCGCCAGTTGCGGAAGTGCGAGAGGTCTTCCGCGAGGTCGGCGATGATCTCGTACAGTTGGTCGAGCTCGTCCGACTTGCGACCCGTCAGGTTGTCCGTCGACAAGAGGTAGAGCGTGGCCACAGAGATGCCGAGGTCGTCGCACCAGACCAGGAACTCACGAAACTTGGCGGCACCCGCCCGATGCCCATACGCGGTGGTGGCGAGCGCATTCTGCCTGGCCCAGCGACGGTTGCCGTCGAGGATCATGGCCACGTGCTTCGGCAGGTCCTGGGTGCTCAGCCAGCGCCGGATGCGGTTCTGGTAGACCCCATAGAGGATCCCTCTGCCGAGGGGCACTTCCCGCTTTTGCACAGGCTAACGCTAGCCCAATCGCCGCCGAGCTTTGCCAGCCTCACCGCGCCAGACGGTCGTAAGCTGGCGAAATGACCGCTCCGGACGACGAGATCCCCCACCTCCCGCTGATGGAGGACGAGGTCAGCCACGGCGCGGCCCAGGATGCGAAGCCCACCTGGCGCGGCTGGATCCACGCGGGAACCTTTCCCCTAGCGATCATTCTGGGTGTCGTACTGATCACCCTCGCCCACGGCGCCCCTGCGAAGATCAGTTCCGCGGTCTTCGTGGTGTCCTCGCTTCTCCTGTTCGGAGTCTCCGCGCTCTATCACCGCCTCAACTGGAGCGAGAAGACCCGCCGGCTGCTGAAGCGGCTGGACCACGCGAACATCTTCCTGCTCATCGCCGGTTCGTACACCCCGATCACGGTGCTGGCGCTGCCCCACGACAAGTCGGTGCTGTTGCTCTGGCTGGTCTGGATCGGGGCCGGACTCGGAATATCCTTCCGAGTGCTGTGGATCGGCGCCCCGCGCTGGCTATACGTGCCGCTCTACCTGTTGCTCGGCTATGCCGCCCTGATCTACATCAGGGACTTCTTCACCGCCAACGCCATCATGATGACACTCATTCTCGTGGGCGGGCTCTGCTACACGGTGGGCGCCGTCATCTACGGGATGAAGCGCCCGAATCCCTTCCCCGGCCGCTTCGGCTTCCACGAGATCTTCCACAGCCTCACCCTGCTGGCGTTCCTCTGCCACTGGGTCGCGATCTTCCTGGTGGCTACCGCTCCACCCGTTCTCGGCTGATCGCCCGCCTGGCAGCCAGCCAGCGAGCAGCAGCACGCAGCATGGCGACGGTGACCGCGAGCCAGGCGACGCCGGCGATCCAGGTTCCGATGTCGCCGATCGAGACCAGCAGCGGCAGCCGTACGGCCCGGCCGAAGAGCATGCTCGCGACCGAATACATCCCGAGCGGGAAGACGATGCTCCACAACCCGGCCTCGTAGCGCACCGGTTCGCAGTTGATCAGATGTCGCCAGATGCCGAAGATCACCAGCAGCGGCACCCACCACGCACCGAAGGCCCACAGCACGTAGGTGAGCCCGGACACCACGGCGGTGGTCGCCGCCATGATCGGCAGTTCGTGCGGCAGCAATAGGATGCGGGAGCCGGCGAGCACGGTGATCGCCGTCGCCCCCATGTAGATCCAGTAGGAGGGCCTGAAGCTGCTCGGAGCGCTGGGCACGGTCAGCAGGCGCAGAGTAACCAGGGTGGCCAACATGATGTACAGCATCACGCCGACGCCCCAGAGCCCCACCGCGATGGCGGCCAGGGCATGATCTCCGGTCCCCCGACCGATGGTGGCAGCCGCGATCGCCACGGACTGGGTGCCGACCACCCAGAGGAACCAACTACCATCGATATCTGCGGCAACCGGTCCGGCCGGGCCGGCCTCGACCGAAACCCGCTTCGGACGCAGCATGAGGTTCGACGGCAGACCATAGCTGAGCAGCATCCAGATCGGGACGCTCAGTGCGGCCAATACGATCGTGACCAGCGGTGCTTCGGGAGAGTACAGCCGGATGCCGACCACATTGATCGCGGCGACGACGGTGAAGAACCCGAAAGCCCGCTTCGGATCCCTGGCGTCGTCGAACAGCTCCCTGCGATGGGCGGAGAGCCGCCAGAGCGTTGCGGCCGCCAGTACGAGCAGTGCCGCGCCCGCGATCACCAGGAGCGCAATCGAGAGCACGCTCCAGCCGAGCTCATCGAACGCCGTCGAGACGATCCCGGTCGCCATCACGAAGGCGAATGCCCCGGAGGGCATGCGCCGCACGACCTCCCTCAGGGAGTCCTGACGCAGCACCGGCCCGCCGCCCGCCGTCACCCGAGAGCTGCCGTCGCCTAGGAGTGCGCGGCGGGCGCCACGTGCCCGGCATCGCCGTGGACAGCACCCCCGTGAAGGGCGCCTCCGTGAAGGGCATTGAGCGCGATGATCGAGTGCGCATACGCGCCGCCCGCCCGCATCTCGGCGGCGACCCAGATCGCCTCCATGATCTCTTCCTCGCTGGCGCCCTTGCGCTGGGCCACCTTCGTGTGGCTGTCGATGCAGTACGGGCACTGGGTCACGTGGGCGACGGCGACGGCGATGAGCTGCTTGGTCTTCTCCGGCAGCGCGCCCTCGGCGAACACCTGGTTGCTGAACGCCTGGAACGCCTCGTAGGTCTCCGGTGCGAGCTCGGCCCGCTTCTTGACCAGTTCTGGCGTCCTCTTCGGATAGATGCTGTCGCTCATGAATCACTCCTCATCGTCGTATTACCCCACTACCCGCTCCCGCGACACAGCCCGTTTATAGGACGATGCGCAGCGGCTGTTCCAGGATGCCCACGAGCTCGCGCAGGAACGCCGCGGCGACCGCGCCATCCATGACGCGGTGATCGACCGTGAGCGTGATCTTCAGCTTCGGCACCTCGACGAGCACGCCGTCCCGCAGCACGGGGACCGGACTGGCCGCCCCGACCGCGAGGATCGCCGCCTCCGGCGGGTTGATGACGGCCGTGAACTGGTCGATCCCGAACATGCCGAGGTTGGAGATGCTGAAGGTTCCCCCGGTCATCTCGTCCAGCTTGAGCTTGCCCTCGCGTGCCTTGCCCGCCAGGGCCACCGTCTCGGTCGCGATCTCGCTGAGAGACTTGCGGTCCGCATCGGCGACCACGGGAACGAGGAGCCCGGCGGGCGTCGCGACGGCAATGCCGACGTTGACGTGTCCGTGCCGCAGCAGCTTGTCGCCCGCCCAGGAGGAGTTGGCATCCGGATGCAGCCGCAGCGCGAGCGCCGCGGCCCGCACGAGCAGGTCGTTGACGCTGACCTTGACACCGCGGGACTCGAGTCCGTCGTTGACCTCCTTGCGGAAGGCGAGCAGGCGCTCGACGTCCACGACGCTGGTGAGGAAGAAGTGCGGAACCGCCTGGCTCTCGGTGAGCCTGCGCGCGGCGACGAGGCGGATCTTGCTGACCGCGACCTCTTCGTCCTCCGCGCTGAACGGCACGGGTGCAGCCTGCGGTGCAGCGGGCTGAGAAGCGGATGCGGCCGGTGCAGATGCAGTCGCCGCGACAGGAGCGGCCGCCCCGCCGCTCGCGATCGCGGCCTCGACATCCGCTCGCACGATACGGCCCTGCGGACCGGTGCCCACGACGGAAGCCAGATCGATGCCGTGGTCGCGAGCCACCTTGCGGGCCAGCGGCGAGGTGCGCAGCTTTCCGGCCGGGCTCGCTGCGTCCGGGGCGACGGCCGCCTCGGCGGACACGGGTGCCGCAATCGGCGCGGCCACGACCGGTGCCGATGCGGGCGCGGCCGGCGCTGCAGCGGGCGCGGCAGGCGTGGACGCCTTCGCACCGCTGCCGTCGCCGATCACCGCGACCGGCTGCCCGATCGGGACGATGGTGCCCTCGGTCACGAGTTGCTGTTCGAGCACGCCGTCCTCGAAGGCCTCCAGGTCCATCGTGGCCTTGTCGGTCTCGATCTCAGCGAGGCTTTCACCCTTCTTCACCGGGTCGCCGACGTTCTTCAGCCACTTGGCGAGCTCGCCCTCCTCCATGGTGTCGGACAGGCGCGGCATGACCACCTCAGACATGGTCGACTCCTTGGGTTGAGCTTGTGAAGCGGGTCGCATCGAGGGTCTCCCGGATGACCTTGGTCAGCGCTGCGGCATCCGGCATCGCCGCCCGCTCCAGCGGCTTCGCATACGGCAGCGGCACCTCGGCGGCGGCAACCCGGCGCACGGGCGCATCCAGGAAGTCGAAGACGCCCTCGCCGATGGTCGCGGAGATCTCCGCGCCGATTCCGTAGCTCAGGAGGTCGTCCTCGAAGATGACGGCACGGCTGGTCTTGCGGACCGAAGCGCACACCGTCTCGCGGTCGAGCGGACGCAGGCTCCGCAGGTCGACGACCTCGATCGAGACGCCCTCGCCCTCGAACTGGGCGGCGACCTCGAGCGCCGTCACTACTCCGCGCGAGTAGCTGATCACGGTGAGATCGGTGCCCGGCTTGACGACGGCGGCCTTGCCGATCTCGGCGACCTGCTCGCCATCCGGAACCTCGCCCTTCAGGTTGTAGAGCCCGAGGTTCTCGAGGAAGATGACCGGATCGTCGTCGCGGATCGCCGCCGTGAGCAGCGCCTTCGCATCGGCGGGGTTGGACGGGGCGACCACCTTGAGTCCCGGGATGTGGGCGTACCAGACCTCGAGGTTCTGCGAGTGGGTCGCGGCCAGCTGCTGGCCGCCGCCGCCCGGCATCCTGATCACGAGCGGCACGTTCACCTGCCCGCCGAACATGGCGTGCATCTTGGCGCCGTGGTTCACGATCTGGTCGATCGCGATGAGGCTGAAGTTGATCGTCATGATCTCGACGACCGGCCGCAGGCCGAGCATCGCGGAGCCGATGGCGGCGCCGACGAAGCCCTCCTCGGCGATGGGGGTGTCCACCACGCGCTTCGGGCCGAACTCGGCGAGCAGGCCCGCGGTGATCTTGTACGACCCCTCGAAGATGCCGATCTCCTCGCCGATGAGGTAGACGTTCTCGTCCCGGATCAGCTCGGCGCGCAGCGTCTC
>Ga0157371_10001183_pt1 | contig 27986 bp, 29 predicted proteins | sample C45metaG_FD_113462 | JGI IMG/M metagenome (GOLD analysis project Ga0157371, IMG submission 113462) | Corn rhizosphere microbial communities from Kellogg Biological Station, Michigan, USA - C4-5 metaG | ecosystem: Host-associated > Plants > Roots > Rhizosphere > Soil | place: USA: Michigan... | reverse complement strand
TTCCAGTCGATCCCGGTGTTGCCCTTCTGCGAGTTGATGTCGTTGATGATGACGGACGCCAGGAGGGCGCGATCGTTCGGCGCGAAGTTGACGGGCAGGCCGCTCGGCATCCACGTGCCGTACATCCGCTTGGAGAGGAACCAAGCCGGGCTCGCGCAGTTCACCGCGAGGCTCTGCGTGTTGGAGTCGGCCACCTCCTCCGTCTTCACGATGGGACCGAAGAACTGGAGCGCGCCGTCGCGGTACGCCTTGACGTAGCCCTCGCAGCCTTCCAGGTCGGGCATGAGCTGGTTGTCCATCCGGACCTTGAACGAGCACGTCTCGACGCGCGACAGGCCGAGGTTGATCGTGCGCTCCTTCGCGTTCAGGATCTCCCCTACCGGGTTGTAGTTGAGGTCCGTGAGGACCAGCGACCAGGCCATGAGGCCCTCCTACGCGACGCCGTTGTTGGCCGTCGGCCGGACCAGTTCCTCGACGATGTAGACGTACGCGCCGGTCCAGGAACCGTCGACCGCGGTGGCCTTGGTGTAGATCTCCATGAGGTGCGAGCCCGCGGCCGGAGTGACGATCCACTGGTGGTTCTGGGAGAACGAGTAGCCCGTGGCCGCACCGTTCACCGTCTGGAGACGGTCGGAGTCCGTCGCCTGCACGCCGTCCACGAACAGGGCGGTGGAGAACGTGTTGTCGCCTGCGCCGCGGATGGTGCGGCCGTTGAAGGTGACACGGATCGGAAGGCCGGTGCACTCCACGCGAACGCGGCTGCCGTTGGACGACAGCATGGGCGCGTAGGTCGTCGTGATCGTCGGGTAGGACGGCGTGCCGGTCTGGTAGTGGAAGAACCCCCTGACCCACGGGCGACGATCGCGGATGTTGGCGGTCGTGATCGACGTGACGCCCGCGCCCACCAGTACGTCCGCGAGGCGGAGCTGGTTGTTGCCCAGCGAGGCCGCGCCCGTCCGGTTGTCCAGGGTGGCTCCGGCCGTGGCCGTGCCCTGGAGGACCTGGAAGGTCGGAACGTCGCCCGCGTCCGCTCCGTCGATGGAGTCGGAGACGTCGATGACGATCTGATCCAGGCGCGGCAGCGATGCGTGGGACGCCGGGTGCGCCAGGTTGACCGTGGCGTCGTTCTGGATGTGGTAGAGGCCGTTGTTGCCGGAGTTCGACGCCTTGATCAGCGCGTAGCCGAAGGGGATGTCGGTCGACATGTTCGCGCCCGCGGCGCGCTGGGCGACCTTCAGCTCGGTCGGGTCCCAGACGCCCGCCTGGAGGTTGCCGCCGTGAGCGAACGCCACGCGGTCGCGGATGGCGGGGTAGGTCTTGGAGTGAAGGAACTCGGGGGTCAGTAGCGCCATGTGTGTCTCCTAGTGTACTAGAGCCACGCGTCGCGCCAGGCGACCGTCATCGCGGCAGGTGAAGTAAACGCCGAGAAGGCGATGCGCAGGTCGTTCGCTCCCGGGACCAGGGGGAACCACTGCGACAGGTTGAAGTTCAACGCCCCGTAGCGGGACGATGCACCGTTCAGCATGATCGTCCGGTTCAGCGTGTCGAGCACCAGCGTCTCACCCGCACCGATGTCGTAGTTCAGGTACAGTCCCTGACCGGTGGTGAGGTTGAGGATGGACGGGTTGGTGCCCGGTCCGGCCAGGGTGATGATCGGCCACGTGTCAGCCGTACCCGCGTTGGTGACGATCAGCTGACCGTTGGGCGTGGTGGGGCCGTAGGAGAACGGGTACGTCTTGGGGTACGCGCGTCCGCTGACTCCGACCGGAGTCGTCGCGAAGACCGTCTGCGTGCTGGCCGTGACCGCGTAGAAGCGCGGGTCCGCCGCCACCATGAGGATCTGGAAGGTCTTCTGCCAGGCGTCCGCGAACCGGAGCGGCTGCTGCCGCCGCACGCGCAGGTAGCGCGCCGGGAAGCCAGTCGGGGTGAACTCGATCGTGGCGTCGCCGCGCATGGCGTTGGTCGCCTGGGAGATCTTCTCCAGCTTGATGTTGCGATCCAGGATCGAGGACGGGTTGAGGACCGTGCCCTCCAGCGTGACGGGGCGGCGGCCGTAGAAGAAGTCGCCGTGGATGCCGCCGTCCATCTGCACCAGGTTCTCACCGTTCTCCACGACTTCCGGAGAGTCAAATCCGGTGAGGTTGGTGATGACGCCGACGTAGTCGGGGTCGCTCTGATCGTTGAACACGGCGCGCGTGCCGTCAGGCCCAGTTACCTCGTAGGTGGCGTTGAACTCGACGAGTGCCATCAGCCCATCATCGCACCCAGCTCGAAGTTCACTCCGGCGCTCCAGGAGTGCGGGTCCTGCGGGGGCTGCGTGAAGTAGTTGTTCACCTGGACGTTGTTGCCGGGCGCGAACCCCGGTGCGGACGGGTTCGTACCGTAAGAGCCCGAGCCGCGAGCGCTGCTGGGGCCGCCCATGATCGCTGCGGCCGCGAGCGAGTTCGAGCCGTAGCTCTGCTGGAGGCTACGCAGGCCGGTGTTGAAGGCGGTGCCCGCGCCCGAGGACGGCGACGACCCACCCAGCGACCCGAGCGCGGACGCCGCGCCGGAGATGGCCTGGTTGGCGGTCGAGTCGTTGGTCGGGTCCGCGTCGGCCAGCATCGCCTTGCCGCGATCGATGATCGACTGGTAGTTCGTGCGACGCGCGTTGAAGATCGCATCCGACGAGAGCGAACCCTGGCCGATGTCGGTCAGCGCCTGCTGTGCGTCGAGGCTCTCGGTTACCGCGTTGAGATCATCGAACGCGCCCGGTGCCGGGGCGTCCTTGATCGTGTCGGACAGCTGCTTCTGCGCGTTCGGGCTGATCGCGTTGATCTCGTCCTGGAGATCGGCCTGATCGTACTTAGCGGACGTCGTCCGGTACCCGAGATCGGTCTGCTCGCGCTGGTTGTCGTACACGGCCTTGGTCGCATCACCGAGGCGCTGCTGCTCCAGGTCACGACGGTTCTTGTCGCGGTCCAGCTTGTCCTCGCGCTGCTTGGTCAGCTTCTCGGCACGGCTGCCCTTCTTCGCCTTCTTCGACGATCGAACCAGCTTCTCGTCCATCTCGATGATGCCGTGGCCCTTGTACTTCCCGGTGCCGTTGAACTTGGCGATGGCGTCGCGGCGGGCGGCCGCGTACGTGTTCAGGTCCGCGATCACCGTGACGATCTTCGTGGACATCGCCGTGAGGATGTCCATCAGTTCCTTCATGCGATCCTGGACGACTCGAAGCTGAGCGTAGAAGGCGTTGACAGCCGACTGGTTGATCGCGTACGTCGGGTTGCCCGCTGCGTCAGTGCCGACCTGAGTGAGGAACGAGTCAGGCTCCTTGACACGCGACTGTGCCAGGGAGATCTCCTTGTTCTTGTCGTCCTCCTGGTCCTTCAGCTTCGCGTACTCCTTGACCGACTTCAGCTGCTCGATCGGCTTGGGCGGCTCGTAGCCCTTGGCGTACCGGGGGATGCCCATGTCCTGGAAGAAGCTGCGCAGCAGCTCGCGACGCTGCTTCGGATTCTCATCGGCCGGGATGACGTAGGTGTCCTTGTCCAGGTCGGTGATCGTCGGGCGATCGACGGATGCGATGCGGCCGGTGCGGCGGTTGGCCAGCAGCTCGCGTGCGCCACCGAAGTCGTTACCCTCACCGACGAGCACGGACTTGTTCGAGACACCCGCGGGGCGACCGGACGCGGCGCGGAGGCCCTGTCCCTTGATACCCGTGCGACGCTCGACGTAGGTCGTCGTGATCGTGACGGACTTGGACTGGACGCCCGCGATCTTGGCGATGATGCCCGCGATGATGGCGGACGCCTGGTCCTGCGCGGATACCTTCGAGGTCTTCGGCGGGATCTTCACGCCCATGATCTTCGCGAGAACCCTGAGCGCGCCGTTCTCCTGCGGGATGATCGCCATCTCCTTAGGCGTCAGCTTGCGCCCGGCGATCTGCTCCAGGGTGTGAACGGCCTTGCTGCCGCCCTGCTCGATGATGTTCAGCTTCTTAGTCGTCAGACGTGCGTTCTGGAGGCGCTTGACCGCCTGGTCGGCGTTCTTCGAGTCGGCGACGATGCGCGTCGTGATCTTCGCCGGGACGCCAGACTGAAGGCTCTTCGCAGCCGAAGCGGCAACGCGGGATGCGTCCTTCGGCGACTCGAACTTCGTCGCGATCTGCGTCTGGAGCTTCGTGCCACCCAGCTTCTTGACCGTAGCGAAGGCCGCCGCGGCGCGCTGCGCCATCGGGGCCAGGCCCTGCATCGCGCGAGACAGGTTCAGGCTCTGGAGGTTGGCCTGCTGGGAAGTCTGGCCGAACTCCCGCTGCGTCTGCTGGAGGTGCTTGAGGGCGGCGTCGTACTTCAGCAGCTGGTCGCCGTAGCGAATCGGCCGGTCGGAGTTCTTGATGTAGTCGGCGACCGAGACGCCCGCGGCCTTAGCTGCGGCCGCCACGCCCTTGTAGATGCCCGTGAGGCCCTGACGCGAGTCACCCAGCTGCTGTACCTCACGCTTGGCAAGGTCGACTTCCTTCTGCTTGGTAGAGACCGAGTCGGCGATGGCCTTGCGCTCGTCCTTGAGCTGCTTCTGCTGCTCACGACGTGCGGTGATCTGGTTCAGGAGCGCGCCGCGGACGTCGAGGATCGTCTGCTTGTGCTGCTGCTCGATGTCCCGGTACTCCTGGGTGTCCTTCTTGCCGGCCTTACGCAGCGTGGCCATCTGCTTCTCTTCGGCGGCCGACTGCTTGCGCGCGGAAGCGTAACCCTGCGTCGCCGACTTGGCCGTGAGCGTCTGCTGAGCCAGGCCCGCCATCCCGACGGTAGCCGTCTGCATGTAGACGGCCGACTGCTGGTCGGCCTTGTTCGCGGCCGCGCGCGTCTTCTCGTAGTTCTCCGTCGCGTTGGCCGTCTTGATCATGCCGTAGGCGAGTGCGCCAACGCCCACCGCGACACCTGCCGCCAGCGGCGACAGCCCGGTCAGGCCGGTGACGACGCCGCCGAGACCGCGGCCGACCTTGCCCAGAGTGCCCCCGAGACGCCCGGATGCCTGCTCGACCTTGCCGAGGTTGCCCGCCGTGCGTCCCAGGCCGCCCCCGGCACCCAGGTTGCCCAGTCCGCCGAGGGTAGCCGAGGTCGTCGAGACTCGCTGGGCTACCGCCATCCGCTCTAGCGCGGCTCCAGCGCGCGTTGCTGCCGCGGCTTCCGCGTTCAGACCGGCCGCTGCGGCCTCGCTAGACGCGGCGACCCCGGCGTTGCCTGCCGCGGCTACCCGGACGCCGTTGGTGAAGCTGGTGAAGGAGTTGACCCAGTTGCCCACGCGCTTCAGCGCGAAGAGCGTGCCCAGGGTCGCCGCGAGGGCGGTGACGGGACCGCGCAGGACGGAGATCTTCAGCAGGTCGGTGGCGAAGCTGCCGATCGCTCCGGCGAAGTCGAAGAAGACGCGGGCCGAGGGAGCCAGCGCGCGGGAGAAGGCGACGAAGCCGCTGACCACCGGAGCCAGTGCGCTGACCAGGGACTTCGCCCCGGCTACGGACTCGTCGAAGCACTGGTTGATCTGGCGACCACCTGCCGGGGTCTGAGCGAACGCCGTCCAGCGGTTGAGCACGCCGGTCAGGGAGTCCGTGAGGTTGCGGCCGCCCTCGACGCCCTGGCTGAAGAACGCCTTCGTCAGGCGACCGGTGGCCGCCGTCAGGTGGCCGACCGACTTCATGGACGTGTAGAGGTTGTTCATCTTGTCGTCCAGCTGGCCACCGCGCTGCTGCGACTCGTTCAGACGATCAGCCCAAGCCTTGAAGGTGTTGGCCACCGGGAGACCGATCATGCGGTTCGCGGACTCACCGACCTTGCCCAGGTACGCGGCGACGTTGCCCAGACCAGACAGCAGCGGGCTGACCATCTGGTTGAACCCGGAGAAGAGATCGGAGAAGAGGTCACGGCCGCCCGTGCTGCGCAGGCCCTGGGCCCACTTGGAGATACCCTCGTCGAGCGCCCCGAAGAGGACGTTCGTGTTCTTCGCCATGTCCGGCATCAGGGCGTTGGCGGTGGCCAGCGCCTCGCCGATGGTGTGGAACGCCTTCTGACGTGCCGGGGCGGTGGCCTTGTTCCACTCCTGGCCCAGCTTGCCCGCGTTGATGAAGGCGTTGCGGGTGTCCTTGTCGACGTTGCCCAGGACGGAGTTGAGTTCCTTCAGCTTCTTCTTCGCCAGGTCCGTGTTCCCCTTGGCGATGGCGTCGTTGTAGGCCTTGGATGCCTTCTGCGCGGACTGGAACTGGGAGACCAGCGGCTTCAGGACGGCGAACGCGCCGACCGCGGCCGGGATGAAGCCTCCGATCAGGCCTGCGCCGAGTGCGCCAACGCCGGTTGCGGCCGAGCCCAGCACGGCACCGAACGCACCGATCGCACCGACGACGTCAACCAGCGCCGGGCCGAGCAGGCCCAGGGCGGCGACCGCGCCGCGGATCGAGGTCGTGAACGGACCAAGACGGATGGATGCGTTGCCCAGCTTGCCGAACGTGCCAAGCGCAGCCTGGAACGGCCGCGCGAAGGTCTGTCGGATGCGACCGCCGGAGAACCGCTCACGCAGGCCACGCTCCATGGCGTCACCGGACTCTACGCCCAGCTGATGAGCGGCCGCCAGGACGCCGCCTGCGATGCCTGCACGTCCACGACCGCCCTCGAAGGCCGCCCGGAAGCGACCCCCGGCATCCTTGGCGGGCGTCAGTTCGACGGGGATGGTGATGTCGTGGCCCAGGCTCTGGAGGTGACGCCGGATACGGCGCATATCCTCCTCGATGTTGCCCTCCTTCAGCTGGAGGACCTGGGTCGCTAGGGCGTCGCCCTTGACGCTGCGGCGCTGGCGCTCGATCTTCTGGACCTGCTGGGCCAGCTCGGAGTACCGCTGCTTCATGCGGCCGACGTTGTCGAGCGCCTTCTGGTGGGCGGCCGCTTCGCGTTCCGCAGCCTTGGCGGTGCGCTCCGCTTCCTTCGCCGCCTGGGCGTCCGTCTTGGCCCTCGCGTTGGCGGCGCGCTGGCGCGCCGTGTACGCCGCGCGCTCGGCTCGCTCACGCGCGGCGGTCTCACGGTTCTGAAGCTGGAGTTCCTTGGTGTTGGCCTTGGACGCCTCCAGTTCCTTCTTCTTCTGATCGACGAGCTGCTTGCCCTTCTTGATGGCCTCGTCGAGAGCCTTGGCCTGGCGCGTGGCGTAGTCGCGCTGACCCTTGGTCAGGGTGGCGTCTGCTCGGCGCTGGTTGAAGCGCTTGAGCTTGGCCTCCGCCTCCTTCAGGTCACGGTCCAGTTCCTTGAGATCGGCACCGATCTTAGCCTCCGCCTTCGTGCGACGGATCTTCTCCATCTCACGCTGGAACTGAGCATCGATACGAGCGAGATCCCCCTCGACGCCTTCGTCGCGGATCTCGATCTCGATGTAGCCTTCGCCGATCTTCTCTGCCATGTCTCTACCTGAACTGGTCCAGCTCGCTAGTGTCTTCCTTCCACTGGTTCGCTGCCGCCTGCTTCTCTGCCTTCTGTTGCTCCTTCAGTACCTTGATGTGAACTGCTTCCATGATCATGTAGTCGATGACGTCGTCATCGGGACAGATCACGGGCCAGGGGCGACCTGCCTCACGACACGTCCGCCACATCCTCGTCGACGCCGTCGAGCTGACGAAATCGGCGGAACGACGCCGACAGGTGCAGCCCTCCGATGTGGTTGTACTCGGCGTCCATGTCGCGCTGCCGGAGCGCGATCTCGACGATCATCAGCCGGTCCTCGAACGGGATCTCCGGGAGGTCCTCCTCCGTCAGTTCGGGCGAGATGACCGACTTCAGGACGACGAGGTCGGCGAACGCCTTCTCCTCGATGACCTGCTCGCGGGTCAGCTTGTTGTCCGCGGCCGCATCCGTCATGGACAGGGCGACGTCCAGGAGGTTCTGGGGGATGCTGCCGGCCTCGATGAGACCCGGAAGGTCCAGGATCTGGATGTCGATGTAGACGCCGGAGGGAACGCGGATGGTGTGGGCCTTCGCCTTCTTCCACGCGGCCTTGCTGGCGGTCTTGCTCTTGGGTGCTTCGACGACGGTGCTCATGTGCTTGTCAGTCCTCCGACTGTGTAGCGTCTCGGGCTGCTGCCAGCCCCTTGACGAGTAGTGTAGACTGCCGCCGCGCACGCTTGGCGACGGAGAGTCCCAACTCGATGTTCGGTGCGTCCGAGTCGAGCAGCATCACCAGATGCCGACTCTCCTCTGACAGCTTATGCGCTTCGCGCTGTAGCTCGTCCATAGATCCATCGTACGGCGGGTATCGCCGAAGGTAGGTCCGGACAAGGGGTAGGAGGTCTGATGGCCCCCAGCGGCGCGCTAGGGGCCTCAAACGCGAAACGGGCGGCCGAGTGGCCGCCCGTTCCGTACCGTCGTTGGGACTGAGGCTAGCGCCCGGTACCGTAGACGTAGTCGCCGCCCTTCGAGAGGGCCGTGTAGGCCATCGCGGCGACGACATCGGTGCCGTCGTTGCCCGGCGCGTTGGACGCGCCCACCAGCGCGGCCGCGGACGTCGAGGCGTTGACAGCCGTGCGCACCTGCGTGGCCGTGGAGGTGGCTGCGCCACCGCCATCGGTGGCGACGTTCACGGTGATGTCCTTGCCGGAGACCGACACGGACAGGGCGGTGTTGTTCCCGGACACGACGTAGCGCACGCGGATGCCCGAGGAGGCCTTGCCGAAGCGCTTCGCCGTGAAGACGAGATCGTTGTTGTTCCCGGCCAGGGCCGTCTTGAGCGAGCCGTGGTAGGGGAAGCCACCGCGAGTACCGGGCGGCAGGGGACGGGACGTCGTGCGAGGCATGCCTGTTCTCCTAGTAGACGGCGACCTGGTTGTTGACCGTAGCCGTCACGGTGGGGGAGCCGCCGCGCTGGCCGACTGCTCGCACCGACGCCACGACCGGGTCGCCACCCGGATCGGGCTCGACCGGGAACTCCTGGTAGGCGATGGAGGGCAGGTTGAACGAGACCGAGTTGTTCACGCCCAGGGAGAAGGTGAACAGCGCCGACGTCGTGAACGTGTTCGAGGAGATCGTCGTACCTGCTGCTCCGCCGTAGTGGAACTTGTTGTACTCCGACAGGTCCTCGAAGATGAGGTCGAACCCGAGGGTGACCTCACGCAGACCCTCGACGACGTCGTACGGGACGGAGTCGTCGGTCTGCTGCATCGTGAGGTTGTTCTCGATGGTCAGCGTGAACGAGCGCACCAGCGCCGTCACGGAGCCGCCGAGCGTCACCGTCGCGTTGTTGTAGTTGTAGACGGTCCCGTTCTGCATCGGGATCGCCGGGGTGGTCGACGGGTCCGTGGTCAGGCGGGTCGCCTGGAGCCCCTGGATGCCGAGGGTCGCCGTGAGCGGGTTGCCCGCCTCGGCGGCGATCTCGATCGAGCCGACCTTGCAGTCCCGGTAGGACTCGTAGAGCGTGTCGCCGAGCATCTTCCAGATGGAGATGTACGGCAGGTTGTTCGCCGGGGTCAGGACGTGCGCGAAGTTCGTCGTGCCCGTGACGGCGTCCGCGCCGAGCGCGGCCCACAGCCAGAAGCCGATGTTCGCGTCGCGAACGTAGATCTCCGGGGAGCCCTCGACGCCCGTCTGCTGGACGTAGGTCGTGCCCTGGTCGCGAGACGCGTCGGTCTCGGAGAGGTTGTCGGTGGTGCGCGTCGGGCCGATGGAGCCGCCAGAGAACGGCTGCTTCCAGGCTCCTGCCGCGACACCCGGAACTGCGGGGGTCGCCAGGGTGCCCTTGGCCGTCTGCTTCTGCGCCATCAGCCAGGCGACGTTGCCGCGAAGTCCGGCCATGCTAGTTCACGTTCTCCTGGTTGTCGGGGTGCTCGTCAGCGGGGGCGGGCTCCTCGTCGACCACCGGCTCCGGCTCGACCACGGGAGCGTCGTCGTGGACCGGGTCCACGGCTGCCTCGTCAGCTGCGTGCTCGTCGGCGGCGTCCGCTGCGGGAGCCTCGGCGTCCGGGGCGGAAGAGGTGACCTGCTCGGCCACGATCTCGCGCTCGTCGATCGCTGCGACGGTCACGGGATGACCGGCGACCATCTCCGGCTCGCCCTGGTCCAGTCCCGCCTCGATGGCGATGGCCGGAGTCGCGTCGCGGACCTTCTGCTCTTCGACCTCGCGGATGGCCTCCGGGTCGAAGGCGATCTCGCCGTGGTGGAAGGACGCACCGTCCTCCTCGGCCGAGGGGAAGGGCTCGCGGAAGACCCCTGCGTACTGCGTCTCGGCGGCAACCTCGACGTCCAGCCAGGGGTGATCTTCGGCGTTCGCGAGGACCAGACGGTCGGTCGTGTCGAACGATCCGCCCGGTGCGAGATCGAAGTCGACGCCCGCGAAGGAGTAGTGGACCTGCTCGTCGGGAGCGTGGTCAGAGGGCTTGATCGTTGCCATGCCTAGAACTCTACGCGACGATGCGTCAACCAGTGGTCTCGACCAGGGCCGCGTTGTTACCGAAAGCCCGGAAGGTCATGACGAACCGGCTCTTGTTCCCGGTCGGGTCGTCCGGGTACGTCGTCCGGCGCACGGAGAAGTACCAGACCTGCCCGTTGATCGTGATGTTCGCGGCCTTGACCGCGCGCTTGAGACGCTCGGCGTAGTTCGTGATGATGCGCGGGTCCACGATCTGCTCGGGATCGATCTGGAGGTTGTAGAGGTTCCAGAAGCGCACGTCCAGCCAAGTCTCTTGGACGTTCTCATCGCGAGCCTGCGGCGCGTCGTAGTTCGGCGCGATGCCGACGACGATCCGGTCGTGGCCCAGCGACTCATGGACCTGGTCGTGCAGCGTATCGACTCCGAGGTCAGCGAACTCGGTGTCGATGATCTGCTTGATGGCGGCCGCAGCCAGCTCGTAAGGTGAAGTGACGACGGTCATCCGGGGTAGTTCGCTCGCACGATGGTCATGGCGGCCGCGCTAGCGGCCTCGTAGCTGTACTCCATGTAGTGGATTCCGGGGTTGCCGGGGTGGTTGATCATGTTCCGCCCGGGCTTCCAGAACCTGCCGGCGTTTTCCCAGAAGAACGTGACGTTGCCCGGCAGCTTGCGCGCGCCGGTGCCCTTCTCCTGGAACATGGCGTAGGGGGTGTTCACGGACCAGTAGGCGGTCTTGCCCTTGGGCACCGCGCGGATCGATCCGACCAGGCGGCCGGTCTTCACCGGAGCCTCGGCACGCGCGACGTTCGCGCCCAGCTCAGCGATCTGCTGCGCGCTCAGGACAGCCGCGGCCGCGCACTCCGCAGCGAACTGGCCCATGCGGTTGCGAGCCTGGACTCGGGTGGACATGACGATGCTCATCTAGTACCACTTCTGGTAGGCGGCCAGGATGTCCTGGGCGCGCTGCGGCAGCGCGGAGACGACCTGCATGCCGCCGCGGGAACCCCAGGACCGCGAGTAGTCCGCGATCGACTCGGACGTCAGGCCCTCGCCGGAGCCACGGGCCAGGAAGTCATCCAGGGTCCACATGGCGGCCAGCTTGATGTCCTCGGGCACGTCCGGCCAGCCCCAGTCGGCGTTGACCGTGACCATCGGCGGCAGGCCCATGAGACGGCCCTCGGCCGCCAGGATGTCCATGTTGCGCGTGAAGCCCATCTCCGGGCTGCCACCCATGAAGGAGAATCCGGGGAGGATGATGAAGTAGTAGATCGGGGCATCCACGCGACGCGGGGGCATCGCCTGGTAGAGCGTGGAGTCCAGGACGTACGGGTCTGCGCCCGGCACGACGACGGAGACGGAGTTGATCGCGGAGGCGTCATCGATGTCGAGGTAGCCGGAGCCGTCGTACTCGAACGTCCGGTCCTCGGTCACGGCGTCAGAGCCGAAGTTGCGCCCGGTGAAGGTACGGATCATCGACGAGATCGGTCCCAGCATGGACGCGATGCGCACGTCGTCCCTGTGGTTCTGGGGATCGGTCCCCTTCAGGTCGCGGTACTCGTTGAGAGTCAGGAGATCGGCCATGTCCTCATGGTACGACAAGGGCCGCCCGGAGGCGGCCCTTGGACTTGTCGGGTGTAGGGAAGGACTAGGTGAAGGTCGCGACGCCGTTGCCCGCGTCGTTCAGGGGGAGGTCCATGTTCTTCTCCCCGCCCTCGCCGTCGACCTGGACCGCGTCTGCGCCGTCCGGGTCGAGGATGACGACGTCCGTCGAGACGACGGTCTCGTTGACGTCGACCGTGCCTGCGACGTGGATCGCGTCGCCCGTGGACCCGGCAGGGGAGACCTGCGCGGTGTCGGTGCCCGTCCGCTTCGTCGTGGTGACGGTGCCGACGGTGGTGGTGTTCTCAGTGACTGCCATGGCTAGAGGTTACCTCCTCCCGGATCAGCCGTTGGCCAGGTTCGCGCCGCCGACGATGTTGAACGCGCGCGGGTTGCGTGCGGCCGTGAAGCCGACGCGCTCCTCAGCGCGGAACACCGTCTGGTTCGTCGTGAAGTAGACGTGGCTGGACTCGTCCACGGTGATGCCCTGGCGGTCCAGGATCAGCGCCTCCTGGAAGTCGCCGACGATCACGCGGGACTCGTTGGTGCCGGAGCCGAGGTTGGTCGGCACGCGGTTGGACAGGACCACCGGGACGCCCCACAGGAGCTTCGAGGGACCCTGCTGGACGGTGCGGCTCTGCGACACGTTGAAGGCCGAGTCGCCGCCGATGATGAACGCGCCCGGGGCGATGTCGCCCGTGAACTGCGCCATCAGGATGCGCGTCCAGGTGCGCGGGTGCATCAGGATCGCGTTCGGCTGCCCGTGGTTCTCCTGGACGTTCGAGACGGCCTGGAGGATCGCCAGCAGGAGGTCGAGGACCGAGTTGCTGTCCGGGCCGATGCCCTGGATGCCGGGGGTGTTGAGGATGCCGAGCGGCTTGCCGTTGCCGTCGCCCGCCATGAAGGCCGTCTCCTCCAGCGCCACCAGGCGACGGGTGAGGTCGCGCATGGCGAGGGTGTCGACCTGCGGGTTGGAGTCCGCGAGCAGCTGGTTCGAGACCGTGACCAGTCCGGCGGCCGTGAAGACCGACGCGGTCAGGCTCGCCAGGGACATCGCGACGTCCTCGGGCTTCTGCGCCAGCTCCGCGACCCATCCGGCGGTCGTGCTGATCGCCAGCTGGTCGAGCTGGATGGCGTTGGTCGAGATGTTCAGCTTGGAGCAGAGACCGCGCAGGACGTTGTCCAGCTCGCGGGCCTCGACCAGCTGACGCTCGATGACCGGGCGAACGAGGTAGCCGCCCTGAGCCTGCACGCCCTCGGTGAGGGCCTTGCCCTCGGCCGACATGGTCATGCCGGAGCGAGCCGGGACCTCCAGGCCCTTCGTCAGGCGCTCGATGGCCGCCTGGTTGCCCTTGTTCGCCAGCTTGACGTCGGCGAACGCGGAGAACTGACCGGTGCCGAGCCCGTCGCCGTAGAACTCGTCGAGGGCCTTGCCCTCCTCCGAGCCCTCCTCGAAGGGCAGCTGGAAGTTGGGAGCGGGCTTCTTCAGCTCCGAGATCGCTGCGCCGAGCGTGGTCAGCTCGGACTGGACGTCTTCGATCGACTTGCGATCGAGCGCGCGCTCGTACTCCTCGTTCAGTGCAGCCAGCTTCGGCTGCATCTCGTCGACGACCGCCTTGACCTCGGCGACGTCGTCTCGGGAGGCGGTGCCCTCGGCGGCCTTGGCCTCCAGACGGGTCGTCGCCTCGTTGGCGCGCTCTTCGAGCGCGCTGATCGATGCGGTGATCTCTTCGAGAGTCCTCATGGTTCCTCCAGACTAAGCCGTCTTGTGACAGCTAGTCCTCGATGGTGATGGTCTGGGGCGTCGTGTCCTTCTTCTTGCCCCGCTGGTCGATCCGGTCGAACGTCCGGTTCAACGCGTCGATGGCCATGGAGATCATCTCCATGTCCTCGTCACGCAGGCTATCTGCCTCCTTCACGGACTTCGGGACCTTGGGCATCTGGATGTCCAGAGCCTTGCCCGCGACAACCGCGAACGACGGAGCAGGGTGAACGGGAACGCCCGTGACGGAGATCTCCGTCATGTCGACTCCCGAGATGCGCAGACCAGCCTCGGTCAGCTTCCGCTTGAAGAAGCCGCCGACGGAGAGCGCCGAGAGGGTGCCCGCCTTGATCTGCTCGTAGTACGTCTTCAGCTCGGGGTGCGACCGGATGGCGGCGTCGACACGGGCGCGCATGCGCAGCCCCTTGCCCTCGACCTCCTCTAGGTCCAGCACCTTGCCGAGCACCTTGTCGGTCTTGTGGTGGTAGCACAGGGCGGCCGGACCCGACAGGAAGGCCTTGATGCCGCGCTGGAACGCACCGTCGATGAAGTTCTCGCCCTGGCGGTCGACACCCTCGAAGATGGCGGCCCAGCCCTCGATGAAGAGGTTGCCGTCCGCGTCTGTCGTGATGACGTCGGTGTCCTCGGTCAGCGCCTTCAGGCCGAAGTCGACCTGGTACTTGATCAGGTCGTCGGTGTCAGGGACGGCGACGACGGAGAACTGGCTGAGATCCATGCACGGGATGGTACGCTCCACAACGACAACGGCCCCTCAGTGAGGGGCCGTTGTCGCCTTACCGGAGGCGGAAGGTGAGCACGTCTCAGGTTACCAGAGAACTAGATCCCGCACGCGCCACCCACGCAGCGCTCCTCGTTCTCCTCGAACCGGACGCCCACGCCCTGCGCGAGCGCGTACTCGATCGGGACCGCCGTCAGCGGCTGGCCGCCGCGGCTGCCGTCCGGGTAGCACGTGATCCCGCGCAGCTGCGGCAGGTAGTCCCAGAGGATCTCGCCAAACTCCTGCGGCGTGAAGTTCTGGGCGTCTACGGCCGGCAGATTCACCGTCGAGCTGATGCCATGGTCCACGAACTGCTGGAGCCACGCCTGCATCGCGATCCGACGCTCGACGTCGTAGGACAGCGTGTAGGCGTCTTCGATCAGCTTGGGATCGACGCCCTGTGCCACCAGGCGAGCGGCCGTGGGGTCCACGACGTACTCGAACTCGATGATGTCCCGGCGCGCGTTGGCCGTCTTGACCCGGCGCTTGTAGGCGGCCGCGAAGATCGGCTCCGCCGACGTCGTCGTCTCGGCCAGGATGCCGATCGTCCCGTTGGGGGCGATGGCCCGGACCTTGATCGGCCGCGAGATGTTGAACGTGTCCGCCCAGGACCACGCGGCCAGGTTGCTGACCTGCTCCCACCGCTCCAGCCAGTTGCCCAGCATGGGATCAGGGCCGTACGGCTTGCCGCGCACCAGCAGCCACTCATGGACGCCCATGAGGCCCAGCCCGAGCCGCCGGTTCTTCTCGCGCGTCTCGTAGACCTCGTCGTGCGGGAGGTGCGAGTAGACGGTCCCGGCCAGCAGGAAGAGCGTCCCCAGCTGGGTCGCCTCCACGAACTCATGGATGTCGTCGAACCGCGACAGGTTCAGGCTGCCGAGGTTGCAGATGTCCGAGTCGTCCTCGGAGGTGATCTCCGTGCAGGCGTTCCGCAGGCTCTCGCGCGGGTTGTCGTAGTTGACGGAGAACCCAGGCTCGGCCGTGGTGACCATATGCTCGACCGTCTCGTCGTAGACGCGGTCGGCCCAAGCCTGCCAGGGACCGCCGTCCGGCGCGCGATCGTACATCTCGTCGGTGAACCAGTCCGGTGCGTACTCGCGCAGGAACGGGCCGATGTCGTACCCGTCCTTCGCGTCGAAGAACGCACGGTCGAGGGCGACCGAGACGTTCGTATAGTCGAAGTCAGCCGGGTAGTTGAAGTCGACCTCCTTCGCCTCACGGACCTCCTGCGACCAGTCCTTCACGCGGATGAAGTCGAAGATGTCCGGGTGCCACCAGTACAGGCCAGCCCAGATGGCCGAGCGGCGTGCACCGCCTTGCATGACGTTGCGGCCGGTCTCGTTCACGATGCGGGCAGGCGAAAGCGGCCCTGAAGCCGTCCCGCCCGTGCGGTAGATCGGCCAGCCCATCGGACGGACGAACGAGTAGTCCACGCCGACGCCCGCGCCGGTCATGAGCGACATCGACGTCTTGCGGAACAGGTCGGCCCAACCCTCACGTGTGTCGTCGCAGCGGTACAGGGCGCAGTTCTGGACCTGGTGCAGGTCGCGGCCAGCCGCGTACAGGTAGCGCCCGCCCGGGATGAACTTCCGCTCGTAGATGAGATCGATCAGCTGCGCCGTCTCAGGCGCGCCCGCCATGTCGACCGCGTCCATGACGCTCCTCGCCACACGCACAGCGGTGTCGTGCCAGCCACGGTCGTCGCCGCGGTACTTGGCGTCGTAGATTCCGCGGGCGAACTCGGACTCGAAGGGGTCCGGGAGTGCTACATCAAGCAAGGGTCGATCCTCCTGAGGAAGGCAGTTGGTGTACGGCCGCAGAGGATCAGCAGGGTCGTGGGGCGACGGGCTGCGCGGTCTCTGTCGGGCTACGAATCGTAGCAGCTACGCGGCAGGTCCCGAGAGCCCCGCGATGATGACCGCGACGAACTCGAAGAGGACCGCCAGCCCTGCTATCAGGGCCACTACGAAGAGGCTCGCACCGGCCGCCGCAAGGGCGAGCGCAGCAAAGACGAGCACGAACGCGAGGTTAGACATCCGGGTCCACCTCGCGCATCTTGATCACGTCCGTGATCGAGATGACGACGGGTGCACCGCTCGGGTAGTCGGTGAGCGGCACGAAGTTCTGGCGCTGCGCGTACGCGGCGTTGAACTTGTCGAGCACCTGGCCGAGGTTCTCCTCGACGATCTGAGGCTCGAACATCTGGCCGAACATCATCTCGGTGTGGCTCATGCGGGTTCCTTCTGGAGGCGTGGCCAGAGGTACATCATGTCGTCCTCGGCGCACGCGATGGCGATGCCCGCTCCGCGCTTGAGCATGTCCTCGGCCTTGAACATGCCGAGATCGTCCACCTCGTACGGCAAGACGATGCGGTTGAGACGACCACAGCCCGTGGTCGTCATGTCGGGCTTGGAGCCCGTGTAGTCGATGGGGCGAGGCGTGCAAGCCTCTCCCTCGCCGGTCAGTCGGTCGCCGCCGTAGGACTGCGCGGCCTCGACAACGGCGTTGAGCGTGTCTGGATCGAGAGGCTTCATGGCCTACAAGTGTACCAGATCAGCGCTTCTTCTTCTTGCGCTTCGGTGCCTTTCCGCGCTTGTAACCGTCGACTCGGACCTTGGACTTGCCCGCGTTCGGACCGCGCGGCGAGCGCACATGGCCCTTGACGCTCACGCCCGAGCCTGCGCCCGGCTTGCGCTTGCGCTTCCTGCGGCCGACGGTGACGTTGAAGAACATCGATCTAGCGTACCAGCGGGAGGAACGCTCGACGGCAGTTCGGGTGCTCGATCCGGTGGTCACGCGCATAGCCGATGTCCCAGACGCGGCCGTCCGCATCCTGGCACTCTGCGTCGTGGTCGTGGCCATCGGAGACCATGACCTCGGTCACGCCGGAGTCCTCGGCGATACGCAGCGTCGTCTCGTTGTAGGCGTGGACGGCCTCGGTCGTCGCGATGACGTCCGCCTTGCCCGTGCGCCACTCCGTGACGGCCTCGCGCACCAGCGCCTCGACCTCGTCGGCGGTCTTCTCCGCCTTGACCGCCTCGGCAACCTTGTCCAGGATGGACTTCTTCAGCGTGGAGGCGATGGCGTCCGCACCATCGGGACGTGCCGCGATCGACTGCGCGATGCGTTCATAGTTGAGGTCGTCAGACGGCCGGAAGCCTGCCTCGGACATCGCGCCCGCGGCCGAGGATGCCGCCCGGACGCCGCCATCGATGATGGCGTCCGCGATCAGATCAGAGAACGATCCCCAGATCGTGGACTCTCGGATGCGCTTGGCCAGGTCGTCGGGCTTGAACGCCTTGCCCTCCACGTGGTCCAGAAGTGCCCTCTCAAGCACGTGGGCGGCATCCTGGAGGCTTCCGTTGATCAGGTTCGAGGCGGAACTCACATCCGAGTCTCGGAGGTTGCTGCCGGCATCAACGGGGCGCTGCTCGTTCGGCAGCTTGGTCCCGATGCGCACGGGCTTCGGCTCCTCGACCACGACCGCCTTCTCCGCGTAGGAGATGCGATCCAGGATGTCGTCCATGGAGAACGGCTTGTCAGGCTCGCGACGCGCCCAGGTGCCGTCGCCGAGATACTCGTAGCCCCCGAGAGCCTTGCCCTGCCGGACCGGCCCGCGCGCGCCCGCGGCGGGGGTCTTGAACGTCCGGGTGTTCTCGCCCTTCGGGGGGCGACCAGCCTCGGACCCGAGCGGCCGGTCTGCGCCGTTGGCGTCGGAGCGCACCTTCTGGCCGGTCTGCGGGTCCACGCTCATGCCGTTCTCGTCCGCCTCCGGCGTCGGCATGTTGAGGATCAGCTCGTCGATCTCCTTGTCGCCGGTCGACTCCTCGATGCCTGCCGGGCCGTAGAAGCGACGGACCTCGCGCACCTTGATGCCCGGGACCTTGGCCAGGGACTCGCCCTGCTTGAGGAGGTCCTCCAGCGGCATGACGTAGCGGTAGTCGATGACGAACTTGCAGCCCCAGGACGCCGCCAGCCACGCGGTGATGCGCTTCTGGATGCGGTCCATGAACGGCCGGATCGTGTAGGTGTCGAACTCGCGCCGGACGTCCGCGACCTTGTTCGAGCCGGAGTTCTCGTCCAGGATGCCGAAGAGCAGCGGGGACGCCCGGAACATGCCCAGGATGCGGTCGCGGCTCAGCTTGGCCACCTCGGCGAAGAGGGCGTCCGAGGCCGAGGGCGAGAGCGTCATCGCCTTGAGGCCGGACTCCAGGGCCAGCAGTTCACCCGCGTTCTTCGTGCCCGCGGAGCGCGCGCGCAGCTGCGCCCGCAGCTTGTTCCAGACGTCGCGCGGGATGCGGCGCTCGGACTGGACGATCAGCGAGGGCTCGGCCGCGTTCTCGTAGTAGGACGCCATCCGGTCGGTCAGCGACAGCTCGATGTCGAGCATGCGGCCGCCGCCGCGGATCTTGCCCATGCCGTAGGCGGCGTTGTTCGGGTTCGCCAGGCGGAAGTGCATGACGTCGTCCGGCGAGTACTTCAGGGGCTTCTGCGCGCCGGGCGGGTTGTAGATGTACTTCGTGACGCCCGCGGGACCGGTCTCGACCTTGATGTACTGCGGCGACATCCGGTAGAGGGCCATCGGCTGGCCCTTCTCGTTCGGCCGGAACTTCAGCCAGTAGGCGTTGCCGACCAGGAGCAGGTCGATCGTCAGCAGCTCCATCTGCTCCGTGTAGTCCGTGAACGGGTTCGGCTGGTCGAGCAGGTCGTAGAGGTCCTTGGGGCCGACGTCGTACTCGTCCGGGGTCAGCTTCGTCTTGTGGCGGACGAGCTTGGTACCGTCCTCCTTCTCCAGGTGCCACTCGGCCGAGCCGAGGGTGTCGGAGTACAGGCCCATGGCGTCGTAGACCCAGTCGACCGCTTCCTGGCCGCCGTACGCCTCCATGTGCAGCCGAGCCTCGCGCTGCGAGAGCTGGGACTGCTTGCTCTGATTCGACCCTTGTCCCGGGACGTAGGTCACGACCGGCGTCTGCCGATCGAACCAGACCGGGTTCGGGCCGAAGGCCTTCCCTGCCGCGCTCTGCCAGTCGAATCGCATCCGTCGAATCGTAGCGTCCGCCTCGACCGCGATGGTACAGATCTACATCCGCGCGTACCTGCGCGTTGACGCCCTCCCTCAGCCCCGCACCCCACTTCCTTAGTGGGGTGCGGGGCACCTGGTCGGATCGTCAAGGTTTTTCGGGCTTCTTTGAGGGTGCTTTCGTACCATGTTATACCTTTCGTACCACTACGATTAGGGTCCCCTAACTCTTCGCGCTTGACGCTCGGATGTGGTACGATGTTCGTCATGGCACTTCTACGCCGAGCCCTAACCCAGAAGCAGCTGGACGAAGCGCGCGCCGCGGTCGAGAACGCACGCCGTGTCCGGAAGGACCACGCGCGCCGATCCATCAAGGGAACGGCCCGGCGTGAGGCGGACATCGCGGCCGCCCTCGATCGTCTCAAGGAGGCGATGAAGCCCCTGCGCTCTGAGATCGCCCGCTTCCAGTACGGCTTCCACGGCGAAGCCCACGCCGAGTACGTCGCCGAAGTCCGCGAGGCCTCCCAGGACATCCAGCGCGAGCGGCGGAAGCTGTTCAAGATGCAGAAGCACCCGGACGTCTTCGAGCTGCCGCGCCAGCGCAACAAGCGCTCGCGCCCGGGAACTACCATCCAGATCCAGGTACCCTCATGAGCGTGACCGCCGAGTTCCACGACGCCTTCGGCCTCCCGAACCCTGGGCACCCCGTCCTCAAGCCGGACGCCGACCTGCTCAAGCTGCGCATGCGGCTGATCACGCAGGAGTACGACGAGGTCCTGGAGGAGATCAAGGCCCTCATCGGCGCGGACCTCCGCGGAGCATCCCCCGACGAACGGGTGGAGCTGCTGCGCAAGCTGCTCAAGGAGCTGTGCGACCTGCGCTACGTCGTCGAAGGTGCGGCCGTGTCGCTCGGTCTCCCGATCGACGAGGCGTACGAAGAGGTCCACGACTCGAACATGACGAAGCTGGGCGACGACGGCAAGCCCATCTACAGCGACTACGGCAAGGTCCTCAAGGGACCCAACTACCGCGAGGCGGACATGGACCGCTTCGTCCCCGACATCATCGACATCTAGGAGGCCCCTACCCATGCCCATCGATCACAACCTCACCGGTCCGTGGAACGTCACCGTCGGCAAGCAGGACACGCCGGACGGCCCGATCTACGGTCTCATCGCCCAGGACCAGATGACGGGCGACCGCATCGTCCTGCCGTTCTCCCGCGAAGGACTGGAGAACCACGTCAAGTCGTGCCAGGAGGTCATGTCCGGCGTGGCTCTGCCGTCCAACGCCGAGAAGTCGGCCCTCCACCTGCCGTGAACCTCACCGTCAAGGACGTGGCCGCGTCCGACCTGGACGTGGTCAACGCCGCACGCGTGTCGTTCGCGACCGAGCACGACGTCATGGAGCCGGGCGACGCACGGCTGATCGACTTCCTGCTGCGCAACCGCCACGGGACGCCGTTCGAGCACGGCTACTTCAAGTTCCACGTCGAGGCTCCGATCTTCGTCTTCCGGGAGTGGCAGCGTCATCGCGTCGGCCACTCCTACAACGAGATGAGCGGCCGCTACGTCGAGATGGAGGACCGGTTCTTCGTTCCCGACACGTGGCGCACACAGCAGGGCAAGCCTGGCGCGTACGTCTTCGAGGACACCGGCCCGGATCGGATCAACAACGAGCTGATGTGGACTGCGTACACGAAGGCGTGGGACACCTACCAGGCGCTGCTCGCGCGTGGCGTCGCGAAGGAGCAGGCCCGCGCGGTGCTGCCGTTGGGCATCTACTCCCAGATGATCTGGTCGTGTAACCCGCGGTCGCTCATGCACTTCATCTCGCTGCGCAACGCGCCGTTCGCGATGAAGGAGATCCGCGACCTGGCGAAGATCGCCGAGTCCGCTCTGGCCGGGGCGATGCCGCTCACGCACGCCGCGTTCCTCAAGAACGGCCGGGTGGCCCCGTGACCGAGCAGGTCATCGCTGACTACCGACTCGCGGCGAAGAAGCCGCCGAAGCCCAAGCGGTTCGTCGCCGTGTGGCAAGTGCCCGTGTGCAAGCGGGTGCCTCGTCGAACCCGCGTGATGGCGAAGCTGAGCGCGTGGATGCATGAGGGCTACGTGATCGACACGCGGCCGGAGCCTGGGCCGCCGACGAATCCGCCCCGCAGGACTCCTGGAGACGTAGCATGACGCCGCTGAACCCGACGCCCTACCTCAACCCGAACGGCGTGTACGACGAGGAGACCGACACGTACACGACCGGCACCGGCCAGGTGCTCGGCAACGTCCACAAGCGGGACGAGTGCTCCTGGGTCTACTGCGTCATCCACAACCAGTCGGTCCACCCGATGAAGCAGATGAAGACCCACTGGCGCGCAGATGCCGGCTTCATGGAGCGCATCTGCTACCACGGTGTCGGGCATCCAGACCCGGACGACCCGAACGCACCAGACGTCCACGGCTGCTGCGGCTGCTGCTCGGGGAACAAGGCCTACCCGACCTAGAACGACGAAGCCCCTGGAACCTCTCGGATTCCAGGGGCTTCGTTGCGCATGCCGTCCCCACGACGCAGGGGAAGTGTACCAGGAGCAGGGCGGATGGGATTCGAACCCACGTCGACTGGCTTGAAAGGCCAGCATCTTCGGCCACTAGACGACCGCCCCTTGAGTACCCGGTAGGGGATTCGAACCCCTGACTTCCTGGCTGAGAACCAGGCGTCCTTGGCCGCTAGACGAACCGGGCGTGGCGGTGGGAGAATCGAACTCGCCTTCGTAGGTTATGAGCCTACGCTGGTCACCAGACCATCTCACCGCAGAGCCCCCGCCGGGAGTCGAACCCGGAGCGCTGACCTTAGGAGGGTCGCCGCGTTCCGTCTTCGGGGACTAGAGTCGCTCCAGTTGGAATCGAACCAACCACCGGCCCTTATGAGGGGCTGGCCCACGACCTGCATGGAGCGTAAGCGGGACATGTAGGATTCGAACCCACCTCTCCGGGGTTGGAGCCCGGGTCCGGCCCGAGCCGGGATGTCCCATGAGGGGGTAGGACGGGATTCGAACCCGCGTCGACTTGGTTCACAACCAAGGGCCTTGACCGCTAGACCACCTACCCAGTGCCCCCCGCAGGATTCGAACCCGCGACGCTCGGTTCCGAAGACCGACGCTCTGTCCGCTGAGCTAGGGAGGCATGTACTACAGCGGTCCAGACGGGATTCGAACCCGCGATCTCGCACCGTGACAGGGTGGTGAGGACAACCGCTCCTCTACTGGACCTAGAGACCCCCCGCTGGGAGTTGAACCCAGTTGCGCCGACGTCGCAGGCCGGGCACGTGATCCGCACGCGAGGAGTTGAGTAGCGCCCCAGGGATTCGAACCCTGACTGGTGCGGGTCTGAGCCGCATGCCTCTGCCAGTTGGGCTAGAGCGCCGAGTACTTCATCAGCGTGACAGGACTCGAACCTGCGACCTCTCCCACCCCAGGGGAGGACTCTACCTACTGAGCTACACGCTGTATCAGGATGACAGGAGTCGAACCTGCACCACCGGACTCCGAGACCGGTATCTCGCCATCGAGACTTCATCCTGGAGCTGGCAGATAGGGACTCGAACCCTACTCGACGGTGGTTAACAGCCACCCGTCGTCGCCTGGACGACCCTCTGCCAGTGATGCCTCGGAGCGCCATCTCAGGCGGGCGAGGCTAGATGGGGAAACAGGATTCGGACCCGTCCTTCGAGGTTCAGAGCCTCGCGTGCTGCCAGCTACACCACTCCCCAGTGTCGGCCGCGGCCCGATGGGCAACACGACCGGATACGGAGTGTAGCACATCCGTCAGGAGTGTGCGTTGGCCTCCTCACAGCCCCTCTTCTGGAGCGCGGCTGCTTCATCCGTCAGGACCATGATCGGCTTGCCGTTGGCATCCTTCGTCTGCCGGATCTCAGCGATGTGCGGGTCGCCGATGCTCCCCTGCGGAGCGGGGATCTTGGAGATCTGCCCACGCGCGATGGCCTCGTAGCGCTTGGCTACCTCTTCGTCCCCGGTAGCCGCGCGAGCCTTGGCGGCCTCGATCGTGAACGCGGCCGCCAGCGCCGTGCGCTCCGAACCGCGGATGCAGCCCGCGATCTGCTGCGCAGTCTGCTCGTCGTTGCGAGACTCGTTCTCCTTGGTGACGTAGTAGCCGGCAGCAAGCACGGCGATCAGCACTAGGAGCGGAACCCAGTAGTCGGCGAGGAACTTACGCAGCTGCGCCATCGACGTACACCGAGTCGTCCGTCACGCCCCCGAGCGGGGAGGTCTTCCAGCGCACCCACCACTTGCCGGACTTCGGCAGCGTGAGGTCGTAGTACCAGACGTCTCCGGTGTCCGGGACGCCCGTGTAGGGACCGAGCGTCGTGCCGTCCTCATGGACGAAGGTGACGGTCGAGTCCGTGACCGTCTCGCCGACAGCCGGGGTCCAGGCGATCTTCGCGCGCACGCGCGAGCCGAGTTCGTGTGCACCGAGGAACATCAGACCTCCTGCACGTCAGCAGCACCGGGGACCAGAGTCGTGACGGAGGTCTCGCCCGAGATGGTCTGGGCCTCCTGGATGCTGCTGTAGCCGTTCGTGCTCTCCATCGAAGCCATGCCACTGATCCTAGCAGTGACCGTCGCGACGGCACGCAGGATCGTGATGTACTGAACAGTGGTGAGCTGGGCGTCCTCGTCGACCGTGAAGTCGTCCGAGCGGTTGAAGAACGCCGCCGCCGAGACGAAGGCTTCATCGATCTCGGACTGCGTGTCGGACGCGGCCAGCTCGGCCGCCAGCGAGACCACCTCGCCGAGCGTGATCGTCTCCTGAGCCAGGAGGTTCAGGACCGTCTGGACTGCCTGGGCCTGCTCCGTGAGGGCAGCCGAGTCGAGCGCCGTCTTCACGGTGATATCGGCGATGGCCGCGACCTCGGAGGCCGTCAGCGTGTCGCTCGCCGAGTACCGCTGCTCCAGCGCGGCGACCTCCAGCAGCGTGAGTGCGTCCACCACGGCCAGGCCCAGCGTCTGGAAGACCGCCGAGGAATCGCTCAGCGCCAGATCGTCGTTCGCCGTCTTGAACGCCGTGCCGCCGATACCACCGGTCTCGGACAGCGTCCACGTGTCCGTCGCGGCCGCCGACACCGCAGCCGACACCGCCTCGCTGAGGGCGGCCTGGTCGGATACCGACAGCGCCAGCTCGGCCGCCAGGATCGAGGCGTCCGACTGCGTCGCCGAGTCCGAGACGCTAGCGGCCGCGGAGTATGTCGCCGAGTCCGACTCGGTCTGCGTGTCGGTGAGGCTCAGGAGGTTCGTGGACGTGATGAGCGGAACGCCCTCGTCCTGTTCGAAGTCATCCGTGACGGACTTGAACGACGTGCCGCCCAGCGAGGCATCGGTCTCCAGGACCTGCCAGTCGTCGACCGCCGATACCTGTGCGCTGAGCGCGGTGATGACATCCGAGACTGCCCAAACGTCCGAGACCGTCACGAAGTTCGTGGCCACCAGCGCGGAGGAATCGGTCGTCGTCTGCGTGTCGCTGGCCGACAGCGCTGCCGAGTACGACGAGGCAGCCGACTGCGTCTGGGCGTCCGTGGTGCTCAGCGCGATACCCGGCGTCTCCTCGTCGGTGTCAGCGGAGTCGCTGGCGGCCGTGGCAGCGCTGACCGCGGACGAGTCCCCAGCCGTAGATGGGTCGCTCGCGGACGTATCTGCGGCCACGCCGGAGGTGTCCACGGTCGAGAAGGAGTCCGAGACCGACGGCGTCATGGACGTCGCCAGCTGGGAGGCGTCGCTCAGCGTCCAGGAGTCGACCGCGGACGTCTGCACTGCGACCGACGACGTGTCGGCCTCAGTCTGCGCGTCGATGACCGTCGACTGCGCCTGGAGTCCCGGGGTAGCCTCGGACTGCGTTGCCGAGTCCGTGACCGTGCCCGCGATGGAGATAGCCGACGTGTCGGTGAGGTCCCAGTCGTCCACGACTGCTGCCGTGATGGAGATGGCGGTCGGCTCCTCGGACTGCGTTGCCGAGTCGTTGGCCGAGTACGCCTGACTGAGCGCCGAGATGTCCGTCAGAGCCCAGGAGTCCACAGCCGACAGCGTCGTGCTCAGCGAGGACGCGCCCTCGGTCAGCGCCCAAGAGTCCACCACGGAGATCTGGGCCGTCTGCGCAGTGGTCGTAGTGCCCTCGCTCTGCGTCTGCGTGTCCACCACCGTAGCCGTGATCGCGGCTGCCGTGGTTCCCTCGGTCTGCGTCTGCGTGTCGGTTACCGTGGACTGCTGCTGGAGCCCGGTGGTGCCCTCGGTCTGCGTCTGGGAATCCGTCACCGAGCGGGTGTCGGTCTGCACCAGCGCCGTCGTACCTTCGGTTTGCGTCTGCGTGTCGGTGACCGTGGACTGCTGCTGAAGTCCGGTGGTGCCTTCCGTCTGCGTCGCCGTATCGGTACCGTTGATCGTCGTCGGGCCAGCGACTGATACCGACGAAGAGTCGGACTCCGTCTGCGTATCCGTTACCGTCGAGGCCGCTCCGATCGGAGGTCCACCCGCTCCGGAGATGCCTGCGTTGTACTCGGCCAGATCTTCGGCCGGAGTGAGCGCCCGGAAGTAGTAGCGGACGTCGTCGATCTCGCCCCATGCGCGGCCTGCACCACCCCACAGACCGCTGATGAGCATCGCCGCGTGCTCGCCATCCTGAGGAGCCGGAGCGCTCGTCGTCTGCGACCACTGCACGCCGTTGACATACATGGTCAGGGTGGCCGCCACCGGGTTGTAGATACCGGTCAGTCGATACACGGTGTTCGGAGACAGCGCCGCGCCGCCAAACGCCTGTACGTAGTTCCCGATCGACGGGGAGTAGTAGTAAATCCAGGGCTGACCACCCGAAACGACCGCGAGCCCGCAGACACCATAGGTCGTCTCGTTCGTGAGCATCGTGATGTGCTTGTCACCCGTGGCCCACGACGGGAACATATAGTACGCGCTGATCGCGAAGCCGCCGGACAGCGTGTGCGCGGGGTACGCCACGGCCGGGTTGAGCATGTTGTACCCGTCGACGTCCCAGATGCCTTCGCTTCCGTCGCCCGTGGTGTTGTTCAAATCCGTTCCACCCTCGGCCGCCCCAACCAGACCGGGACCACCGAACGAGAAGCCGCTGGCGTTGTTCGCCTGCATCCAGATGTTGCGCGGGTAGTTGCCCTTGCGATCATGCACCGGGACGTTAGTCGTGCCGTTGTTCGCCTCGTCTAGCTTGTACTGGTACCAGACACCGTTCGCGTCAGCAACCTGATCGAAGCTCTGACCCGAGCCGCTGATGTCATTCTGGGTTGCCGAGTCGCTGACCGAGATGGCAAGCACCTGCGCGATCGAACTGGTTCCCTCGGACAGCGTCTGCGTATCGGTAACGGTGCTCTGACGCTGGAGTCCGGTGGTGCCCTCGGTCTGTGTCTGCGTGTCGGTGACGCTAACCGGCGTCGACGAGACCGCAGTGATGTCCTGGACACGCCAGTTGTCGACGCGCGTGTTCGCGCCGAAGGACGCGTTGAAGTCGAACCGAATCGAGGTGTAGAACAGGTTCGCTGCATACTCCGTCGGGCCGGAGCCCGCTAGGTTCGACCAGACGCCGTCGATGCGCTGGTAGATCTGGAAGATGTTCGCGCCGCCCGAGACGTGTCGAGTGATGCCGATCGCATCACCCGCGTAAGAGTTCGCCGAGCTACCGAAAGTTGTGATGTAGTTGTCCGTACCCGCGTCGAAGCGGTAGACATCGACTAGGATCGTGCCGGCACTATCTCGGCAGACGAAGCCGTAGCCGTTCGGAGACCCCGACGTTGCGTCAAGGAAGTCGAAGACAACCTGGTGGTTCGTTTCGATCCACAGATCGGCCGCAACAGCGACGTCCACGTACGGCCCGCCGATCCAGACTGCTGAGCCCCAGTTGTTCCCGTTCGGCGCGTAGAGCCTGCCGCCCCGGACGCCCAGGGCCTGGCCCGTCTTCCCGGCCGCGTTCGTCCAGTTCGCGCCGATGTTCGACGTCGAGTCGTTGAGATCGAAGGCGTCGGAGACGCCCGGCAGCGGCCAGACGCCCGACGCCCACACGGGCGGCGTTGCCGGAGAGCCTCCCGGTGCTACTCCGAGAAGGATCGGCAGGGACACACCCTACCGCCTAGACCGTCGTGAAGGAGAGGAGCCAGCCGATGGACGCGCCGGTCGAGACCGTCGCAGTGATCTGACGCATCTTGAACCCCTCGCCCTCGCGGATCTCCATGGGGTTCGCGTACGGGAACTCGGGAATCCAGTTGATTCCCTGGGCCATCGTCTCGTAGGGGAACGTCTCCTCCGGCAGCACGAACATGCTGAAGAGATACGCGGCCGCCGTCGCACCGCCGGTCGGGAGCGCGCGACCCGTGATGTTCGCGCCCAGGGCTGCGTCCGCGGAGGAGTAGCGCGAGAACACGCCAGCACCCGCG
>Ga0157371_10001182_pt1 | contig 28017 bp, 21 predicted proteins | sample C45metaG_FD_113462 | JGI IMG/M metagenome (GOLD analysis project Ga0157371, IMG submission 113462) | Corn rhizosphere microbial communities from Kellogg Biological Station, Michigan, USA - C4-5 metaG | ecosystem: Host-associated > Plants > Roots > Rhizosphere > Soil | place: USA: Michigan... | reverse complement strand
GGCTTCGCGCTTATTGTGGCCGGCGCGCTGCAATTGGTTGGCGAACTGCACGATGAGGATCCCGTGCTTGGTGATCAGCCCCAGCAGCGTCACCAGCCCGACCTGGGTGTAGACGTTGATCGAGGCGAACCCCATGGTGATGAAGGCCAGGGCGCCGAACAGCGCCGGCGGCACCGAGAACAGGATCACCACCGGGTCGCGGTAGCTCTCGAACTGGAACGCCAGGGCCAGGTAGACGATCAGGATCGAGAACAGCAGCAGGCCGACGAACCCCCCCGATTCCTGGATGAACTGCCGTGATTCGCCGGCGTAGTCGCTGGAGTAACCGGATGGTGCCACCTGTTCCAGAATGCCCTTGAGCCGGGCCAGCAACTCGCCCTGGGACACGCCGCTGACCCCGGACAGGGTCGCCGAGTTGAGCTGCTGGAAGTGGTTGACCGACTCAGGCTCGGTGGAGGTTTCGATATGGGCCACGGTGCGCGCTGCAATCATCGCCCCCGACGGGGTACGGATGTAGTAGTCGAGGATCTGTTCGGGGTTCAGCCGGTCTACCTGCAGCACCTGGGGGATCACCTTGTAGGAGCGCCCGGCGGTGGAAAAGTAGTTCACGTAGTTGCCCCCCAGGGCCGCCGAGAGCGCGGCGCCGACGTCGGCCTGGGTCATGCCCAGGGCGGCGATCTTTTCCCGGTCCACCACCAGCTTGGCCTGGGGCTTGTCGAGCTTGAGGTCCAGGTCGGAAAACCAGAACAGCTGCTGCTTGGTGGCCTCGGCCAGTACCGCCTGGGCCACCTCGTTGAGATTGGCCACCGACTCGGTGGTGCTGATCACGAACTGCACCGGCAGGCCCTGGGCGCCGGGCAGCGAGGGCAGGGGGAAGGCGGCGATGGTGGCGCCGGGCACCTGGTTCCACTTCTGTTGCAGGTCGAGGATCAACTGCGCCTGGGAGCGGTCACGATCCTCCCAGGACTTGAGCAGCACCCCGCCCAGGCCCTGGTTCAGCGAGGGCAGGCCGGTGAGCTGGAACATCTGCAGGTACTCGGGCTCCTTGTTGGCGATCTGGAACGCCTGGTCGGCAATCCACTCCATCTGCTGCGGCGAGGCGGTGGGCGCGCCCTTGATCTGCATGAACACCAGGCCCTGGTCCTCGGTGGGCGACAGCTCGCTCTTGGCGGTCAGGCCACTGGCGGCCACCAGCACGAACAGCAGGAAGCCGAAGGTCACCAGCACCGGCCAGCTATCCAGCCCGGCCGCCAGCACCCGGTGGTAGCGCCCCCGCAGCCAGTCGAAGTAGCGGTCCAGGCGCTTGGCGAACCGGCCTTCCTCCTGGCCGCTCTTGAACAGCCGCGAGGTCATCATTGGCGACAGGGTCAGGGCGATCACCGCCGACACCGTCACTGCGCCGGCCAGGGAAAAACAGAACTCCTTGAACAGCGCCCCGGTCAGGCCGCTGCGCAGGCCGATGGGCACGTAGGCGGCGATCAGCACCACGGTCATGGCGATGATCGGGCCGCCCAGCTCGCGGGCCGCCAGCAGCGCCGCCTCCAGTACGCCGCGGCCTTGCTCCTTGATATGCCGGTCGACGTTTTCCACCACGATGATGGCGTCGTCCACCACAAGACCGATGGCCAGCACCAGGGCCAGCAGGGTCAGCAGGTTGATGGAATAACCCAGCAGGTACATGACGAAGAAGGTGCCCACCAGCGACAGCGGGATCGCCACCAGCGGCACGATCACCGCACGGAACGAGCCGAGGAACAGGTAGATCACCACCGAGACGATGATCATGGCTTCCACCAGGGTCTTCACCACCTCGAAGATCGAGGTGTTGATGAAGGCCGTGGAGTCGTAGACGATCTCGCCGCGCACCCCGGCCGGCAGTTGCGATTGCAGTTCGGGGAAGGCTTTGCGCACGTTGTCGGCGACGTTGAGGATGTTGGCGGTGGGCGCTGCCTTGATGCCGATGAACACCGAGCGCTTGCCGGAGAAAGCCACGCTGCTGTCGTAGTTTTCCGCCCCCAGGGTGACGTTGCCCAGGTCCTCCAGGTACACCAGGGCGTCGCCGTTGTGCTTGACCACCAGGCGCTTGAATTCGTCCACCGTGTGCAGGTCGGTGCCGGCGGTGAGGTCCACGGTGATCATCTGCCCCTTGGTGGAGCCCACGGCGGACAGGTAGTTGTTGTTGCCCAGGGCCGTGGCCACGTCCTGGGCGGTGACGTTGTGGGCCGCCAGCTTGTCCGGGTCGAGCCAGGCCCGCAGGGCGAACTGGCGGCCGCCGAGGATCTCTGCGGTCTGCACGCCTTCCAGGGAATCGAGCTTGGGCTTGACCACCCGCACCAGGTAGTCGGTGATGTTGTTGGTGGCCAGGGTGTCGCTGTAGAACCCCAGGTACATGGCGTCGGTGGTCTGGCCCACCGCTACCGTCAGCACCGGTTCCTGGGACTGGGCCGGCAACTGGTTCTTCACCGAGTTGACCTGGGTGTTGATCTCGGTCAGCGCCTTGCTGGAGTCGTAGTTCAGGCGCAGGGTCGCGGTAATGGTGGAGAGCCCGGTGATGCTGGTGGACGACAGATAGTCGATGCCCTGGGCCTGGGCGATGGCGGCCTCCAGGGGCTGGGTAATGAAACCGGCCACGGTGGCGGCGTCGGCCCCGTAGTAATAGGTGCTGATGGTGACCACGGTGTTTTCCGTGCGCGGCCACTGGTTCACCGGCAGCTCGAAGATCGAGCGCAGGCCCAGGATCAGGATGAACAGCGAGACCACCACGGCCCAGACCGGACGCTTGATAAAGGTATCGGTGAAGTTCATGGCGGGCCCTAGTGCTCTTGCGGCGTCGGCGAAGGATCGTTGCGCGGCGCGTGGCTGTTGTCGACTTTCACCAGCGAGCCGTTCTTGAGTTTCATCTGGCCGCTGGTGATCACCAGGTCGCCTTCCTTGACCCCTGACAGCACCGCCACCTGGTCGCCACGGTTGGGGCCGGTTTCGATGAAGGTCTGCTGCGCGGTGAGCACTGCGTCGCCCTGGTCGTTGTTCTTCTGGCTGGCGATGAACACCGTGGTGCCGTAGGGGTTATAGGTGACCGCGGTCTGGGGCAGGGTCAGGTAACGCTGGGTGCCGCCGGAGGCCACCACGGCCCGGGCGAACATGCCGGGCACCAGGCTGCGCTTGGGGTTGTCGATGGTGGCTTCCACTGTGACGTTGCGGGTGTTGGGGTCGAACTGGGTGTCGATGGAGCTGACCCGGCCGGTGAACGTCTGTTTGGGCAGGCCGTCGGCGCTGACCGTGACGCTCTGGCCCAGGGCCACCTGCTGCACCTGGGCCTGGGGCACGTTGAAGTCGATGTAGATCGGGTCGAAGGTCTGCAGGTTGGCGATCTTGTCCCCCGGGTTGAGGTATTGCCCGGGGTTGACCGCGGTGATGCCGATGCGCCCGGCAAAGGGCGCGCGGATGCTCTTCTTCGCCACCAGCGCGCGCTGCTGTTCGGCAGCGGCCAGCTTGGCCTTGAGGTCGGCTTCGTCGGCCTCGACCAGGGCCTGGGACACCGCGCTCACCTTCAGTTGCGCCCGGTCGCGCTTGAGCACCGTGCCGGCCAGGGCCGCGGTGGCTTCCAGGGAATGCAACTGGGCGATGTCGGAATCGGCATTCAACTGCACCAGCAGGTCGCCGGCGGCCACTTCCTGGCCGGGCTTGAAGCCGATGCTGCGCACGATGCCGCCGACCTCGGTGGTCACGTCCACCCCGCGCACGGTCTTCATCGAGCCCACCGCGGAGACGCTGGGCTGCCACTCTTCGTACTGGGCCTTGATGGCGGTAACCACCGCGGGCGGCAGGGGCACCTTGGCCTGGGCGATCAGCTTGGAGATCTGCGCAAACTTGACCCCGCCGATCACCGCGACGATCAGCAGCACCACGCCGAGCATGATCAGCATCGGCCGCAGCAGCCGGCGCTTGCGCGGCGCCTGGGGGGCCGTGCCGGGGTGCGCAGGGGAGGGGCTGGAGTGGACATCGGCCATGGCGGATCTCACTTAAGGCAAGGGTGCAGGTCGAGTGGACGGCGCGGCGGCTGCCGGCCCCTGGAGCCGGCCCGGCTGGCCGGCTTGAGCCTGTTCGCGGTGCTGGGCCGCGGGCGGTGGGTACATCTCCTTGAGCGACGGCCAGCCGAAACGATCGGGGCTGCCGAGGCTGTCGGGGTCGACATCCTGGCGCTGCCACCAGCCGCCCCCCAGGGCCTGGAACAGCGCCGTGGTGTCGCTGTAGCGGGCGGCCTGGGCCCGCACCCGGCTGACAATCGCGTTCTGGTAGGTCTGCTGCGCGGTCAGCAGGTTCAGGTAGCCCACCGCGCCCAGGCGGTACTGGGCCTGGGCCAGGTCCAGGCTCTGGCGCGCGGCGGTCTCGGCCAGCACTTGCTGTTGCAGGGCCTCGGCGTCGGCCTGCAGGGCACGCAGGGCATTGGCTACGTCCTGGAAGGCGGTGATCACCGTGCCGCGATAGCGCGCTGCGGCCTGCTCATAGGCGGCCACCGCGGCGCGCTTGCGATGCTCCAGGGCGCCGGCGTCGAACAACGGCTGGGCGATGGAGCCGGCCAGGCTCCAGACCCCGGTGCCGGAGGAAAACAGTTTGGTGCCCGCCAGCGCCGTGGAGCCCAGGGAACCGGTAATGCTGAACTGCGGCAACTGGTTGGCGATGGCCACGCCGATATCGGCGCTGGCCTGATGCAACTGGGCCTCGGCGGAACGCACGTCGGGCCGCTGCTCGACGATGGCCGAAGGCAGGCTCAGGGGCAGTTCCTCGGGCAGGTGCAGGGAGGCCAGCTGGAAGTGTTCGCCACGGTCCTGGCTGGGGAAGCGACCCAGGTAGGCCTGCAACTGGTTGCGGGCCTGGGCCAGCTGTTTCTGCAAGGGCGGCAGGGTGGCGCGGGTCTGGGCCAGGGTCGCTTGCTGGGTCAGCAGATCGCTGTCGCCGATGGCACCCAGTCGACGCTGGGCCTGCAGCAGGTCGAGCTGGTCGCTCTGCAGGCGAATCACGGTTTCGGTGGCGGCGATCTGGTCACGGATCGAGGCCAGGCTGATGGCGGTGTTCACCAGGTTGGCGGTCAGGGTCAGGTAGGTCGCCTCCAGCTGGTAGCGCTGGTAGTCGGCCTGGGCACCGCTGGCCTCGATCTGCCGGCGGGTGCCGCCAAACACGTCGGGGGCGTAGGACACACTCAGGGACGCCGAGTTGACCGTGAAGATCTGCGCCGCAGAGCCCCCGGCCGCTGCCGCACCGCCGCTGGAGCCCAGGGCGCTGGCGGCGGACACCTTCTCGCGGGTTTTCGAGGCCGAGGCGCTGAGGGAGGGAAACAGCGACGCCTGTTCGGCGTACACCAGTTCATTGGCCTGGCGCAGCGCGGCCTGGGCGGCGTCGATATCCGGGTTGGCCTGCAGCGCTTCCTGCACCAGGGCATCGAGTTGCGGCGAGCGGAACAGCGTCCACCACTGCCCGGGAATGTCCATGCCGTTCACCAGTCGCTGCGCCGCGCCACCGGCGGCGACCCCCGCCGTGACGGTGCGGGGCGGCAGGGGCGTGGCGCTGTAGCCGGCGTCCCGGCTCAGTTCCGGGCGGCTGAAATCCGGCCCCACGGCGCAGCTGGCGAGGGCTACGATGCAGATCAGGTTCAGGGACGAGCGGGCAAGCAACAGAAGAGACAGGTGCCCAGAGGATTTTCGACCGGTACCTTCGTCCCTGTGAGGACGCCGGCCGCCAGTGGCTACAGGCAGCAGCTGTGGCTTGTTCATATTCTCTCTAATTGAGCAATCAGTGAGTGAGTTCAACAGGAATATGGAGAGCGGCGCGACGGCAGGGCAGGCGCCCCCCTCAAGCGCTGGGCTGCGTGAGGTGTAGTGAACGTTAATGGATGAGTCGGCTAACCGCCAATAGATGAAATCTTGTGCCGGAAGGTGATCGGTGGGGCTTGGGCTATCCCATTTGCCGCGGGGAGCGGCAAATGGGTATTGCGTGCTGGAGCAGGTGTCTGGGTCAAGCTACCAGTGATCGAACAGCTGTTTGACCTGCATCGGTGCAGTACAGCGCAGCAGGGCCTGGCGAAACCGCGGGTTGGTAAACAGCCGGGCGGTGTCGGCCAGCAGGTCCAGGTGCTGCTGATCGGCGGGAGCGGGCACCAGCAGCACCAGGATATCGCTGACCGGCTGCTGGTCCGGGGCGGCAAAGGCCATGGCGGTCTGCGGCCGCAGGTACAACGCATGAATGCGATCGAGCTCGGCGAGCCGCGCGTGGGGCACCGCCACCCCTTCACCGATGGCGGTACTGGCGGCCAGCTCCCGGCGCCACAGGCTGGCGGCCACCCACTCCGCCGGCAGTTGCCGGGTCTCTTGCAGGTGCTGGCCGACCTGCTCGAACAGGCGCTGCTTGTTCGTGACATTGACCGCCAGGAGGATGTCTTCGACCTGCAGATAGCGGGCGACTTTGCTCATGGGCTTCTCCGGGAGCTTCAGGCTTGGCTTGCAGGCTATTGAAGCGCATTTGCCAGGTGCCGGGAGGGGCGGGCGGGCAGTCTTTACGAACTCTTTAGATCGCCAGCCGCCGGCCCGCTGCCGCCAGGCGCCTGTTGCCCAGCGCCTCGAAGTCTGGCTCGACAGCGGTATCCGCAGCGGGCAGGAGGTGATCAAGTCCCTGGCGCTGGCCCTGTGTAGCCACACCGATGTGCAGCCGCCGCGGCCAACCTCTCATAAGGCCTCCAGGAAAGCCTTCAGTGCCTTCAGTTCGGTCCGGTCCAGCTCCAATACCTTCAATTGCGCCGACGTCACGGGAAACAGCGGGTCTTGCAGCTGCCCCTCCTTGGGTACGGGCCTGGGCATGCCTGCGTTGTAGAACAACAGCACCTGATCGAGGCTGCTGGCCAGCCCGTTGTGAAACCAGGGGCCGGTATGGCTCACCAGCCGCAGTGAAGGTGTGCGCATGCGCCCGACATCCTGCGCCAGCCCGGTGACTTCATAGCGCCCGAGGTCTTCGCGCAGGCGCCCATAGAAGGTCAGGCCTGCATTGTGGAAGCGATCGTCCTGCATCCCCGGGCCGAAGTGGCAGTTCATGCAGCGTGCCTTGGTGCGAAACAGGTGCAGCCCCTGCAATTGCTGGTCGCTGAGCGCCTTCGCCTGCCCCCGTAGAAAACGCTCGAAGGGGGTGCGTTGGGCAACCCGCAGCAGGCCACGCTGATAAGTCGCCAATGCCGCCGCCACCTGCTCGGCACCCAGCGCCTGTCCGGGAAATACCTGGGCGAACTGTGCCGGGTAGTCCGTGGTGTCACGCAGCCGGGCCACCAGTTCCGCGACACTGAAGGCCATCTCCTTGGGGTCGACGACCGGCATCAGGGCCTGCATCTCCAGGCTGTCGGCGCGCCCGTCCCAGAACAGCTTCTTGGCCAGGCCGCTGGCCACCAGGCTCGGTGCATTGCGCCGGCCCGCGGCACGGTCATGCCCGAACGAAACCCGACGCCCATCGGCGAACCCCAGGTCCGGTTCATGGCAGGAGGCGCAGGCAATCTGCCCCGAACGCGACAGGCGCGGGTCGAAGAACAGCCGGCGGCCCAGATCGGCCTTCTGCTGCGTGTAGGGGTTGTACGCCGGGGACGGCGCCCGCTCGGGCAAGGGGCCCAGCTCTTGCCAGGCCACGCCGGCATCCACCTGCGGCGCCGGCCACTGCGCGGGGGGCCGGCTGTACAACTCGCGCAGGCAAGACGGTTCGCTCGTGGCGCAGGCCAGCACGTGCTGCGGGCCAATCACCAGCACCATGCCGAGCATGACCTGCAGGCTCTTCAGGGACCGGCGCATTTCAGAACGCGTATCCGACTTCGAGCCAGTACTGGCGGCCCACCTCATAGGTCGAGACCGAGTTGCTGTTGACCGTCTGGTTGGCATTGACCGACTTCTTGTCGAGCACGTTGAACACGTCGACATTGATGAACACGTTCTGGTCCCTGGCGGTGGGAATACGCCAGCCCAGGCGCGTGTCCCAGGTCAGCGCCGCCTGGAATTTCTGTTCCTCCCAGACATCCACCGAGGTGCCCATGTAGTCCACATTGCGCCCCGTGTCGCCAATGCGCTTGTAGCCGGCGCGGTAGCGCCAGAAGTTGCTCCACTGCAGATTGGCCTGGGGGATCTCGGTGATGGTCGTCAGGCGGGCCGTCCAGGGCCGGTTGAAGTTGCTGGCCGGGCGGTCGTCATAATTGATGAAGCTGCCCTGGTACTGGATGACGCTGTTCTGGTAGTACAGGTTCTCGGCGGCGACGTAGGTCGGTGCGGAGGCCTTGCTGTCGGTCCAGTTGAGCGCCAGTTGCCCGCCGGTCTGGGTGCCCAGCAGTGTCCAGCGCTGCAACGGTGTCACCGTCAGGGTGTAGGTGTCGGTCTCGCTCTTGCCGTCGTTGGTGTAGGTGGTGTAGTTGCTCGCCAGCGTCGGGTCCGTGGAGGGCTCGCCCAAGGTCTTGCCGGACACCTGAACCACCTGGTCGCGCCCCTTGCGATTGACATACTTGAGGGCATATTCGACCCCGGCCCATTGCTGCACCACGCCCAGCATCAGCTCGTCGTCGTAGGGGATGTCCAGCTGATTGAAGCGCACCTGGTTGGCCGCGTTGGATTTGACCACCCAGGGTTTGTCCAGGCTGTCGCGGGTTTCGTTGAAGCGCAGGCGGTTGCGCCCGTCCTGCAGTTGCCAGCTGCTGACGCTGCGCCCGTAGTAACGGTTGACGCCGGCATTGAGCAAGGTGGTGCGGTCACCGAACAGGTCATATTCCAGGGAGAAGCGCGGCGCCCAGGTGGTCTTGTCCATGTAGTCGTCGCTGTCCACGCGCACGCCGGGGCGCAAGGTCAGTTGGCCGAGGGTGATCTCGTCCTGCAGCCAGCTGCCCCAGGAGGTGGTGGTGAAGTCGAATTCGCCAGTGGCATAGCGGGTACGGCTTTTCATGTACTGGCCCGCCCAGCCGTTCAGGGTCTGGCCGATGTTGCAGGCGACGCTGTCGGTAACCCCGGCGCCGTTGGTGCAGGTAGTGGTGGCCGCGGGGGTGACATAGGTGCTGCTGTCGGTCAGGCGCTCGTAGCGCACGTACTGGCGGGAGAACTCCAGGCCGGTCTGCGGGCGGTGAGTCATGCCCAGCCAGTCGACGCTGCGCCAGTCGGCATTGAGCTTGTACTGCCAGGTACGTTGCTGCTGCTCGATATCACCCCAACCGCCTTCAAGGGTATTGGAGGTGGCCTTGTTGCCGATGCCCCAGTCCTTGGTGGCCGACTTGCGCCAGGTCCAGTAATCGGCGGAGTCGGATTGGCGGCTCTGTTCCTGGCCGCTCCACGCCAGGTTCTGTTCGACGCGCGCCAGGTCGCCATCCCAGACGGTGCGCAGGTTCACTTGGGTGCCGCCGGCCTTGTTGTCATAACCCGAGTTGGCCACGTTGGCACGGAAGTAGTGACTCTCCTCGGGGGCATGGGTCACGCTGGTCTCAACAGTGAGTTGATCGCTGGCTTTCCATACCGACTTGAGGAAGTAGTTGTCGATGCGCCGTTGCTGCTTCTCCTCGTGAAAGCCCATCTCCTCGACATTGTTGTAGGAGTAGAAACCCAGGGGGATGGTCGAGCGCTTCTGGCTGAAGCTGCCAAGCAGGCCGAAATTGTCGGTCAGGTGGCCCTGCAGCGTGCCACGAACGGTGACCTTGTCGAACTTGGGCTGCTCGTCGGGAGAGCCCGAGTTTTCCATGCGCTGTTCTTCGCTTTCGTCGACGTGATATTGGGTCCAGGCGGAGCGGGTGGTCTGCACCGAGAATTTGCCGTGCAGCGCCTGGGTCGGTGCACGGGTCTGTGCATCGATGACGCCACCGTTGAAGCCGCCATAGGCCGCTGGCACGTTGCTGTCCAGGACCGTGATGTTCTCCAGCAGGTCGGTGTCCAGTGCCAGGCCCTGGCTGCGCCCCGGTACCGCGTCCAGCAATTGCACCCGGTATTCGGCCGGATCGATGTCATTGTTCATGTTGATGCCATCGACCAGGAAGGCATTCTGGTAGAACTGCGCCCCGTTGATGCTGATGTTGGCCGGGCCGATTTCGCCAGGGGTCTTGCTGCTCAGCTGAGCGTCGTCGAACTGCACGTTGGGATGGCTGCGCAACAGGCTGGTGATGTCGCCATTGCCCGCCGGCATTGCTTCGATCGTCGCGCGGTCCACTCGGGTTTCACCCTGGGGCAGCGACAACTCGCCAGGCACCTTGGTATTGCCCAGGCGGACCGGGTCGGTACGCGGGCGAGTCGCCCGTTGCACCATCAGCGCGTCGTCACCGATGTAGATCCACTCCAGCTGACTGCCCTTGAGCAGCTTCGCCAGCGCCTGCTCGGCGCTCAGTTCGCCCTGCACCGCCGGAGCGTTCAGGTTGAGCAGCAGTTGGCTCTCGACGCTGATCTGCAGGCCGGTCTGCTGTGCCAGCGCCATCAGCGCCGTGCTTAACGGCTGGCGTGCGATGTCGATGCTATGCCGTGTCCGATGGTCACTGGCCAAGGCCGGCAGGGACACCGCCAGCCCCACTGACAGCCACAACAGCCGCGCACTGCGTCGGCAACCCTGAAGTCCCTGTTGGGGGAAAATGGACATGCTCTGGTGAACTCCCCGTTCAGTGCGAACAATACGCACATGCTAATGAGAATAATTATGATTAACTCAGCGGGGCAATAAACGAACGGCGATCGAGAACTTCCAGAAAATTTTGAAATTTATTGTTTTGCCGGCACTTGCGGCTCTTTGCGGATCAGCGTGAGGTAGGGGCCCCATTGCCGCAGATGCCCACCCAACGGAGCGATCGCCAGTTGCAGTGCGCTGACTGGCGAGCGCAGGTTCAGCGAAGCGGTGATGCGCCGCTCGCCCAGAGCAGGGTCCGTCAATAGCAGTACACCGGGGTAATAGTCCTGCAGCGCTTCAACCACCTCGGAGAGTGGCCGGTCATTGACCAGCAACTGCCACTGGCGCCAGGGGGCAACCTGGCCAGGCAATAGCCGACCGCGCTGCGGCGGGCCCTGGTCCAGGCCAAGGCGAAGGCTATCGCCCGGGCCCAGGGCCGGCACCGCGAGTTCGCCGTGCCCATCGCGAACCTGGACAGCGCCGCTCTGTACGGCTACCACCACGGCGGTGCGGCTGAGGTCCACGTCGAACGCGGTCCCTATGACCCTGACCTTGACGTCCGCAGCCTGCACCGTGAACGGGCGCGAGGCATCGTGGCTGACCTCGAAGAACGCCTGCCCCCTGAGCAGGGTGACCGCCCGCGTACCCGGTTCGAAGTCCACTCGAATAGCGCTGTCGCTGCCCAGTTCAATACGGCTGCCGTCACTCAAGAGCACTTGTCGGTGCTCGCCGGCTGGGCTGGTATGGGCGGTCGGTGGTGTCGGCCCGGCCAGCAACAGCAGGCAGGCTGCCAGTGCAAGCGCCTTCAGTGCCCGCCGCGGCCTGTTGCGCCGAGCCCGGAGCGGGGTGGGCAAAGGCTGGGGCACGGGTGGTTCCAGCGGCGCCAGGCCGCCACTGAGCAACCAGACTTTCTCGGCCTTGCGCCAGGCGACAGCATGGCGCTCATCAGCGGCCAGCCAGCGCGCATGGGCCTGTTGCAGCAAGGCGTCATCCGGCGCCGCGTGGCATTGCAGCAGCCAATCCATCGCCGCCTGCCACACGGGGTCGTCCTTCAGTGAACCGGATACAGGTTGAGGCAAGGGGGTATCAGTCATCGGCCAGGTGCTCCGCACAGTGGGTCAGTGCGTCACGCACCAGCTGGTGCGCCAAGCTGGAGGAGATCTTCAGCTCAGCGGCAATTTCCTGGAAGGTCAGGTGTTGCAGGCGGTGCATGTGGAAGGCCCGACGCGTGCGCTCCGGCAGCAGTGCCAGCGCATCTTGCAGCAGGCGCAACTGGTCGCTGTGCAGCGCCTGATGCTCCGGTGATGGCGTACTCGAGGGCAGCTCATTCAGCAGATCGGCGCCATCGGGATGACGATTTTCCAGGGTCGAGCGCCGCAGCAGGTCAAAGGACAGGTTGCGCACGATGCGGTACAGGTAGCCCACCGGGTTGCTCGGCTGGGCGGCGCTATCGGCCTGGCCGCAGAAGCGCAGCCAGGCCTCCTGGACCACTTCTTCGGCTTGAGCCCGACAACCGACAATGGGCGCCGAATAGTCGACCAGCGCGGTACGGTGGGAAAGGTAGAGCTCGAGTTTATCGCTGAGATAAGACACGGCGGCGATCATTCAAGGCGGGATCAGACGAGGGGGCGGGATTCTATCCTTGATTGCAAATGATTATCAAATGCATTTTGTGAGCCTCAATCAGCAGCGCCTGGGCAAGCCTCGCGCTGGGATGGCCAGGCTTCAAGGGCCTAAGGCATTCGAAAAAAACGTACTACAAGGGCTTTCTCATTGGGCACAAACCCAATAGTGATTATTCATGGCCTGGCGTGGGTGACGGATCGACTTCAGAGGAGGAGGAGGAGGAGGAGGAGGAGGAGGAGGAGGAGGAGGAGGAGGGAAACTACAAATAGCTGTCGCGGGCGCTTGGCCGATCGGGCTGGTTGTTCGCTGGGGCGCTGCGCAGCGAGCCACTGAGGTCGAGCTGCTGCCACATCAAGGGGCACCTGGATCAGTGACCCTTCCCGGCAAAAGATCACATGAGCCGGGCTATTCGTGCTTGAGGACGCTTTCTGCTCTATTGCTCCCTAGACCCCGGTACTGGCCTGCATGGAAGACCAGCGGTTCTGCGCCGCTGTAGCGGTATTGTTCGATCTCGCCAATGAAGATCAGGTGGTCACCGCCCTCGTACTGGGTGACGTTGCGGCACACCAGCACTGCCACCACATCATCCAGCACCGGGGCTCCCGCCTTGCCATAGGAATGAGCTACACCGGCGAACTTGTCGGCTGCTGCCCGTGCGAACTGCTCCGACAGGTGGTGCTGGTGCGCGCCCAGTACGTTGATGGCGAAGTGGCTCGCCGAGCAAAAGGCCTTCAGGCTCGGTGCCGTGCGTGCCAGGCTCCAGAGCACCAGCGCCGGTGACAGCGACAGTGAGGAGAACGAGTTGGCCGTCACACCGACGTTGCGGCCGTCAGCGGTGCGGGTGGTGATCACGGTCACACCGGTAGCAAACTGCCCCAGCACGTTGCGCAGTTCACGGGCATCGCGGACATCGCGGCCCTCGGCATCGAGCAAATCGTGAACTTTGGTTTCGGTGGCAGCAATCATGGTGAGCTCTCCCCTCAAGCTGGCTCAGGCGGCCTGTTGGCTCATTGCGCGTGTTTGCATGCGCAGCGTGAATCGAACCAGCGGTGCGGTCAGCGCCGTCGTCACCAGCGCGAACACCACGAGGATCGTGTAGACCTTTGGCGGAAGAATCTGCATTTGCAGGCCGATTGACAGGACGATTAGCTCCATCAGCCCGCGCGTATTCATCAACGAGCTCACCAGCATCGCATCGTGCGGCGCCAGCCCAGTGCCACGCGCGCCCAGATAGCTGCCGCCGAACTTGCCGATGAATCCGCCCACGAGGAATACCCCGCACCACATCCAGGATGCCGCGTCGTCGATCGTGCCGACCGAAGCATGCAGCCCCGCACACGCGAAGAACACCGGCATCAGTACAAGCTTGACGAAACCTTCGACGTTATCGCGCCACTCCTTCGCGACGCCGGGCACGCGCCGCACGAACAGCGCCGCCGCAAGTGCGCCAAATGCACTATGGAATCCGATCAGCGACGTCGCGAGTGCCGAGGCTATTACAAAGCAGAGCAACACGGCCAAGCGGTCGCGCGTCGCATGCGCAGTCGAGGCGAGCCGCGCAAGCACCGGTCGCACCACGAAGCGCACCAGGAGCGCGCATAGCACCAGGTACACGAGCAGGCTGACGAGCATGTGCGCAAATGCCCAGCCAGGCCCGCTCGATAGCGAGGCAATCGTTGCCAGCAGCATCCAGCCGAGCGCATCCGTCAGCATCGCGGCAGACATTGCGTGCCGTGCGCCGACCATGGCGCCGAGCGCCAGGTCGTCGATGATGCGCGCCATCACCGGCACCGCTGATACCGCAAGTGCGACACCGCAAAAGAGTATGTAGGGCAGCGCCGGCACGTCGCTGGCGAGCGTATCTTTCGAGACGATGGCGACGATCATGCCGATCGCGGCCGGCGCGATGAGCCCGCCCGCCGCGATCGCGACAGGTATGCGCCAGCGCTTGCCGCGCAGCGTCTCGCTCAACTCCATATGCAGACCGATCTGAAACATCAGCAGTATCAGGCCGACTTCGCCGACTTGCGCCATGGCTGACAGCGTACGTGGGCCGAACAACAGGTCGTAGAAACTCGGTGCGATCACGCCGAACAGCGAAGGCCCCAACAGCAGGCCGGCCGCGATCTCGCCGACCACCGCGCACTGGCCGAGCCGTTCGGCAAGGCGGCCGCAGAGGTTGCAGAGCGCGATCACCAGCACGAGTTGCAACAGCCAGATGGTCATCAATACCTCGCAAAGAGCGACACCGACACCAAGCGGGTGGCCGCGAGCCCAAGCGGGCCCGCCGCGCCGTACGCCGTGATCTCCGTGACGCAGCTCGAAAGGTTCGCAAGCGCCGGGCAGCGCGACGCGACCGCTACCGGCTCGGCCTCACGCATTACTGCTCACTCGCGACACGGTCGACCCAGCCGCGGTAGAACGCACGGTACTTGAGCACGAGCTTGTCGTACTTGCTGTACGCGCCGCCGCCGTCGGGCTTCATCCCGTTCCAGATTTTGACGTCGTACCCCGCTGCCTGTCTGGTCTGCAGCCCGAACAGCACGAAGTCGGTCGCACGGCGCAGGACGCTGCCCACCTTCTTGATCGAGATGAGCATGTGCATGATGTTCTTGCCGTCGCTCACCGGTGTCACACACTGGAGCAGTTTGTATTTGACGTCTGCGTCCAGGGCAACGGTCATGACGCACCCGCCGGGGTAGCCATCGAAGTGCAGGTTCATCTGCGACATGTTCAGGCCGAGCGCGCGCGACAGCATGCCGAGGGGGCCGAAGTAGCGGTTCACGTGGAAGTCGATCCCGGCACCGAACCACGCGCCCGCCCGGGCCAGCGACTCAACCTCCGGCCACCGGCTCCAGTCGTCGAAGAGCTTGAGCTCGAAGGCCGAGATTGGGAGCGCGTGCACGGGGGTCGCGTGCTGTGCGTCGTAGAAGTTCTCGACGATCCGCAAGACCGCCGTCGTCGTCTCGAACGCGAAGTGCAGGTGCATGAAGTCGCCGTTGTCGACGTCGGCTGCGGTGATTTCGGGCAGCGGGTGCAGCGGCTGCGGGGAGCCGTACCAGACCCACACGTAGCCGTATCGCTCGGTGGTGACCAACGTCGGCTGGCGCGCCGCGCGTGGCACCGGCTCCAGCTGGCGCACCACCTCGCTGTGGCCGGGGATGTGAACGCACTTGCCTTGCTCGTCGTAGCGCCAGTGGTGAAACGGGCACTGGATGCACCCGTCCTTGATCCGCCCGTCAGCCAGGTTCGCGCCCAGGTGCGAGCAGTGGCGGTCCATCACCACGGCCTGCCCAGTCGCTGCGCGCCACGCCACGTACGGACGGCCAAAGAGCGTCAACTCCTTCGGCTTGTCCCTGAGGTCGTTCGAGCGCATCGCGACGTACCAGCTCGCGGCCACGCGTGTGGTCGCGTCGTACGCCCCCGGGGGATGCTTCTTGACGTTCGCTTGATCCAATTGAATGTTGTTCATCGCGTGTGTGCCGTCCTTGGCCGACTACTTCTTCAGAGCCAAGCCGATGCGGGTGGTGATGTACGCCTTGAGCAGCGCGAACATCGGGTTGTAGTCGAAGTACTTCTTCACCTCTGCCGGCGCGCGGGTTTGCGTCCAGTACATCAGCTTCATCGCCGGTATCAGGCTGTACTTCGAGTTGTTGAGCTGCGGCTTGTCCCCGGTGATGCAGTACCCGAAGCCGAACATCGGCTTGGCGAAGTCTCGTTCGTCGATGAGGGCGTGAATCCGCAACGCGGCCTCCTCGGCCGACTTGTGCCCGGCGCTCACAGCCTCGACCTCGGCTTTGGCGTCGTTGAACAACTGGTAGTACTGCTCCATGTCCGCGCACAGGTACCCGAGGTACGGCGGGTCGTTGTCGAGATGATCGAGGTCGCCCTCGTCGCGCGACGCGCGAAACCTCGCGTGGGCTTGCACCAGCCGGAACTGCCCGAGGATAGTGCCGACCGCCCACAGCCGGTGGAACGCGTCCCATAGGCGGAAGTCCGAGAACGCCGTGTAGCAGCAGCTGACGAAGTCGTCGTTGTGGTCCAAAAGCTTTTGCTGCAGGCGCTCGATGTACTCGAAGCGCTCGGGGGAGAAGTCGTCGTCGCGTAGCGCCTTGATGAGGCGCGCCGCGAGCGCGTGGATGGTCACCGCGGTGTTTTCGAGCCCCCGGGAGAAGAGCGGGTCGATGAACCCGTTCGCGTGCAGCATCAGGCAGTAACGGTCGCCGACGCAGGCGTTCGACGAGAACTGCAGGCGGTCGGTCTTGACCCAGTCGCGCACTGGCACGGCGTCCCGGAACTGAGCGCCGATGCTCGGGAACCGCGCGAGGAACTCGTCGAATTCCTGCTGCGCGGGAATGTCGGTTTTCGGGTAGACACGCGGGTCGAGCTGCAGGCCGACGCTCACCAGGTTATTGGTCGAGCGCGGGTGGTTGTTGAACGGAATCACCCAGAGCCAGCCGCCGGTGAACATGTGGTGCAAGGTTCCTTCGTGCCAGCGCCAGCGCTGCCCCTTGACCTTGAAGATGTCGTCGAACGGCTTGACCCCGAGCATGTGCGTGTAGAGGCTGCGCGAGTGCGTCTTGAAGCGACACGGCTCTTCGCGGAGCCCGAACTTGGTCGCCAGCGGCGCGCCGGGTCCTCCGCAGTCGATCATGTACCGGCCGGTGAACCGCTCGCCCTCGGCGGTGGTCACTGCGACGCCGTCCTTGTCCGCGTGATATTCGGTCACGCTCGTCTTCTGGCGGACCGTGCAGCCATATTTGATGGCCGCTTGCAACAGATAGGCGTCGACGTCCTGCCGGTAATAATGGCTCTCCGGCCCCCACGGCAGCTCGGGAATGACGCACTGGGTGAACTCCTTTGGGTCGTGCTCCTGGCCAGGTTTGTGGAACACGAAGCCGAAGTTGCGCTTGATGCCCGTGCTCGACGAAACGTAACGCTGCGTCGAGTAGAACGAGGTGATGTGGCCGAGCTCCGGAATGTCGTAGCGATCAGCGATGATGCGGTTCATGAGAGACGTTTCGGGGATCGACGATTCGCCGATCGTGAACCGCGGGTGCGACGACTGCTCGATGATCAGCACGCGAAACTGTTGTTTGGCCAGGATGGCCCCCATCTGGGTACCGGACATGCCCGAACCGAGGATGATTACGTCGAAGTGGTTGCTATCGTGTCCGTTCGCGGGGCTCTTCTGAGTCATGGGGGCAAACTCTCCTTGTGAGATAACACTGGGTCGCGCGCATCAGGATTCATCGAGCGCGGCACGGATGCGGGACCGCGCGGCACAGGTGAGCGTGAGTAGATCGCCGAGCATGCTGGGCGCGTAGCCCCCGCTGCCGGTTGTGGGGCCGCTGCGCCCGGCTTCGTATGCCCGCTCCGCCAATTTGAGGTGAGGCGCCCGGAAGCGCAGCAGGACCTTGAAGACCCGCTCGAGGGCCGTCAGCCCAGCCCGGACGTGCTCGCCCTGCGTACCCGCCGCTCGCGCCTCGTCGAGCGCGCGGTCGATGAGCGCCGGCTTTGTGGCGAACCGAGCGTAGACCGCCCTGTACGCGGGAAGCACGTAGGGCAGGTACGTCTCTTTGAATTCTCGATAAGCTGGGTCGTCCGATTGCGAGCCCCACAGGACGTGCTCCAGCACGAAGAGGGGCATTTCTACGGCGCCGGGGCCGAGGTAGCTCTGGCCCCCGACTCGAATCGGTTCGTAGAAGGGGCGCAGCTCATCGTAGAAGACCTGGGGCGAGATGAAGCGGTACGCGTAGACGATCGATTCGACCATTTTCTGCAGGTAGGCTTCCAGCTCATCGCACCCTTGTGCGAACGCGGGCGAGCGCAGGGATACATCGGACAGCTCGACGGTCAACGCGATGGCCGCCTCGAGGGCCGCCATCGAGATGCGCACGCTCTCGAGCAGGTGCGCTTCGTCGGGCAGCCCGGTGTAGCTCCGCTGCGCATCGGCCGCCGCCGGGTTCCAGACCGTCACATGCAGGAGTGTCTCGCGCGGCGGCAAGTCGGTCACCCGTGCCAGGTCGAGCAGCACCCGTTCAAGCCCGGGCACCAGGTCCACGGGCTCATGTCCGTGCCGCTTGAGCGACCCCAGGAAGAAACCGATGTCCCGCATCGCGGCGGCGGCTTCGACGAAGCCCCAGGCGCAGGGCACGCCGCGCACCGGGAGGAACTCGCGCAGCAAGCCGACGATGCCGGGCACGTCCTTGTCACGGTTCAGGGCCGGCAGCTGCAGAACCAGCGCGCGCGCCTGCAGTGGATCGCAGGCCGCCACGGCAGCGTGTGTGGCCGCGAATGCGGATACCCGGTTCAAGGTGCGTTCCACTACTGGCGTTCCTGAGCCGCGAGCGTCGGCCCGTGCTGGTTGCGCGACTGCTGCGCGCCGTCACGCAGTGACCGCAGGTAATCGTAGTTCGTCGGCAGGCTCGTGCGCAGGCGCTCGGCTTCGCGCCGGATGCTGGCGAACATCGCCTCGGCCTTCTCGATCGACTCCGGTCGGTGCTGCAGGAGCGGCAGCGACCGGTCGGGCAGCATGCCCAGGCCGGCAAAGATGCAGTAGTAGTTGCCGTTCAACCAGAAGTTCTTGAATTCGTAGTCGAAGGTCTCGTAGTACGTGGAATCGTCGAACGAGGTGGTGGTCAGCGGCAGCCCGGCCTTGTAGCGCTCAACCTTCTCCTGGATGGCGTCCGAGAGCCGCAGTTCGTGCCGGTTCGCGAGCCAGAACGGCGTGTCTTCGCGCGACGTAGTGAAATAGTGCGCCTGGACGAAGTCCCGGCAGTCGTCGAACATGTAGACGATCTCGGCGTTGAATGCGTCGCGCAACCGCGGGTCGAACGAGGTGTCGGGGAAGTGCTTCACGAGTTGGTAAAGCGCCGCGTAGATGAAGTAGATTCCCGTCGATTCCAGGGGCTCCAGAAAGCACGACGACAGCCCGATCGAGACGCAGTTGTTGACCCACGCTCGCTTGTTGCGCCCGACCCGGAACTTGATCTGGTTGAGCTGCTGATTGTCCGAGAGGCCCCAGAGTTTGAGGAAGTCGGCGGTGGCCTGGTCGCGCGAGGTGAACTTGCTCGAGAAGACGTAGCCGCTGCCGAACCGGCCCAGCATCGGAATCTTCCAGGTCCATCCCGAGTTCATGGCAATCGCGCAGGTGTAAGGCTCGACCCCCTCGCGCGCGTCGTCGTTGGGCACGGCGCTGGCGACCGCGCTGTCGCACAGCAGGTAGTCGGACATGTCGATGAAGGGTTCCTTCAGGGCCTGATTGATCAGGAGCCCTCGCATGCCGGAGCAGTCGATGAACAGGTCCGCCTCCAGCGTCCGCCCCTCCTTGGTTAACAGGGTGGAGATGTAGCCGCGGTCGTTCAGTTGAACCTCCACGACCTCGTCGACCACGCGATTCACCCCGCGCTCGACGGCCCAGCGCTTCAAGAAGTCGGCCACCAGGTGCGCGTCGAAGTGCCACGCGTGGGACATCTGGCGGGTGCCGTCGGCCAGGCAGGGTGCCAGCTTGCCGTCGAGGGCCCCGGGCTGCGGATAGCACGCGTACGCCATCGGCTGCTGGAAGCCCTGTTCGTGCTTGCGCAGCCAGTAGTGGGTAAGCGGCACGCCGTCGCAGTTCGGCACGCTGCCGAACAAATGGTAGAAGTAATCTTCGCGCGATGGGTCGGGAGATTTTCTCCAGTTCACGAACTTGATCGCGGCCTTGAAGGCGCCGTTCACTTGGGGCATCCACTCCCGCTCCGGTATCCCGAGGAAGTCGAAGAACACCTTCTGCAAACTCGGGATGGTCGCCTCGCCCACGCCGATCCGGGGGATCGCCGCAGACTCGATGAGCGTGATGTTTACCTGCTGTTGGAGCGCCCGGACGAGGTACGAAGCGGCCATCCAGCCCGCGGTGCCGCCGCCCACGATGACGATATTCTTGATTGGCTTGTTCATAACACTCCCTGTTTCGAGGCGGGCTGTCTGTGAGGAGGGGAAGGCCGCCAGTCTCTGTGCATCCGTGCAAGAGGCACATCAATGTGCTTGTCGGATTTAGACTCTAGCCTGCCGGAAAAGCGATGCACCTTCCGTTTCCGAATTAGCATTCAAAAAAGCAAAGGCATTTGGTCTAAAGGAAAATATTGCGTAGGTTTTTTGCGCCTGATCAGTCGGCCGCTGAGGGGGCGATTCAGTGAGATCGAAAAGGAAATGGGGTATCTTCCGCCCCACAAACCGACCTGCATTAATGGAGGAAGAAATGCGAATTTATATTACAGGCGCCTCGTGTGCGGGCGTAACCACATTAGGCCACAACCTTGCCGTGCAACTCGGGTTGCGGCACGCCGACATTGATGATTATTTTTGGATGCCGACGAACCCACCTTTTACGACCAAGCGGCCTCCCAGTGAACGTGTGCCTTTGATCCAGCAAGCGCTAGGCGACGACGCTTGGGTACTGACTGGTTCTTGTATGGTCTGGGGAGATGCACTACTGGATCAAATCGATTTGATTGTGTTCGTTGTTACGCCTACACCCATTCGGTTAGAAAGGCTGGCCGCTCGTGAAAAATCACGCTTTGGCGAACGTATAGCCCCTGGAGGCGACATGCATGAAATACATGCGGAATTCAGGGAGTGGGCTTCGCATTACGACAATCCTGAATTTTCAGGACGAAATCGGGCTTGGCACGAGCGATGGTTATCAGGACAAACGTCTCCAGTCTTGCAAATTGACGGTACAAATAGTGCAGAAGAGATGGCTGCTGAAGTCACTCATGCTCTGTCGCGAGCTTCGGAGCAGCCCTCAGGCGCAGCTTTTTCCTGAGGCAATGGCAGGCCCAGCACCAATGCCTGAAGTTGCTCGGTATCCAGTTCCATTTCTGAGCCATGGCGAACGCCAGGCCAGTTGAACTTGCCTTGGTTCAACCGGCGCGCCGCCAGCCATATTCCGAAGCCGTCATGCACCAGCACTTTCATGCGATTGGCGCGGCGATTGGTGAACAGATAAGCACAGTGCGGCTGCGCCGCACCGAACACCGCAATCACCCTGGCTAGCGCCGTTTCGGTGCCTGCGCGCATATCCATCGGCTCTGTGGCGAGCCAGATGGAGTCGATGCGAATCATCGCAGAAGGTCTCGAAGAAAGGTCGAGCAAGCGGCAGCATTTTCAGTTGGCCAATTAACTTTGACGGTGCCACGCGGGTACTGTATTTCAACGCAGATATTCGATGATGCTGAGTACAAGCTTGCCCCGGCCAGCGGTATGGGTAACGGAATAAATGCAGGTTGCAGCGCTGTGCTTTTCTGCGATTGCAGACGAATCCATTTGTGGACGAGGTTTGCGTTGAGGCCATGGTTGAGTGCGATGCTGGCAATCGAAGCACCGGGCTGGACACACTCTTGAATGACTTGGGCCTTGAAGGATTTGGAATAGGAACGGCGTGTTGGCTGCATGAAATACCCGCTTAAAAGGCTAGAACTGGTGCCCACTTAAATTTAAGTGCACACCATGTCTTGGCTTTGCGGGGCTGGGTAGATGACTTGGCCGGACGCATACCAAAAGCACGCTCGCCGAGTAAGCCCTGCGCTATATCCAGTTGCTGTAGAAATCGAAAGTGAAGTGCGCGACCTGGAGCCGGATTTAAGGCGCCGAATACGGCAAGAACAAGCGGTACCGGTGATGAACATGCTGCATGCCTGGATGATCGTTCAGCGTAACCTCGTGCCCGAGGGTTCAGCCATCAGCAAAGCACTCGATTACAGCCTGAAACGCTGGGCAGCGCTGTCGCGCTACCTTGATGACGGTGCCGTCCCCATCGACAACAACTGGGCCGAGAACCAGATCCGGCCGTGGGCGCTTGGTCGCAAAAACTGGCACTTCGCCGGGTCGTTACGCAGCGGAAAACGGGCTGCGGCGATCATGAGTTTAATCCAGTCAGCGCGGCTGAATGGTCATGATCCGTATGCCTATCTCAAGGACGTGCTGACGCGGTTGCCGACACAGCGGGCGAGTGAGATTACGGAGTTGATGCCGCAAAACTGGCAGCAGTCCACATCACGCTATGGGTAGAGAGCGCCTCAGAGTTTCAAGATCTTGTGTAGGTATACTGAAGCTTTGCAAAAACAGCATGTTACCGTTTGAAAGCTGCCATTCGTAGAAGTCTGAAAAGTCTCCTATAGCCAGTGCTCTGACTACTTTTGCAACGAAGCCGTGTGCTACAAGCAGAACAGTTTTGGAGGGATATTTCGATTCCAGCTCAGCTAAACCGTCTCGCACTCGTTTCACAACGTCAGAGATCGACTCACCATCGGTCGGCCCAGCATCCCAAAGTCGTGTGATGTTCTGCGACCAGAGTTGCGGATAGCGCTTCTTGGCATCGCCTTGGGTCAACCCCTCGAAAACGCCGACATCCCGCTCTCTGAAGCAGTCCATTATTTCAGGCGAGAGCTTGAGGCGTTCGTTCAGAATGCTCGCGGTTTGTACCGCCCTGAGGCGTGGAGAAACGACAAGTACATCAAGGCTTGCGGGCAATTGCTCGCAAAGCGTTTGAGCTTGCTGGCGGCCCAGCGAGGTAAGTTCTGGATCAAGAGATCCAAGGTATCGATGTTCGGCATTAGCCCAGGTTTCACCATGCCGCACGATGTATAAATGCATGAAATCCGTCTCAGCGAAATATAAGAGATAGATTGTACCTTGCCATCGCCAGTGAACGCACCAAGACCGGGTTTTGGGAAACGTGTATTCCCCAGACGCTTACGAAATACCTGAGCACCTTCGCAATTAACGCAAGGAATCCGTTGCTCCAGTGCATCTCGTTCTGCAACTGATCTAAGCCGAGTTCGTGCGGGCGATCACTGTTTTCAAGAACCATGTCTTCGGGCCTGCGAAATGAGAGCCCGCGCCAAACAGACGGGCTAGCGGTGTCACTGCTGCGGGGCGATTCAAGGATCCAGATCGATGAGGAGGGTCCGTAGGCCAGCATCGGCGCAAAGCGCGCCAATACCAGCGGATGTGGTGGTTTTGCCTACGCCACCTTTGGTGGATGCTACTGCAGCAATTTTCATGGGTACACGCCTCTAATGTGGGTTCATTAGAGGCTGCGATGACGCGGGGAGCAGGCATTCCCTGGGGTATAGACCCTTCCTAGGTGATCCTAAACCAACTGTCCTTGAGCCAATTGGTCCTGGCCAGTTCGATCACCTCGTCGCCACGCCCGCTCATCACCGCCTTGAGCATGTACAGGCTGAAGCCCTTGGCCTGTTCCAGCTTGATGGCCGGCGGCATGGCCAGTTCCTGGGTGGCGGTGACCACGTCCACCAGCACCGGGCCGTCATGGGCCAGGGCGGTGCGCAGGGCGCCTTCCAGTTCTTCGGAGTTTTCCACCCGCAGGCCGAGAATGCCCATGGCGTTGGCCATGGCGGCAAAGTCCGGGTTGTGCAGGTCGGTGCCGGTGTCCAGGTAGCCGGCGGATTTCATTTCCATGGCGACAAAACCCAGGGAGGCGTTGTCGTAGACCACGATCTTCACCGGCAGCTTGAGCTGGGCCAGGGAGATGAAGTCGCCCATCAGCATGCTGAAGCCGCCATCGCCGGACAGCGAGATCACCTGGCGCTGGGGGAAGGCGGCCTGGGCGCCCATGGCCTGGGGCATGGCGTTGGCCATGGAGCCGTGGTTGAAAGAGCCCAGCAGGCGCCGCTGGCCGTTCATTTTCAGGTAGCGCGCGGCCCACACCGTGGGGGTGCCGACGTCGGCAGTGAAGATGGCGTCTTCGTCTGCCAGTTCGCTGAGCAGCCGGGTCAGGTACTGCGGGTGGATCGGCCGGCCAGCGGGCGAGGGCTGGGCCAGGTCGTCCAGGCCCTGGCGCGCCTTGGCGTAGTGCTTGAGGGATTCTTCGAGAAAGCGGCGGTCGCCCTTATAGGGCAGGCGCGGCAGCAGTGCGGCGAGGGTTTCGCCGACGTCGGCGGCGATCCCCAGGTCCAGCGGCACTCGCCGGCCCAGGGCCTGGGGGTTGCGGTCGATCTGTATGACGCAGGCGTCGCTGGGGTAGAACTGGCGATAGGGAAAGTCGGTGCCGAGCATCACCAGGGTGTCGCAGTTGAGCATGGCGTGGTAGCCGGAGCTGAAGCCGATCAGGCCGGTCATGCCGACGTCGAAGGGGTTGTCCCATTCCACATGCTCTTTGCCGCGCAAGGCATGCACCACCGGTGCGCCGAGGGCGTCGGCCAGGGCCACCACCTGATCGTGGGCGCCGGCGCAGCCGCTGCCGCAGAGCAGGGTCACGGCCTTGCTCTGGCTCAGCAGTTCCACCAGCTTGTCCAGGTCGTGGGGGGCGGGCAGGGTGCGCGGTGCGTGCAGGGCCGGCCATGGCTTGCTGGCGGCGGGTACCTGCTGCAGGGCCACGTCGCCGGGGATCACCACCACCGCCACGCCGCGGTTGAGGATCGCGCTGCGCATGGCCCGGTGCAGCACCTCGGGCATCTGCGCCGGGTTGCTCACCAGTTCGACGAAGTGGCTGCACTCCTTGAACAGCTCCTGAGGGTGGGTTTCCTGAAAATAGTCGAGGCCGATCTCCGAGGAGGGGATCTGTGCGGCGATGGCCAGTACCGGCACATGGTTGCGGTGACAGTCGAACAGGCCATTGATCAGGTGCAGGTTGCCCGGCCCGCAACTGCCGGCGCACACCGCCAGTTGCCCGGTGGCGGCGGCTTCGGCGCCGGCGGCAAAGGCGGCCACCTCTTCGTGGCGCACATGCATCCACTCGATGGTCTGCATGCTGTGCAGAGCGTCGGTGAGGCCGTTGAGGCTGTCGCCGGTCAGCCCCCAGATACGCTTGACCCCGGCCTGTTCAAGGGTGGTTGCCAGTTGCTGGGCGATGGTGATGTTCGCCATGAAGAGCTCCTGCGGTCCGCTTAAGAAGTCGTGCAATCAAAAGAGGACAACAGGCGAGTGCGGATGATTCCGTGAAATCTTGCAGGCCCTGCCGCGGTGTGGCGACAGGGGCTGGTGTTCAGGCGAAGCGTGCCGGTCGGCAGGCGGCCAGTTCGGCGCAGGTTTGCCCGTGCAGCAGTTCCTGGCTGATCAGGCGTGCCACCGTGGGGGCCAGGGTCACGCCGGCGTGCATCACCGCCAGGTACAGGCCCTGGTAGCGGGTGCTGGGGCCGATGATCGGCAGTTGGTCCCCGGGCATCGGCCGCTGGCCGACTTCCACGCTGCGCAAGGTGATGGCCTGGGCGCCACGGAACAGCTGGCGGATGCTGGCCAGGGCCTGTTGCGCGATGGCCTCGGGCCCCTGTGGACCCTGGGCATCGATATAGTCCTCGGCCAGCAGCAGGCTGCCGTCCGCCGCTTCGCGGATTTCCAGCTGGCTGGTGGAGACCAGGGTCTTGACCAGGCCCGGTGGCGCATTGACGCGGATCAGGATCGACGGCGAGGCCTGCACCGGCAACTGAATACCCAGGGGCGCGAGCAGGGCCGGGGTGGCGCAGCCGCTGGCGAGCAGCACCTGGTCGGCACGGTGGAGCCCGGCGGCGGTGTTTACCCCGAGTACCCGCTGGCCTTCGACCCGCAAGCTAAGTACCCGGGTCTGGTCGAACACCCGGGCGCCGTGGGTGCAGGCCGCATCGAGCAGGGTGCGGGTGGCGGCCACCGGGTCCAGGCTGCCTTCGCCGGGTGCATAGCGGGCACGCTCCGGCAGCACTTGCAGGTGGGGTTCCAGTTGGGCAACGCCGGCCCGGTCCAGCCACCGGGTCGAGGCCTCGGCGGTTGGCTCGTCGGTATCTGGCGCTTGCTGGTCGGCCGCGCCGTAGGTCAGCGCGCCGGACCAGCGGATCTGCAAGGCCGGCAGTTCGTGCTGCAGGCGGCGGTAGTCTGCCAGCGCCTGGGCCCGCAGGGCGCGGGCGGCTGCCGGGAACTCGCCGTGGGGGTTGATCCAGGCAAAGGAGTGGCGGGTGACGCCCGAGCCCGGGCTGTCCTGTTCCAGCACGGTCACCTGCGCGCCCTGGCGGGCCAGGTGGTAGGCAATGGCGGCGCCGACAATCCCGGCGCCCACCACGATCACGCTTGAAGGCTTCACGCTCACCTCGTTATCCATTCAATGGGGCGTTGCGAAGGGCGCACCTTAACCGTGGCGGATTGCCCCAGCAATTGAACGAGTGTTGTGAAATTGCAAGCGGGCGGGCCAGGACCGCTGCCGCAGGCGCGGCAGCGGTTTGTGCAGTGCCTGGGCTATTGCAGCTTCAGCGTCAGCCCCGATGCCTGGGGCAGTGGATTGCGCATCAGCCGGCCCACCACCAGGGCGCCGAGCAGGGCGAGCATCCCGGCCACCGTCAGCACCAGGCCGAAACCACCGACAAAGGCCTGCCGGGCCAGGGGCTCGACCAGGGCCCGGGCATCGGGCGGCAAGCCGGCCATCGCGCCCTGCATATCCCCGGCCACCACCCGTGAGGCAATCTCCGGTGCCTGCTCCAGCCAGTGCCCGGGCACGGCGTGCAGGCTGCCCTGCAAGAGCTGCTGGGTATGGCTGGCCAGCAGCGCACCGAACACCCCGATGGCCAGCATGATGGCGCTGAAGCGCATGGTGGTGCTCATGCCCGAGGCCATGCCGGTGCGTTCCCGCGGCACGCAGGCCATGATGTTTTTCTGCGTGTCGCCATTGAGCAAGCCGGCCCCGGCGCCGGTCACGGCGATTGCCAGGGCGAAGTTCAGGTAGCCCCCGGCGTTTACCGCCCAGGCGCTGAGCAGGTTGCCGCAGCCCACCAGGGTCAGCCCTGCGGCCATCAGCGTGGCCGGCGCATAGCGCCCGGCCAGGCGTGCGCCGATCCGCGGGCAGATGAGCATGGTCAGGGCGAAGGGCAGCATGCCCAGGCCCGAGGCGATGGCCGAGAAGCCCAGGCCGTTCTGCAGGTAGAAGGGCAGCAGCGTCATCATCACCTGGGCACAGCCGGCGTAGGCGAACATGCCCAGCAGGGCGCCGATGAAGCGCGGGTGGCGGAACAGTTGCAGGTCCACCATGGGCCGGCTTTGCAGCCGCTCGATCAGCACGAACAGCCCCAGCAGCGCCACGCCTGCCAGCAGGCGGGTGGTGGTGGCCGGGTGGCTCCAGCCGATGCGGTTGGCCTCGATCAGGCCCCAGATCAGGCACAGCAGGCTGGCGCTGAAGGCCAGGCTGCCCCAGGGGTCGAGGCGCGCCGCCTGGGTATCCCGGGATTCCGGCACGTTGCGCAGCACACTCCACAGCAGCAGCGCACCCACCGGCAGGTTGAAGTAGAAGATCCAGCGCCAGCCGAAGTACTCGGTGATCAGCCCGCCGACCGTGGGCGCGGCAGTCATGGCCATGCCCATGCAGGCACCCCAGAAGGCCCAGGCCTTGGCCCGTTCCACTTCGTCGTGGAAGGTATGGCCGATGGAGGCCAGGGCCGAGGTCAGCAGCAGCGCCGCGCCCACCCCCTTGAGCGCCCGGGCGATGTCCAGCAGCAGGGCGTTGGGCGCCGCGCCGCAGCCCAGGGAGGCGAGGATGAACAGGCCCAGGCCGCAGAGCAGGGTGCGCTTGCGGCCGAAGCGGTCGGCCAGGCTGCCGGCGGGCAGCAGCAGGGCGGCGAAGGCCAGCATGTAGGCGCTCACCACCCACTCGATATCGGCGAAGTTGGCCCCCAGGTCACGGGCGATGCTCGGCAGCGCCACGGCGACGATGTTGGTGTCCAGAACGATCAGCGAACAGACCCCGGATGCGGTGAGCAGGGTCAGGCGCGGGTTGACGGAGCGGTTCAT
>Ga0157371_10001181_pt1 | contig 28028 bp, 26 predicted proteins | sample C45metaG_FD_113462 | JGI IMG/M metagenome (GOLD analysis project Ga0157371, IMG submission 113462) | Corn rhizosphere microbial communities from Kellogg Biological Station, Michigan, USA - C4-5 metaG | ecosystem: Host-associated > Plants > Roots > Rhizosphere > Soil | place: USA: Michigan... | reverse complement strand
CCGCCCTGGCGAATCGGCAGATTGGCGGCCAGCAGGTCGATGCCCGGCGCCGCAGCCAGGGCGAACTGCCAGAGTCGCTCGTAGTACAGGCCCAGGCGACGAGTGCTGCGACTGGCGATCCACTGCACCAGCGCCGCCGGCTCGGCATCCAGCGCGAGCAACCAATCGTGCAGCGCCTGCGGATCTTCGCGCCAGCGGCTACCCTCGAGGGGATGGCGCTGCGGCCAGGGCGTGTGGGCCAGCAACGGTGGCGCCAGCAGCGTCCACGCCAGGTCGCGCACCGGGGCGTGGCGCAACCGGCAGGGCAGGTCGATCAGGTCGGGGAAGAGGTCCATAGGCCGAGCATAGCCGTTCGAACCCCGGCTGAAAGGTTTTTGTTCTGCCCGGCGCTTTCCTCCATAATCGTCCACGCCCCCACCAGACCCCGAGCAGGAGCCCCATGGAGCAGTTTCGCAATATCGGTATTATCGGCCGCCTCGGCAGTTCCCAGGTGCTCGATACCATTCGCCGTTTGAAGAAATTCCTCCTGGAGCGGCACCTGCACGTCATCCTCGAGGACACCATCGCCGACGTGCTGCCGGGGCATAACCTGCAAACCTCGTCGCGCAAGATGCTCGGTGAAGTGTGCGACCTGGTGATCGTGGTCGGCGGTGACGGCAGCCTGCTGGGTGCGGCGCGCGCGCTGGCGCGCCATCACATACCGGTGCTGGGCATCAACCGGGGCAGCCTGGGTTTTCTGACCGATATCCGCCCCGACGAGCTGGAGCTCAAGGTTGCCGAAGTGCTCGACGGGCACTATCTGGTCGAGAACCGCTTCTTGTTGCAGGCCGAGGTTCGCCGCCACGGCGAAGCCATCGGCCAGGGCGATGCGCTCAACGATGTGGTGCTGCACCCGGGCAAGTCGACGCGCATGATCGAATTCGAAATCTACATCGACGGCCAGTTCGTCTGCAGCCAGAAGGCCGACGGCCTGATCGTCGCCACCCCGACCGGTTCCACCGCCTACGCCCTGTCGGCGGGCGGGCCGATCATGCACCCCAAGCTCGATGCGATCGTCATTGTGCCGATGTACCCGCATACGCTGTCCGGCCGGCCGATCGTGGTGGACGGCAACAGCGAGCTGAAAATCGTCGTGTCGAAGAACATGCAGATTTACCCGCAAGTGTCCTGTGACGGGCAGAATCACTTCACCTGCGCCCCGGGCGACACGGTCACGGTCAGCAAGAAGTCGCAGAAGCTGCGCCTGATCCATCCGCTCGACCACAACTACTACGAAGTCTGCCGGACCAAGCTCGGCTGGGGCAGCCGCCTTGGCACTGGAGGCGACTGATGCTCGATCCTGCACGCGGCTACGATCTGATCGGTGACGTGCACGGTTGTGCTCATACCCTGGAGCACTTGCTCGACACCCTGGGCTATCGCAAACACGCAGGCATCTGGCGCCATTCGCAACGCCAGGCCGTGTTTCTGGGGGATATCATCGACCGCGGCCCGCGCATTCGCGAAGCCCTGCATATCGTCCATGACATGGTCGATGCCGGGCAGGCGCACTGCATCATGGGCAACCACGAATTCAACGCGCTGGGCTGGACCACCCTGGCCCCGCCGGGCAGCGGCAAGCAATACGTGCGCGAACATGTGCCGCGGCACGAACGGCTGATCAGGCAGACCCTCGACCAATTCGCCCAGCACCCCCGCGACTGGCAGGATTTCCTCGGCTGGTTCTATGAGCTGCCGCTGTTGATCGACGCCGGGCATTTCCGCGTGGTCCATGCCTGCTGGGACGCCAACCTGATCGCGCCGTTTCTGGCGCAACACGCCGACGGTTGCATCGACGAGCACTTCCTCCAGGCCGCCGCGATCAAGGGCAGCTTTGCCAGCGTGGTTTTCGATCGTCTGCTGCGCGGCACCGACATGCGCCTGCCCGACGGCCTGACGCTGACCGGTGGCGACGGCCTGACCCGGTCGTTCTTCCGCACCAAATTCTGGGAAGACGACCCGCAGACCTACGGCGACATCGTGTTCCAGCCCGATGCCCTGCCCGAGGACGTCGCCGCCACCCCCCTGAGCCCGTTGCAGAAGAATGCCTTGCTGCGCTATGGCGTCGATGAACCCTTGCTGTTCGTCGGGCATTACTGGCGCAGCGGTCGGCCTTCACCGATTCGCCCCAACCTGGCCTGCCTGGATTACAGCGCCGTGCTCTACGGCAAGCTGGTCGCCTATCGCCTTGACCATGAAACCCGCCTCGACCCTGGCAAATTCGTCTGGGTCGAGGTCGAGCGACCGGAGTCCGCCGGATGAGCCTGATTGCCGTTCTACGCCTGCCGCTGAGCACCGACCTCAGCGGTTTCGTCGGTCTACTGCAGCGCTTGCAGGTGCCCCATCGGGTCAGTGAAGAAGGCGCGCAGCAGGTGCTCTGGGTGCCTGACCAGCACGTGGCGGACGGGGTGCTGGACCTCTACGCGCGGTTTCCCGACGGCGACGCCGAGGTGGATCCGACGCACCTGCCCAGCGTCGAGCCCGTTGGCCGCCCCGGCGTGGTGACACAGTTGCGCAGCTCGCCGGTGACCGCTGCAGTGCTGCTGCTGTGTTTCGCCGTTGCGGCGTTCAGCCTGCTCGGCGACAAGCTGGAAAACCTGCGGCTGCTGACATTCCTCGATTTTCAGGTGCAAGGCAGCTATGCCTACTTCAGCCCGCTGGCGGACACCCTGGACCGCGGCCAGTGGTGGCGCCTGTTCACGCCGATGCTGGTGCACTTCGGCCTGTTGCACCTGGCCATGAACAGCCTGTGGTATTGGGAGCTGGGGCGGCGCATCGAACATCGCCAGGGGCACCTGGGGCTGCTCGGCCTGACGCTGTTGTTCAGCCTGGTGTCCAATGCCGTGCAGTACTGGACCGGTGGCCCGAGCCTGTTCGGCGGCCTGTCCGGTGTGCTGTATGGCTTGCTCGGGCATTGCTGGCTGTACCAGTGGCTGGCGCCCAACCACGCGTACCGGCTGCCGCGTGGCGTGCTGGTGATGATGCTGGTCTGGCTCGGCCTGTGCCTCAGTGGCCTGGTCAGTGTGCTCGGCTTTGGCGAGATCGCCAACGGCGCGCACGTGGGCGGGTTGTTGGTCGGCTGCCTGACTGGGCTCTTGGGTGGCGCGCTGGCACGCCGTAAACTGTCCGTCTAATTCTGGAGATGCCATGTCCACATTCACCGATATGATCGAGAACATCACCCCCGATATCTACGAAAGCCTCAAGCTGGCCGTGGAGATCGGTAAGTGGTCCGACGGCCGCAAGCTGACCGCCGAGCAGAAGGAGCTGTCGTTGCAGGCCATCATCGCCTGGGAAATCCGCAACCTGCCCGAAGACCAGCGCACCGGGTACATGGGGCCCCAGGAGTGCAGTTCGAAATCGGCGCCCATCGAGAACATCCTGTTCAAGTCGGATGCCATCCATTGAACGAACTCGCTCGTGGCTCCATCAGTAAAATGGCCGTGCGCCTCGAAGCGCCGGTGGTTCAGTACAGTTTTCGCCTCGGCGACGCCGAAGTGCCGGTCAACCCGCTCATTGGCCAGCACGTGCGCCTGGAATACCTGGGGGCGATCCACTGCACCCACTGCGGGCGCAAGACCAAGACCAGTTTCAGCCAGGGCTATTGCTATCCCTGCATGACCAAGCTGGCGCAGTGCGACGTGTGCATCATGAGCCCGGAAAAGTGCCACTACGACGCAGGCACCTGCCGCGATCCGCAGTGGGGCGAGCAGTTCTGCATGACCGACCACGTGGTCTACCTGGCCAATTCGTCCGGCATCAAGGTCGGCATCACCCGTGCCACCCAGTTGCCGACCCGGTGGCTGGACCAGGGGGCCAGCCAGGCCTTGCCGATCATGCGGGTGGCCACTCGGCAGCAGTCCGGGCTGGTCGAAGACCTGTTCCGCTCGCAGGTGGCCGACCGCACCAACTGGCGTGCCTTGCTCAAGGGCGACGCCGTGGCGGTGGACCTGGTCGCGGTGCGCGAACAGTTGTTCGACAGCTGCGCCGCCGGCATCCATATGCTGCAGGAGCGCTTCGGCCTGCAAGCGATCCAGCCCCTGGCCGACGTCGAACCCATCGAGATTCGTTACCCGGTCGAGGCTTACCCGAGCAAGATCGTCAGCTTCAACCTGGACAAGAATCCCGTTGCCGAAGGCACCTTGCTGGGCATCAAGGGTCAATACCTGATCTTCGACACCGGCGTGATCAACATCCGCAAATACACGGCCTACCAGCTCGCCGTGCATCAGTAAAAGGATTACCAGCATGCGTACCGAACAGCCCAAAATGATCTACCTGAAGGATTATCAGGCGCCCGATTACCTGATCGACGAAACGCACCTGACCTTCGAGTTGCACGACGATCACAGCCTGGTGCACGCCCAATTGGTCATGCGCCGCAACCCGGCGCGCGGCCCGGGCCTGCCACCGCTGGTGCTGGACGGGCAAATGCTGGAGCTGCTGACGCTCAAGCTCGACGACATCGAGCTGGACGCCGGCCAGTATCAACTCACCGACGACCACCTGACCCTGCAGCCCACGGCCGAACGTTTCACCGTGGACAGCAGCGTGCGCATTCACCCGGAGACCAACACCGCGCTGGAAGGGTTGTACACGTCCAGCGGGATGTTCTGCACCCAGTGCGAGGCCGAGGGCTTTCGCAAGATCACCTATTACCTGGATCGGCCGGATGTGATGAGCCGGTTCACCACCACCCTCAGCGCCGAGCAGCATCGCTACCCGGTGCTGCTGTCCAACGGCAATCCCATCGCCAGCGGCCCCGACGGCGACGGCCGGCACTGGGCGACCTGGGAAGACCCGTTCATGAAACCGGCGTACCTGTTCGCCCTGGTGGCCGGTGACCTGTGGTGTGTCGAGGACGTGTTCACCACCGGCTCGGGCCGCGAGGTGGCGTTGCGCATCTATGTCGAGCCGGAAAACATCGACAAATGCCAGCACGCCATGGACAGCCTGAAGAAGTCGATGCGCTGGGACGAAGAAGTCTATGGTCGCGAGTATGACCTGGACATCTTCATGATCGTCGCGGTCAACGATTTCAACATGGGCGCGATGGAGAACAAGGGCCTCAACATCTTCAACTCCAGCTGCGTGCTGGCACGGGCCGAGACCGCCACCGACGCCGCTCACCAGCGTGTCGAGGCCGTGGTCGCGCACGAATACTTCCATAACTGGACGGGCAACCGGGTCACGTGTCGCGACTGGTTCCAGCTGTCGCTCAAGGAAGGCTTCACGGTCTTTCGCGACGCCGAGTTCTCCGCCGACATGAACTCGCGTACCGTCAAGCGCGTCGAGGACGTGGCCTTTCTGCGTACCCACCAGTTCGCCGAAGACGCCGGCCCCATGGCCCATGCCGTGCGCCCGGACGGTTTCATCGAAATCTCCAACTTCTACACGCTGACCGTGTACGAAAAGGGCTCGGAAGTGGTGCGCATGATTCGTACCCTGCTGGGCGAGGAAGGCTTCCGCAAGGGCAGCGACCTGTATTTCGAGCGCCACGACGGCCAGGCCGTGACCTGCGACGATTTCGTCAAGGCCATGGAAGATGCCAACGGCGCCGACCTCACCCAGTTCAAGCGCTGGTACAGCCAGGCCGGTACGCCACGCCTGGCGATTCGTGAGGCTTATGACGAAGCGGCCGGCACCTACAGCCTGTCGTTCAGCCAAAGCTGCCCGCCGACGCCCGACAAGGTCGAGAAGCTGCCGTTCGTGATCCCGGTGGAGATGGGCTTGCTGGACGCTGCTGGCGCCGACATCCCATTGCGCCTGGCAGGTGAAGAGGCGGCTGGCGGCACCACCCGCGTGCTGGCCGTGACCGAAGCCGAGCAGACCTTCACCTTCGTCGACATCGCGCACAAGCCGTTGCCGTCGTTGCTGCGCGGCTTCAGCGCACCGGTCAAGTCGAGCTTCCCCTACGACCGCGACCAATTGATGTTCCTGATGCAGCACGACAGCGATGGCTTCAATCGCTGGGACGCCGGCCAGCAGTTGGCGGTGCAGGTGCTGCAGGAAATGATCGAGCAACACCGCCAGGGCGCGCCGCTGGTGATGGACCCGCGTCTGGTCAAGGCGCTGGGCAGCCTGCTGGCCGACGAAAGCCTGGATCAGGCCATGGTCGCCGAAATGCTGTCCCTGCCGGGCGAAGCCTACCTGACGGAAATCAGCAGTGTCGCCGATGTCGACGCAATCCACGCGGCCCGGGAATTCGCCCGCCGGCAGATCGCCGAGCAGTTGTTCGACGCCCTCTGGGCGCGTTACCAGGCCAACCGTGCCACCTCGCGCACCCGTGCCTATGTTGCCGCAGCCGAGCACTTTGCACGCCGCAGCCTGCAGAACATTGCCCTGTCGTACCTGATGCTCAGCGGCAAGCCGGCGGTCCTGGAAGCCGCCCTCGAACAGTTCGACGCCAGCGACAACATGACCGAGCGATTGACGGCACTGGCGGTGCTGATCAACTCGCCGTTCGAAGCGGAAAAAGCCAAGGCCCTGGCCTCGTTCGCCGAGCACTTCAAGGACAACCCGCTGGTCATGGACCAATGGTTCAGCGTGCAGGCGGCCAGCGGTCTGCCAGGCGGGCTGGAGCGGGTCAAGGCGCTGATGCAGCACCCGGCGTTCACCCTGAAGAACCCGAACAAGGTGCGGGCCCTGATCGGCGCGTTCGCCGGGCAGAACCTGGTCAACTTCCACGCCATCGATGGCAGCGGCTACCGCTTCCTGGCAGACCTGGTCATCGAGCTGAACGGCTTCAATCCCCAGATCGCCTCGCGGCAGTTGGCGCCCCTGACACGCTGGCGCAAATACGACGACACCCGCCAGGCGCTGATGAAAGGCGAGCTGGAGCGCATTCGCGCCTCCGGGCAGTTGTCGAGCGATGTCTATGAGGTGGTGAGCAAAAGCCTGGCCTGATCCCTCCCTTCCGGGGGCTGACGTTCCGTTCAGCCCCCGTTCAGGTACCGTACAGCGGCCGTTCAGCGAGCCACGGTTAACCTGACTCCGTCCTCAGCAGTCATGAATACGGAGACACTGCCATGAACACCTTCAATCGCTTCCTGCTCGCCGCCACCGTTCTGGGTGCCAGCTCGATGGCCTGCGCCGAAGACAGCAACTTCGCCGGCCTGACCTACGGCAAGACCCTGAACAAGATCAGCAAATCCAGCCAGCTCGACAGCAACCTGGGCAACCCGGACGCCAGCGGCGCCATCGGCAGCAGCGACAACACCTGGGGTGTACGCGTGGGCCGGCTGAACGACGCCCATCGCTACTACGCCACTTACGAAAATGTGTCGGGCACCCACAACGGCATCAAGCTGCGCCAGGAAAACCTGCTCGGCAGCTACGATGTGTTTCTGCCGCTGACCCCGACCACGCAACTGTTTGGCGGTGGCACGGCCGGGCTGGTCAAGCTGACTCAGGACTCGCCGGGCTACAGCCGTGACACCGACATCGGCTACGCCATCGGCGGCCAGGCCGGGGTCATTCAGCAAGTCGCGCAGAATGTCTCGGTGGAACTGGGTTATCGTTACCTGCGCAGCAACGCCAGCACGGAAATGGCCAAGAGCGGGCAGGGCAAGCAGGGTTCGCTGGACCTCACCAGTACCTCTCAGACCTACCTGTCGGCCAACTATCAATTCTGATCGCTGAACCTGTTCATCGTCCGCCAGGCCCGCCACCGTTGCTCGCCTGGCGCGGTTGTAGTTGTTATCGAGGGGGCCTATGAAACTGCTGGTGGTCGAGGACGAGGCGCTGCTGCGTCATCATCTTTTTACGCGGCTGAGCGAAAACGGCCACGTCGTGCATGCCGTGGCGAATGCCGAAGAAGCGCTGTATCAGCTCAGCCAGTTCAATCACGACCTGGCGATCATCGACCTGGGGTTGCCGGGCATCAGCGGCCTGGAACTGATCCGCCTGCTGCGCGCGCAGGATCACGCTTTGCCGATCCTCATTCTGACCGCCCGCGGTAACTGGCAGGACAAGGTCGAGGGCTTGGCCAGCGGGGCTGACGACTACCTGGTCAAGCCCTTTCAGTTCGAGGAACTGGAAGCGCGCCTCAACGCCCTGCTGCGCCGCGCCAGCGGTTTCATCCAGCCGACCATTGCCGCCGGGCCACTGGCCCTGGACCTCAATCGCAAGCAGGCCACCCTGGACCAGGCGCCGCTGATGCTGACGGCCTACGAATACCGCATCCTCGAATACCTGATGCTGCATCAACAGCAAGTGGTGGCCAAAGAGCGGCTGATGGAGCAGTTGTACCCCGGCGACGAGGAGCGCGATCCTAATGTCATCGAAGTGCTGGTAGGGCGCCTGCGCCGCAAGCTGGACGGCGCCCAGGGCTTCAAGCCGATCGAGACCGTGCGCGGCATGGGCTACCTGTTCACCGAGCGCTGCCGATGATGCGCTCGCTGCGGGCCCGGCTGATGCTGGCCGGCGCAGGGCTGGCGGTGCTGTTCATGCTCGGCTTGCTGCCAGCACTGCAAAAGGCATTCAGCCTGGCGCTGGAAGAATCCATCGGCCAGCGCCTGGCCTCCGACGTGACCACGCTGATCTCGGCGGCGCGGGTGGAGGACGGGCGCCTGCTGATGCCGACGCTGTTGCCTGACGAGCAGATCAACCTGGCCGACAGCCGGTTGCTGGGCTACATCTTCGACCGCGGCGGGCGCCTGGTCTGGCGCTCGCGGGCCACCACCGAGCAGAACATCAACTACACGCCGCGCTACGACGGTCGCGGTGACGAATTCGCACGCATCCGCCAGCCCGATGGCGAGGAATACTTCGTCTACGACGTCGAGGTCAAGCTGCTGGGGGGGCGCAGTGCGGCCTTCAGCGTAGTCGCGCTGCAACCGGTGCGCGACTACCAGTTGATCACCTCCAGCCTGCGTGAAGACCTGTACCTGGGCTTCGGCGCGGCGCTGCTGGCCTTGCTGCTGTTGTTGTATGGCGGGCAGACCTGGAGCCTGCGCGCCCTGCGTCGGCTCAGCACCGAGCTCGACGAAGTCGAGGCCGGCAAGCGCGATACGCTCAGCGACCAGCACCCGCGCGAGCTGTTGCGCCTGACCCGCTCGCTGAACCGGTTGCTGGGCAGCGAGCGCGAGCAGCGCGGGCGTTATCGCGATTCCCTGGATGACCTGGCACACAGCCTGAAAACGCCGCTGGCGGTGCTGCAAGGGGTCAGCGAAACCATCGCCCAGCGCCCGCAGGACCGCGAGCAGGCGCACGTGCTGCAGGCGCAGATCGAACGCATGAGCCAACAGATCGGCTACCAACTGCAGCGAGCCAGTGTGCGCAAGAGCGGCCTGGTACGCCACCAGGTGGCACTGCGTCCAGTGGTCGACAGCCTGTGCAGCACGCTGGAGAAGGTTTACCGCGACAAGCCCGTGCGGGTGACGCTGCAGATTGCTGCGCAGGCCCAGGTGCCCATGGAACGTGGCGCGCTGTTGGAGATGCTCGGCAGCTTGCTGGAAAACGCCTATCGCCTGTGCCTCGGTCAGGTCTGCGTCGGGTTGCGCGAAGACGTGGACGGGCTCGAATTATGGGTGGACGACGACGGTCCCGGTGTGCCCCCCGGCGATCGGCTGCGGGTGCTGCAGCGCGGTGAGCGCCTGGACCGCCAGAACCCGGGGCAGGGCATTGGCCTGGCCGTGGTCGAGGACATCGTCAGCAGCTATGGCGGCCAACTGACACTCGCCGATTCTCCGCTGGGCGGTGCCTCCTTCAAGGTGCGTCTTCGCCTGGCATGACCTATACCTGTAACGCCATGTGCGGCCATCGAAGCCATTGGCGCTGGGTTTCAAGGCGGATATCCGCCACGTGCACAGCCCGGCATGCCGCGATCGGCGGTTTTCCGCCAGCTTATTTGTCCTGAGATCAGGCCTGAATAGTGGCACAACGCTTGCCCCGTCTGGCTTGCAGGTAATGAGTTGTAACATGGCACGCCCCTTGCGATAGGGAAATCAGGTTTGCGTACGCGCAACTCGACAAAACAAATCCCTCCAGTCAGGAGGGTTCGTGCTTTGGTGTCGTGGACGATCCTGGGAAGGATGGTGAAGCGATGCACTTGAGGACTTTGCAATGACGACTCGTCAGCCACTGTACAAATCGCTGTACTTCCAGGTGATCGTTGCGATCATCATCGGTATTCTGATCGGCCATTTCTACCCGCAGGCCGCTGTCAAGCTGAAGCCGTTCGGTGATGGCTTCATCAAACTGATCAAAATGGTCATCGCCCCGATCATCTTCTGTACGGTGGTGAGCGGTATCGCCGGCATGCAAAGCATGAAGTCGGTGGGCAAGACCGGTGGCTACGCGCTGCTGTACTTCGAAATCGTTTCCACGCTCGCTCTGATCATCGGCCTGGTCGTGGTCAACGTCGTCCAGCCGGGCGCCGGCATGCACGTCGACGTCTCGACCCTCGACGCCTCGAAGATCGCCAGCTACGTCAGCGCAGGTGCTGACCAGAGCGTGGTCGGCTTCATCCTCAACGTGATCCCCAACACCATCGTCGGCGCGTTCGCCAACGGCGATATCCTGCAAGTGCTGATGTTCTCGGTGATCTTCGGTTTCGCCCTGCATCGCCTGGGTGCCTACGGCAAGCCACTGCTGGAACTGATCGACCGTTTCGCCCACGCCATGTTCAACATCATCAACATGATCATGAAGCTGGCGCCACTGGGTGCGTTCGGTGCCATGGCCTTCACCATCGGTGCCTATGGCGTCGGTTCGCTGGTGCAACTGGGCCAGTTGATGATCTGCTTCTACGTCACGTGCGTGCTTTTCGTGCTGATCGTGCTGGGCGGTATCGCTCGCGCCCACGGCTTCAGCGTCATCAAGCTGATCCGCTACATCCGTGAAGAACTGCTGATCGTACTGGGTACGTCGTCTTCGGAATCGGCCCTGCCGCGCATGCTGATCAAGATGGAGCGCCTGGGTGCCAAGAAATCGGTCGTCGGCCTGGTGATTCCTACCGGTTACTCGTTCAACCTGGACGGTACCTCGATCTACCTGACCATGGCCGCCGTGTTCATCGCCCAGGCGACCGACACCACCATGGACCTGTCGCACCAGATCACCCTGTTGCTGGTGCTGCTGCTGTCGTCCAAAGGTGCCGCCGGTGTGACCGGCAGCGGCTTCATCGTGCTGGCCGCCACCCTGTCGGCCGTGGGCCAACTGCCGGTCGCCGGCCTGGCACTGATCCTGGGTATCGACCGCTTCATGTCCGAAGCCCGCGCGCTGACCAACCTGGTCGGTAACGCCGTCGCTACCCTGGTCATCGCCAAGTGGGTCAAGGAGCTGGACACCGACGTGCTGCAATCGGAACTGGCTTCCGGTGGTCGCGCGATCATCGATGGCCGTCCGGAAGACGACCTGGGTGTGGCTGAAGGCGCCGAGCCGATCACCACCACCACGACTCGCCCATCCTGATTCGCTAGGCGAGTGTCAACGAAACGCCCCGCATTGCGGGGCGTTTCGCATTACGGCGCCAGGCCGCGCGTTCATTCCACCCGCGTCTGGCCGGTGAACGTCAGCGTCTGGCGGCAGCGCCGGCACAGGTAGCGACGGCCCTTGCGCACCAGGCCGTGGCGCTGGGCGGTGAAGGCGAAATCGCTGTCGGGGCACGGGCATTGGTAGATGTAGCGAGTGGCGGTGCGGCGCTTGACGTCGTATTGATGGCAGCGGTTGGGCGGCAGCTCGTAGACGCCACGCATGATCAACTGCCATTCTTCGCCATGGGCCTGGATGCGGTCACCGAACAGCTGGTGGGCGATCAGGTGCGCCACCTCGTGGGCAACCGTCTGCTTGAGGAAGTCCTCGGCGTTCTCGCGGTACAGCTGCGGGTTGAAACGCAGCAGGTTCTCGTGCAAGTGTGCGACACCGGCTTTCTGCCCGCGCAGCTTGAAGCTGACAACGGGACGCTTGAACGGGCGCTTGAAGAACGCTTCGGCCTGCTGGAAGCAGGATTCGACGCGGGAATTGAGTAGCTCGGGCATGCTTGACAGGACTCCAGAGGCGCCGATTATGCCGCAACGACCGGGCTTTTCCGAGCCGCTCGTCACCTGGGGCGCCGCGAATGCCGGTGATAGTGCCGTGGGGTAAATGCGGGTAAAATAGCCGGCTTTTGTCACACACCTCGCGGATTCAGGCGCTATGGGCACTCTTTCGGTCAATCGGAACAAACTGCAGAAGCGTCTTCGCCGGCTGGCCGGTGAAGCCATCGCCGATTTCAACATGATCGAGGACGGCGACAAGGTCATGGTCTGCCTGTCGGGCGGCAAGGACAGCTACACCCTGCTCGATGTGCTGCTGCACCTGCAGAAAGTCGCGCCGATCCGGTTCGACATCGTCGCCGTGAACATGGACCAGAAACAGCCGGGCTTCCCCGAGCACGTGCTGCCGGCCTATCTGGAGGCGCTGGGCGTCGACTACCATATCGTTGAAAAGGACACCTACTCGGTGGTCAAGGAGTTGATTCCCGAGGGCAAGACCACCTGTTCGCTCTGCTCGCGGCTGCGCCGGGGAACCCTGTACACCTTTGCCGATGAGATCGGCGCCACCAAGATGGCGCTGGGTCATCATCGCGACGACATCGTCGAAACCTTTTTCCTCAACATGTTCTTCAACGGTTCGCTCAAGGCCATGCCCCCCAAGCTGCGCGCCGACGACGGCCGCAACGTGGTCATTCGCCCGCTGGCCTACTGCACCGAGAAAGACATCCAGGCCTATTCCGACTTCAAGCAGTTCCCGATCATCCCGTGCAACCTCTGCGGTTCGCAGGAGAACCTGCAGCGCCAGGTGGTCAAGGACATGCTGGTGGAGTGGGAGAAGAAAACCCCAGGGCGTACCGAAAGCATTTTTCGCGGGCTGCAGAACGTGGTGCCGTCGCAATTGGCCGACCGCAACCTGTTCGACTTCGCCAACCTGCGCATCGACGACAGCGCGCCCTCGCGGTTCGTGCAGGTCGTCAACCTCTGAGCCTCCACGGCCCCGGCGTGGGCCGGGGCCATGCGCTCACTGCGCCGGTTGCGGCCCGGCCGCCGCGGTCACCACCTGTACACTGAGCCGTGGCGTGGCCAGGTCCAGCCCGGCTTCGTCGAGCTGGCGCTTGAGCGCCAGGTTGAAGGCCCGCGACACTTCCCATTGCTTGATCGGCCCGGTCTTGAAGCGTGCCCGCAGAATCGCCGTGCCGGATTCGAAGCTTTCCACGCCCTGAAACTCCAGCGGTGACCAGATGTTGCGTTTGTGCAGCGGGTCGCTGCGCATCTTCTGCCCGACATCGCGCATCAGCTTGATCGCTTCATCGATGCTCATGCTGTACGGCACGGCCACCCGGAAGATCGCATAGCCGAACTCGCGCGAATAGTTCTTGATGCTTTTGATCTCGCTGAACGGGATGGTGTGAACAATGCCGTCGATGTCCCGCAGGCGCACCGTACGGATCGTCAGCCCTTCGACGGTTCCCAGGTGGCCGCCGACGTCGACGTAGTCGTCGATCGCCAGGGAATCCTCGATGATGATGAACAGCCCGGTGATCAGGTCGGCCACCAGTGATTGTGCACCGAAACCGATGGCCAGGCCGATCACGCCCGCACCCGCCAGCAGCGGCGTCACGTTCATGCCCATGTTGGCCAGGGCCACGATGGCAGCGATGATGAAGATGGCCACGAACAGCACGTTGCGGATCAACGGCATCATGGTCTGCGCGCGCGCATTGGCCAGCCCCTTGCGCGAGCGGGTCAGGGCGTGGTGCACGCCGGTGTCGGCGAGGATCCACACCAGCCAGGCGAAGATCAGCGTGCCGGCCAGGCCAAACACCCGCATGCTGATCTCATGGCCCTCGCCGTCGGCGAAGCGGATCAGCGACAGGCCCCATACGCGCAAGCCCAGCTCAATGAACAGCAGCCACACCAGCAGGTGCACCAGCATGTAGGCAAAGCTGCTCAGGCGCTCCGAATACAGCGCATGGCGCTTGGGGTTCTTCTGTGGCTTCAGTGCGTGGCGTCGCAACAATCCGTTGATGACGATGCACAGCACCAGCAGCACCGCGCACATCAACGACTGACGCAGCGCGGTGCTGGTATCGCCTGCCGAGAAGAAGGTCGCGAACAGCGAAATGGCCACCAGCACCAGTGCCGGCAGGTACCACAGGCTGCCGAGGATTTCGATGGTATCGCTCAGCGCCCGCCGGGTCAGGCGGCGAGACAGTGGCTGGTTGCGGATCAGGTGGGCGATGGGCCGGCGAAACCGCAGCACGAACAGGCCGGTGGACAATGCCGCCAGAACGTTGGCCAGGGTGGCGGCCGAATGCGCCAGGTGAATACCGAGGCTGGCCGTCATGCGCGGGTCGCTGAGGGCCTCGCCGAAGGCCGCGAAGCTGCCGATGAACCACAGCGGCCGAAAGGCATGATGGCGCAGGATGTACAGCGCGCGATGGCGATGGGGGCCGTCGAGCAGCGAAAAGGCGATCACGCAGATGGCCGAAAACAGCGTACCCACCACCAGCGCGTAGGCAACGGTCATCGCCAGGCTTTTGCCCAGGGACGAGGGCAACCCGTAGCCGACGAAGATGGTGATGATCAGCGCCACCAGCCACGGCCCCAGCTTGCGCAGGGCGAAGCGCAGCAGGTCCCAGGTGCGTGGATGCTGGGGCAGGTCTTCCTGCAGGCCGAACCGCACGCGCAGGCGATGGCTGATCCAGATCAAGGCGTAGGCCAGCAGGCTCCAGACCAGGATGATCATCACGAACATGCCAATGATGGGCGGCCACTGGGCGACGGGCACCAGGCGCTCCGACAGCTCTTCGCCGGCCATTTCGAGTTCGCTGAGCCAGCGCTGGAACGGGCTGTCATCGCCGGAAAACTGCTGCTCGAACTGACTCAGTGCCCCGCCGATCATGCCCAGCACACCTTCTTCCTGTGCGGGCTGGGCCTTGACCGTGGCGTCGCGAAGCTTTTTCAGGTCGGCCAGCAACTGCCCACGTTGCTGCTCGTTTTCCAGGCTCTGGATGACCTGGTCAAGCGACTGCGCCAGCGGTTCGCTGGCCGCGGGTGGGGTCGAGGCAGAGCCGCCCAGCAGGCCGGGGAGGCCCGCTGCCTGTACGCTCGAGACGGCCATCAGCAGCAGGCCGATCAGCAGGGTCAACCCGCGCCAGGTCAGGCCTGGCTGCCCTATACCGCGCTTCACCTAGGGCAGTTCCCGGCTCGCATAAAAGGCCCCCAGCACTTTCACCAGGTGCGCCAGGTCGTGGCTGCCGGCCAGTTCGCGGATCGAATGCATGGCGAACGTGGGCAGGCCGATGTCGACGGTGCGAATGCCCAGGTGACTGGCCGTGATCGGACCGATGGTGGAACCACAGCCCATGTCGCTGCGCACCACGAAGCTCTGCACCGGGACCTCTTCAGCCATGCACAGATGGCGGAAGAAACCGGCGGTTTCGCTGTTGGTGGCATAGCGCTGGTTGCTGTTGACCTTGATCACCGGCCCAGCGTTGAGTTTCGGGCCGTGGTTGGCATCGTGCTTGTCAGCATAGTTGGGATGCACGCCATGGGCGTTGTCGGCGGACACCAGCAAGGAGCGCTGGATGGTGCGCACATAGTCGTCGCTGTCCGGCAGCAGGCGGCCCAGAATCTGTTCGAGCATCGGGCCGTCGGCACCGCAGGCCGAACAGGAGCCGATTTCCTCGTGGTCGGTGCACACCAGCACGCAGGTTTCGTCGCCTTCGGCATTGAGCAATGCCTGCAGGCCGGCGTAGCACGACAGCAGATTGTCAAGGCGCGCCCCGGCAATGAAGTCACCGTGCAAGCCGATCACGGCGGCGGCCTGTGTGTCATAGAAGCTGAGCTCGTAATCCAGCACGACGTCCGCGTTCAGGCTGTGCTCGCGCGCCAATTGATCGGTCAGCAGGGCGCGGAAATCCACACGCTCGTCGCCGGCCACCTGGGCCAGGATCGGCGGCAGTTCGGTCTGTGGGTTGATCGCCCAGCCCTGGTTGGCCTCACGGTTCAGGTGAATGGCGAGGTTGGGAATGATGGCGATCGGCACCTTGAAGTCGACCAGTTGGCTCTCGACCTTGCCGTCGCGGCGGTAGGTGACACGGCCGGCCAGCGACAGGTCACGGTCGAACCAGGGCGCGAGCAAGGCGCCGCCATAGACTTCCACGCCCAGTTGCCAGAACCCCTGACGTTGCAACTCCGGCTGCGGCTTGACCCGCAGGCAGGGGCTGTCGGTGTGCGCGCCGACCATGCGGATACCGTCGATGACCGGCGAATTGCGCCCCAGTTTGATCGCCACGATGGAGGAGTCGTTACGGGTCACGTAGTAGCGCCCGCCGGGCACCGTACCCCAACTGTCGCGCTCGTCGAGCCGCTGGTAGCCGGCGGCTTCCAGGCGCTGGGCAAGGCTGGCGGTGGCATGGAAAGGGGTAGGAGAAGACTTGAGAAAGCCGATCAGGCCTTGGTTCAACGTGTCACGCATGGTTCGCTCCAGACAGCTTTGGCGCGAGTTTAACGTATTGGTCAGCTTTTGGGGCACGGCCTACCGCGTATGAGCCCCGTGCCCGCCGTCGACCGCGCAGCACCCGGCTGTCAGAACGGTGCGGCGCATTCGAAGCGCAGGCGTTCGCCCGTCACCGGGTGGGTGAAGCTCAGCATGCTGGCATGCAGGCACAGCCGTTCGTGGGCCGCCAGCGCCTGCGGGTGGGCATACAGGCGATCGCCGAGCAGGGGATGGCCGATGGAGAGCATGTGCACGCGCAACTGGTGCGAGCGCCCGGTGATCGGGGTCAGTTCCACGCGGCACCAGTCGCCACAGCGTTCCAGCACTTTCCAGAAGGTCAGTGCGTGCTTGCCGTGATCGTGGTCCACGACGTGGCGCGGCTTGGTCGGCGGGTCGTAGCGCAGGGGCAGATCGACGCTGCCGCTGTCCAGCGTCGGTTGGCCCCAGGCCAGTGCCGTGTAGGCCTTTTCGGTTTCGCGGTCGTGGAACTGCCGGGACAGCTCACGGTGGCTGTCGGCGTCACGTGCCAGCAGGATGATGCCGGACGTTTCCCAATCCAGCCGGTGCACGATACGCGCTTCGGGAAAGCCGTTTTCCTGCAGGCGTGTGATCAGGCAGTCCTTGTTGTCATCGGCGCGGCCGGGCACCGAGAGCAACAGGGTGGGTTTGTCGATCACCAGGACGGCAGCGTCCTGGTGGATGATGCGAATGGAGGACAGCGGCATTGAAGACTATTTCCAAGAAACGCCAACGGCGGCGCAACCGTACCCTCTGGATCGAGAGTGTGATGGCGCCGCCGTGGCCCTGTGACCGAATCAGCGGTCGGGCAGGGTGATGTTCAGTTCCAGAATCGAACAGCTTCCCTGATTCTCGAGCGCGACCTGTACCTGGTCGTTCTCGATATTCACGTACTTGCGGATCACTTCGACCAGCTCCTGCTGAAGTGCCGGCAAGTAATCCGGGGTGCTGCGTTGGCCGCGTTCATGCGCCACGATGATCTGTAGACGCTCTTTCGCGACGGATGCGGTAGATCCCTTTTTGCGGTCACGAAAGAAGTCAAAAATATTCATTCACTGCCTCCAAACAGGCGTTGCAAGAAACCCTTTTTCTTGACGTCGAGGAAGCGGTGGGCGACCTCCTTGCCCAACAGACGGTCCACGGCATCGCTGTAGGCCTGGCCGGCATCGCTCTGGTCATCGAGGATGACCGGTACGCCCTGGTTGGACGCCTTGAGTACCGCCTGGGACTCCGGGATCACGCCCAGCAGGCGGATCGCCAGGATCTCTTCGACGTCCTCGACACCGAGCATCTCGCCACGGCTGACGCGTTCCGGGTTGTAGCGGGTCAGCAGCAGGTGTTCCTTGATCGGGTCTTCGCCTTTCTCGGCACGCCGCGATTTGCTGGCCAGCAGGCCCAGCATGCGGTCGGAGTCACGCACCGACGACACTTCCGGGTTGGTCACGACAATGGCTTCGTCGGCGAAGTACATCGCCAGGCTGGCGCCTTTCTCGATACCGGCAGGCGAGTCGCAGATCACGTACTCGAAGGTTTCCTTGAGTTCGTTCAACACTTTCTCGACGCCTTCGAGGGTCAGGGCGTCCTTGTCACGCGTCTGGCTGGCGGCCAGTACGAACAGGTTTTCCAGGCGCTTGTCTTTGATCAGGGCCTGGGACAACGAGGCTTCGCCGTTGACGACGTTGACGAAGTCGTAGACCACGCGGCGCTCGCACCCCATGATCAAGTCCAGGTTACGCAAGCCGACGTCGAAGTCGACGATGACCGTCTTGTGGCCGCGCAGTGCGAGGCCGGTACCGATGGCGGCGCTGGTGGTGGTTTTGCCCACGCCACCCTTGCCGGATGTAACCACGAGAATCTTGGCCAAGGTGTATCACCCCTACTGAAAAAGGGACTGTTAATCCCCTGAAACATGACTTGAAAACAACTGCAGGCGGGGGTGGGCATTCTTGGGAATGACCCAGTTCCGCTCTATATAAAAGTTGCGTGGAAAATGGCGGCAGTATCCGTTAAAGGCGGGTGATGTTCAACACATCTCCGGTCAGGTTGACTTGCACCGGTGCCCCCCATAATGGATCGCGGCGCAGATCTTCGGACACTTTGTATTGACCGGCAATGGACAGAAGTTCGGCGCCAAGTTGCTGACAGAAGATGCGTGCCTTGAGATCGCCCTTGATACCGGCGAGGGCTCTTCCGCGCATGGGGCCGTACACATGGATATTGCCATCGGCCAGAAGTTCCGCACCGGAACTGACCGACGAAATCACGATCAGGTCGCACCCCTGGGCGTAGACCTGCTGGCCACCGCGCACGGGTGTGGTAATGATTCTGGTCGGCTGGATCGTCGGCGCCGGTGGCTTCTCGGGCTTTTTCTCTTCGCTTTCCAGAGGCCGTTCGCGGGCCCCGGAAGGCGGCAGCACGGGCAGATCGATGGCAATTGCCGCGGCAATGTCCTCGATTCGACTGGCGCGCACGGCCAGGGTGCGCAGGCCATGCTGGCGACAGATGCGCATCAGTGCAGGCAGATCGATGCTGCCCTGGTTCGGCGGCAGTTTGTCGAGTGCCAGCACCAGCGGCGTATTACTGAAAAAATTCGGTGCCTGGGCCACCTTGGCCGCCAATTGGCGATCGAGGCCTTCGAGATTGTTTTGGGCAAGTTCCAGCACGGTGATGGCGAGCATGCTGCCCTTCAGCTGGAACACGGGTTCCTGGTCAAACGATTCGGTCTGGCTCATGGTCGGCAAAAAGCGCCTTGTTACGAAAAAAGTGCCGAGACTTATAACGAGAACCACCTCCAGCCGCAAGCCGCGTAGAACCGTTGTAGAATACCCGGCCATGTTGTTCGCCCGGAATCGTTAATGGATCGCCCGCGTTTTGACCGAAAATTTCTTCACCCCCGCTATTGGCTGCTGTGGCTGGGGCTGGGGCTGCTGTGGTTGATCGTGCAGTTGCCGTACCGGACATTGCTGTGCCTGGGCCGCGCGCTGGGCGCTGTGATGTATCGCGTGGCGGGGGATCGGCGGCGAATTGCAGCGCGCAATCTGGAGCTGTGCTTCCCTGAGCTACCGTCCGTCGAAAGAACCCGTTTGCTCAAGGAGAATTTCACTTCCACCGGCATTGCCTTCTTTGAAATGGCCATGAGCTGGTGGTGGCCCAAGGCCCGGTTGGCGCGGCTTGCGCACATCGAAGGGCTGGAGCACTTGCAGGCGGCCGAGCGGGAAGGCGAGGGTGCAATCCTCATGGCGCTGCACTTCACCACCCTGGAAATCGGTGCGGCCTTGCTCGGCCAGCGTCATACCATCGACGGCATGTACCGCGAGCACCGCAATGCGCTGTTCGACTTCGTCCAGCGTCGTGGGCGCGAGCGCCATAACCTGGACTCCCTGGCAGTGGAGCGCGACGACGTGCGCGGTATGCTCAAGCTGCTGCGCAAGGGGCGGGCGATCTGGTATGCGCCTGACCAGGACTACGGCGCCAAGCAGAGCATCTTCGTGCCATTGTTCGGCATCGAGGCCGCCACCGTCACCGCCACCACCAAGTTTGCCCGGCTGGGCAAGGCACGCGTGATCCCCTTCACCCAGCAGCGGCTGGACGACGGCAGCGGCTACCGCCTGGTCATCCACCCGCCATTGGCGGACTTTCCAGGCGAAACCGAGGAGCAGGACTGCCTGCGGATCAATCGATGGGTCGAGGCGGCGGTCCGTGAGTGCCCCGAGCAATACCTCTGGGCACACCGTCGCTTCAAGTCTCGGCCGCCGGGCGCGGCCAAGGTGTATTGAGGCGGGTTATTCGGCGATCTGCAGCTTGCGCGCTTCGGTGTAGACATAGCGCACTTTCTCGTACTCGAAAGGCGAATTCATCTGACCGTAGCGGAAGCTGGTGGCGTAGCGACGGTCGATGGCGCGCAACGCCCACAGCTCCGGGTGGTTGCTGCTGACTTCGGCCACGTTGAGGAAATTGATCTGCGACTCGGCGGTGAAATCGAACAGCAGGCCCGTGGTGTCACGCAGGTTGGACGGCCCCAGAATCGGCAACATCAGGTAAGCACCGCCCGGCACCCCGTAGAAGCCCAGGGTCTGGCCGAAGTCCTCGCTTTGCTTGGGCAGCCCCATCTTGGTCGCCGGGTCCCACAGGCCGGCGATGCCCAGGGTCGTATTGAGCAACAGGCGCCCGGTGATCTCCATGGAACGCTGGCCCTTGAACTGCAGCAGGCTGTTCACCAGGTTCGGTACGTCGGCCAGGTTGCCGAAGAAATTGCTGACGCCGGTGCGCAGGAACGAGGGGGTGATGTAGCGATAGCCATTGACCACCGGCAGGAACACCCATTCGTCGAAGCGATAGTTGAAGTGGTACACCCGGCGGTTGAGGTTTTCCAGCGGGTCGTAGACGTTCAGCGCGGTCAGGGTCGAGCGTTCGAATTCGCGCTGGTCGAGCCCCGGGTTGAATTTCAACGCCTGCAAGGGCTGTTTGAAACCGTCGGCATCCACTTGGCGGGTCGGGCTCGCGTCGTCGGCCATGGCGGTGCTGGCGCACAGCAGGGCAGCGGTTAACAGGATTGTCTTAGCCACGGAAGAACTCCAGCATGGCGTCGCTGTTGACGCGGTAATTGAGGTTGCCGCAATGACCGCCGAACGGGTAGACGGTCAGCCGATCGCCAAAGGTGGCACGCAGGAAGCCAAGGTCGCCAGGCCCCAGAATCACGTCGTCGGCGTTATGCATGACGGCGATCTTGGTGCTTTTCTGCAAGTAATCCTTGAGCGCGTACAGGCTGACTTCGTCGACCAGTTGCAACAGGCTGCTGCCGTCGGTACGGGCGCGCCACATCGGAATGACCTGCTCGGTCAGGTAGCAATCGAAATCACACTGCAGGGCGCGGCGCAGGTACGGCGTCAGGCTGGTGCCCTCGGTGATCTCGGTCTTGGGCGGGGTAATCAGGCCGCGGCGGTTGATCAGGTCCGAGGTGAACGCGATATCGGCCGCCGAGAAGCGGAACGAGGTGCCGATCAGCATCGCCATCTGCTCATCCGACAGGTGCTGGCGCGATTGCTGGAAGTCGTACAGCAGTGCGTCATTGAGGTCGATGTAGCCTTTCTGCTGGAAGTAGCGGGTCAGCTTGTTCAGCACCAGTTCATAGAACGTGGTGCTGTTGTTGATGCCGCTGACATGGGTCTGCACCAGCTTGTCGAGGTTGGTGATCGAGGTGTACAGGTTGACCGGCGGATTGAGCAGCAGCACCTTTTTGAAATTGAAGCTGCGACGGGTCTCGTCCAGGTGCGCAACGAAGGCTGCGTCCAATGCACCCAGGCTGTAACCGGTGAGGTTGAAGTCGGTGACCGGCAGGCGCGGATGTTGAGCGCGTACCGCCTGCATCACGCGGTAGAGGTCTTCGGCGTCTTCCTTGGTCACGCCGGGCGTGGCGAACCGCGACGCCGCGCTGATGAAGTCGAAACTGGTGGGCGAGGACAGCTGTACCACGTGGTAGCCGGCCTTGTAATAGAGTTTCTTCAGGTATTCGTTGAGCGAACTGGTATAGGGCGCACCCGTGCCGGCGATGATGAACATCAACGGTGCCGCGTGATCCTGCTCGGCCAGGCGATAGCGCAGTTTTTTCACTGCCCAGAAATTGTCTGGCAGGGTGAACTCGCGCTCCGGGCGCAGGTTCAGGCTGTAGTCGTCCTGCTTGATGTCTTCGTCCAGCGGCAGTTCGGGTCGCAGGTCGGGCGGTGTCGAGGCGATAGTGGCCTCGAACGGGTTGGTCAAAGGATAACCATAAGTGGCGGGGTCGATGTCCTTCGCCAACGCGGACGCACTTAGAACGATGCCGCCCAGCAGGGCAGCGAACCGCTGTATTCGAAGCATGACGAGATCCCTGAAGGAGAATGCTGTGATGAGTTGGTGAGTAGGACCATGGGCGTAGTGGCAAGTTGCCAAGCCCGGGTCATTATGGCGCAAAAAATTATTGTGCTGCCTGAATGGCCGAAACGATACACCTAAACACGGTTCTGCGCGCCTGGCCGGGGGACAGCCGGGTGGTACCCCGGTATGCTGGCCGGTATCTATCGTCGGAGTGTCTCTACATGTCGCAGCGCCTGCCCCTGATCGCTCTCGTGCTGTTGCTGGCCGCCTGGCTGGCGGCCAGTTACGGCGTACGCTACGGCTTGATGGAGGATGCGCGGCTGGTGGGGTTGTGCGCCAGCGGCGACGGTCCCTGGCAGTGCCCGGTGCGTTCGACCCTCGGCCTGCTGATTCACTTTCGGGTGCTGGCCTGGGCGTCACTGGCGGTGGCGCTGGCCGCCTGGTGCGTGCCCGGTCGCACCGGTCGGCTGGGCGCGGTGCTGGCCCTGTTGCTGGGGGTGCCGGCGCTGGTGTTGTACAGCGCCAGCCTCGCGGTGTTCGCCGTGGTTATTGCCGGGCTGCGCCTGGTTCGTTCGAATGGCGCAGCGAGCGCCACAGCGCCAGTACCCACACGCCGCTGACCGCTGCCCAGATCCAGGCCTGCTGGTTGTGCGGGCCCTCGATGTACAGCTGAATGGGCAAGCCAATCGCCACGATCAGTGCCAGCAGGGTGGTTTCAGCACGTTTGACCCGCACCGGACAGGCCAGGTAAACCAGTGCCGGCAACACCAGTGCGGCGCTGGGGAAGCTGCGGTAGCGAGCGTCGAAGACCAGCGCCAGCATCATCACCGCGGCGGCGAACGCCGTTACCATCAGGCCGCCACTGGCGCGCGCCTCGAGCCAGGCGAAAGCCCGGCCGCGCCAGCCGGCACGTTGGCCCAGGCCCAGGGCGGCATAGGCCAGCACCCCCAGGTTGAGCCCTGCCAGCAACATCACCCACAGCCATTCGCCGATGAAGCGGCTGTTGATACGTGCCATCTCGCCCCATGCGCCCAGGCTGCCTGCGCCCACCGCGGCGATCAGCGGCAGTGCCACGGCGTTGCGACGGGTGTTCACCGGGCCGGCCAACAGCAACGTCAGCAGCATCAGCACGACACTGGCTGTCAGCCATTGCGGCCAGTTCGGCAGGTTGGACACCGGGCCTTCGAGTACGCCCTTGTCGTGCCGGTCGGCATCGAACAGGCCCCAGTAGCCGCCCACCGCACCTTCGCTGGCGCGTTTCCAGGGTTGGTCGAAGGCTTCGATCAGGTTGTAATGCCAGCCCTGCTCCTGGGCCATGAACACGAAGCCGCGGATGAACAGGGCCTCGTTGACCCGGCTGGGCAACGCGGTCTCTCGCTGACGGCCCTCGCTGGGCCAGCCGGTTTCACCGATCATGATGTCCTTGGGCGCGAAGCGCTGACCGAATTCGCGGCGAATCTCGGCCACGTGGGCCAGCGCGTCGTCGATGCCGCGCGGGTTGTCTTCCCAGTAGGGCAGCAAGTGGATGGTCAGGAAATCCACCGCCGGGGCAATCTGCGGATATTGCAGCCAGAATTCCCAGACATCGGCATAGGTCACCGGTTGCTGCACCGCCGCCTTCACTTCACCGATCAGGCTGGCGAGCCGTTCGCCGGTCACCTCTTTGCGCAGCAGCACTTCATTACCGACGATGACCGCCGTGACCACATCGGGGTTGGCATTGGCCTGCGCGATCAGCGCCTGCACTTCCTTGGCGGTGTCCACCGGGTTGGCGTTGACCCAGGCACCGAGCATCACCTTCAGCCCGTGCTTGCGCGCCAGCGCCGGAATGGCCTCCAGCCCCGTCATCGAGTAGGTGCGGATGCACTCGAAGCGCGTGGCCAGCAAGGCCAGGTCGGCATCCATGCGCTCGGGGCGCAGCTTGAACGGCTGGTCGAACGGCGACTGATCCTTGTCGAACGGCGTATAGGAGGCGCATTGCAGCTTGTGCGCAGGGCTGGCGGCATCGGCCAGGATCACCGGCTTGCCCCATCCGTACCACAGGCCGCTCAGGCCCAGCAGGGCAACGAGGCAGGCGGCGATGAAAGGCAGCAGGACAGAGCGGGTGGGGGTCGTCATGACTGAGGGGGCCATCAATGGGTCAAAGTGGCGCATCTTAACCGCATTCGCCCTGTGTTTGAGCATTTGCGGCGCAGGCTGGCCAGTGGTCTGAAACTGTTTGTTGCCAATGCCCGGGCGATGTCGTTTCTCGATGCCTCGAGGTCGTAGCGGGAGCATGTCTTTGCAGCGTTGAAGTCGATGATCAACGGGCGTCTGCGTTACACATAATTCACGCAGCTCGAGACCATCGAGCGCAGCCTTTTCGGGGAAGTGGGATGAAGATGAAGAAGATCCTGGGAGCGAGTGCCGCTCTGATACTGGCCGTCGGCAGTTCGCTGGCCAGCGCCGAAACCAAGACCCTGAGCATCGGCTATGTCGATGGCTGGTCTGACAGCGTGGCGACCACCTTCGTCGCGGCCGAAGTCATCAAGCAAAAGCTGGGCTACGACGTCAAGTTGATGCCCGTGGCGACCGGGATCATGTGGCAGGGCGTGGCCACTGGCAAGCTCGACGCGATGCTGTCGGCCTGGCTGCCGGTGACCCACGGTGAGTACTGGACCAAGAACAAGTACAAGGTGGTCGACTACGGCCCGAACTTCCGCGACGCCAAGATTGGCCTGATCGTGCCGGAGTACGTCAAGGCCAAATCGGTGGCCGACCTGGCCAACGATCCTAGCTTCAAGAACAAGATCGTCGGCATCGACGCCGGCTCGGGCGTGATGCTCAAGACGGACGAGGCGATCAAGGAATACGGCTTGAGCAACTATAAGTTGCAGGCCAGCTCTGGCGCGGCGATGACGTCCGAACTGGGCCGCGCCTATCCCAAGCAGGAATCCATTGCCGTCACCGGTTGGGTGCCGCACTGGATGTTCGCCAAGTGGAAACTGCGCTTCCTCGACGATCCGAAGGGCGTCTACGGTGCCGCGGAAACCGTCAACAGCATCGGTAGCAAAGGCCTGCAGGCCAAGGCGCCGGAAGTGGCCGCGTTCCTCAAGACCTTCCACTGGGACTCCAAGGATGAAATCGGCGAGGTGATGCTGGCTGTGCAGGAAGGCGCCAAGCCTGAGGCGGCCGCGAAGGATTGGGTCGCCAAGCACCCCGAACGTGTCGCGCAATGGCTGGGCAAATAACGCATACGCCGTTTCACGGTCGTAGCACCTGAACACCAGGGCCTGCATCTGCAGGCCCTTTTCGTTTCGCCAGGGTGTCAGTGCCGCCAGAATGCCGGCATGCACAGGACCAGCACGGTAATGATCTCCAGCCGTCCCAGCAGCATCCCGCCGGCCAGAATCCATTTGGCAGCGTCCGGCAGCGAGGCGAAATTACTCGCCGGGCCGACCACTTCCCCCAGCCCCGGGCCGACACCGGAAACGGTGCTGGCCGCGCCCGTCAGCGCCGTCATCCAGTCCAGGCCCAGCAGCGACAGGGCGAGGGCGATCAGGCAGATGGTGATGGCGAAGAAAAATGAGAAGGTCAGGATCGAGCGCACGATGTCGTCGTCCAGGCGATGCCCGTTGTACTGCTGGCGGATCACCGCACGCGGGTGAATCAGCTGATTCAAGCTGGCCTTGAGCAGAATATAGGCGACCTGGAAGCGGAAGATCTTGATGCCGCCGGCAGTCGACCCGGAGCAACCGCCAATGAAGCCCAGGTAGAAAAACAACATCAGCGAGAAATTGCCCCACAGGCTGTAGTCGCCCAGCGCGAAGCCCGTGGTGGTGACCACCGACGTGACATTCAGCGCCACATGCCGGAACGCCTCCCACCAGGGCAGTTGGGTGGTCGCCCAATACCAGGTGCCGAGCACCAGCCAGGTGACCACCAGCAGGGCCAGCATGCCTTGCACCTGCTGGTCACGAAACAACGCCTGGCGATTACCGCGCAAGGTGGCCACATACAGGGTGAACGGCAGGCTGCCAAGGATCATCACCACGATCGCCACCCAGTGCACGGCCGGCTGCTGCCATTTGCCCAGCGACAGGTCGGAGGTGGAAAATCCCCCGGTGGAAATCGCCGACATGGCGTGGTTGATCGCGTCGAACGGGCTCATGCCGGCCCACCAGAACGCCACGCTGCCCAGTGCCGTGAAGCTGACGTACACCAGCACGATGAACTTGGCCACCATGTGCGAGCGCGGCATGACTTTTTCCGAACGGTCGGAGGATTCGGTCTGGAACAGGCGCATGCCGCCGATGCGCAGCAGCGGCAGGATCGCCACCGCCATGCCGATGAAGCCGATCCCCCCCAGCCAGTGCAGCATCGAGCGCCACATCAGAATGCCCGGCGAGATGCTGTCCAGGCCGCTGAGTACGGTGGAGCCGGTGGCGGTGATGCCGGACATGCTTTCGAAGAAGGCGTCGGTGTAGCTGATGTGCTGGGTCAGCAGCAAGGGCAGGGCGGCGAAGATGCACACCACCACCCAACTGCTCACCGTCAGCATGTACATGTCGCGCGGGCGCAACTGGGCATTGTCCGGCCGTCCCGGTATCACCAGCGCCAGGCCGGCGACAAAGGTGATGAGGCTGGCCCAGAGGAACGACGGCAGGTCGCCGGTTCGCTCGAAAATCAGCAGGGTGATCATCGGGATCACCATGCTGACCGCCAGCGTGATCAGGAAGATGCCGATAATGAAACCGATCATGCGCAGGGTCGGCAACGCCATGGGGTCAGCTCTGGCTGGATAAGGAAGGCGGCCATTCTACCCGCGGTGCAAGCCAAGTAAACCCGAGCCGGGCGCGATCTTAGGGTTTACACTGGCGGCTCCATTTTTCGGAGGTAGCCTATGCAGGCGCTCGACGTTTTGCTCAACCGTGTCTCGGTGCCACGTTTGCAGGATCCAGCCCCCACTGCTGAACAACGTGAAGTGTTGTTTCAGGCCGCCCTGCGTGCCCCCGACCATGGCCAACTGCGGCCGTGGCGGTTCCTGACCGTCGAAGGGGCGGGGCGTGACCGGCTGGGGGAGTTGCTGGCGCAGGCCGTGCAGCACGGCAACCCGGAAGCCGAGCCGTCGGCCCTGGAAAAAGCCCGTAACATGCCGCAGCGTGCACCGCTGCTGATCGTCGTGATCGCCCGCGAGCAGGAGCATCGCAAGGTGCCGCGCAGCGAGCAACTGCTCGCGGCGGGGTGCGCTGCGCACGGTATCCTGCTGGCCGCACATGCCCAGGGCATCGGCGCCGTCTGGCGTTCCGGCGAGCTGTCGTACTCACCGGTGGTCGCCGAAGGCCTCGGGTTGCAGGAAGGCGAGTCGATCATCGGCTTCCTGTACCTCGGCCAGCCGCTCAAGGACCTGCGCGAACCGCCGAAACTGGCCACTGCCGATTTCGTCCAGGCCTGGGGCTGAGCGTCAACTGCCTCGATCAGGCCACCACCAGCGGTACCCGTGGCAAGTCCAGGGTGGCGATGAAGCCGCCCTCGGCAGGGTTGCTCAGGCGCAAATAGCCGCCGTGTCGCTCGGCCGCTCGCCGCGCGATCGCCAGCCCCAGGCCGTGGCCGGGCGCTGACTGGCCTGGGGCGCGAAAGAACGGCTCGCTGAGCTG
>Ga0157371_10001180_pt1 | contig 28028 bp, 29 predicted proteins | sample C45metaG_FD_113462 | JGI IMG/M metagenome (GOLD analysis project Ga0157371, IMG submission 113462) | Corn rhizosphere microbial communities from Kellogg Biological Station, Michigan, USA - C4-5 metaG | ecosystem: Host-associated > Plants > Roots > Rhizosphere > Soil | place: USA: Michigan... | reverse complement strand
TTTTATCTCTCAATTTCAGGAACCTTCTTTAAAACATCCGGTTTTATTTCCCAAACCAATGCACTTGCGCCGAGTATCGCGGCATCAGATTCTTTCAGTTCGCTGAATAATAATTTGACTTTATTTTGAAAAATAGGAAGCAGATTTTTTTCCATGCTTGCTTTCGTTGGATCTAATAAAAGCGGTCCCGCTTTGATGACGCCGCCAAACAAAATGATCGCTTCCGGTGAAGAAAACATTACAAAATTGGCCAGCGCTTCGCCCAGAATTTGTCCGGTAATCTGGAAAACTTCATTGGCAATTCCATCGCCTTTTACTGCTGCTTCATACACTCTTTTCGAAGTGATTTGTTCATGAGGAATATTTCTTAGTAAACTTTTTTCGCCCACTCTTTCATCGAGGATTTCTTTAGCAGTAATCGAAATTCCTGTGGCGGAAGCATAGGTTTCCAAACTTCCTTTCATGCCTGTGCCCCAATGCAGACGACCTCCGGGGCGAATGATAGTATGTCCTAATTCACCGGCAAATCCATCATGGCCATAAATCAATTGACCGTTCGCAATGATGCCGCTTCCAACTCCGGTTCCCAAAGTGATCATTATAAAATCTCTCATTCCACGGCCGGCGCCATACATCAATTCTCCAATTGCTGCTGCGTTAGCATCATTCGTTAAGGTACAGGGTTTTTTAAATCTTTCGGTGATTAATTGCGCAATCGGTAGAATGCCTTTCCAGTGCAGGTTTGGAGCGTATTCAATCGTGCCGCTGTAATAGTTTCCATTTGGTGCGCCAACTCCAATGCCTTTGATAAAATCCACGCCACCGATAGCATTAATTGCAGGTTGAAGTTCGTGGTACAATTCATCAATAAATAAATTCAGTTCTTTATGATTGGTAGTTGAAATTTCGCCGCGGTTAGAAATATCACCACGATGATTTACAATTCCAAATTTGGTAGTGGTGCCGCCAATATCAATCCCGATCGCGTATTCCACGGGAGTTTCGAGGAAATCTGATTGTTTTGTATTCAAGACAAAGAAGTTTTAAAAGTTAGTTTTTTTGTTTAAAAAATTTGTTTCTAATAAAAGATAAAAATAGTTTTTCTTTTTTAAACTGAGATATTTTCTGTGAACATGTTCGTTATTCCACGAAAATTTTGTGAGACAAAAAAATAGGAAGGATTATTATATTCACCAAAAGGCAGTAAGGACTTTGGCAATCGTGAAAAGACTGGTAAGAATTACCAAACTGCCGATCAAAATAAACATCGTTTTCAATGGCAATTTTCCAACCAGTTTTGCTGCAATTGGTGCAGCAATCAATCCGCCAATGATCAGTCCGGCGATGTCTAAAAGTGGAATGCTTTTTAAGAAAATAAAAAAAGTAATGGAGCTTGCAAACACCACAAAAAATTCTGCAAGGCAAACAGAACCTACTACATAACGCGGACTTTTTCTTTTTGAAATCAATGTGCTTGTTACCAATGATCCCCAGCCACCGCCGGCAAAAGCGTCAGTAAAGCCGCCGATAGAAGCAAGCCAGCCGGCGCGTTTTACTTTGTTGTGCGGATTTTGTTTTTTGAATGCTTTGCGGATAATAAAATAACCAAGGTAAACAGTGTAAAGCGAAACCGGAATGCGAACATAAGTAGAATATTTTTGCGCATAAAAAGCAAGCCCTGCGCCGATTACAGCTCCAACAATTCCGGGGATTACAAGCGCTTGAAATAATTTTTTGTTGATGTTTCCAAAGCGATGATGGCTGTAACCGGAAACGCCGCTCGAGAATACTCTTGCCGAATGCACTCGGCTACTAACGATTGCCGGGTTGACACCATTAGCAAGCAAAAATGTGGTTGATATGGTTCCATATCCCATGCCTAAAGATCCATCTGTCATCTGTGCAAGAAATCCGCAAAGCAACATCATGAGAAAAGATTTCTTATCAATTACAGAAACAATTTCTTTTGTTGAAGAAACAATATCTTTTAGCGGTATATAAGACAGTATCGCGTGTCCCAAAATCATAAAAAAGAAAGCGAGCAAACTCCACTGTACAATCTTTTGCCAGCCATGTTTGTGGCTTTTAGTAAGCGTAGTCTGTTTGGCTACGAGAACTTTCGTAATGTCGTTCAGGTGTTTTACTTTTTCGTCGAAATTGCCATTCATTCCGCCGCGGATCGTTTGCATATTTTGCAACACTTCTTCCATTTCATCGGGAATAAAATCATGGATCACTTCTTTCAGCCGTTTCGCAATAGTCGGTGATTTGCCATTAGTGGAAATGCCGATTTTCACACTTCCTTTTTTCACGACAGAACCGAGATAAAAATCGCACAAAGAAGGCTTGTCTGCTACATTTACCAGCTTGCCTTTTGATTGTGCATTTTCTTTTATTTGCGCGCTTGTTTCAAAACTATTTACTGCCGCGATGATTAGATCCGCTTCTTCAATGTCATTAATTGAATAGGCTCTTTCGTGCAATTCAATCGTTTCTTTTTCTTCAGCAATTTGCCGGATCGCTTCGCTGATCTCAATTGCAACCAATTTTACTTTTGTGCGGGGAGAATTCTTTAGAACCGAATTTAATTTTTCTAACGCTACATTTCCACCGCCAATGATGAGTAAAGAAAGTTCCTCCAGTTTAAGAAAGACAGGAAAAAGATTGTTTTCCGTATCAGAAAATTTTTCTGATTTTCCTTTCGCTATTGCAGCAATTTTATTTTGGATCATGGCTTTTTCTGAAATTAAATTGCTGAATAAAATTTATGCGAAAAACATTCTGATCATCCAAAACAGAAGTATTACTGTGCCATTGGAATATTTTCAGGTATTGAAATTGAAAAGTGGAATTGGAATTGACCTTGCAATTTACGCCCGCAAATGTTCTGTTCTGATCAAAATATAAACTGTTGTTTAGATATGCCGGATTTACTAAAACTTCATTTCCTGCAAGAATTACAAAGTTATTTTTCTGCAAAGGAATTTGAAATTCAAAACGATATCGAAGCCTGAAAATGTACTGGTAATCGTTTGTTTTCTCATTGTTTACAACGTGTTGCAAAAACCGTTGCTCGGTTCTCAATCGTTGAGTAAAATTTATTTTCTGTCCTTTTACCTGGTAAGAAAATTCCTGCCACGGACGCCACTCGTTTTTTAAAAACAATTCTTTATTCGCGTATTGGGCGTTCTTAAAAAAAGCAAATCCCGCCGTTACTGCAAAGCGATTATTGATGTTATAATTCAATCCGGATCGAACTAAAATTTGTGACCACTGCTTTGTCCAATCTTTGGTTCTTATTTGTGCATCACTTGATAAAGACCAGTTTTTACTCCAACTGAGTGTGTTGTAATATCCTTCCCAAAGCATATCGGTATGCGTCGTTTTGTGTTGCGCTTTTGAAGAAAAAGGCAGCAATAGAATTACAAAATATTTGTACGGCTTAAGCGTCAATCTTTATTGTTATTAAAAAGTTTCCGGAAAGTAAAATCGCCAAATGATTCATTCTTGATCCGATCTTTTTTGAAGTCAGAAAACAATGCGTCTAGCTCGTGGAGAATTTCTGATTCGTTCAAACTTTCTTTATATAATTTATTTAAACGATAACCTTCGTGATCCCCACCAAGATTCAAATTGTATCTTCCCAAACCAGTACCGATAAATCCAATTTCTGAAACAGAAGAACGGCCACAACCATTGGGACAGCCGGTCATTCTTGTAATAATATTTTCGTTGGAAAGACCATATTTGGCAAGCAATGTTTCAATCTTTGTGAGTAAAGATGGAAGATAGCGTTGCGATTCCGCAAGAGCCAACGGGCATGTTGATAATGCCACACACGCCATCGAATTTTTTCTTAGGACCGAAGCATTTTCAGTATGCGCTATAATCTTAAATTCTTCTAAAATATCATTGATCTCTTTTTTATCTTCAGGCTTTACATCGCTTACAATTGCTTTTTGATTTACCGTACACCTGAAATTTACTTTTCCTGTTTTTGCAATTTTATGAAGTGCGGATTTGATAGCAATCTGCTCTGTATCCATGACGCGGCCATTCTCTACAAAAAGCGTATAAAACCAGTTGCCTTTGGCATCTTGTTGCCAGCCATAATAATCTTCACGCTTTGTAAAAATATAAGGCTTTGATTGCTCAAACTTAAAGCCCATACGGTTTTCAACTTCTTCTTTGAATTTATCAATGCCCATTTTATCAACGGTATATTTCAATCGCGCCTGCTTTCTGTCAACACGATCTCCATGATCGCGTTGAACAGTTACTATTTCATAAATCGCTTTAAAAGTTTTTTCTCCTGCCGGAACAAAACCGATTTCTGTGGCCAGTCTTGCATAAGTATCGGGATTGCCAATCGTGAATGCAAGTCCACCACCAACGGCAAAATTGAAACCCACCAGTTGATTATTTTCAATGATTGCAATCAATCCGAGATCATTTCCAAACACATCAATATCATTATTCGGTGGAATGCAAATTCCTATTTTGAATTTACGGGGCAAATAAGAATCGCGATACAACGGATCTTCTTCCAGTTTTTTGTCCACTATTTTTTCTTCATCCAGAAATATCTCGTAATAAGCCCTGGTCTTCGGTTTCAACATGTTGCTGATTTTGGAAGCATACGTAAATATCTCATTGTGCAAAGGCGATTGAACCGGATTCGGACTACAAGTTACATTCCTGTTGTCGTCGCCGCACGCAGCGATTGTATCTAAATGAACGGTATTAAAAATTTTATGTGTTGGTTTCAATCTTGATTTTAAAACGCCATGCAATTGGATCGTTTGGCGCGTTGTAATTTTTAATTCATCGGTAGAATCTTTCCCTGCAATATCATTCAGCGCAAGCCATTGTTCAGAAGTGAGAATGCCGCCGGGCATACGAAGACGAATCATGAAACTGTACAAACGCTCCAATTTCTTTTTGGCTCTTTCTTCGCGCCTATCACGGTCATCTTGCTGATACATTCCATGAAACTTCATCAGCAATGTGTCTTCTTCACGCATTGAACCTGTAAGTTCGTCTTTAATACTTTCTGCAATCGTTCCGCGAAGCGCATCGCCTTCTACTTTTACTCTTTCTAATAATGGTAATTTTTCTGACATTGTTGTGAGCTGTGAATAGTGAATAGTGAATGGTGAATTGTGAATGATGAAAACAAAAATGAAATCTGTGTTATTTATTTGTTTACTGCCTTCAGCTTTTTGCCTTCTGCCTTCCGGCTACAGCTTAATAAACATCCGTAAGATATCTTCCTGTTTCTTTTAAATTTTCCAAATACTGTTTTGCTTCTTCTTTGGATCTTTCACCAAATTGTTCGATGACCTGCAAAATGGTTTGCTCCACATCAACACTCATTGGTTCTTTAGCGCCGCATAAATACACATAGCCTCCTGCCTCAAGCCATTCAAAAAACTCGGCGCCATTTTTTTGAATCTTATGCTGCACATAAATTTTTTCCTGCTGATCCCGTGAAAAAGCGATGTCAATTTTTGTGAGTAAATTGGTCTCAACAAAATTTTGAATTTCTGTTTGATAAAGGAAATCAGTGATGAAATGTTGCTCACCAAAAAACAACCAGTTTTTCCCCGAAGCGCCTGTGGAATCTCTTTCCCAAAGGAAAGAACGGAACGGCGCAATGCCGGTTCCAGGGCCAATCATGATCACATTTTTGTCTTCTTCCGGCAAACGAAAATTGTTGTTGGGAGAAATGTAAAATGGCAATTCATGGTCTTCATTTAAAAGAGACAAAAATTCAGAGGCAAGGCCATGTTTCACTTCAGCATTTATTTTAAAACAATTTTTTGCAACCGTAATATGCACTTCACCAGGATGCGCTTCCGGCGAAGAAGAAATTGAATACAGTCTTGGTGCAATTGGTTCCAAAACTTTCAGCACTTCTATAAATTGATTGGCATCTTTTACAGAATAAATTTTTAACAGATCAAGCAAATCGATTTTTGTTGCAGGAATTTCCTGCTGCACGACAGTTGCATATTTCTTTACAACACGTTCCGGTAAATTCAGGATGTTTAATTTTTTCTTTAAAAGATCATACACCGAAATTAATTCGTCTTTATAATCAAGATTTGCTGCAGGATCGATTGAAGTTATCCCGATAATTTTTTCTACAATTTCTTCTTTGTTTTCAGGAATGATTCCGATTGAATCGCCTGGCGAATACGTTACATCTTCTGCTTCAATTTCAATGTGAAATGTTTCTTTATTGCTCCCAATATCATTCAGATTCACATGAGAAATTATTTTACCGTTGTATATTTTTTTGCCCGAAGTTTTTTTGATAATTGGTGCAACAATTTGTGAAGATTCACTTCCCGGATTTTCATGTAAAACGGTGATTATTTTTGAAAACCATTCTTCTGCTTCCACATCATAATCTACATCACATTTCTGCAAAGGCGCGATTCTATTGGCTCCCAGCTTGTTCAATTGTTCATCCACATCTTCACCGGCTTTGCAGAAAAGCGGATAAGCAGAATCACCCAAAGCAAGAACGCTGTATTTTAATTTGGAAAGTTTCAATTCATTCTGATGTACAAAATCATAAAATTTTTGTGCCGCAACAGGAGGCTCGCCATCACCATGCGTGCTCATGATCGTTAACAAATATTCTTCCTTTGAAAGATCCGTAAGACGATATTGATCCAGCCCTTGAATTTTTGCATTAATTCCGGATTTCTTTGCTTTCGCTGCAAAACCTGTTGCAAGTCTTTTCGAATTTCCTGTTTCAGTTCCGTAAACGATCGTAATTTTTTGTGTCGCATTTTTAGGCGCAACTTTCACTTCCGGTTTTTGTTTCGAAAGAACGCCATTCAGATATCCGTTGATCCAGATAAGTTCGTCATTGCTGGAAGTGTTGATGAGTTCCAGTAAAGTGTTTAATTTTTGCTCAACTAACATTTGAAATTTTTTCGGGTTGAAGGTTCGGGATTAATTGATTCAGTGGTTTGAAGTAAAACTCTTTACTGGCGCTGTTTTCAAGCCATTTGAAGTTTTCATGAAGAGACACAACGCGTCCAATGATGATTAGTGTTGGAGAAACAAAAGTTGCTTCTGAAATGTTTCTTTTAAAATCATATAAGTTGTGAACCTGCACATTTTGAAAAGGCGTGGTTGCCTGTTCAATGATCGCCAGTAATTTATCTTCATGAATGCGATGTGTGGTTAATTTTTCCACCACATTTAAAAGTGTTTCTGAAGACATATAGAAAACCAAAGTGTCATCGCTATTTGCCAGTTCTTTCCAATATTCTTCTGTTACAATATCAGATTTATAAGAAGTAAGAAAACGAACGGAAGTAGCATAACCACGCGCTGTCAGAGGAATTCCGGCGAAGGCCGCTGCTCCCAAAGCAGCGGTCACTCCCGGAATGATTTCATAAGGAATATCGTGAGCAATAAGTGTTTCCAACTCATCTAAAATGTTTGAGAAAATAGAAATATCACCGCCTTTTAAACGCACAACCAATTTGCCCAATAACGCCTTTTCGATCATCAGTTCATTGATCGCTTGTTGTGGCGTTGAAATTCCGCGGCGGCATTGTTTGCCTACATAAATGATTTCCGCTTTTGGTGAAACATAATTCGTCAATATTTCTTTGCTTACCAATCGATCAACCAACACAACATCTGCATGTTGCAAATAACGTGCGGCTTTCATCGTAAGCAAGTCAGGATCGCCGGGACCGGCGCCTGCGAGAATTACTTTTCCTGTTTTAATTGGCAATGTCATATTTTAGTCTACTAAATTGGTAGGATTAAAGGGTAAAAAAATTTAATGAGCTATTTGATCATGCAGGCTCCCACTGTTACACAACTTGTTTCATCAATCAAAATCGCACCACCGTTTTGCCTTATTTTTTTATAAGAATCAAATGCGACAGGCGAAGCAGTTTTGACGGTTGCTTTAATAATATCATTCAATACTGCTTTTTCCGGAGAATAATTTTTTTCCAATGTATTTACGTCGAGTTTGTACTCAATATCTTTTACCACACTTCTTACACGGCTGCTGTTGGTTTGCAACAAATATTTATTTCCGGGAATCAAAGGCTTATTATCCATCCAGCACAACAGCACTTCAAATTCCTGTTCTAATTGTGGTTGATTATTTTTTGGAACGATCAGATCACCGCGGCTCACATCGATGTCATCTTCGAGATGAAGAACGATGCTTTGCTGCGCAAATGCTTTGTCTACATCTTTACCACCAATTTCAATCGCTTTAATTTTACTATCCAGCCCTGAAGGAAGAACAGTTACCGAATCGCCTTTCCGATAAATTCCACTGATCACTTTTCCTGCATATCCTCTGTAATCGTGTAATTCCGGGGCTTGCGGGCGAATAACATATTGAACAGAAAATCTTCCATCTGTGAGATTTACATCAGAATCTAATAGTACATTTTCCAGGTAGGTCAATAAAGGTTCACCTTCATACCATGAAAGATTTGCAGAATTTTCAACAATGTTATCGCCATTCAAAGCGCAGATCGGTATGTATTTGATGTTTTTCAAACCCAGAGATTTGGCGACTTGTTCATAATCAATAACGATATTGTTATAAACATCTTCAGAATAATCGACCAAATCCATTTTGTTAATCGCTACGACAATGTGAGGAATATTCAACAACGATGCAATGATAGAATGGCGGCGTGTTTGTTCCACCACTCCGTTTCTTGCATCAATCAAAATAATCGCCAGCTGCGAGTTGGAAGCGCCGGTAACCATGTTCCTTGTATATTGAATATGACCGGGAGCATCAGCAATAATGAATTTGCGTTTTGGAGTTGAAAAATATTTGTAAGCGACGTCAATGGTGATTCCCTGCTCGCGTTCGGCACGCAAACCATCAGTGAGAAGCGCGAGGTCAATTTCGCCATTCAGCTTATTTTTACTTTGCTTTTCAATCGCTTCGAGTTGATCAATTAAAATTGATTTGCTATCGTACAACAATCTACCGATCAAAGTACTTTTTCCATCATCAACGCTTCCAGCGGTTATAAATCTTAGGATGTCCATTGTTTAATTCGTGGTTTTTAGTTCTTAGTTGTTGTTAGTTATCAGAGATCAGTTATCAGTAATGAGACCTTCTGATAACTTATCACTTTTTACTTTTTCTCTTTCTTACTTTTCCTCAAAAATATCCTCCCTTCTTTCTGTCTTCCATCGCTGCTTCAGAAACTTTGTCATCAATTCTTGTTTCGCCTCTTTCGCTTGTTTTTGTTGCGATGATTTCTGAAATAATTCCTTCCACATCTTCTGCATTTGATTCTACGGCGGCAGTACAGGTCATATCGCCAACAGTACGGTAACGAACTTTTTTTGTTTTGATCTCATCTGTTGGATCCAGTTTGATAAAATTGGAAACAGCCACCAATTGTCCCTGGTGTTCGATCACTTCTCTTTCATGTGCAAAATAAATTCGCGGCAATTCGATCTTTTCTCTTTTGATATAATTCCAAATATCTAACTCAGTCCAGTTACTGATAGGGAAGGCGCGTACATTTTCACCTTTGTGAATTTTGCCGTTGTAAATATTCCATAATTCCGGACGTTGCAATTTTGGATTCCAGCCGCCAAATTCATCTCTTACCGAAAAAATTCTTTCCTTCGCTCTTGCTTTTTCTTCATCTCTTCTTGCACCACCGATCAATGCATCAAATTTGAATTCTTCAATGACATCCAACAAAGTGAAAGTCTGCAATTGATTTCTGCTGGCAAATTTTCCTTTTTGCTCGGTAAGATTTTTTTCTTTGATAGTGTCTTCCACTTTTCTTACGATCAATTTTTCACCAATTTGCTCCACTAGTTTATCACGAAATTCCAGAGCTTCCGGAAAGTTATGCCCTGTGTCGATATGCACCAAAGGAAAAGGAAATTTTCCGGGGCGAAACGCTTTTAGCGCAAGATGCACAAGGGTTATAGAATCTTTTCCTCCCGAAAATAATAAAGCAGGATGCTCAAATTGACCGGCTACTTCACGCATAATATGAATGGCTTCCGATTCTAATTGTCCCAAATAATCTAAATGATATTCACTCATTTTTTTCTTTTTTTAAATTCAAATTATGAGGCCACCTGTTGATGAATATGAAGGCCACATTCTTTTTTCGTATTATCTTCCCACCACCAGCGCCCGGCGCGAAAATCTTCTCCTGGCCTGATCGCTCTTGTACATGGCGCGCAGCCAATGCTCACAAATCCACGGTCGTGCAAAATGTTGTAAGGAATGTTGTATTTATTGATATAATCTTTTACATCTTCGGTTGTCCAGTGAAGCAAAGGATGATACTTAATGATCTGGTTGCTTTCGTCCCATTCAACCTGAGGTATGTCATGACGATTGCTGGAATGTTCGGCGCGAATCCCTGTTATCCAAATTGAATTTCCTTTTAAAGCTCTTTTCAAAGGCTCTACTTTTCTTACAAAACAACAAGCTTTGCGCTGGTCAACAGATTCATAAAAAGAATTAGGGCCATTTTCTCCTACAAAAGGTTCCAATAATTTATGATCAGGATAATATGCTTTTATTTGGGTCTGATACCTTTGATTCGTAGCCCGCCAGCAGGAATACGTTTCTTCGAAAAGCCTTCCAGTGTCTAAAGTAAAAATGCTAACAGGAAGTTGATTGCTTAAAATTTTGTCCGTGATCAACTGGTCTTCATAACTAAAACTTGTAGAAAAAATAACTTCACCAGGAAATTCATTCGTAAGCCGCAGGATCACATCTTCAATAGATGAAAGTTTGGCAATTTCAGCGATTCGCGAAACTTGATTTTGTAAAGGCTTAGACATTTTAGATTGATTTAGAGAATTCAAATATTGATTAGAGGAGAAAAAAGTGTGTTGTTGAATTTTTACATAATGCAGCAACAACAGCGCATTGAGCAGCAGTTAGTACACATATACATCAAAGAAAAGGATTGGGTCATCATATAAAATTTGAATAGTCTACTGCGAAGGTAGGGTAATAGAATTAAAAAAAAATTTCTTTTTTTTCCACAATCGTAAAAATAGCAGGGCAGAAGTGGTATAGACTATTGAGAAATGCAGTAAACAAAGGAATAAAACTGTTTTTATTTTTCAGAAAAAATAAAAATAATTGAAATGGGGAAAGTTTGACTTGATTTTTTTATCATGGGGAAACTCATTCACGCAATGGAGAAAGGAATTACCCTTATTCTTTTTCTTACAAGCATTTTATCTGTGTAAAAAAAATTGGCACAACCATTGTTTATAGAATAAACATAATACGAAAATTCAAATTTCTCATAAGCAGTTAGTTTTGGTAAACGGCCCCTGTTTCTACAGGGGCCTCTCTTTTACCATAAACAATACACATTACCCTAACCAAAAACATTACTATAAACTTCGCTTTTACCGAAACCTCCATAGGGAATGAATCTCGAAAAAATATAAAGGTCGATACCATTATATCTTTTTTTATAAATAAAATCGTGTTTGCTTCCTTTGTTCATCCTGATATAAATGATATTATCAGCGCTGATAAAATTCTTTTTTAAAAGAATTTCTGTTAATCGTTTATTATGAAAGATCGCTTTTTTGATGTTGCGATTCTCAACCATGAAAGGAAGAATATCAGACTTAAATCGTGTGAATAAATAATTCTCGCTTGTCGGGCATAAAGCGCATTTATTAAAATTAACGGAAGTATAAGGAAGAATATCAAGCCTCAAAACCGCTTCCTGCAAAAAATCAAAATGAGTTCTTTTTGTAAAAGATCTATTGGAAAGTGCTGCGGCAATACTTTCACAATATTTAAAGCTCCATTCACTTTTATTTTTATAAAAAGAGAAAATATTGTTCTGAAAGTAAGTATAATTTTCCCAACTCTCTTTTCTAAAATTATTTTCAAAAGCAACTCTTTCCTGGTCATATTGACGATTGATTTCAACTACCGCAATTTTTTCCTTTTCAGGGGAAAGATTTCCCGCCCAATAAGTGGGAAGTTCTGTGTGGCGAAGATGCATTGGATTTTGTAATCCAAAACTATTTGAGATTGCTTTTACTTTACTTGAATAAAAGTGAGGGTTATTTTTGTAAATATTAAACTCACTGCGGGCTTGTGTAATCAGGTTTTGCAAGTAATGAATTTTTAGATGCACAAATAGTATCAACGCGTGATTTTTTATTTTATTGCCGTGATTCTGAAATTGTTACATAAAAAAATGATTCAGGAGTGAACCAGGAAATATTAGTTATTTCTCATTTATTGCTTGGTATTTAGCAAACTGTTATCAGAAAAAAATAAAATATTTTTAAAAATTTCCGGTTTGGTGTGTAACTTTGGCATCTGATTTGATTAATAATTATAAAATTCGAAAATTAAAATTTCTCATAAGCAGTTAGTTTTGGTAAACGGCCCCTGTTTCTACAGGGGCCTTCTTTTTTGCGGAAATAAATACTAAATCTCTCATAAAAAAATTCGATACTTATCTTTACAAAATGCATAGTAAACTATCTGGTTGGGATGATACCATTGCTGCAATTGCAACTCCGGCAGGGATTGGTGCTATAGGTGTTTTACGACTCAGCGGCGATCAGTCATATGATATTGTTCAAAAACTTTTTACTTCAAAAAACCTGAAAGAGCAATCGGCAAATACACTTCATGTAGGCTATTTAAAAGAAGGAAAAAATATTCTGGATGAAGTAGTGATCAGTTTATTTAAAAAACCTGCTTCATATACTGGCGAGGATGTAATTGAGATCAGTTGCCATGGTTCGCCATTTGTTCAGCAACAGGTTTTGGATGCTTTGATCAGAAATGGTGCAAGGCTGGCAAAAGCCGGAGAATTTACACAAAGAGCTTTTTTAAATAAAAAATTAGATCTTACGCAGGCTGAAGCTGTTGGCGATTTGATAGCCAGCAATACACAAGCTTCTCAGAACGCTGCTTTGAAAAATATGCGTGGCGGTTTTTCAACTATCCTGATGCAATTGCGCGAAGAGCTGATCAAATTTTCTGCATTAATAGAATTGGAATTGGATTTCAGCGAAGAAGATGTGGAATTTGCCGACCGGCATCAGTTCTCTTTATTGATACAAAATATTGAAACCACCGTCAATCAATTATTGGAATCTTTCAAGCTTGGAAACGTAATAAAAAACGGCGTAAGTGTGGCAATCGTTGGAAAACCGAATGCAGGTAAATCAACATTGCTCAATACTTTGCTGAATGAAAATCGCGCTATTGTAAGTGACATTGCCGGAACTACGCGCGATACAATTGAAGAAACGATCAATATCAACGGAATACTTTTCAGGTTGATAGATACTGCCGGAATTCGTGAGCATTCCCAGGATATCATCGAAAACATGGGCGTTGTGAAAAGTAAAGAAAAAATTAAGCAGGCCGATATTGTTTTGTATTTGTATGATGTGAATGAATTGAATGAAGAAGAACTTTCGAAAGTTATAAAAGAAATAAAACAACAAAATTCAAATGTGATTTCAGTCGCCAACAAAGCAGATGTTTTTAAAAAAGAATCGTCTTTTGCAAAAAATGAGATCGTAATTTCTGCGAAAGAAAATATTGGAATTGATCAATTGAAGGAAGCATTATTTATGATGGCCGCTGGTTCAGGTTTGAATACAGAAAATGTGATCATAACCAACGCCCGACATTATGCTGCGCTGACAGAAGTTGCGAAAAGTTTACAGGAAATTAAAGTTGGTTTGCAAAATCAAATCTCCGGCGATTTACTTGCGCCTGACATCAGAAGGTGCCTTTATTATTTGGGAGAAATTACGGGAGAAGTAACAAATGAAGACAGGCTGGATTATATATTTAGTAAGTTTTGTATCGGCAAATAAATTTCTGATTTCAGGATTGGTAATTTCAGATTTTGGAGTAAACAAATAAATAAGATTGTCTCTTATTGCATGAAGAAAATAAATTGATATACATGAAAAATGCAACAACTGTTTCCCGCATTCTACTTGGATTTATTTACCTGGTTTTTGGACTCGATTATTTTTTGCATTTCATTCCGTATCAACCACATCATACCGGAAATGCTGCGGCCTTTAAAGCAGGATTAAAAGCGGCAGGATACTTTTATCCGATGCAAAAAGTTATACAAATCGCAGGTGGAATTTCGCTGTTGATCAATCGATATGCTCCCTTTTCTGCGGTAGTACTTTTTCCGATCAGTTTGAACGTTTTGCTTTTTCATACCATTTTAGTTCCTTCAGGTTGGTTGATGGGCGTTTTTTTGGTTGTGCCAAATCTTTTTTTAGGCTTTGCTTATTGGAAATATTATAAAAGCATGTTTATAAAAAAACCACTTTTATAAAATATCCGGACTTTTTATAATTGTAAATAAAAATTGGAAGCATTTTTGTTTGAATTAAAGCACTTTTTCTTAGGCCTTTAAAATGATGACAAATATGTTTGACCAAATTTTAAATCTTGTAAAAGAACATTTGCAATCTGACCCGCAAGTGGCAGCCGCAATTCCTGATGACCAAAAGAAAGCTGTTCATGAAGAAATTGCCAATCACATTACTCAAAAGCTGGCAACAGAAGCACCACAACAAGGTGGTATTGGAGGTTTATTATCCAAACTTCAAAACAGCGTTGCTTCCGGAAGTCCGATCACGAGTGCAATTGAAGGCGGATTGGCAGGGAAGCTCTCAAGTAAATTTGGTTTATCTCCTACAGTAACAGGTGCAATTGCAGCAATTCTTCCAGGCATTCTGCAAAAATTTGCCAACAAAGCAAAAGATCCGAACGATCATAGTGTTACGGAAGATGGCATTGCAAATACTTTATCTAAATTCACAAGTGGCCTTGGTAATTTGTTTAAGTGAGAAAGTGAATTATTTTATCACCACTTCCTTAATCACTTTTTCTCCGAGCGCTTCATTTACCCTTTCAATGATCTTTGCTTTCTGATAAATTAATTCATTTTTTAAAGGAGCAACATTGGTAGAAATGAACAAAGTGGAATTGATGATCTCAATTTTATCAGTGTAGTTGGCAATTGTTTTTCCCATAATTTTTGCCCATGCATCCTGCACCTGCATGGCTTGCACGCCACTTTTCAATTTGCTTTTTTTCAGGAAATCTTTTAGTGCATCCCCGATTGATAATTCTGCCATAAAGCGAAGGTAGGGTTATTTGAAATTTATAATTTCGATTTTAAAATTTCGATTATTTCATTATTCATTATTGAATTATTGCAATTTCCGAACGCATCAATCCAACTCAATTATTTGCACTTCATTTCCAAATTGCGTTAATGAATTTTGCAAACGATCAGCATGAGTGTCGGTGATAAAAACCTGTCCGTTGTTTTCAAGACAAACATATTTTAATAAATTTTTCATGCGGTTTTCGTCTAATTTTTCAAACACATCATCAAGTAATAAAATAGGGGGGAAGCCTTTTACTTTTTTTAAAATTTCAAACTCTGCCAATTTGCATGCAAACAACAAACTTTTTCGTTGTCCTTGAGAGGCGATACTCTTAAAAACATTTTCGTGCAACAAGAAAATCAGATCGTCTTTGTGAATTCCAACGTTGGTTCTTTGTGTCTGCCGGTCTTTTTGCCGTGAAGCAATTAATAATTCTGAGAAATTATTTTCATTCAGGAGACTGTTATATTCCAACGAGACCACTTCATTATTTCCTGAAATATTTTTATAAAATTGCTGAACCAATGGAAACAATTTTTCTGAAAATTCTTTTCTTGTTTCATGAATATAATTTCCTGGTGCGGCTAATTGTTCATCGAGTGTTTCCAATAAAGCAAAATCAAAAGTTGCTCTTAAAGATTCATTTTTTAAAAAACTATTTCTCTGAGCAAGTACTTTATTATAAATGATCAGTTGTTGCAAATATTCGGCATCAACCTGGCTGATCAAAGTGTCAATAAATTTTCTTCTTTCTTCGCTTCCGCCGGTGATCATTTCAATGTCATCAGGTGCGATGATAACGCAGGGAAATTTGCCGATATGATGAGAAAATTTTTCATAAGCAACGTCATCCAGATAAAATTCTTTTTTTTGCGAAGAGCGATAAATGCAAACAATTTTTTGTGACCTGTTTTGTTCGTTTTCATTTTGTAATTCTCCTTCCAGGCGAAAACCCTCTTCCCCGAAACGAAGGTTTAAAACATCAGATTTTGAAAAATAACTTTTGGTAAAACACAAATAATTGATGGCATCCAACAAATTCGTTTTTCCTTTTCCATTCAATCCGCAAATGCCAATGATCCGTTCTGTAAAATCAAAAGTTTTTGTTTGATAATTTTTATATCCTGTTAAAGAAATTTTTTTGAAAAGCATGAAGAGAAAGGTATCTGGAATTAATTATAAGATTAGTATGGAGCTTACGATTTCGCATTTAGCTTTCAAGAATTCTTCTCAAATAATTGATCTGGCCCAAATGATAATTCAGATGAAGGAGCAAAAAGACCAGCATATTTTGTGTCGTAAAAGTTTGCTCCTGAATTTTTAATGGAAATTGTTTTTTCAAATCTTCTTCTGATAAATTTGGCAATGTTTTTTTGACAATTTCCTTCAATGAATTGATATCTGAAATTAATTTTTCGCGTGGAATATTTTTTACAGTAAACTCTTCATCGCGCTTTCTGATATAGTCCGTGTTCGCTAAATTTTTTCCAATAAAATGATTCAAATTTCCCAAAAGATGCATTGTCAGATTTCCTGCTGAATTATTGATGCCTTCTTTTAATTTCCAAATATCATTTTCATTTTTAAATAAATTAATTTCTTCAATCAATTTATCCAGGTCTCTTTCAAAGAAATTAGTAATGTTCATTTTATTAATTTTTTGAGGGTGATATTTATAGTAAAAGAACTTTTAAAGCTGATTTTTATTTTGCTCTTTTGTTATAAAAAAATTGTGTTGTAAAAGTAAGTCAATCGACGATATTTAAATCTTGTTAAGATATTTCATCATTACTTTATCATCATTATATTTGCTGCTATGACTACAGAATTATTAAAAGATTTGAGAGACCGTTTGGTGGTCTTGAGGAGGTTTCTTTGACGTTGAGAACCGCGAACAAAAAGTAAATAATGACAAGCAACTTTCGCTTTCTTCCGGCTTTTGGGACGATAGCAAAAGGGCAACTGGTATTTTAAAATCCATTAAGCTCGATGAATACTGGCTGAATCTTTATAACGATGTGAAAACAAAGATTGAAGATTTCGCAGTGTTATTTGATTTTTGGAAAGAAGGCGAAGCGACTGAAGATGAAGTAAAAGAAGCTTATGACGCAGCGGTGAAAGCGACTGAAGAAGCAGAGTTTAAAAGCACACTGAATAAGCCGGAAGATGAAATGACGGCGATTCTGCAAATCAACAGTGGTGCAGGTGGAACCGAAAGCCAGGATTGGGCAGAAATGCTTTTGCGCATGTATAGAATGTACGGTGAAAAGCAAGGCTGGAGTGTGACCGAGCTTGGTTTCCAGGAAGGAGACGGCGCAGGAATCAAGAGTGCAACTTTACAATTTGACGGGCCGTTTGCATATGGATTTTTGAAAGCAGAAAGCGGTGTTCATCGTTTGGTACGTATTTCTCCGTTTGACAGCAATGCACGTCGGCATACCAGTTTTGCCAGCGTTTATGTTTATCCTTTGATTGATGATACGATTGAAATAAAAGTTAGTTCTGCTGATGTGGAGTGGGCTTTTTTCAGAAGTGGTGGTGCCGGCGGACAAAATGTAAACAAGGTCGAAACCGCCGTGAGATTGACTCACAAGCCTTCAGGGATTATTGTTGAATGTCAACAGGCAAGAACTCAGGGAGAAAACCGCGAGAAAGCAATGGCAATGTTGAAGAGCCGTTTGTATGAAGAAGAAATGCGCAAGCGCCAGGAGCAATTGGACATCAATAATTCATCAAAGAAAAAGATAGAGTGGGGAAGCCAGATTCGCAGTTATGTTTTTCATCCTTACAAAATGATCAAAGATCATCGCACAGATTATGAAGTAGGAAACGTAGGACCAGTAATGGATGGAGAGTTGGATGGATTTATAAAAGCATATTTGATGATGGAGAGTTGATTAATGTGCTAATTTGAAAAGTCGAATAACGAATTCGCTAATTAGCAAATTGGCTAATCAGATAATTAAATAATAATTAAATAATTAAAAACATGCCTTCCATTCTTATAATAGATGACGAAAAAGCAATTAGAAAAACCCTGACGGAAATTTTAGGTTTTGAAGGATACAAAATTGAAGAAGCCGCTGATGGGGAAGAAGGATTGAGTAAATTCAGAACAAAAAATTATGATCTTGTTCTTTGCGATATTAAAATGCCAAAACTGGATGGCATAGAATTTTTGGAAAAAGCAAAAGAAATTAATCCTGAAGTGCCAATTATAATTATCAGCGGGCATGGAAATATTGAAACTGCTGTTGAAGCTGTGAAAAAAGGTGCTTATGATTATATTTCAAAGCCACCGGATTTGAATCGCATGTTGATCACACTTCGAAATGCGATGGATAAAACTACTTTAGTAGCAGAAACAAAAGTGCTGAAACGCAAAGTGGCAAAGGTTCAGGAGATTGTCGGAGAATCTTCACCCATACGTAAGATCAAAGACACAATTGAAAAAATTGCACCAACAGAAGCTCGTGTTTTGATTACAGGTGAAAATGGTGCGGGAAAAGAATTAGTGGCAAGATGGATTCATCAGAAAAGTGCAAGAGCTAATGGTCCGATAGTTGAAGTGAACTGTGCAGCGATTCCCGGAGAATTAATTGAGAGCGAATTATTTGGTCATGAAAAAGGAAGTTTTACTTCTGCAGTAAAACAACGGATTGGAAAATTTGAACAGGCAAGCGGAGGTACTTTATTTCTTGATGAAATTGGTGATATGAGTTTGAATGCGCAGGCAAAAGTGTTACGTGCATTGCAGGAAGGAAAGATCACCAGAGTCGGCGCTGATAAAGATATCAATGTTGATGTAAGAGTAATCGCTGCTACCAACAAAGACCTTTTAAAAGAAGTTGAAAATAAAAATTTCCGCCTCGATTTATATCATCGTCTCGGTGTAATTATTTTGCATGTGCCGACGTTGAATGAACGTGCCTCTGATATTCCTTTATTGATCGATCGTTTTCTTGGCGATATTGCTGCAGAATATGGTCAACCGAAAAAGTCTATTGATAAAAAAGCGATTGATCTGCTACAAAAATATAAATGGACAGGAAATGTGCGCGAATTAAGAAATGTGGTGGAAAGGCTGATCATTCTTTCCGGTAAAACAATCACTGCAGAAGATGTAGAGAATTATGTTTTGCCAAGAAAAGAAAAATGATCGGTAAAAATTATTAACCGGAATCAATTTTTTTTATGAAACACATTTATTGCATCAGTGGTTTTGGTGCGGATGAAAGGGTTTTTTCAAAACTTGATTTTGGTGATAATCATGTTCATTTTATTCAATGGAAAATTCCTGAAAAAAATGAAACACTTGCTTCCTATGCAAAAAGAATGCAACAGGAAATCCATCATCCAAATCCCATTCTGATTGGCCTGTCTTTTGGTGGTATGATGGCGATTGAAATTGCGAAATTAATTCCTGTTGAAAAGATCATTTTAATTTCGAGTATCCGTGACCGTTATGAGCTTCCTTTTTTTATGAAGCTAACTGCAGCACTGCGTTTGAATAAAATCATTCCTTTAAAACCCTACAAAATTCTAGAGCCGATAGAGAATTATGATCTTGGCGTTGAAACAGAAGAAGAGAAGCAATTATTAAGAGAATACCGCAAAAATATTAACCAGGATTATACTGATTTTGCTATTAATGAAATTGTCAACTGGAAGAATGAATGGAGTCCTGAAAATGTAATCCATATTCACGGAACCAACGATCATATTTTTCCGATAAAATACATCAAAAATCCCCAGTACGTAATTCAGGGTGGTGGCCATCTATTGCTAATGAATAATGCAGATGAAGTGAACCAGATTTTGAAAAAAGAATTATCAGAACAGTAAACAAAGAAATAATTAGCTTATTTTAATGGATTCAGCAAGCTAAAACTCAAGGTGTTAAACTAATGATAACTATTTTCTATTACTTTTTTAATAAGAAATTTTATACACTACTTTTGTTTCCTTTATAAAAAATCCGCACATGAGTATAGGTTTACTACTGTTTATTCTTGCAACAATTGCTGTTCTTATTGGTTTGTATGAAATGTTTAAAAAAGCCGGCATCGCTCCATGGAAAGGCTTAATTCCCTTGTATAACACATGGTGTATGGTTGAAAAAATGGGATTAAAAAAAATATGGTTTTTTTTGCAACTGATTCCTATCGCCGGACAATTTATTACCATCTGGATCAACATCAAATTTGTAGAACACTTTGGCCGCTTTGGTCTTTTTCATCATTTTCTTACTGTCTTTTTTCCTTTTATTTATTTTCCCTACCTCGGCTTTTCTGACATGGAAAGATATGCCGGAACTGCGGTTGTAAAAAATTATAAAAAAGGTGTGATACGCGAATGGATTGACGCAGCCGTTTTTGCAATCGTTGCAGCAACATTGATTCGCACCTTTGTTTTTGAAGCTTATACCATTCCAACTCCATCCATGGAGAAAACTCTATTGGTGAATGATTTTCTTTTTGTAAGCAAGTTTGCTTATGGGCCACGCATTCCTGAAACGCCGCTGGCATTGCCTTTCATGCATCACACTATTATCGGAACGAATACAAAATCTTATGTTGAATGGATTAAAATTCCTTATACGCGCTGGTTTGCAAAACCGGTAAAAAGAGGTGATGTAGTAGTTTTTAATTTTCCGGTAAATGACACTTTGATAAATGACGATCAACACGGATCAGAGATCACTTATTATCAGGAAATCCAGGCACGCATGATTGCAGATCACATCTCTGAACAGGAAGCAAGGCAAAGGGTTTTGGATCAATATGGCGATCTGATCATTACAAGGCCGGTTGATAAAAGAGAAAATTTTATAAAAAGATGTGTCGCGATTTCCGGAGATACGCTTCAAATAAAGAATCGTGTTATTTATATCAACGGTGTTGCACAATCGCTTCCTCCGCATCACGAATTCAATTATCTCGTAACCACTTCTGCGCCTCTTGATCCTGATCAGTTGAATAGTGTTGGCATTCAGGATAATGAAGATCCCAACAAAAACCAGGTAAAAATGTTAGGAACGAATACGTATGAAATCGGAATGAGCGATCCGGAAAAACTGCAATTGAAAATGTTTCCTGCGGTAAAAAATATTGAGCCTGAACCTCTTGCTGATTATGATAAAAGCCCTTTCTTATTTCCTTATGAGGCTGGCAATGGATGGACTGTAGACGATTACGGGCCAATCTGGGTGCCAAAAAAAGGAGCGACGATTTCATTAAATCCTGAAAACATCAAAAGATACAGACGCTGTATTGAAACTTACGAGGCAAATAAATTTGAAGAAAAAAATGGTCAATATTTTATCAATGGAAAGCCTGCAACAACCTATACTTTTAAAATGAATTATTACTGGATGATGGGAGATAACCGTCACAATTCTTTGGATAGCCGCTACTGGGGCTTTGTTCCCGAGGATCATATCGTGGGAAAAGCTTCCCTCATCTGGTTTAGTTATGGAAATAACGGAATCCGCTGGAACCGGATTTTCCAAAAAATAAAATAGTTTTAATTCAAACTAATTTTTTATGACTGCGAAAGAACTTATTCTTCACTTACAGAAATTAGATCCCGAAACGAGAGTGGTGGTAAGAGGATATGAAGATGGCTACAACGATATAGAAAGTTTAGAGCCTGTAAAAATTAAGATTACTAAAAATGGCGCATGGTATTATGGCGAATATGAAGATTCAAAAGATGAGGACGCCATTGATGCTATTGATATTTTTGGAGAAAATAAAAAATACCTTCAGGAAGATTTTGAATAACTTTTTTGATGATTTTGCACTAAAGCAATAAATATTTCGTTTTTTCTTTTTCAAACAATAACAGTAAACGAATAAAAAAGCCTGTTTCTATTTTGTTCTGAAATGGTGTTTCTTATACACTCATTAATTCCTTATTGTATTTATTGCGATAATCTATAGGAGACAAGCCCGTGATTTTTTTAAAAACCTGTCGGAAAGATTTACTGTCAGAATAGCCGGCATCATACATTACTTCATTGATATTTTTCCTGTTGATCTCAAGATTTTTTTTCGCTGCTTCAATTTTTACTCTTTGAATGTATTCCACGACTGTATTGGATGTCGCCTTCTTGAATCTTCTTTCGAGATTTCTTCTGCTAAGTGAAATGATCGCTGCCAACTGATCAACTGCAATCTTTTCCTGCACATTTTTTTCAATGTAATCCTGGGCCTTTTTTATCGCTTCATCTTCATGATCTTTTTGTGCATTAAAGATCATAAAAGCAGATTGACTGTTTCTATCAATTTCAATTTGAAAAATTTTGGAACAATAAATAGCTGCTTCTCTTCCTGCAAATTTTTCAATAAGATATAAAATAAGATTGAGAGAAGAATAGGCGCCGCCACTCGAATAAATTCCCTGTTCGTCGGTGATGATTTTATCAGTTACAACATTTATATCCGGAAACATATTTTTAAAACTTTCTGCAGCAACCCAATGGGTAGCACAATCTCTTCCTTTTAATAAACCTGTTGCTGCAAGCAAAAAAGATCCGATACAAAGACTTGCAAGCTGTGCACCTTTTTTGTGTTGTTTTATCAGCCAAGGAATAAAATCTTTGTTCAATTCCAATTGCGTTTTTATTTCTCCCTGCAAAGCAGGAATGATGATAAGGTCTGAATGTTTTACATCACTGATTAACACCTCAGGATGAATGCTGAATAAACCTTTTTTCATGCGGCTTTGCTTGTTTAAACCAACCAGTTGGATTTTAAACAAAGGCGGCTTTCCTGCACGTTTTAGAAATGAATTCACTTCAGAAAAAATCTGGTGAGTGCCTTCTATATTTGTTACACTGCAATCGCCTTCCGGAACCAGTATTGATAAGTGTTTCATTGAAATCAAGTTTAGTGGATGAATGAAAAAACATACAGTCTGAAAGACAAATGTAAAAATAATTTTGTCGCAATTAACCCTTTAAAATGCCGTATTTACACCCTTTTTATTTTCTGAAATCGGTTTAGGTTTGTGTTGTGATTGTGCTGCTGATGAAGGAACATGAATATTGAACAAGATTTAAAATAAAAAAATTATGGACATAGCAATTTTTCAGGAAATAGAACAGACAACAAATGAATTAATTGATTTGCTTTCATCTGCAAATGAAAAAGAACTAAATAAAATTCCTTTTGAAGGAAGTTGGACAGCAGCGCAGGTGGCAGAGCATTTATTAAAATCTTATGGCGTTGTGGAAATATTAAAAGCCCCGCAAACAAAAACAGAAAGATTACCGGATGAAAAAGCTGAATTGTTGAAATCAGTTTTTTTAAATTTTAGTCAAAAAGTAAAATCTGCTGCGGCTATTCTTCCTTCAGATGATTTTATTAAGAAAGAAGAATTGATAATCGCGTTAAACAAAAAAATCTTAAAAATAAAAGAGATTATTGAAACACAGGATCTTTACGAAATCTGTGAAGCCGTTGCTCTTCCTGTGTTTGGTGCGTTGACAAAATTGGAATGGCTTTATCTGATTCTTTATCATACACAAAGACACATTCACCAGATAAAAAATATTTTTCAAACTTTAAAAACAAATAAAAATGAGATCAGTAAATCCCTATCTGAATTTTAATGGCAATTCAGAAGAAGCATTTAATTTTTACAAATCAGTTTTTGGCGGAGAATTTCTTACAGTGATGCGTTTCAAAGACACAGCACAGGGCGAAAATTTATCTGCCGAAGAAGGAGAAAAAATCATGCACATTGCGTTGCCTCTTGGAAAAAATAATGTGTTGATGGCAACAGATGTTCTTGGTTCTATTGGGCAAAAATTGGTAATGGGAAATAATTTTTATATTTCTCTTGACGCAGAAAGTGAAGAGGAAGGAAAACAACTTTTCGAGAAATTATCGGAAGGCGGAAAAGCGCATCATCCATTTGAAAAGCAATTTTGGGGCGCATGGCACGGAAATTTAAGTGATAAGTTTGGAGTAAAATGGATGATAAATTATAATCCTCAACAACCTTAAATTGATTGCAATGAAAACAACAAACATCAAAAGAGACAAGATCATTTTTTGGATTCCGACTGCATTATTGGCGTTGTTTGAACTTTCGGGCGCCTTCTTTATGAATAGTCAGATGGCGATTGATGGAATGCATCATTTGGGTTTGCCCGATTGGTTTAGATGGGAAGTGAGCATTGGACATTTAATCGGTGGTATTTTATTAGTTGTCCCGGTTCATAAACGAATCAAAGAATGGATGTATGTTGCATTTGCTATTGATTTTATTTCAGCATTTATTGCCTATGCATCAATTGATGGACTTGTCTTCAATACTTTTTCTCCGTTAATTAATTTCGCTTTACTGATAATTTCCTACGTATATTATCACAAATTGCAGAACGCTAAATCAGGTTATTACGATTTGAAATTATCAACAGTTTGATAAAAAGGATAAAAAAGTTAAGACTAATGCGGATTTCTTCTTAATAGATCTTAACTCCTTTGTTAAAAAAATCACTCCAAAAAGTTCAATTATGATCACAAAAAATATCCAACAAAAGATTGTTCCTTTTCTTTGGTTTTCTAACGAAGCTGAAGAAGCAGTAAACTTTTATATTTCCTGTTTTAAGAACTCGCGTATGGGAAGTGTAAGTCGCTATGATGAAGCCTCGGCAAAGGCTTCAGGACAATCAAAGGATTCAGTTTTGACTGCGTCTTTTCAATTAAATGGCCAGGAATTTATAGCTCTAAATGGTGGACCAGTTTTTAAATTTACTCCCGCCATTTCTTTTTCTGTCAATTGTGAGACAGAAAATGAAGTGAATGAATTATGGAAAAAATTTTCTGACGGAGGAACTGTTTTGATGGAATTATCACAATATCCTTTTAGCAAAAAGTTTGGATGGATCGAGGACAAATACGGACTTTCATGGCAATTGAATTTTACAGGTTGTCCTCAAAAAATCATTCCTTCGCTGATGTTTACCGGCAATGTAGCCGGCAAAGCAGAAGAGGCAATCAACTTTTATATTTCGCTGTTTAAAAATTCCGAAATAAAAGTTTTAAGCCGCTATGCGGCAGGTGGACATGGGAAAGAAGGAACGGTAGAATTTGCATTATTTTCTCTCGGCAATGAAGATTTTATTGCAATGGACAGCGACTTTGAACATGAATTTTCTTTTACTCCTGCTGTCTCATTTTTTCTTAATTGTGACACGCAAAACGAAATTGATTTTTTCTGGAACCATCTTACTGAAGGAGGTAAAGAAGTCGAGTGTGGATGGCTTGAAGACAAGTATGGGTTATCCTGGCAAATCGTTCCGACGGTTTTATTTGGTCTGCTAAATAATCCTGATCCTGAAAAAGCAAAAAGATCTATGCAGGCAATGTTGAAAATGAAAAAGCTTGATATCAAAACTTTGGAAGAAGCGTAATTAATTCAATTAACATTAAAAAAACGAAAAATGGAATCAACAAATAAAACAATTACGGTTTCTGCAATTGTCCATGCACCGATTGAAAAAGTGTGGAGATATTGGACAACGCCGGAAAACATTATGGAATGGAATAGCGCTTCTGAAGACTGGCACACACCGCGAGCTGAAAATGACCTGCGTGTTGGAGGAAAATTTTTTTCACGAATGGAAGCAAAAGACGGAAGTTTTGGTTTTGATTTTGGAGGAGTTTATGATGGCGTCATTGAACACAAACTGATTTCTTACACGATGGGAGATGGAAGAAAAGTGGAAGTAGATTTTTGGGACGAAGGTGATGATACAAAGATCATCGAAACTTTCGAAGCAGAATCAAGCAATTCATTTGAACAGCAACAATTTGGATGGCAGTCTATTCTCGACAATTTTAAAAAATATACAGAATCGCGTTAACTTCATTTTTTTAATAAAAATTTGAACTTTTATGAAAAGTGCAAAACCAAAAGATGCAGATGAATATATTTCAGGTTTTCCAGAAGACGTTCAAAAAAAGCTGGCAGAATTGCGCACAACGATCAGGAAAGCTGCACCAGATGCTGAAGAAATTATTAGTTATCAAATGCCTGCTTATTCATTAAATGGTAATTTGGTTTATTTTGCTGGATATAAAAATCATATCGGTTTTTATCCAACCGCATCAGGAATTAAAAATTTTGAGAGCGATTTGTCAAAATATGAAAGTTCAAAAGGTGCTGTGAAATTTCCAATTGATAAACCATTGCCACTGGCTTTAATCACGAAAATTGTAAAGTTCAGAGTGAAAGAAAATCTTGCGAAACAAAAACAACCAATAAAATTAAAAACATAAAAATAAGCCATGAGAAAAATAGTTTTATTTATGCATGTTTCTCTTGATGGATTTGTAGCAGGCGTAAAAGGTGAGATGAATTGGATACATGTAGATGAAGAAATTTTTGATTATGCAGGTGATCGCACCAATCAGTCTGATACTGCTTTATACGGTAAAAATACTTTTGTAATGATGGAAAATTATTGGCCTACTGCGGGGGATGATCCCGATGCCAGCAGGCATGATAAACAACATTCTGCGTGGTACAACCAGGTTCACAAAATCGTTTTATCAAAAACCTTGTCAGAAAATAATTTTAAAAATACTACTGTCATCAGTGACAATATTAAAGAGCGTATTAATGATCTGAAACAAAAAGAGGGGAAAGAAATTGTGATTTTTGGAAGTCCCGGCGCTGCGCATTCCTTAATGAAGCTGGATCTGATTGACGATTATTGGCTGTTTGTAAATCCGATTCTTTTAGGAGAAGGAATTCCGTTGTTTAAAAACATATCAACAATTAAAAAACTTGATTTAAAAAAAGTGCATTCATTTACTTCAGGTGTAGTTTGTCTGCATTACGAAAACATCTCACGCTAAAAAGTCTCTTTTAAAAAGATATTCACAAAGGCAATTAATTTAAATTTCTGACGTTGATAATAGGCTAATCATTTCCTGAATTTATTCACGTTGGATCATTTTGAATTATTAACCGCCGATAAATGAAACGGAAAAAAGAGAAAACCACTATCCTTTTTGTCAATAAAAATCCACAGGTATTAAAACCAATACAGGTGGCAACCGGCGTAATTCTCCATTGGAAAAAAATCTTTGCCACTTTAATGATCATCTTTTTTTCTCTTACAGCGACTCTTGTTTATTTCATCTTTGCAAACAATGAGCAAAAGCTAATAATGACAGCGCTTTCAAGAAAAATTCATTCAATGCATGATGCGGTTGTATCACCAAATGACACGACCGGGCTTCGCGAAAAATTTACTAAAATCGATACGGAATTATCTGCAATAAATGGTTATTTAAAAGCAAGAGGAATCCGCACAAATATTTCGGGACCAGAAGGTGGCGAGGCAGATCATGACGTATTATCTGCAGATGAGATCAGTGATTTTTACATCAAATATTTGGACAGAATTGGTTATAATATTTCATACACTCCGCTCGGTTTTCCATATCCCGGAAAGATCACTTCTAGTTTTGGACATCGTGAAAATCCTTTTGACGGAAGCGGTGTTGAGACCCATAAAGGTCTTGATATCAGTGGGCCTATTGGTTCGCCGGTAAAGGCAATGGCAAAAGGCCAAGTTGAATTTGCGGGTGAAAAAGGAGGTTTTGGAAATTGTATTATTCTAAAACATGGTAATGGATTTGAAACCCTTTATGCCCATTTATCAAAAATATTGGTAAAGGTTGGACAATCGGTTTCCATCGGCGAAGAAATTGGCAGAATCGGCTCTACTGGCCGTTCTACAGGTCCGCATCTTCATTATGAAATACATAAAAACGGCAAAAAAATAAATCCACAAT
>Ga0157371_10001178_pt1 | contig 28068 bp, 28 predicted proteins | sample C45metaG_FD_113462 | JGI IMG/M metagenome (GOLD analysis project Ga0157371, IMG submission 113462) | Corn rhizosphere microbial communities from Kellogg Biological Station, Michigan, USA - C4-5 metaG | ecosystem: Host-associated > Plants > Roots > Rhizosphere > Soil | place: USA: Michigan... | reverse complement strand
GTGCGGGGCTACAAAACAGGGATAATACCTGCTTATTTAACAGCGATTTGTTTATTCACTGTCAGTTTTTTTGCCTCTTCTTTTTTAGGAAGAGCCAGCTTTAAAATTCCATCAACATAAGTTGCATCGATTTTGTCTTTGTTTACTTCATCAGGTAAAGTAAAGCTGCGAACGAAAGAAGAATAATTGTACTCCTCGCGGGAATAGTTTTCCTCTTTTTCTTCTTTTTTTTCTTCTTTTTCACTGCTGATGGTAAGTAAATTTCCGGTTACTTCAATTTTGAAATCACTCTTTTTCATGCCCGGAACTGCAATTGACAATTTGTAATCATCTTTTGTTTCAGCAATATTAACAGATGGAATGGTAAGTGTGCGGCCCAGGTAACTTCCTCCATCAAACCATTCATTTAATGGCCGTAAAAATTCGTCAAACATTGACGGGAACATCACGTCGTTGCTTCTTGCTAATGCTCTTGTTTTCATAAAACCTCCTTGTTTTTTAAGATTTACAATAGTAATAATTTCAGATGTAAAGGTAATTTTAAGCGTTGCTAAAAACCGATAATTACCGTCAGTCACTTCTATGAGATTGGTCAGGGAAATTCAAGAAATAACAGAATTATTTTGGCCTTCTTTGTTTTGCAGAAACGGATTTAATGATCGTTTTTCCTTTTAAAGATTGAGGTTTCCCTTTCAATTTTGTAAAGGCATTTTTATATGCTTCTTTTAGTAATATTTTAATGTATTGAGTCGGAACGTCGCTTTTCTCTTTAATAGTAAGGTGCCTGTATAAACTTCCCTCCCCTTTAAGTATTTTTTTAGGATCAGCAATTTCTGAGCCGCGGTTAAAACCTAAGTTTACATGTTTGCTATAAACAGCTATGCTGCAAAAAACATCACCTGCTTTATCCGTAAGCGAAAATCCGATTGCAAGAGCGTTGTAGTTGTCATAGATCAATTCGTTCGATTGCGGATAAAAATCCCAAATGAATTCGCGCAGCCAAAGAGTGATTTCCATTACATTTTCAGGAAAGGGTTTTAAGAATTGGATGAGATCCTTTGTTTCTTCTTTAGCCATTTAGCTTTTGACTTTTTGCAGTAAACAAACAAAAAGTGGTAGTTTTTATTTTCACTTCTTTTTATTGAAATCGGATTCGGCAGACACAGTCATAGATATGGCAACTGAAAAATATCATCAATTATTTCGTTTGCTGGTAAAAAAGCCAATCACGGAATAGATGGCGTCGACAATAAGCAAATTGAAAACAAAACTCATCAATGTGTCGCTTGCAGAATGCGACCGGTTGTCGATATCAACGAAAAGATACACAGCATAAACAATTGTGGCGAGAAAGATGATCCAGCCTGCAAAAGATTTAGGCAGAAAAAATATCCCTATTTGTTTGAACCATGGAAAATTCATTTTTGCTTTTTTTTAATGAATGATATCATATTTTCAATTAAATTTTTCCACCAGCTGTCAAACTTTCTGCCCCGTTTTTTAAACGATCTACTTATGTTGCCTGAATAACCATTCCATCATATATGGATCGCTGTAGGCCGCAATCCATGAAAAGTGACCCGTTTCAGGATACATCGTGAGAGCTGGATGTGCACCCGCTTTTCTTAATGCTTCAATCATATTCAATGAATATTGAGGATTTACAGTTGGATCTTCAGATCCATGAAAAATCCAAATGGGAATATGCGCGATCATAGGGGCTTTCGTTTCATCTCCTCCGCCACAAACCGGTACAGCGGCGGCAAACATATTTGGATAACGTTCGATCGCATCATAAGTTCCAAAGCCACCCATTGAGAGACCGGTAATATAAATACGACTGGTGTCGACCGGCATATTTTTTTTAGCTTGCCGGATCAGTGCAATTACCAGTTTCATAGGTTCGGAAGGTTCAGACATGAGCGACATAGGTCCATGATTTGAATTGGTAAAGTTTGACCAGTGGTTGTCGCTCGGGCATTGTGGTGCGATAACGATTGCCGGGTGAAGGCGCATCATCTCATCGCTTGCAAAATTTTGAACACCCCATTTTAATTGTGCTTCATTATCATTTCCGCGTTCACCGGAGCCATGTAAAAAAATTACCAAAGGATATTTGCGCAGGGTATCATAATCAGGAAAAAGCCGCCGATAAAGAAGCGTATCGCCATCCTGTATAAATTTTTCAGAACTCCAACGTGAGGTAACATCCTGTGAAAAACTTTTCTTGTTAATCGTAAAGAAAAAAAATAATGTCAAAAAAGCGGAAAGGCTGATTTTTAGGAATTTCATTTTCAGAAATATTTTGGAGTGAGAAAATATGAAGCAATACCAATAGGAAAGTTAACAACAAAAGTTGAAAAGTAATTTGCTTTTCATAACAAAATAAAATTGCTGTCTATTTATTTTTTTACTTTAAAATCGTAGCTTTCGGGCTTTTATGGAAACATTCAAATTCGACGTGGTGATAGTAGGAGCAGGGCCCGCGGGCTGTTCAGCTGCTTATATGCTTTCCGGAAAAGGTTTAAAAATTGCATTGATTGATAAAGATACTTTTCCGAGAGATAAAATTTGTGGTGATGCAATTGGCGCTGATGTTACCAAACAATTTCACCAGATCAGTGAATCATTGACCAAAAAACTCGAACAATTCCCGGAGAAAATTCCTTCAAATGGTGTTCGTTTTTTTACACCAAAACACCGGAAGTTGGATATTGAATTTGCGAAACCAAAAGATAAATTCGGTGGTGGGTTTGTCACAAAAAGAATTGATTTTGATAATTTCTTTTTTTCTGAAACTGCGAAATTGCCTGATGTTACTGTCTTTCAGAATGAAAAGATCGAATCAATAGTAAATGAAAACGATAAGATTATTTTACAATCCGCAAACAAATCTTTTGAGGGTTCAATCGCTTTAGGGGCAGATGGTGCCCATTCTATTGTTAATAAAAAACTGGCTCAAAACAAAGTTGAAAAAGAACATTATTGCGCGGGCGTAAGGCAATACTATTCAAATATTGAAGGCTTTCATCCTGAAAATCATATTGAGCTTCATTTTTATAAACACATTCTGCCGGGATATTTGTGGGTTTTCCCGTTACCGGATAATCAGGCAAATGTTGGGTTAGGAATGCTTTCAAGCGTAGTGAGCAAGAAGCAAATTAATCTTAAAAAAGAATTGATCCATTTACTTAAAACAGAACCAACACTTAAAGACCGCTTTAAAGATGCGGTTCCTGAAACTGAAATCCAGGGATTCGGGTTGCCTCTTGGTTCTAAAAAAAGATCCATTTCGGGCACTCGTTTTCTATTAATGGGAGATGCGGCCGGATTAATCGATCCTTTTACGGGCGAAGGAATTGCTAATTCAATCCGGAGTGGTCGTGTGGCTGCGACTCATGTTGTAAAAGCGTTTCATGAGAAAAGATTCGATGCCGAATTCAATCGTCAGTATGATAAAGAGATATATCAAAAGATGTGGAATGAATTCAGATTTGGCCATTCGTTGCAAAAACTTTTCCGGCATCCCCGCATTATCAATTTTGTAGTAAAAAAGGCGATCAACAATAAATCAGTACAAATGCTGATCAGTTCTATGCTCAACGATTTGGACTTAAAAAGAGAATTGATAAAACCGGGTTTTTATTTCAGATTGTTTTTTACTTAACCTTTATATTAATTTTGATCTACACTGGTGTATCCGGAATAACAATTTTATTATTCGCAATAATCTTGTTTGAGGCTACTTCTTCAACCTCAGCTCTTTTTTCAAGGCCTTTCATTCCCCAATGAAGAATGATAGGAATGAATAACAGGATCAGTTTCGAAATCAAAGGAAAACCGAGAGATACCAAAAATGAAATAATAAAAATTACCGGTATCACGAGGCTGCGATAAATTCCCAGGTTAATTCTGGATTTTGATATTACCCGCGATAGTAATCTCCTTTTTGGATTGCTGACATAGATCCATAACCACACATTCATAAAACCGGTAAGACACATATTAAAAGTATAAACTCCGTAAGGAAGTTTAAGGTTCGAATAGGCACTATATTCTCCCAAAAAGCCTGCACTAAAAGGAAGCAATACGACGGTGAAAAGGTAAGCGAGATTAAGCCATAAAAGTTTGGTAGTATATTTTACTACGTATCCGAAAATTCGGTGATGGACCAACCAATAATGTCCTACAATTCCAAAGCTGATTATAAATCCGAGAAAACGAAGTGACATGGATGAAAGCGATTGCCATAAAAGAAGATCGGAAGGTGCGCTTAAATCCGGTACTTTGATTTCTATAACTAATAAAGTGATTGAGATGGCACATACCCCATCAGTAAAAAATGTAAATCTTTCCAGTTGAAAATCCTGCCTTTCTTTATCGTGTTTTGGTTCGCGCATTAAAAATGTTTATGCTGATTTTTTTTGTTACAGTAAATATAAGAAATGGCATTATAAGAAAGCCTGTCTAATTAAGGCAAAAACAAAAAACTTTGGAATTTCCTGCTTAACTGATTCTATGGATGAATACCGACCCATCCTTGTGCTTCCCGGATAATGATCTCGCCATTACCACTGGGTACATAAGATACAAATGGCCACAATTCGTCCCTGCTAATCTTTTTCATTTTCATCGTGTTTTCACACTCAGCGAGAATGACGCCTCTTTTTAATAAAGGCAAAAGCAGTGTATCCATATGGTTGATCTTTTTATACAGATCTACTCCCGCGCCAAAAGCAATCAATTCCACCTGCAGCTTCCCTTTTAACCTGGGATCATCCAGCGAATTTTCTATATTGTGAAGGATTGCTTCCATTTTTTTGGGATTGGAATCGTCGAGGATGAACAACGCTTTGTAAGATTTCAAATTCGCTTGTGCGCCATAAAAACCTGAGGGCGCGTTGGCAGTTTGGGAAAAAACACTTGAAGTAAAAAAAACAAATGACGTTGCAAAAAAGATGTGAAGGATTTTCATTGTGATGAATTTATTTTTATTGCAATTCCTTTAATTGATTTACAAATTTCTCATTGTCATAATCAGCCATCCCTTCATGTTTCAAAACGATTTTTCCTTTCTTATCGAGTACGATCGTTGTTGGAAGAGTGCCGTTGAATATTTCTTGTGAAACACTTAAACGATTATACAAAGGAATTGAAAAATTATTACTTTGAATGTAGTTTATTGCTTTCTTGCTATCCTCATCTTCATTTACAAATAAAAAAACAAAATGATCGTCTTTGTGAAAATCCTTATACAACCTATTAAGTGATGGCATTTCGGCTCTGCATGGTGGGCACCATGAAGCCCAAAAATTAATAAAAACTACTTTACCTTTTAAAGATGTTGAAGTGATAATGTTTCCATTTGCATCATTAAATGAAAAAGCCGGAGCTGCAGAAACATTTTGCGGTTGATCTTTTTTTATCTCAGCTTTAAAAAGTCCTGTTGAAATGATGCCACGTAATAACAACGCTTTTGCTGTGGGACTAAAAATGAAAATGAGAATCACTGCATAAAAGAGGATACTTCCCCAGTTCTTTTTAATTTTTCCAGATAACTTTATTAAATCCACTATTATTCTCGTTTTCAATTTTTTTTAAATAGTAAATATACAATTGCCAGTTCTGTGGTTATGTTATAATAGTTACTTTATTAATTATTTTTAAATGTTTGCGTACAGCAAAAAAGTAAATTCAATATTTTTTTAATTACTGCATAATTATTGTGTGCCTTTTTTCATTGATCATTAAAATCAAAAAAATTATGGGAATACTATTTATATCGCTTACAGCCGGAATCGGTTTACTCGCGATAATACTAATCATGTATTTTAGGAAGAAGAAAACCATGAACAAGACCGCGGCAACGGGCACACATGATGTATTGGAGAAAAAATCGGGAAAGAATGAGGGCATTTATGATTAATCGAAAATGTAGAAAAATTAATGGCTTTTTACTTAAATCGATGTTATTCTTAAGTTTGTTCTATTAATGCGATTGGAAGATAAATTTTAAAGACCTAATTATGAAAGCGTATGTTATTGTTGAAATAAATATTCATGATCACGATTTATATGATGAATACAAAAAATTGACGCCTGCAAGCATAGCCGCTTATGGCGGAAAATTTGTGGTAAGAGGAGCAAAATCTGAGTCCCTGGAAGGAGACTGGAATCCGGGAAGGGTTGTCGTGCTGGAATTTCCTTCTGTTGAAATTGCAAAAGAATGGTGGCACTCTGAAGAATATAACAAAGCAAAAGCGATAAGGCATCGTGCAGCAACTACCAAAATGCTGGTTATTGAGGGGGTTGAATAATTAATTTGGTTTGAAGGCAAAGCTGTTTGTCAACATGAAAGTATGAAATAAAAGTTGCTTTACTATCGCTCAGACAAATCAACTTTGTTCTTTCAGCCATTAGCCTTCTATTCACCATTAATGTTATACCAAACGTAACCTTGCTCAATGTAATTTGAAAGAACTGTTTGCGCTGTTAAAGACACTTTGGTACCCCAATACAGATCAGGTTTCTCAACTTCAAAAAAATGCATGGCCTGTCCGCAGGCAATAAATTTGACACCATTTTGCACCATTTGTTGTATAAGCTTTATGTTCGGATTATCGACGCCATATTTTTTCTTATAAGCGTCATTTTTTTCAATGGAATACAGTGAAGGTCCATGCGTTGCTATAACTACATGAATGTTGGATATAGGAATTCCCGAAGCTATGTGCAGATTGATAATCCTTGCTATTTCCACCAGACCCGGATTGAGTTGGTTACCTGTTGAATCCTGGCTTCCTGCCGTAAATTCAAACAATAGTTTATAGTCTTTTTTCGGATCAGGAATTTCATCAACACTGTCAACAGGTAGTACACCTGAAAACAGCCCGCCATTGAAAAGCGGGTAATAAGCCATTGCTTTTAGCTCATTTAGCTTGGCTGAATCTTTGAAAATGGGTGGCATACTTTCTTTGGACTTGTCTTGACAATAGCACGGGTATGCAATTAAAACAGTTAGCGAGATAATAATATATTTTTTCATAAAAGAAATTTTACCGGCTGACAATCTGAAAACGAAAAAATTGAACTCGCCTCTTAAAAACGAAGATATAATAAAATTTAAAATATGGCTTCCTTAATCTTTTCCAATAAAAAGCTATCAGCACCTATAAGATTATTTGAGCTTTAATTCATAATTTAGTGGCTTATTGCTACTTACCCGTAAATCCGTTTATATGAGCTTTTTCCGAATAATTCTACATTTTGTTTTCCTTGCTTTTCTTTCTGTTATCTGCAATAAGTCTTACTGCCAGGGAAGGTATGCAAGCGACAGCCTGATCTTATTAAGCATGGTGCAAACGCGCCAGTTAGCTATGAAAAAAAAAGATATACCGGCAGTGATGAAACAGTTAGCCGACGATGCAACCTTCGTAAATCCCGGCGGATATTTTTATGCTAATAAAAAGGAAATACAGGATTTTCTTATTACAGTGAATCACCTGGACACGATAACTTATAACTATTCCGCGGGCAATGTTGATGTAAGAATGCTGGATGGAAGTAACGCATTGATTTATTACCCATGGGAAATGGACTGGTACAATATTAAGGAGCCCGACAAGATTCTTTATAAAGAATTTGGCCTGAGCTCCGTAAGTGCCCAAAAAAGAAATACACTCTGGCTCTGGGTGGCAGTAACAGATCAGCATGTTCCTGATTCTTTTGAAGAGCTCTTTGATCACAAAGGAACGGTTACTCACCAAAATGAAAAACCCTGATAAGTTTGACTGCCGCTCAATTTTAAGCAAAAATTATCACTCTGCTGTTTTTCCCCTCCGGAAATGATTCTGGATTTGACGTAAATTTATTTACCTGAAAACGGTCTATGCATTGGTCAAATTATTTCTTTTATCTGCAAAAAATAGGAACGCGATATTTTATCGTTGCCGGAATTGCTTATATTTTATTTTACCTGCTTATAAAAAACAGGACCAGCTATAAAAAGATTCAGCAAAGGTTTCCCAATCTCAAAGATTATGCAAGAGAGATCGGTTATTCGATAATTACAATAGCCATTTTTGCTTTAGTTCCATTACTCATTCTTGATCAGAAAGCAATACGATTCCATACTTTTTTTTACACGAATGTTCATCAATATGGGCGGCTGTATTTTTTTCTCGCTTTCCCGCTGATGTTCATTATTCATGATACTTATTTCTACTGGACTCACCGTTTGATGCATCATAAAAGACTGTTCAGGGTGTTTCACCTGGTTCATCATAAATCTATCAATCCTTCTCCGTGGGCGGCTTATTCATTTCATCCGCTGGAAGCAATTGTGGAAGCAGGAATTTTTGCGGTGTTTCTTTTCACCCTTCCAGTGAGTCCACTACATCTTGCGATTTTCTTTTTCACCATGATTGTTTATAATGTTTACGGGCACCTTGGTTATGAATTGTATCCGAAAGGTTTCAGTAGGCATTGGCTTGGCAAATGGATTAATACATCGGTGAACCACAACCAACATCATCAATATTTTAAAGGAAATTATGGTTTATATTTTTTATGGTGGGATCGTTGGATGAATACAATAAGAACTGATTATGATGAAAAATTTAATGCGGTAAAGGAACAAACTGCTTCTTAAAATTTATTGCTGGTATTCACTATAAAAATAGAGCCGGATAGAAATCCAGCTCGTTTTAATCCAATATCCTATGAAAAACCTGCAGCAAATATAGCTTCCTTTTTTGATTGGCAAAAATCATTTTCATTAACAAATCGTCGTTAGAGAAGCATAATTTTCCCCTCTTTTTGAAATTAACCTCGGGTATTTATAAAAAGAGAGCCGGATAGAAATCCAGCTCTGTATCTAATCCAATATCCTATGAAAAACCAGGTGTAAAAATAGTATAAACAGTTCCTGTTTTTCAATGATAATCGTCAGCCTAAATTATGATCCGTGTCAGCACTTCCATCTCCTGGTGAGTAATAACAATCAATCAAATGGTTGACTATGGTCATAGATAAAAAGCACTTTGCCGGCTTAACTTGGAAGTATCTTTTAAAGTTATAAGGCATCTTTTTTATTCAACAAGTAAAAATTTTTTTATGAAAAAGCAACTGGTTTTGATCCTTGCTGTTTTATTTTTTTCGGAAAGCCGGTTAATGGCGCAAAATGATTCGATTGTTTCATTACCAACCATTACTATTACAGCAAGTACTGAGGTCGGTACATCAGTTAATAATGCGTTTATGAAGACTTTTCCTGACGCAATGAACGTAAGCTGGTATAAATTTGATAAGGATTACCTGGCCAGGTTTATTGAAAATGATATGGATCATAATGCTCTGTTTAAAAAGAATGGTTTATTAAAATATGATGTCAGTTTCGGCTACGCTCAGAACCTGCCGGCAGATGTACTTCAGACAGTGGAAGCGGCCTATCCTGATCATCAAATTATCCGCACTTTTAGGGTGAAGGAAGGAGGTCGTGATATTTGGGTCGTGAATCTTGAAGGAATTAAGAATTATGTAACTGCGCGCATTGAAAATAATGAGCTGGAAGAAGTGCAAAGGTTTAATAAATCTTAATTGCGTTTTTAGATTCTGGTTTTGAAGCCTGCTCTTTTTGGAGTTTAACTTTTATGTTCTTACATGACAGAAGCCAAACTTTTTGCCGGATATCTAGCCTCATCTGCGGGTAAAGAGGTCGTGGAAAAACTTGAAACCAATGAGCAGGACGGCCTTTCCGAGGCAGAAGCCGCGAAACGCATTTTGCAGTTTGGAGAAAACCTGATTGTGGCAGAAAAACGAAGAAATTCTTTGTTCGAGCTGTTACGTCACTTCAAAAGCCCTTTAATTTTAATATTAATCACCGCCACAATTATTTCTTATTCATTAGGCGAAACGATTAATGCTTCCATTATTCTTTTTATTATTCTTTCGAGCGTCGCTATTGATTATTACCAGGAGCGTGATGCGCGCAATGCAGCGGAACGCCTTAAAGAAAGTGTAAAAAATAAGGCAACTGTTATCCGGAATAGTAAGGAAAAGGAAATTTTTCACGAAAAACTTGTACCGGGTGATATTATACTCTTGAGCGCCGGTAAAATTGTTCCGGCGGATGCGAGGATCCTTTTTGCAAAGGATTTCTTCGTTAACCAATCTTCACTTACAGGTGAATCGTTTCCGTGTGAAAAAACCAATTCTGCTGTGAGCGACGATAAAACAAATCTTATCGACCTGACCAATATTTCTTTTATGGGTTCCAGTGTTATAAGTGGAACTGCCAAAGCGGTTGTTTTGAAAACGGGTTCTCAGACTGAGTTTGGTAAAATAGCTGAAAAACTCTCAGCACCTGAAGAAGAGACTGAATTTAGTAAAGGAATCAGGAAATTCGGATACCTGATCATGAGAGTGATCATTATTTTGGTTTTATTCATTTTCCTTGTAAACGCCCTTTTAAAACGGGATTTATTCGAATCGTTTATGTTTTCTTTGGCTGTTGCAGTCGGTTTAACGCCGGAACTTTTGCCAATGATCATGGCTGTAACGATGTCAAAAGGATCCACTCACATGGCCCGAAAGGGAGTCATCGTTAAAAGGCTATCTGCTATCCCTGACTTCGGAAGTATGGAGGTTTTGTGCGCTGATAAAACAGGGACTATTACCGAAGATATTATTCATTTAATAAAATATGTAGATAAGGAAGGTAATGATTCTGATTCTTTATTATTACTTGCTTATTTAAACAGTTTTTATCAAACCGGTATAAAAAATCCGTTGGATGGAGCAGTATTGTCTTTCCGTAAAGTGGATATCAGTGGATATACAAAAAAAGATGAAATTCCCTTCGACTTTACAAGGAGGAGAATGAGTGTGGTCGTTACTTTTGAGAATAAAAATATCCTGATCTGTAAAGGCGCTCCTGAAGAAATTTTCAAAGTTTGTTTACTCAGTGACCACGATAAAAGCACTGCAATAAAGATCTATGAAAGCCTTAGCATGGATGGCTTCCGGGTATTAGCTGTTGCTACCAAACAAGCTGGGGCTGACGAAATTTTCACAAAAGAAGATGAATCTGATTTGATTTTACAAGGTTTTATTGCCTTTCTTGATCCACCTAAGACCGATGCAGGAAAAGTAATTTATGCTTTGAAAAAAATGGGTGTTGAAATAAAAATCATTACCGGCGATAATCACCTGGTAACTCAAAAGGTTTGTAAAGAAATCGGCTTGACGGTAAAAGGAATTTTGCAGGGCTATGAAATGGCAACACTTTCTTATGATGCTTTACGGCAAAGAGTAAAGGATACAACTATTTTTACAAGGTTTTCTCCTGAACAAAAAAACCGGGTTATCCTTGCGTTGAAGGCTTATCAATGGACGGTCGGTTATATGGGTGACGGCATTAATGACGCGCCATCTTTAAAAACTGCGGACATAGGCATTTCAGTGAAAGGAGCGACGGATGTTACCAAAGATGCAGCCGATATTATTCTTACCAAAAAAGATCTGATGGTGCTGAAAGAAGGAATTCTTGAAGGCCGCAAAACTTTTGGCAATACAATGAAATATATACTCATGGGATTAAGTTCAAATTTTGGAAATATGTTTTCTGTTGCCGCAGCAACCATTTTCCTTCCATTTTTGCCTATGTTGCCAGTGCAGATTTTGATCAATAACTTTTTGTATGATACTTCCCAAATAACGCTTCCTACTGATAATGTTGATAAAAGTTATATTCAAAAACCCCAGCGCTGGAACCTTAAAATGATTTATACTTACATGATCGTTTTTGGTCTTACCAGTTCTGTCTTTGATTTAATTACTTTCTATCTTTTGTATAAATTTTTCAATGTCAGTCACGCACAATTCAGAACCGGTTGGTTCATGGAATCACTTGCAACACAGGTGCTGGTCGTCTTTATAATCCGCTCATGGCACATTCCCTTTGTTGAAAGTAAACCTTCCCTTCAATTGTTTATTGGTGTAATGCTTTGCCTGTTTTTAGGATGGTTGTTACCTTATCTGCCATTTTCAAATCTGGCAGGTTTTGAAAGATTACCTGGCCTTGTGATCATTTACATAACAGGAATTGTAATTATCTATTTGTTTACCGCCGAAGTATTGAAAAGATTCATTTACAGAAAACTTAATAAACAATAATACGGGTGTGTGGGTTATTTACAGGCCTGGAAGCTTTCGGTATATGAATGACCACAATACCGGATCTGTATTCCGCGCTTATAAAGGTAGAATCTGCATCTTCAGGTAATAAAATATGGCGGTCAAACCATTTATAACTGAATTCCTGGACCTGTAAATTTCTGAGAGTGGAATTTATTTTGTCATTGTTCACCGCACAAATGGATAAAATGTTTCCGTTTGCATAAATCAATAATTCATCTCTCTCTACGCCCGGAATTACCACTTCTATTTTGTAAGCGCTTGGCTGTTCCGTTATATTTACCGCAGGATGAATGATGTCTCTCTTATCTGTGCGTTTGATTGCTTCTTTGACCTCTTTTTCATTTAGAAAAGGTACATATTCTCCCGGGTAAATGGAATAGTCAGGTTTACGATTGATTGACTGTTTCATGACCGGTTTATTTTTAATTAAAGGTACGATATGCTTTCCAGTAATTACACTGATTTTGATTTACAGAAGCAAAAACAATGGTTAGAATATGCGGCAAATATTGTGCCTTGATTAAAAAGTAAAGGGACACTATTTTTCAATTGTTTGCAAAACTTCTGAAACAAAATGTAGAAATATTTTCGCTAATACAAGCTTCTCTGATTTCCCTTTGGGTAATTAATTGCCACAAGGAACTGTTCTATTCCTATTGATAATTAATTTTGTATCCATGTTTTAACGCTATTCTTCAAAAGAATATTCCGGCTCTTCGATGGTGAGTTTGTTATCAACACTTGTAACACCTTTGGCAAACCATACAGCATTTTCTGCATCTTCTTTTTCAGGCAGTGAGCGGACAGTACCTAAAAGAGTGACCCTGCTTCCCATCACATCAACTTTTATTTTATCTGCATCAATAGAAGCGCTTCTTTGGAAGGCATCGTTTATCGATTTTTGAATGTCTGATGAACTGATCCTGTCTTTTACATTTATAAGGTTGGTTACAGAACGTACCCCAATCAAATCCTGAACAGCTTTAAGAGCTTGTCGCCGTTGATAATCCCAATCTACTTCTCCCTCCAATTTTACACTACCGTTTTCAACACTCACAGAAATTTTTTGGTCAGGAATCATTGTATGCCATTTTAAAGCATTTACTGCTGCCTCTGCTACTTCTGTGTCCGTTTTTCTGTATACCGGAGAAAGGCCAACCTGGATGTCTAATGCAATTGCTCTTACACCGCCAATTTTTTTTGCGACTTTTTCAGCCAGCACTTTTTTCGAATAAGAATCTACGATCCCGGAAAGGGTGACAATCCCGTTTTTTACCGCAACACCAATTTCTGATGCATTGAGAAATGGTTCCCATTTTAATTGCTCCAGAACGTCTTTTTGAATATCTGTATCTGTTTTCATGATTGTATGTTTTGAATTTTTATTGGCATATTTTTACCAAAGAAAAGTGATTGTACAATTCGTACAAATGCCTGTTATCAGTAGTTTTGATGACTGTGGTCAGGGTAATTGCTAAAATAAAAAGAGCACATTTATGCATTGACGGTTACTGTGAACTCGAATTATTTCAATGGTCTTTTTTTAATCATTCCTCCGTGAGTATCCTTAACGCTGCTCATTACTACAAAAGCTTCCGGATCCATTTTTTCGATTTCGCTGGTAAGCCGGTTTACCTCAAGCCTTGTGATGACAGTATAAATTATTTCCATATTGCTTTTATTTTCGCCTTTGGTTCCAAATCCTCGCTTTCCCTGGTAAACGGTTACGCCACGCCCGATCTTTTGAATGATCATTAACCTGATTGCTTCGGATTTATGAGAAATGATAGTAACACCGGTGTATTCTTCAATTCCTTCTATTACGAAATCAACCGTTTTAGAAGCAGCCAGGTAAGTGAGAATAGAATATAAAGCGGTTTCAAAAGATAAGAGATAAGCGACTACAGAAAAGATAAGAATATTAAGAAGAAGGATTACATCCCCAATCGTAATTCTGAATTTTTTGCTTAGAAAAATGGCCAGCACTTCTGTGCCGTCAATCACCGCACCACCTCTGACAGCAAAACCAATTCCTGCGCCCAAAAAGAATCCCCCAAAAACTGATACAAGTAATTTGTCGTGTGTTACTTCAGGATAAGGTATGATTGCTGTACAAAGAGCGAGTCCGGCAATGGCAAGGGAAGTTTTGACTGCAAAGCCTTTGCCTATTACTTTAAATCCTAAAAACATAAAAGGAATGTTTATCAGGATCAATAAAAACGAAAGTTGAAATGTGGTTAGACCTGCGATGAGCAAAGCGATTCCTGTAGCGCCACCGTCGATGAATTTATTGGGAACTAAAAAACTTTCAAGACCAAAACCTGCTGATAATATTCCCAGGGTTATGAAAAAGAGGTTTAAGAAAAATCTCCTGATCGCAATCTTAATATCAAAGAGATTTTTACCCAGTTCATATTTTGATCGAGCGGTATTTTTCTCAATACCAAGAAGTTTTTGTATCAAAAACCGTGAAATTGAATTGTCCATTTTTTTTGATTAAAGAACAACTTTTGATTTTTTCAACATTCTTTTTCTTGAAACAGCCTTTTCTATTTCTACTCCGAAAAACACAATTGATGCGGTCATACCCACGCCCAAAAATTCCGCAAAACTTAATGATTGAGTTTTAAAAACAGGGTGTAGCGCAGGTATGTAAGTTACTATAAACTGCAATACCAGCGTAAGTAAAACCGCCCCCAACAAGGGTTTGTTGGTAAATATGCCAAGAGTAAAAAGTGATTGGTTTTGTGAGCGGATGGCCAGTAGATGAGCCATCTGCCCGATGCATAGTAAATTAAAAACAATTGTCTGCCAATGCAAACCATGCCTGATAGCAAAGCTTTGAGCCGCCAATGCAAGGCCTGCCATCAGCATTCCAACCCATATCATGTGTAACCCTCTTCCATTGCCAAAAACGCTTTCCTGTGGTGATCTCGGAGGCCTGCTCATAATATTTTTTTCTGCTTTTTCAAATGATAAAGTGATGGCCGGTAAACCATCAGTAACAAGGTTCATCCATAAAATATGAATGGGCAAAAGCGCGATTGGTAAACCAATGACAGGGCCAAGCAACAGTGTCCACAATTCTCCTGAATTGGTGGTCATGAGGTAGCGGATAAATTTTAAAATATTATCGTAGATCCTCCGGCCTTCTCTCACTGCTTTTACAATCGTTGAAAAATTATCATCGAGCAGAACCATGTGTGCGGCTTCTTTAGAAACATCCGTGCCTGTGACCCCCATTGCAATACCGATATTGGCGCGTTTTAAAGAAGGAGCGTCATTCACACCATCACCTGTCATTGCTACAAAATGACCCCTTTGTTGCAATATTTTTACTATTTGTAATTTTTGTTCAGGTGATACTCTTGCATACACTTTTATTTTTTCTACCTTTTCAATAAATTCTACATCACCAAGATTGGCCAATTGTTGACCTGTGATTATTAAGTCGCTTGCACTGCTCACAATCCCAATTCGTTCGGCAATTGTTTTTGCAGTCAGTGGATGATCACCTGTTATCATTACAGGTACAATTCCCGCAGATTTACATTCTGCAATTGAAGCAAAAACTTCTTCTCGCGGTGGATCTATCATACCTGTTAAACCTAAAAAGTGTAATTCGTTTTCATTCAATTCACTTTCTGTTTCTTCCGGTAATTCATCCCATATCCGGTAAGCAAAGCCTAATACACGCAAACCTTTCGAAGCCATTTCATCCACTTGTTGACGCAAAGGTTTTAATGCAACATCATTACATTTTTCCAATAAAATATCAGGGGCACCTTTGGTGAACGAGATCACTTTTCCCTGATACGAATGAAAGGTTGTCATCAATTTTCGATCTGCGTCAAAAGCGATTTCAGAAAGTCGTGGCCACGAAACAGGAATAATTTTTTCTGCGGCTGCTGTTTCCTGTAAAGCGATTTCTGTCGGGTCACCTTTAAAACTGTCTCCATCTGAAATCGCATCATTATTTAACGCAAAAGCGTGTAAAAGCAGTGAGATATTTTCGTCGTCTAGGGGTTTCAATTCATTGATTTTATATAAACGCCCATTTACGAAAACCTGTTCAACGAACATTTTGTTTTTAGTAAGTGTTCCGGTTTTATCGGTGCAGATATAGGTTACCGATCCCAAAGTTTCAACAGCCGGTAATTTTCTTATCAGGCAATTAAACCGGATCATTCTTTTGGCAGCCAGTGCCAGCGAAATCGTAATAACAGCGGGCAACGCTTCAGGGATGGCGGCTACAGCAAGTGAAATGCTGGTTAATGCCATTTTGATGAGATCTTCCCCGCGCAACCATCCGGATATAAAGAATAAAACGCAAAGGAGTAAAACCAGTAAAGAAAGTTTTTTGCCAAAATCTGCCATTCGCTGTTGAAGAGGTGTAAGCACTTCTTCTGCCTGAAGCATTTTAGCGATGCGGCCAAGTTCTGTTTGCATTCCAGTTTCGATAACGACGCCTCTTCCGCGGCCATAGGTTACAAATGTTCCTTTGAACGCGATATTTTTTCTATCACCAATGGCCAGATCTTCGAAATTTAAATCCGATGAGATTTTATCTACCGCATTTGATTCACCGGTGAGAGCCGCTTCTTCAATTTTTAAATTGACTGATTCAATAATGCGGATATCAGCAGGTACAGCGTTTCCGGCTTCTAATAATACAACATCGCCGGGCACTAATTGGGTTGATGGCAGCCATGAGATCTTTTCATCCCGCAGAACTTTCGCATCGGCAATTGCCATTTTTTTTAGGGCTAGCATCGCTTTTTCTGCGCGGTATTCCTGTATGAAACCAATAACCCCGTTCAGTACCACTATGATAAGAATAACGATGGTATCCGTTACGTCGCCAATAAATCCGGAAATGATGGCAGCAGCAAAGAGTATTAGGATCATTACATCTTTAAACTGGGAGATGAAAATGCCGGTAATACTTTTTTTCTTTCCCTCCTGTAACTGGTTCGGACCATTTTCAAGTAATCTTTCATCTGCAACTGCCGAAGAAAGCCCCTGGGCACCGGATGCCAACAGTTCAAAAACTTTTGATATGCTTAACCTGTACCAGTTCATAATTTAAATTAAGTCATTTTGTAAATTGCCATCATCAAAACTGTATAAAGGGCAATAAGGCGAATAGGATCAAAGACCAATAAAAATCGCTTTGAAGGAGAGCCTCACAAAATGGCTATACCTTCCTATTTTTTTACAAATAAAATGATCGGGTACCGATAAAATGAGCAGGTTGAATGTGTAACTTCCCATATGTCACCGACTGCCATGTTAAGAATTCAAAAAATCATTCTTCCTCCGGCACTACCAGCAAAGGAAGCCTTGTGGTGCAGGCCATATTTTTAGTAAGATTTTTTAAAAATATTTTCTCCAGGAATTTTTTATTTCTCCTAACCATTACCATTATATCAAAAGGAACGCTCTCAGCCAAATGTTCCAATGAATCTTTTATACTGTGACTTTGTAATTCTTTAAACTTGATATGCGAATCATTAAAAGTTCTTTGAAGGAAATAAGCATAGTTGGAAAAACAATGCGCATTGTCTTTTTCAACTGTTTCAATATTGTTAATGTGTAAAACGGTTACATCGGCATTAAGAACTTTTGCAAGAGAAAGTGTGAATGACAGAGCAGGCCTGTCTTCACAATGATAATTAGTAGCAAAAACAATTTCCTTCGGATCTTTCCCTTCATATTTTTCCGGTATCACCAGCACAGGAATAGGTGATTTATCAACTACCTGGGAAGTAGTGCTTCCGATAAGCGTTTTTTCGAGCCCCGACACGCCCTGCGTTCCCATAATAATCAATTCAACATGGTTTTGTTTCGCAAATGAAAGAATGTTTTTTGCCACAGGTGGCTGAGAAACTATCGTGGAGACAATCACATTCATTTCACGGCTTACCACTTTCTTTTTTAATCGCTGAAGCCTCTTCAATTGCTTCGTTTCAAGTTGATGCTGATACTCATTTCTTTGTTCAACTGCATCCAAATACGGAACTTCTTCCTTTTCATTTACGTGGAATAGAATGATAGTGCCTTTTGTTTTGGAAGCCAGTTCCGCTGCAAAACGAAAAGCTCTTTCTGCAGTGCGCGAAAAATCTGTCGGTACAAGGATACGTATCATTTTTTAATATTTTAAATCAGAAAATCTTCTTCCTTGTAATTCCTCATTAAACGATAGGATTCAAATTTTTCATCTTTTTCTTTTATCAATGCAATTCCTCCGAAAGTTTCAAGTAAACCTGCTTCAGTAATTTCAATCCTGTTTCCTCTTGCCAAAAACTTTTCAATTTCGTCCGTAATTTTTTGAGTGGAAAGAAAAGAGGTTTCATCCTCCAGGCTTTTATGTATTTCATCTTTCATTAAGCGGTCAATAAGCAAAAGGCCATCCTTATTGTGTTTCAGTGCCTTTGTTACAGAGTTAAGATGACTAAAAAGGGTCAGATTTTTTTTCGCTATCGCAATTTGGCCGCGAATAAGTTTGGCTTGCCAGTGATCCCATTGTTGATTGATTTTTTCAGCCAGGAAATTTATTGTTGGAGGAACGTCTTCCCCCGAAGAAATCCTTAATTTAAATACAATCTCCCTGTAAGGGAAATATTCGCAAAATTTGTTCGGTTGCTGTTGGTCTTGCGAAAAAATGAAAATGGGTTTGTCGTTTCTTTTGTTTATAAGTTTGAGGATGTTTGTAATTCTTAGAAAAAGGCATTCAGTACCGGAGTTTATATCAGTACATAATTCTGGTGTTTGCTCAAACACTTTATGTAGTGAATTATTAAAATATTCATACAGTTGAGCTCTTTCGTTGCTTAAAACCAATAATTGAAATTCAGGATTTTTGACTGAGTTTGCGACAAGATCTAAAAGTGAAAAAGTGTCATTCATGAATAACACCGGTTTGCCGCTATAATTCAGGTAAATAATTTTCTCATCCTCTCCTTTGATAATTATTGCTACACTTTCCCGGTGCGAGTTATAATTCAATTTGCTGAAGATCTTTTTTAGCCCGTCAATTACCGTTTTTATATGTTTCTGCTGGTAATTGCATTCAAGCTTCGCCTGTACTAATTCCAACGTGTAATTTAAATTTCCATGAATGGTTTTTAAATCAACCAACGATGGTTGGAATGGAATTACCAAACCAAGAGAACTAATTACCGTATTTATTTCTTCCAGTACGGGTTTGTTGGTTTTGGTATCGGAAAGAGTTATCATAATCGTTGTTTTTTAGGATGGATAAAAGGGGTTTATTTATTATGCGCTATGAAAAGCGGCATTTCTGTTTCTCTCATTAAAATATCCGCCATGCTTGTTTTGAACCAACGGGAAACTTCACCGCGCCTGTAAGCGCCCATTATCACCAACTCATTTTCTTTATGATTTCGCAGGTATGCGGGAATCTGCTCTTCTGCAATGCCTTTTTCTACAGTAACGGTAGCTTTTGGAAAATGCCATTTAATAAACTCTCTCATTCTTTTATTTCCGGGCAGCCTAAGAGTAGCCATATAATTCTCTTTGACAGTATAAACTTCTACCGGTAAAGATTTAAGATGATTGAGAAGATAGCTGAACATTTTAATAGCATATAATGAAGAAGGTGCACCATCGTACAACAATAAAATTTTATCAATTTCTTTATACGAACCAGGCACTACCAAAACGGGGCATTGTATATCTCCAAGCAAGTCTTTTATGAAACGGCCAGGAGGTTTTTCTTTATATCTCGTAAATGTTTCGTATTCATTAATGATAACCAGATCAGCAAACATGCTTTCCTCTTTGAGTTCCTGCAGCGCAAGGTTCTTATCCCTATGGATCGAATAATGTATTCCTGCTTTACCACATGCTTTTTGAAATTCAATAACTGATTCGTCTCTCAGTTTGCTATCCTTTTCATCCAGTCTTTCCAATACTTTTTCAGCATTTTTTTCAGTGGTCATTACTTTGTATACACTATAACTGTGATAAATAAATTCATCCAGGAAAACCCCTACAAGGTGTGCTTCTTCAAGCTTTGCTAGTTCAATAGAATATCGCAACGTGCTCATCGACATTTTGTAGCCATCGAAAACTGCCAAAAACTTTTTCATTGTTATTGTTTATAGGTTATTGCAATTTATCCGCTCTCGTTTAGGAGAGAAATGACTATAGTCAGTTATTTTCATGATTACAATCGCATAAAAAAGCCGGTTCATCAACTGTTGCGCCGGGGAAGATATCATGTCATTCAGATGAACCGGCAAAGCATTTAAACGGCCTGCACCTGCTTATCAGGCAGTTAATTCAATAGGAGCTTTTGCTTTGCTATTGATCTCAAATTGTGCCAACTGAGTTAACCTGTCGTCGATCTGTTTCTCATTGACCGATGCCTCGTGAAACACTACTGATGATTTTTCAAGGCTCAACAAGTCGGCAAATGCAGCTGCTGTGCCGTAAATGCTTATTTTGAAATGATTGATAGATTGTATGCCGGCAAGGATGCATGCATCTTTTACAGCAGAATCAGTACAATTTTGAAGTTTGTCTTCCGTCTCCTGAATAAAACCTTCCATTATTTTGTTGTGCAATGAAAGAGAATTTATGTGTTCCTCTTCATAAAAGGCTTGCATGTTTTCAATATGCTCGTTCACTAAATCCATGTATTTCTGCAACACGGTTTTAAGTTTTACTGAACCGGCAAGATTGATCCATTGAGGCAATATTTTTTTGAGCTGTATTTCGGCACTAATGAATTTTCGTCCGTCAAAATCCAGAAGATCGTTTAGAGTAACGATAGATAAGTTATTTTGTGTCATGGTTCTTATTTTTAACCAAAATTATGTGGGCTAATATCCCCGGAGAATGACGATTGTCAGTAAAAATTGAAACTTTTGTCATTGGTATCTGCTGAAGAAGACCGTTGCTTTGAATGTTTTTAGGAAGAATTTTAATAGTTAAGGTTTTGGCTTTATCACGGAATAAAGATGATGTAATGCATTAGTTCGGCTGATCAATCTCATTTAAAAATCTCGAATATTTAATGAACTTGGAGAATTAATAAGAACAAAAAATTAAAACAATAAGATCATGAAAAGAGTTGAAAATAAAGTAGTAATAGTAACAGGCGGCGCCTTGGGAATTGGAAGAGAAAGCTGCATTTTGCTTGCCAAAGAAGGTGCGAGAGTTTGCATAACAGATGTGCTTGACAATGAAGGCGAAAAGCTGACCGGGGAAATTAATCAATCCGGAGGGATAGCCAAATACTGGCATTTGAATGTTGCAGATGAAAAAGAAGTTGAGCGGGTATATGCCAATGTTGTAAAAGAATTTGGCAAACTCGATGGTTCTGTAAACAATGCAGGGATTGCCGGAACAAGCAAGCCCACACACGAGATCAGTGAAGAAGAATGGGATGCATTAATGGCTGTAAATCTGAAAGGCGTTTTCTTTTGCACTAAATATGCGGTGCAGCATATGCTTGAAAACGGAAGTGGAAGCATTGTAAATATATCTTCGATTTATGGGTTAATCGGTGCAGGCGATGCACCTCCATACCATGCTGCAAAAGGTGCAGTAAGATTAATGGCGAAGAACGACGCGATTGCTTATGCTAAAAACAAGATCCGCGTTAATTCAATTCATCCAGGATTTATCCTTACTCCCATGGTTGAGAATTATGGAAAAAATGTGCCGGGATTTATGGATCAACTCAACAGCCTTCATCCTCTTGGCCACATTGGCGAACCAATCGACATTGCTTATGGAATTCTTTACCTGGTTTCGGATGAATCAAAATTTGTAACAGGAAGCGAATTGGTGATTGACGGAGGCTATACAGCAAGATAAAATAAACGTATTTTTCTTTGTTTACTGTAAAAGTATTTCTTTCCTCTTACATCTACTGTTGTATAGATGCTTTGTGTGCACGGCTTATTTCAAAAGAGAAGAGTGTTAGAAAAAAACCCTGGACGATGAACATAATGCCGACAATGGCAACAATAGTTAAAGCAGCAATCAGGGGTCTTAGTAAAATAAGTACGCCAACTAACAAACTGAGTAAACCTGCGAGAAGGACCACTCTCCAAAATTTATATTGGTTATTCTTGAAAAATATCGATTGAAACATCCAGAAAATGCCGGTAAGGATGCCATAAAAAGCAAACACATAAGGAAGCGTTATTGCTGTTAATCCAATGTTCAAAAGAAGAATGACCGCTAAAATAATATCAAGAACACCTTCTGCCATTTGCCAACCCCAGCCGCTATGCACTTTTCGTGTAATGATTGCAAAAGTTGCGAGTATGAATCCGGAAATGAATAAAAAAATACTGCCATATATGATCAGTCCCAGCATGCCGCTGATGGGAAATTTTAAAATATAAAATCCGAGGAAAATAAAGATCAATCCCTTGATTGTAATCAACCACCAGTTCTTTGACTTAATCATGATTGAAATTTTGTATAATGATATTCATTTTTCCGCATCACAGCATTTGAAAAGTGTACAAAATTCAAGAGAATTTTTTCTTAAATGTACAAAATAAAAAAGATCACGACTAGTATTGATAAAATCAGCAAAAGGAACAGCCAGTAAAGAATTTCAACTATCGTCTCATTTTTTTTCATTGAGATCTTCTTGAACATAAACAGATTTTTTGCAAATCTATTGATACTCTTTTTCAGCAGCAATGACTGGCGTCAAAACAAACGGTGACAAACGTCATAGAAATGATTATTTACTTAATCTTTCTAAAATGATCTTTTAAAATCTTGATTTCTTTCTTATTAATCTCAGGTTTTTAAATGATTATCATCATGTTTTTTTTATGAATGCACAAATAATTTTACAGCGGTCTTTTCATAATATATAGTATTAAATCAAAGCTGGATTTCTATCCGGCTTTCTTCTTTTACTCCCGATAGGGATCACTTTTATCATTCGTTTACTGGTAAACTTCTAATTCAGTAGCTTTCTTTTGATGATAATCTTTACAAAAGAAAAGATATGCTGAATTTGAATAAATTTATCAAACCGGATTTTGCTAATTTTCGGGTGACCGAAGTGTATAAAGAACCGGATGCGTGTGGCAGCTCTCAAATGATATTTATGAAAACGGCAGTTACCATTACATCATCATGAAGGGAGGTAGTTATTTTTATCCTTCTTCCAGCTGGCGGTATGTGCAGGGCGGCCCAAGGCCACTCACTTACCGGCAATATTTATTGCGTGTTTCTCCTGATTTTGAAAGAAATGCTAGGGTTGGTTTCCGTTGTGTGAAAGATGCTAAACAATACGGAAAAGAATAAAATAAAAATTTGAATTCTTTATTAATTAACTATAAAACTTCATCAGTTAAATTTTACTGTTCCTGATTTCTGCATACAATTTTTCAGCATCACTTAAGCGGCAGAGTTGAGTGCCATAAGTCATAGAAGCTGCAGTGCCGCATGCTACGCCATATTGAGCAGCTTCCAACAATGATTTATTTTCCGACAAACTCAAAACAATTCCTGCAAGCATACTGTCACCGGCCCCCACTGTGCTGTTCTTTTTTACAGGCGGCGGTATGATGTGATGAGTCTCATCTTTTGTTACCAGCATAGCGCCAGTAGCTCCGAGTGAAACAACAATTACTTCACATTTTCCTTTTATGATAAGGTTTTTAGCCACATCTTCTACTTCGTTTCCATTCAATTCTTCTTTGCCTGCAAGAAAACTTAATTCACTTAAATTAGGTTTTAATAAATAAACTCCTTCGTTTACGGCGTCTTTCAAAGCTTCTCCGGAAGTGTCAACAATAAACTTCGCTTTTTTCCTTTTGCTGATATCTGCTATTCTCGCGAAAATATCTTTTGGAACTCCGGAAGGCAAGCTGCCACTGGCGACGATAAAGTCTACATCAGTCATTTTTTCGATCTCATCAAGAACCTTTTTCCATTCGTTTTCATTTGTCACAGGCCCCGGCATTCCAAAACGATATTGAAGATTAGAAGAAATATCAAGTACGATAAGGTTTTCTCTTGAATGTTGCGCCGTTTCAATCACAATGGAATGAATGTGATCTTCTTCAAGTAACTGGTTTAAAAATTTACCGGAATAGCCGCCTGCAAGATAAATGGCGGTTGCATTTCCGCCGAGTTTTTTGATTGCTCTTGCTACGTTTATTCCTCCGCCTCCGGGCTCAAAAACCGGTGGAGTACACTTTAGTTTTTTCTCGGGAACAAGGGTGCTGATGGTTGTACTTTTATCGATAGCAGGATTAAAAGTAATCGTTACAATGGCAGGCATATCTTATTGATGGATTTAGATAATAACCATTTTCTCTAAAAGTTTTTCTTCCCTTAAATTCTTTTCCGCATGATGTATATTTTCAATTCCTTTCAAAATGGCATCGGGGTTAAATGAAATACTGTCAATATCTTGCTCTACTAAGAATTGTGCAAACTCAGGAAAATCACTTGGAGCCTGGCCACACAATCCGATCTTCGCACCTGCTTTTTTTGCTTTATGAATCATTACCCCAATTTGTTGTTTTACTCCTTCATTTTGTTCACTGAAGAGATCCGAAATGATAGCAGAATCACGGTCGATGCCAAGGATCAACTGGGTGAGGTCGTTGGAACCAATTGAAAATCCATCAAATATTTCCGCAAATTTATCTGCTAGAAAAACATTGTTGGGAATTTCCGCCATTACATAAATTTCCAATCCATTTACCCCCTGTTCAAGTCCAAAGTTCTTCATCACTTGCACCACTTTTTTTCCTTCCTCAACGGTTCTGCAAAATGGAATCATTACTTTGATATTGGTAAGTCCCATTTCATCTCTGACAATTTTTAAGGCTTCACATTCAAGTCTGAAACCTTCTCTGTAACGTTCATTATAATATCGTGAAGCACCACGGAAACCAAGCATCGGATTTTCTTCTACCGGCTCAAAATCTTTTCCTCCAAGCAAACTTGCGTATTCATTGGTTTTAAAATCGCTCATTCTGACGATTACGTCTTTGGGGTAAAATCCGGCGGCAGTGGTGGCTATAGCTTCCGCCAGTTTTTCTGTAAAATATTTTTCTTTATCACGATAATGATGGGTTAGTTCTTCTATCTGCTGTTTCACTTTCTCATCATTTAATTCATTAAACTTTACCAATGCCATCGGGTGAATTTGAATTGCATTGGTAATAATAAATTCAAGGCGCATTAACCCAACTCCATCGTTTGGATAAAAAGAAAGTTTAAATGCTTTCTCAGGATCGCCTACGATCATCATTACTTTTGTTTTTTTCGGCAATTCAATTTCACTGAAGTCAAGAAGTTTGGTAACAAATTTTGCCTGACCCTGGTAAATGAATCCTTCTTTTCCTTCACAACAGGAAACCGTAATCATTTCACCATCTTTTATTTTGGAAGTTGCATCACCGCAACCAACAATCGCAGGAACTCCAATTTCCCGGGCGACAATAGAAGCATGACTGGTGCGCCCACCTTTGTTTGTTACTATTGCCGCCGCATTTTTTAAAATAGGATCCCAGTCCGGACTTGTAAGATCAGTAATAACGATTTCTCCCGGCTTTAATTTATCGGAATCTTGCGGTGAGTTCAGAATTCGGGCAATACCACAAGCAATTTTGTTTCCTATTGCCTGACCGGAACCCAGCAGTTTGCCTTTTTCCTTCAATTCATATTCTTCAATTAGTAAAGGATTTATTCGTGAATGAACCGTTTCCGGCCTTGCCTGGATGATAAAGAATTCATTGCTGATTCCATCTTTTGCCCACTCAATATCCATTGGCTTGTCATAGTGCTTTTCAATGATCAAAGCCCACTTTGCTAATAGTTCTATTTCTGAATTGTCTAAAATATATTGGTTCTTTTTTTCTTCAGACGTATCAATATTTTTTACTGGATTTTCTTCATTGTTCGTATAGATCATCGTTTTGTTTTTGTCGCCCATTCTTTTTTGTATGATCGCATTTTTACCTTCCTTAAGGGTCGGTTTAAAAACCAAAAACTCATCAGGATTTACGGTTCCCTGCACCATGTTTTCTCCAAGTCCCCAAACACCGGCAATGTGAATCACATTTCTAAATCCTGATTCAGGCTCGAGAGTAAAAGCGACACCGGAACAAGCTTTATCGCTTCGAACCATTTTTTGCACGCCAATTGAAAGAGCAACCTTCTCATGTGCAAAATCGTTGTCCAACCGATATTTAATAGCGCGATCTGTATATAAAGACGCATAGCAACGTTGTACCGCTTTTAACAATTCGTCTTCACCTTTAATATTAAGATAGCTTTCATGTTGACCTGCAAAGCTGGCCTGCGGAAGGTCTTCCGCAGTAGCACTGCTTCTTACGGCCACTTCAACGGATTCGCTTCCAGACAATTCTTTATAAGCTTTGATAATTTCTATTGAAAGATCCTCAGGCATTTTTGCATTTTCAATAAGGCTTCTTGCTTTTGCACCAATCTCTTTCAGGTTTCTAAATGTATTGGTATCAAGTGTATCCAGTAAATTTATTAAGGAGGTTGTTATTGAATTATAATCTAAAAAATAACGAAAGGCGCCAGCGGTCGTTGCAAATCCATTTGGTATTGTAATTCCCTTCGAAGAAAGTTCGTTGAACATTTCACCCAATGAAGCGTTTTTACCGCCAACCGAGCTTACATCAGTAATGTGAATCTCACTGAATTTTTTTATATGCATCCGAATAGTTTTTTCTCAAATTTCTTTGTTTACTATGGCTTTTGCTATGATATTCATCATTCAGTTGTATGATAGGAGTTAGAGAAGAAAGGGACGTACTGACAATTTTGCACTTTTCCCCTGTTGGCATAAACCTTGTCGTAAAATGGTAAACTATTAAAATAAAATTACAAGTTATGGCAAAGATTATAGGTATTGACCTCGGAACTACAAACAGTTGCGTGGCAGTAATGGAAGGGAATGAACCGGTAGTGATACCGAATGACGAAGGCCGCCGCACAACGCCTTCAGTGGTTGCATTTTTGAAAAATGGCGAACGAAAGGTCGGTGATCCTGCAAAAAGACAGGCGATTACCAATCCTAAAAATACAATAATGAGTGTGAAGCGTTTTATGGGACACAAATGGGATGAAGTAACCACTGAAGCAAATCACCAGAGTTATAAATTAGTAAAAGGTGACAATGATACAGTTCGAATTGACATAGAAGGAAGACAATATACACCACAGGAAATTTCTGCAATGATTCTTCAAAAAATGAAAAAAACAGCAGAAGACTATCTTGGTCAGGAAGTTTCTGAAGCAGTAATTACTGTTCCTGCTTATTTTAATGACTCTCAAAGACAAGCTACAAAAGAAGCCGGAGAAATTGCCGGACTGAAAGTTCGTAGAATTATCAACGAGCCTACAGCAGCGGCATTGGCTTATGGATTGGATAAAAAAAGTGTCGATCAGAAAATAGCAGTGTTTGATTTAGGTGGCGGTACTTTTGATATTTCAATTCTTGAATTAGGCGATGGAGTTTTTGAAGTGAAATCTACAAACGGTGATACCCACCTTGGTGGTGATGATTTTGATAAAGTGATCATGGACTGGCTGGCAATGGAATTCCAGAAAGATGAAGGAATCGATCTTCATAAAGATCCGATGAGCTGGCAGCGTTTGAAGGAAGCAGCAGAAAAAGCAAAGATTGAATTATCTTCTTCTACTGAAACTGAAATTAACCTTCCTTACATTACCGCAGTTGATGGCGTTCCAAAACACTTAGTGAAGAAATTAACCCGTGCACATTTCGAAAAACTGGCTGATGAACTTTTCACCCGTTGTTTAAAACCTTGTGAAGCTGCGTTGAAAGATGCAGGAATGAGCAAGAACGATATT
>Ga0157371_10001175_pt1 | contig 28108 bp, 24 predicted proteins | sample C45metaG_FD_113462 | JGI IMG/M metagenome (GOLD analysis project Ga0157371, IMG submission 113462) | Corn rhizosphere microbial communities from Kellogg Biological Station, Michigan, USA - C4-5 metaG | ecosystem: Host-associated > Plants > Roots > Rhizosphere > Soil | place: USA: Michigan... | reverse complement strand
GAAATAATTATTGTATTCCATACTGCCAAAGTATTTGGAATTACGATCCCATGGTGAAAGATAAATGCCAAATCCGATACCAAATTCTTTACATGCATCAGCAGTTTCCTTTACAATATCCCCTTTACCCTCTTTCCATGGGCTATTTTTTACAGAATGCTCAGTGTATTTACTTGGCCACAAACAAAAGCCATCATGATGTTTTGCAGTTAAAATGATCTGCTTAAAACCAGCTTCCTTGCAAACCTTTACCCATTGCCTGGCATCCAGATCTTTGGGATTAAATATTTTTGGATCTTCAGATCCATCTCCCCATTCCTTATCCGTAAATGTATTTATACCGAAGTGTATAAAAGCAGTTAACTCCAATTGCTGCCATCTTAATTGCCTGGCCGCAGGAACTACATTTGCAGCTTTTTTTATAATATCCTGTTCTGTATCACCCGGGTTAATTTTAACATAGTTTTTATTAGTAAAGATTTGTGCATAGCTACTGTTTGACAGGCACACACAAGTCACCAATACAAACCCTATCAATAAGGTTCGGTTTAGCTTGTTAAAATAATGTCTCTTCTTCATAATCTGATTAAATTGAATAATGATCAGTTTCAAAGAAAGCGCGATTTACATTATCAATAGTATTATTTTTTGTCAAAATGTTAAGTGATTTTGTCAAAAAAACATGCTTGCTATTTACTGAGCAAAGAATTCATAACCTCTTCAAATTCTTTTTTATACTGCACATAATATTCTCCGGTTCCAGGGCCGTAAAATGAAGTATTAATATGATTTACCAATCCTTTTTTATCCAAAATAATGCTTGTAGGGAACACCTTAATTGCGTTTAACTGAGGTAAGGTTTTTTGCGTCTTTTCCGGATCTCCGGCTGTAACACCAGTAATTAGCATCGGGTATTCAACCTTAAATTGTTGCTGAAACTTTTGCAGGCTCTTTCTTGATCTTGCCTCATCTGTACTCAATTCATAAGCTAAAGCAATAACCTCAACTCCCCTGTTTTTATTCTTACGGTAGTAATCACTTAAAAAAGCCATTTCATCCATACAATTTGGGCACCATGATCCCATCAACTGTAAAACAACAACTTTATCTTTAAATCTTTGATCATTTATAGATACCACATTACCTTCAAGATCTTTAAAGCTAAAATCAAGACGACCGCTTTCTCCTTCTTTAAGCGTAGTAACCGGAGCCTCCAGTTTTACATTCAGGTCTTTTACAGCAGTCCATTTCTCTAATGATGTTGCTCCACTATACAATGTTCCTTTAATTGTATCTCCTTTAATTTTTGCAGAGAAAACAAGTGCGTGTATCCCGTCAAAAGTCGAAATCATTAAAGAATCGCCAATTATCCTGCCATCAAGGTAACGATAATCGCCAGAAGGAGTTAGCACAGAGCCACCTACTTTCTGCCCATTTTGGGTAAACTCACCAATTGCCAATCGTACAGACTGATCTGCCCTTGTAAACTCAATTTTCCATTTTCCTTTAATAGAGACATTCCCTGCAGCTCCCTTCGGGAAACGACTATCTTTTGATGTTGCAGAAAATGGCATAACTAAATCTTTAACAGATCCACCCTTAACCCATACACCATTTATACTATCCTTATTAATTATTTTAACCCTAAAAGAAGACTCAAATACGGGCATTTTAATTAAAACAGAATCTTTAGAGATCTTTGAGATTTCGGTTTTAAGTTGTTCTGTATCATTTACTACGTAACAAATAGTGGTCTTACCTTGTGTTTGGATTTTAAGCTCAAAAGGAATTTCCTTTCCATCCGCCCGATGCAATACTGCTTTCCATTTTCCTTGCTGCAAATTAATCTGCGCATTGCAGAATAGAGAAAAGGCCATCAAAACAGCCAAAAATGCATATCTTATCATATTTTTCGTACTCTTAGTCTACGCAAAGGTAGCGGAATCGCTCCTGACGAGGGTAAAAATATTTCATACGAAAGTAAAAAACAGAGTTACGCCCCAAAAACTCTACTAAAAGACTAGAATATTAAACCTTTAAAACAATTTTCCCTTGAGTTTTTCCAGTTTCAAGAGATAAGTGTGCAGCCTTCATCTCATCAAACTCAAACACTTGTGATACATAAGATTTGATAGCTCCACTTTCCATTAAAGCAGCAATTTCTTTCATCTCAGTGCCATCAGATTTTACCATAATAGGATAACCAATCATACCCATAGCTTCAGCCTTTTCGGCAACTGCTTCATTTTGTCCTGATGGAATACTAATAATTGTGCCTCCCTTTTTCATTACCTTTAAAGAATTGTCAATGGTCTCGCCTCCAATTGTATCAAGCACAAAATCAATATTATTGGTAACTTCTTCAAGAGCATGGCTTGTATAATCAATATGTTCATCGGCACCTAAGCTTAAAACAAAGTCCTTTTTACCGGCCGATGAGGTTCCTATTACATAAGCACCTAAATGTTTTGCAATTTGTACAGCATAGTTTCCAACACCACCTGCAGCTGCATGAATTAAAACCCTATCACCCTCCTTTACTTTTGCATGATCTATAATTGCCTGCCATGCAGTTAAGGCAGCTAAAGTAGCGGCCGCAGCATCCTCAAAAGTTATATTGGCTGGCTTTAAGGCAACATGACTTGCAGGTGCAACAGCATATTCAGCATATGCTTTTCCATGCCCCGGGAAATTTATCATTCCAAATACCTCATCTCCCTCTTTAAACATGGCGGATTTGGATGAACTAACAACTCCCGCCACATCCCAGCCAAGAACAATAGGATGTTCGTCTTTTAGCTTTGACGCACGTCCTTTGCCGGCCCGTGTTTTAACATCAACCGGATTAATACTAATTGCTTTTACATGTATAAGTAACTCTCCATCACCTACTAACGGCAATGGCAGTTCTGAGTAAACCAAGTTATCTACACTGCCAAAATCCTTTAATATTATACTCTTCATTTCAGAAACCGATTTATCCTGCAAATTACAACTATTTAATAGTCATACGAAATCAGAGGTTTCTTTTAGTCTGTAAACTTAAAGAAGAACAGAAAAAAGTTTAATTAATATGCAGGTATTGCCTGATTTTTGAATGCAATTCTAGTGGACTAAAAGGCTTTGCAACATAATCATCAATACCCGCCTCTAAAATTTGCTTATTAATTTCTGTCAATAAAGATGCCGTTAAAGCAATTATCGGCAACTGTTTAAATTTATCATCAGCAATAGATCTTATTACTTTAGTTGCCTCATACCCATCCATTTTTGGCATCTCTAAATCCATCAGTACAAGGTCGTAATGGTTTTCAATTACCTTCTCAACAGCTTCGGTACCATTTGCAGCACAATCAATATGTAACCCCCATTTTTGCATAAATTTCCGGGCAACAATTACATTTATCTCATTGTCCTCAACCAGTAATATTCTAAATCCTGCCAGGCTCGAAAAATCAGCAACAATTTCAGGTACTGCAGTATGGCCGACCTTTTTTTTACTTTTCTTAAATTGCAGATTAAACAAAAAAGTGGACCCTATACCAACAACACTTTTAACTGAAATATTTCCCCCAAGCAGTGCTACTATTTTTTTTGTTATTGCAAGGCCTAAGCCCGTTCCACCAAAAGCCTTGGTTGTATTTGCACTTCCCTGGGTAAAACTCTCAAAAATATAATCCCTTTTATCAGTTTCAATACCTATTCCGGTATCCGTTACTACAAAATCTATATCAACCAGATTTCCCACCATTCTGTTTAACGACAAATCCATTATAACTGAACCTTTGTTTGTAAATTTTATGGCATTACTTACCAGGTTATTCAATATTTGGGCTAACCTTGTCGGGTCGCCCACCACCATAACCGGCAAATCAGAATCTATTTTTATTTTGAATTCAAGTCCTTTTTCCTTTGCTGTCAGATGATGAGTTTCCTTAACATTGTTTACCAAATCTATTAAGTTAAAATCAATCGGCTCTACCAGCATCTTTCCCGATTCAAGTTTACTATAATCTAATACGTCATTTATTAATTCAAGTAAGTTCTCGCCCGATAGCTTAAGAATCTTTAAGCTCTCTATCTGTTCAGGTTTTGGATTTTCTTGTAAAAGTAAATTGGTAATTCCAATCACTGCATTCATAGGTGTTCTTATCTCGTGGCTCATGTTAGATAAGAACTGTTGCTTGGCTTTTTCAACAGCATCATTTAGGGAAGTTGTTTCCTCATTAATCCCCATTAGCTTCTTGTTTTTTGGGCTAAGAACCTGACTTGCCTTTCTCGGTTTTTCCTCAACATTATTTTGCCTGGTAATATCTAAAAGAAGACCAATAACCCCTCCAACATCAGAGGGATCAGGGCACAAAGTAACGTCAAGAAAAATCATTTTTCCTTTAATTTCAACGTCAGCAACAAATTTAAATGATTCACCAGCCAATGCTCTTCGCATTATTTCGCCTGCAACAGGGTATAATTCAAAAATACTCTTCCCAACAGACTCGTTATCTTTCACTCCAAATACCTTTAATCCCAATCCAACAGATCGGGTAAATACTCCATCCTTATTTGTCTTAAAAATGACAACAGGTACGTTGTCAAGCAGCATTTGAAAAAGATAATCTTTCTCTTCTAGTGATTCTTGCATTGTTAGCAGTCAGCAAATAACAGTTTTTTTAGAAACCTTATTGCAATTTGCCCGCCAAAGTTTTTATAACCACAAAAGCCGGCTCTAAGAGACCGGCTTTTGTACCTTTTGCTTATGCTGTGCCTGCCCTTCGCGGATCTCCCACTCACAGGACTTTTTTATCAAAACAGTTATAAATTATTCTTTATCTAATTTAACTAATCTTCTCTCACATCAGGTTAAAATGTTATAAACAAATTAACATTTTAAACATCATAAAAAAAGCAGGCGCTCCATCCGGATACAGCCTGCTTTTGAACCTAAATTTACCAATTACTAGTAATTGTTTTTCTTAAGGATATACTTCAATATTTTGAAGCATATCTTTCACCATTTTTTCTAAATTAAATGCTGGTTTCCAGCCCCAATCTTTACTTGCTACACTATCGTCAATACTTTGAGGCCAGCTATCTGCAATCTGCTGACGGAAATCCGGAACATATTCTATCTCAAACCCAGGCACTTCCTTAGCTATTTCTTCGTAGATCTCTTTGGGCGTAAAGCTCAAAGCACTCAGGTTATAAGCCGTGCGCACAGACAAAGATTCTGCAGGAGCTTCCATAAGCTCCAATGTTGCACGTATTGCATCATGCATATACATCATAGGCAAAGCCGTATCCTCCTTTAAAAAGCAGGTATACTTTTCACCTTTTACCGCACTATGGAAAATATCTACAGCATAATCAGTTGTTCCGCCTCCGGGAGCTCCGGTGTAACTAATTAGACCAGGGTAGCGCACACTACGCACATCAAGACCATGTTTTTCAAAATAATATTTACACCAATACTCTCCTGCAGCTTTACTGATTCCGTAAATTGTAGTCGGCTCAGTAACACCCTGCTGAGGGCAGTTCTGCTTTACTGAATCAGGACCAAATATTGCTATACTGCTAGGCCAAAAAACTTTCTCAACTTTGTACTTAACAGATAAGTCAAGAATACTTAATAAGCTTTCCATATTTAATGCCCATGCAGCCTGAGGGTTACGCTCACCACTTGCCGAAAGCATAGCTGCCAGATGATAGATCTGAGTAAATTTATTTTCAGCAATAAGGTTTTCAAGCCCCTCCTTATCCATTACATTTAATTGTATATAAGGATGTTTCTCAAAAGAAACATCTTCCTTAGGTCTGATGTCAGCCGCTAATACATTTTCCTTTCCGTATCTTTCCCTTAGTTCATCGGTTAGCTCTCTTCCAATTTGTCCAAGCGCTCCAATGATTAGTATATATTCTTTATGTTTCATATTCATTTATAAATATTGTCGGAGGCGTTTTGCCCCCTTCTCTTTACCTAGGCTATGTAGCGCCTGATATTTAATCTTCCGAACACTTTCTTTGCTCAGTTCAAAAAGATCTGCGATGTCTTCCAGATGCATTGCCTCATTACCTTGTAATCCAAAACTGAGCTGAATTATTCGACGCTGTCTGTCTGGAAGCTGATTTAGCAATTCCTTAAGGCTGTACTTTAAATCCTGAGATTGGAGAACCGTATCAGGCGCATCTATCGAAGTATCTTCAAGAAAAACCATCAGGCCTGGTTTCTCTTCATCATCCCCTCCTGTATCCAAAGAAACTGCATGCCCCGGACTGTATTGATAAGCCTTTAACTTATCCAGTGCAATTCCGGTATACTCTGATAGCTCCTCGTCTGTAGGCAAACGCTCCAATTTCTGCTCCATTTCCATTTCCGATCGCCACAAATCCTGTATATCATTAACCTGATTCATCGGAAGCCTGATCATACGTTTATAAGTGCCAATTGCCATCATCATAGACTGCCTGATCCACCATACCGCAAATGAGATAAACTTAAATCCCCGACTTTCATCAAAGCGTTCTGCAGCCTTAACCAATCCTGCATTTCCTTCCGAAATCAGATCTGCAAGAGGCAAACCCTGTCCTTCGTACTTTTTTGCAACTGAAACTACAAACCGAAGGTTTGAAGTGACTAGCCTTTGCAAGGCAGCAAGATCTCCCGTTTGAATTTTACGGGCTAGCATAACCTCTTCTTCTGCACTTAACAACGGATACCCGGCAATATCATTCAGATATCTCCTAAGGGAATCATGGTCTCGTTTAGTAAAGGATTTTTCTATCTTGATTTCTCTCATGCTTAGCACATTGTAACCTGCGGTTGCAAGGCCTAAAGTTCATAAGTTGATTTGTTAATACCTCGGACATCGGCTATATCCGGAAATTATTCATAACCCGCCCTTATGGTCAGAATTAAATTTTGCACTTAAAAAAAACTGCCAGTACTCCCCAAATTTTGTTGCCTTGCATTTGTTAATCTGCATCTAATGTCCTTTATTTGCATCACACCAAAACGTATAAAAGTGCTCGTGGTTATATGAATACAACCATATTAGATCAAACAGATCTCGAAATTCTTCGCTTATTGCAAAAAGATGCAAGGCTTACCAATAAAGAATTAGCTCTTAAATTGCATAAGGGTAGCAGTACTATGTTTGAACGCGTAAGTCGTCTTAAAGACCTGGGCTACATCACAGGTAGTGTAACACTTATTGACCGCAATAAATTTGATGAACTTTGGATATCCTTTACTCAGGTTCAGCTAAACGACCACAGTGGCGAAGCACTTATAGCATTTCAAAACGAAGTAATTCGTTTCTCCGAAGTATTAGAATGCTATCATACAACAGGAGCTTTTGATTTCCTTTTAAAAATTGTTGTAAGTGATATGGCAGGCTACAATAGGCTAATTGTAGAGAAATTAGCGAAACTTAAAAACGTAGGATCATTACAAAGCTGCTTTGTAGTTAATGAGGCCAAAAGAGAATTGGCCTACCCGCTAAAAGACAGAACATAAAAAAGGTCCGGCTGAATAGCCGAACCTGCATGTACCTTTATTTCAATTTAGATTACAATATTTACAATCCGTCCTTTTACAACAATTACCTTTTTAGGTGCTTTACCTTCAAGGTATTTCTGAACATGTTCATCAGCCAAAACAGTTTCTTCAATCTCTTTAGGCTCTAAAGCAAGGCTCAGATTCATATTTAAGCGCGTTTTACCATTAACCGAGATCGGATAGCTAAACTCATCCTCAACCATATAGGCAGGGTTAAATTCAGGATATTTGGCATAAGATAAACTTCCTTCCTCATGACCTAATAGTGCCCATAACTCCTCGCAAATATGTGGTGCATAAGAAGCAAGTACAACAACCAGATCTTCAAGAATCTGACGGTTTTTACATTTCAAATCAGTAAGTTCATTAACCGCAATCATAAAGCTCGATACAGAAGTATTGAACGAGAAACGGTCAATATCGTCCTGAACCTTTTTAATGATCTTATGCAAAGCTTTCAATTCAGCTTTTGTAGGTACAGAATCGCTAACGTTAAACTGCCATGCTTCATTATGGAATAAACGCCAGAATTTGCGTAAAAACTTAAACACGCCCTCTATACCGTTAGTATTCCATGGCTTACTTTGCTCAAGCGGACCAAGGAACATTTCGTACATCCTCAACGTATCTGCTCCGTAGTTCTCAATCAGATCATCCGGATTTACCACATTGAATTTAGACTTAGACATTTTCTCTACTTCTACTCCACAGATGTATTTTCCATTTTCAAGAATAAACTCTGCTTCTGCAAACTCCGGTCGGAACTTTTTGAACTTCTCAATATTCAGAATTTCGTTTTCTACAATGTTTACATCAACATGCAGGGCAGAGGTTTTGTAGTCCTTTTTCAAACCATAAGAAACCAAGGTATTTGTACCACGGCCTTCCTCATCAACCACTCGATATACAAAGTTACTTCTACCCTGTATCATCCCCTGATTAATTAGCTTTTTGAAAGGCTCTTCTTCCTGTACATACCCTAAATCTTTAAGGAATTTGTTCCAGAAACGGCTGTACAATAAGTGACCCGTCGCATGCTCGGCACCACCGATATACAAATCAACATCTTTCCAATAAGCAATAGCTTCTTTAGATGCAAAGTCCGAATCATTTCTGGCATCCATATAACGATACCAATACCAGCTAGATCCAGCCCACCCCGGCATGGTACTCAGTTCATATTCGTACTGATCATCATAACTCCAATCTTCAGCACGGCCCAAAGGCGGCTCACCAGTTTCAGTTGGCAGGTATTTATCAATTTCAGGAAGCATTAATGGCAATTCTTCTTCCTTAATTAAATATGGCAACCCATTTTTGAAATAAACAGGAATAGGTTCACCCCAATAGCGTTGTCTGCCAAAAATAGCATCCCGCATGCGGTAATTTACCTTTGCTTTACCTACTTCTTTCTCTTCTAGCCAGGCATTTAAAGTTTCAGTAGCCTCGGTATAATTCAAACCATTTATAAAGCCAGAATTAATGTATTTACCTTCTTTAGTGGCATCAGCCTGATGTTCAATATCTTTTTGTGCATCCAGAATCTGTACAATAGGCAAATTAAAATGAGTAGCAAAAAGCCAGTCGCGCTGATCGCCACTAGGCACACCCATTACTGCACCGGTTCCGTAACCTGCAAGTACATAATCTGCAATCCAAAGCTGAATACGCTCTCCGCTTACCGGATTAATAACATAGCTGCCCGTAAACGCTCCTGATACAGTTTTTGTATCGGCCATACGGTCCAGCTCAGATTTCTTTTTAGTTTTAGCTATATAAGCATTAATATCATCCAGTTGTTCTGGTGTGGTTAATGCCGTAACCAGTTCATGTTCTGGTGCCAAAACCAAATAAGAAACACCAAAAATAGTGTCTACCCTTGTAGTAAAAACTTCAATATAATTAGCAATACCTTCCTGAGCATTTTCTATAGCAAATTTAACACTTGCCCCAACGCTTTTACCAATCCAGTTACGTTGCATTTCTTTAACCGGCTCTGGCCAGTCAATAGTATTTAGGCCTTGCAATAAGCGCTCTGCATAGGCAGATATACGCATACTCCATTGCATCATTTTCTTTTGTTCAACCGGAAATCCGCCACGTTCCGAATATCCATCCTTTACCTCATCATTAGCAAGTACAGTTCCCAATCCAGGACACCAGTTTACAGTACTTTCTCTTAAGTAAGTAAGACGATATTTCAATAACTCTTCCTGTTTCTCTTCGCTGGTCATGGTAGCCCAATCGCTTGGCAGAAAAGATTTAACCTCTTCATCACAAACCGCTTTTACATCAGCACTGCCCGAAGCATTAAATTTCTCAATCAAAGTTGTAATATCTTCAGCTCTGTCAGTTTCAAGGTTATACCAGGAATTAAACAATTGCATAAAGATCCATTGTGTCCATTTATAATATTGCGGATCACTGGTACGTACCTCTTTACTCCAATCAAACGAGAAACCAATTTTATCCAATTGCTCTCTGTAGGTATTGATATTAGTTTCGGTTGTTAAAGCCGGGTGCTGGCCAGTTTGTATAGCATACTGCTCAGCCGGCAAACCAAACGAATCGTATCCCATTGGGTGCAATACGTTGAATCCCTTTAACCTCTTATATCTTGAAAATATATCGGACGCAATATAACCAAGGGGATGCCCCACATGCAAACCTGCCCCAGATGGGTACGGAAACATGTCCAGAACATAAAACTTAGGTTTTGTTGTATCTTTTTCTGCTTTAAACGTTTGATTTTGAGCCCAGAACTTTTGCCACTTCTGTTCTATTTCTTTAAATTGGTAATCCATTACTGCTAATTCCTTTATATTCCGCGAAAATAAAGAAATTAAGGAGCTTACAGAAAAGTTTGGCTAAGAAGTTTTTAATTGTCTTTTACGATGCACATCAGTAAGAGAAAATTTACCAAACAAAAAGTGCTTTGGAGATTTGTTTTCGGAGGCATTATAGATGCTGTGTGCACCCGAAATAAGATAAGCCGTTACACAAGCTACAACAACATAAACTCCGCAAGAAACCCCAAACAGTTCCATTGCCATTGCGCAACAAGCTATCGGAGTTTTTGCTGCACCGGCAAAAACGGCTACAAAACCCATCCCGGCCAACAACCCTACAGGCAAAGGCAACCAAAATGAAAGCGCACTACCAAGTGTTGCGCCAATAAAAAAAAGAGGTGTAACCTCGCCTCCTTTAAAACCCGCACCAAGCGTAATTGCTGTTAAGAGTATTTTTAATGCAAAATCCTGAGGTTTTGAACTTTGTAAAAATGACTCGACTATAGTTGGTATTCCTAAACCAATATATTTATAGGTGCCCAATAGCAAAACAATAGCTACAACCACTATACCACCTACAAAAGGGCGCATTGGAGCGTATTTAATTTTTTTAAATATTATAGACAGCTGATGGGTCAATTTCACAAACACTATAGCAGCAATGCTGAAAAACAGGCCTGCAATTGCACTGTAAACAATACCTCTAAAAGAAACCTGAGGCACAGAAGCTATGCTATAATGGGTATGGCCAACTCCCCATAACTCGGTAATATAAGCAGCCAAAAAAGCCGATGCTATTGCCGGCAAAATTGATTTGTATGGTATTTTACCTAATAAAAGTACCTCGATACCAAAAATGGCACCTGCAATTGGTGTCCCAAAAACAGAAGCGAAACCAGCACTTAAGCCCGCAACAAGAAGAACTACCCGTTCTTGTTTACTTAAATGAAAAATTTTATGAAACCGATCAGCAGCAGCGGCCGACATCTGCAATGCTGTACCTTCCCTACCTGCCGAACCACCAAAGAAATGTGTAGCTACAGTTCCTATAAGCACCAATGGTGCCATCCTGAATGGAATAATATCTTTAGGATTATGAATGGTATCAAAAACAAGGTTATTGCCTCGTTCAACGCTTTTACCTAAATAGTGGTAAACCAAACCAATTGCTAACCCTCCCAATGGCAAAAAATACAGAATATACGGATGACCGGTTCTAAACTTTGTTGCCAGATCTAATGATGTTAAAAACAAGGCCGACATTGTGCCTGCTACGAAACTAAGTAAAATGATTATCAGCAACCATTTACCCAGTTTATAAATGAATTTTTTATCAATCATAACGCAAACCAAATATAATACATTTTTAAACCTCTTTTGTATCGGTCCACGTTGAGTCCACAGTGAGTCCACGTTAAGTCCACCTTTTACTAAGAAAAATGTAGACTTACCCTGTACTGATTCTTTCATCAGTGTGAACTTACTCAATTCCGTTTCTGTTCTTGGTGCCAACACTATTTAAACATAAATCCCGTTATAATTTCTTTATGATTTAAAGTATAAAGCCAGATTATTTAAATTAGTTGCTTATATTTTTTATTTTCGCAAAACATAAAGATAAATACATGGAAGAATTTGAAGTGAGCGATGCTTCTAAGAAGACAAAAACCATTTATATTTCTACAATCTTCAGTATTGCATTGGTTTTATTGATGCTGGGTATGTTGGGCTTAATATTGGTACACGCAAAAAACCTTTCCAATTACGTAAAGGAAAATATTGTGTTAAACATAATTGTAGATGAAGGCGCCAAAGAAACTGATGTTTTACAGTTTCAAAAAGAGCTTAATGTAAATCCGGCCGTTAAAACTACCCAATATGTAAATAAAGAGATGGCTGCAAGAAACTTAACCAATGACCTTGGCGAAGATTTTGTGAATTTTCTTGGTTACAATCCCTTACTATCAACAGTTGATGTATACTTAAAGGCTAATTATGCAAACAACAAAAGCATAGATACTTTAAAAGCCAGTATTGCTAAAAATCCTGTAGTTAAAGAGGTTATATACCAGAGTTCATTAATTGATATGGTAAATAAAAATATCAATACCATTGGATTGATCATTTTAGGCTTTGCTGCTATTTTGCTAATTATATCAGTTGCACTTATTAACAACACCATACGCCTTGCTATTTATTCTCAGCGGTTTCTGATTAAAAGTATGCAATTAGTGGGTGCTACAAGAGGTTTTATCCGCAGACCTTTCATTTTGGTGGCTGCTTTGCATGGATTAATTGCTGCATTTATAGCTATCCTGATATTATTAGGCATATTGTACTATGCACAAAGAGAAATTCCTGAAATTGTAATCCTTAGAAATTATACTGAATTTGGTATTGTTTTACTTGGTCTTGTTGGGGTAGGTATTTTTATTACCGCCATAAGCACCTCGTTTGCAGTTAGCAGATATTTACGTTTAAAAATTTACGATCTTTACAGATAATGATAGAAAAAAAATCAACTCCTGTACATCAGGATTCAAAAAGCGAGCTAGTTTTTACCAAAAAAAACTACCAATTATTGCTTATTAGTATTGCTATTGTTGTATTTGGCTTTATTTTAATGATAGGCACAACAGATATATACGACTTCAGGAAAACATTGCTTGCCCCAATGGTGGTATTGGCAGGTTTTGGTTTTGGAGTTTATGCTGTGTTAAAAAAATAAGACCAATACATGAATTATTTACAGGCCCTTATTCTGGCTATAATAGAAGGGCTAACAGAATTTTTACCGGTTTCATCAACCGGCCATATGGTTATTGCCAGTTCTTTTATGGGAATTGGAAAAGATGATTTTGTAAAGCTTTTTGAAGTAGCCATTCAACTAGGTGCAATTTTAGCCGTAGTAGTGCTTTACTGGAAAAAGTTTTTCGACTTCAGCAAATGGCAGTTCTATGTTAAGCTGATTATTGCCGTTATACCCGCTTTATTTTTTGGCTTTTTATTAAATGACTTTATTGACAATACTTTAGGCAACCCTATATTTATTGCGGTGGTATTGCTGCTTGGAGGTATTGTATTGTTGTTTATCGACAAGTTCTTTAAAAATCCCACCATCCATAATGAAGGCGAGATCAGTAATTTAAGTGCTTTTAAAATAGGATGCTTTCAGGTGCTTGCTGTTGTGTTTCCAGGATTAAGCAGAAGTGCAGCAACAATAATTGGCGGTATGCAGCAAAAGTTAACCAGACATGCCGCAGCAGAGTTTTCTTTTTTTCTTGCTGTACCTACTATGTGTGCCGCTACAGGATATAAATTGCTGAAAGGATATGAATTACTTAATGCCGAGAATATCAAATTATTGCTTTTTGGAAATGTTATTGCATTTATAGTAGCAATAATTGCAATAAAATCATTTATTGGATTCTTATCAAAACATGGTTTCAGAATTTTTGGCTGGTACAGGATTATTATAGGTGTGTTGCTCCTTGTGTTATACTTTTCGGGAGTTGAAATGAATGTATTGTAATGAGTGAGGGTAAAGAAGAAGCAATAGTAACAAAAACATTCCCTGATTTTAATTTTGCTGAAGGTGAGCTATTGCTCATAAATAAGCCATACAAATGGACAAGTTTTGATGTTGTAGGCAAAATCCGCAACTCATTAAAGCCTTTGAAATTAAAAGTTGGTCACGCAGGAACATTGGATCCGCTTGCCACAGGTTTATTAATAATCTGCACAGGTAAACTAACCAAACAGATAGACACCTTTCAGGCCGAAGAAAAAGAATACACAGGCACCATGGTTTTAGGCGCCACTACCCCATCTTTTGATCTGGAAACTGTTGTTGATCAGGAGTTTTCATTAGAAGGGATAACTGAAGAAGCCATTTATGCCGCTACAGCTCCTTTTGTGGGTGAGATACAACAGTATCCGCCGGCACATTCTGCTGTTAAAGTAAATGGAGAACGCCTTTACGTAAAAGCAAGAAGAGGTGAAGAAACAGAATTGCGCTTGCGTAATGTTACTGTTTCGGCTTTTGAAATTACCAGAATAGCACTTCCTGAGATCGATTTCAGGATTGTTTGCAGTAAAGGAACCTATATCAGATCTCTGATTTCTGATTTTGGTAAACAGCTTAATAACGGAGCATACTTATCAAAACTTACCCGCACACGCAGTGGAAACTTTTTACTTGAAAATGCTTTTGAGGTAGCAGATTTAGTTAACTATATTAGGCTTAAGAAAGAGTAGTCATGCGTGGCCATACAAAACCGAAGAAACTTAATATTGCCAAAAACATATTTCTTATAATATGCGGCATTGTTTCGGCTTGTTTTGGCTTAAAAAGTTTCTTATTACCAAGTGGCTTTATTGACGGCGGAGTAACGGGTATATCCCTGTTAGTAAGCAATATAACAAAGCTTAATCTTTCCTATTTGATTATTCTTATCAATATCCCCTTTGTTACGCTCGGATACAGACAAATTGGGAAGGTATTTGCCATAAAAACATCAGTTGCAATATCATTACTTGCCATTTTACTTATCATAGCTCCTTTTAAACCAATTACTCATGACCCTTTACTTATTGCCTTTTTTGGAGGATTATTTTTGGGTGGCGGAATTGGGCTGGCCATGCGCGGCGGCTGTGTAATTGATGGTACAGAGGTATTGGCACTATACATCAGTAAAAAAAGTACCCTGACTGTAGGTAATATTATCCTGATTTTAAATATTATAATCTTTGCCTTTGCGGCAATATTTTTAGGGATCGATAAGGCATTGTATGCTATATTAACTTATTTATCTGCATCTAACACGGTAGACTATATTGTAAATGGTATTGAACAATATACCGGTGTTACAGTGATCTCTGAAAAAAATGACCGGATTAAAAAATTCATTATCAACCAGATGAAACGGGGGGTAACTATTTATAAAGGCGAGGGCGGATACGGAGAAAAAAAGGATATAGATATACTTTATACTGTTGTGACCAAACTTGAAATGAGCAAGCTCCAAACGGCAATAAGACAGATAGATCCGGATGCGTTTGTGATTCAGCAGCAAATAGCCGACATAAAAGGCGGTGTAGTAAAACGCCAGGCTTTACATTAATTTAAACTACATTGAAAATATATAACCACTTTTCGGAATTTAAGAAGCTAAATAATGCAGTTGCAACCATAGGTACTTTTGATGGTGTACATTATGGCCATCAGAAAATTATTAAGCGCCTGTGTGAGCTCGCTAAATCAACTGGTGGTGAAAGCGTAATATTGACATTTTTTCCGCATCCAAGGTTAATTATTGATCCTGAGAATCAGGATTTGAAAATGATAAACACAATTAATGAAAAGGCGAAAATACTTGCAGGCCTTGGTGTAGATCATTTAATCATCACTCCTTTTACCCGCGACTTCTCGAATCTTACCCCTGCAGAATATATTCAGAATATTTTAGTAGATACTATTGGTATTAAAAACCTGATTGTAGGGTATGACCATCGTTTTGGCAAGGATAGAAAGGGCGGCCTACAGGATCTGGAAGCTTTCTCTAAAAACTTTAATTATAAGATTGAACAAATACCGGAGCAGGATATTAATGATGTTGCCGTAAGCTCAACAAAAATCCGTAAAGCATTACTGGATGGTGATGTTGCACTTGCTGCGAATTACCTTGGCTACAATTTCTCTATACACGGCAGGGTAATAAAAGGAGATAAAATAGGGCGTACAATTGGTTTCCCTACAGCTAACATTTTTGTTGAGGAAACTTACAAGCTTATCCCTTCGGATGGGATTTATGCCGTAACTGTTGAAATGAACAACGAGGTGTTTAAAGGGATGGCTTATATTGGCCAGCGCCCTACAATTAATGGAATGACCAGAAATATTGAGGTGAATATCTTTGATTTTAACAAGGAAATTTATGGTCAGGATATTACCATGACCTTCCTTGAATTCCTAAGACACGATGTTAAATTTACCGGCCTTGAGGCTTTAAAAGAGCAATTGCAAAAGGACAAAGAAGCTACGTTGGCTTATTTCAAGAAATCGTCATAACGTCATTTAAAGCCCATTTTATTCTAAATAAAGCCTTTTTTTTCGTATATTTACGACAATGAGGCCATTATTTACTCTTATACTGATAGTTTTTATCCATCTTTTTTCTTTCCATATAGTAAATGGGAAAGGTATTGAGGCGGAAAAAACTAAACACAAGTTATTGAGTATTAATGTTAAAAAAACACTGGTTTTTAGCAAAAAAAGCAAATCATCGCTTCAAAAAACCTCTTTTGATGACCTACCTGCTTTACAACAAGTTTTAAAGAAAACTAATTTTGGGATTTTCCTGCTTTTTAAGCGACAGGATAACCAGATAGCTTTATGCCCATTAATTGCAAACTATTATAATTCTTTTTCATTTTCAAGTTACTCTTATATTTTTAATTTTCTGTACCCAAAACATGTTTTTTGGTAATTATAATTTATACCATCCTATTTAACAATAAATTATACATTAAAAAATACGCGTTTCTATGATACATTTACCAGTATTAATTACTGATCTGGGTTTAATACTTGCTGCCGCAGGTATAACTACACTGCTTTTTAAAAGAATCAAACAACCTCTGGTGCTTGGCTACATTTTGGCAGGGTTACTTGTTGGGCCACATATTAAATTTATTCCTACTGTTACTGATAATGAAAGCATCCATATCTGGGCAGAGATTGGTGTGATCTTCTTATTATTTAGTTTAGGACTCGAGTTTAGTTTTAAAAAACTGGTAAAAGTTGGAGGCTCTGCATCGATAACAGCAATTGTTGAGGTAGTATTTATGTTGCTGATTGGCTTTGTAGCCGGATTGGCTATGGGGTGGTCTACAATGGATAGTATATTTCTGGGTGGTATATTATCGGTATCATCAACTACTATTATTATCAGAGCTTTTGAAGAACTGGGCGTAAAGCATAAAAAGTTTGCCGGACTGGTTTTTGGGGTGCTTATTGTTGAAGATCTTGTTGCCATTTTATTGTTGGTATTGTTATCAACGCTTGCAGTTAGCCAACAATTTGCCGGTGCAGAGATGTTAGTGTCTATCCTAAAGTTATGCTTCTTCCTGGTCTTGTGGTTTATTGGAGGGATATTCCTCGTACCTACTTTTTTAAAGGCCACTAAAAAATTAATGAATGACGAAACCATGCTTGTGGTTTCTATCGCTTTGTGCTTACTTATGGTATTACTTGCCGTTAAAGTAGGCTTCTCTCCTGCCCTTGGTGCATTTATTATGGGATCTATACTGGCTGAAACTACGCAGGCAGAGAGAATAGAGCATTTAACAAAATCTGTTAAAGATTTATTTGCAGCTATCTTCTTTGTATCGGTAGGTATGTTAATTAATCCAAGCATTTTGATTGATTATGCTGTGCCTATTTTAATAATTACTCTGGCCACCGTTTTCGGTAAGTTTTTAAGCTCGGGATTGGGTGCATTGGTTTCTGGGCAACCTTTAAAAACATCCGTGCAAACAGGTTTAAGTTTAGCACAGATTGGAGAGTTTTCTTTTATCATTGCAACTTTGGGGGTAACACTTAAAGTAACCAGTGACTTTTTATACCCTATAGCTGTTGCGGTGTCAGCAATTACCACCTTTACCACTCCTTATCTTATTAAATTTTCGGAACCGTTTTACATGTTTCTTGAACGCAGGCTTCCTAAAAAATGGGTTGAAGGCATTAACAGATACAGTTCAAGTACAGCCGGTATAACCACATTAAGCGATTGGAAAACACTGCTTAAATCGTACACGTTTAACATAATTATACATTCGGTTATTCTTATTGCCATCGTATTTCTGGGATCTAAGTATCTTCAGCCATTTATAACAAAGAATCTGATTAACGGCAATAATGGTATTGTTATTAGCTTAATCATGACCTTGTTTATCATGACGCCTTTTTTATGGGCGCTGGCAATACGGAGAATTGAAAAAAAGGCCTACTCGCATTTATGGCTTAATAAAAAATATACTCGCGGACCACTTGTTGCTCTTGAGGTTCTACGTATTGGATTAGCCATTTTCTTTGTTGGTATTTTAATTTATCAGTTCTATAGTACATGGATTTCAATTGTTATTGCAATAGCATTAATTGTATCGTGTATGTTCATTTTTTCGAGAAGACTGCAAGGTTTTTACAACAAACTTGAAAGCAGATTTTTACTTAACCTTAATGCTAGAGAGGCCCAAAATGCACAGCCTGAAATTTTACCCTGGGATACTCACCTTGTTGAGCTTACGGTTGCCCCGGAATCAACACTTGTTGGAAAAACCCTTGTGGACTTATCAGTAAGGGAAAAGTATGGTGTTAATATTGCGCTTATTGAACGCGGAAAAATAATGATACCAACTCCTGGCAGAGATGAGCGTTTATATCCTAATGATAAAGTTCTGGTTATCGGAACTGATGACCAGCTGGCCGCGGTGAAAGAACTTTTTGAAGGAAGTATAGACGAGAACATGCAATCTAGTTTCCCTAAAGAGGATATGTCACTTCAAAAAATCGTGATCAACAGCAGCTCACCAGTGTACGGCCAAACCATCCGAAATTCGGGAATACGGGAAATGACCCAGGGTCTTGTTGTTGGAATTGAAAGAAATGGAAACCGGATACTAAATCCTGATTCGACACTTATATTTGAAAACGGCGATATCGTTTGGATTGTAGGAAATAACAAGAAGGTTCCGGATTTGCTAAAGTAGGGCCTTGATTTTGATTTTACTGTAACAGAGTGTACCTTGTACATTAATGAAAATTGATCAGGAAAAGAGTGACTTTTTAGATGAGATGCTAAATCACTGGCAAGAGGAGAATCTTTTATCGCCGGATGATGTTAACAGATTACGCGGAAGTTATGAAACCAAAAGTTTCGACTGGCGACGTTTAGCTCAATATTCTTTCTGGATAGCAATGGCCTGCGGAGTTATTTCGTTAGGTGCCCTGCTGATTGACAATAAAATTTTAAACTATCTGGAGCAGATTTTTACCGCCTCGGATGTGATGATTAGTATTTTATCGGCCGTCGGTGCAGCTCTGCTATACTATTTCAGTTTTAAAAGGAAAAAGCTCAAATCGCACTTGGTATTTAGTAATGAGGCATTGGTTTTTACTGCAGTAATGTTAACTGCCAATGCCATTGCTTACCTGGGTAAAGCCATAGACAATGGCAATTCACACTTCTCTTTACTTATTTTGGCCTCTGTTTTTATTTACGGCATACTGGCCTATATTTTTAAATCGAGATTGATATGGGCATTTGTACTGATATCATTAGGTGCCTGGTTTGGCACTGAAACAGGTTATCTGTCGCGCTGGAACTGGTATTTTGCAGGAATGAACTATCCACTTCGCTTTGTGGTTTTTGGGCTATGCCTTACTGCCTTTTCTTTTATAATTAAAGACAATAAAAAGATGGGGATGTTTTTTCAGGTAAACTATGTTTGCGGCATGGTATATCTATTTGTTTCCCTTTGGCTACTTTCGGTATTCGGAAACTTTGGATCATTGGAAGAATGGTATTCCGTGAGGCAATTAAGCTTGTTTTATTGGGCTTTATTATCTGCCGCATTTTGCCTCATAAGCATTTACATCGGCTTGAAATACAGAGACGATATTGCAAGAGAGTTTGGAATTACCTTTCTGTTTATCAACCTGTATACAAGGTATTTTGAATATTTTTGGGATAGCTGGCACAAAGCACTTTTCTTTTGTGTACTGGCGGCTTCATTTTGGTTTATTGGCCGTAGGGCTGAAAAAATCTGGAACCTTGAGTTTTTAAAAAAGTAGCTCGCCTATTTTATAAAATGTATATATACTATTTTGCATACATGATAGGCTGATAGTGCAAAGAAAAGTAAGGCAATTCCTTTGTTTACGATATAACTGCTCAGCGCAAACTTTTCCTGTATATATTGGGCAAAGCGGGCAAAGCCATATAATGCCAGTCCGGCACCAATTCCCGATCCTATACTAAAAACAGATAAAGAAAGATAACCAATATCTATCCACTCATGCGATATTAAATATGTTCCAACGAACAGCCAGTATGGTATTTGCATTGGGTTAACAACACCTAAAAGCAAACCATATTTTATACTGTCTTTTTTTGAATAATCGGCTTTAGGCATTTCTTTACGTGATTTCCACGTAATTACACCTAATATCCCGAACATAAAAACCATGATAACATCAATAATGTTATCGAGCTGAATTTCGCTCGACAACCATTGCACAAAACGCATCACACCAAAAGTGAAAAGCATTTCGACAAGAGAAAATGCGCCAATAAAATATAAAGCCTGACGAATTCCTCTTGTTATTGTTATTTGAACTACGGTAAGATTAATATTACCTGGTGGGATGTATCCAACCATATTTAAAACTATCCCGAGAAAGAGTGTTAAAAAAAGCATGCGCGAAGATACAATTATTTCAAATGTGCTTTTAAATACTTAGCGGTATAACTTTCTTTTACTGGTAAAAGCTGTTCAGGGGTACCTTCAAAAACAATATTACCACCTTTATCTCCCCCTTCCGGACCGATATCTATAACCCAATCGGCTGATTTTATCATGTCCATATTGTGTTCTATTACCAGGATTGTATTCCCTTGTTCTATTAAAGTATTTAGGGCAATAAGAAGCTTTTTAATATCATGAAAATGCAATCCTGTGGTAGGTTCATCAAATATAAAAAGGGTTTTATTGGCATTATTTCCTTTGATTAAGAATGAGGCAAGTTTAATACGCTGCGCCTCTCCGCCAGATAGTGTATTGGATGACTGGCCCAAATGTACATATCCTAAACCTACATCTACCAGCGGCTGTAGTTTATGCAAAATTTTGGGCTCGTTTTTAAAGAAATCTACTGCTTCTTCGATTGTTAAATCCAAGATATCTGCAACGTTCTTATCCTGATAGGTTACATCAAGTACTTGTTGTTTAAATCTACGACCTCCACAAGTTTCGCACGGCAGGTAAATGTCTGCCATAAACTGCATTTCTATTTTTACCTCTCCCTCTCCCTGACAAACATCGCAACGGCCACCTTCAACATTAAATGAGAATGCCGCGGGCTTTAAGCCGGAGGCTTTAGATGCAGGCAGGGCTGAAAACAGGGCTCTTACATCATCCCATGCTTTTACATAGGTTACAGGATTTGATCTCGATGAGCGGCCAATTGGATTCTGATCAACCATTTCAACCTGACTTACCAATTCATAATTGCCATAGATGCCATCGTATGCTCCTGTCTGCTCTCCTGAGTAATTTCCAATTGCCTTTTGAAGTGCAGGATAAAGTATTTTTTTAATGAGACTTGTTTTTCCTGAGCCGGAAACACCACTCACTACCGTAAATACACCCAAAGGAAATTTTACATCTATGTTTTTAAGGTTATTTTCTCTTGCTCCTTTAATTAAAATATGGTCCTTCCATCCTCTTCTTTTTGCTGGAATAGCAATTTGTTCTTCGCCTGAAAGGTATTTTCCAGTTAAGCTTTTCTTATCCTTTAAAATCTGATTATAGGTACCACTAAATACCAGATTACCACCATGTGTACCTGCCTCTGGGCCTATGTCTATAATATGGTCGGCAGCTTTCATCATTTCTTCTTCATGCTCTACTACCAGTACCGTATTTCCTACATTTCTAAGAGATTCCAATACCTCTATTAGCTTATTTGTATCTCTTGGATGTAATCCTATACTTGGCTCATCAAGCACATATACTGAGCCAACAAGACTGCTACCCAATGATGTTGCCAGATTAATACGCTGAGATTCGCCACCGGAAAGAGTATTTGACAACCTGTTAAGTGTTAAATAACCCAAACCAACATTATTAAGATAGAGTACACGGCTACTAACCTCAGCCAGCAAACGTTTTGCTATCTTCTCGTCGTTAGCCGAGAGATTTAAATTATTAAAGAAATCAAGTATGGTTGATAAAGGCATCAGGACAATGTCAATAATCGACTTATCATTGATCTTTACATACGAAGCATCCTTGCGTAATCGCGACCCTTTACAATCAGGACATGATGTTTTGCCTCGATATCTGGATAGCATTACGCGATATTGGATTTTAAAGGTTTGCTCTTCAAGTTCTTTAAAAAAAGCATCTAATCCTTCAAAATATTTATTACCAGTCCATAACAGCTTCTGTTCTTTTTCTGTTAGTTCATTAAATGGCCTGTGAATTGGAAAGTCGAACTTAGCAGCACTTTTAACCAGTTTATTTAGCCATTCCTTCATTTTTTCTCCCCTCCATGGGGCAATTGCATTATCAAAAACACTTTTACTCTTATCAGGAATAACAAGGTCTTCATCAATACCAATCACGTTTCCGTACCCTTCACATCTTTTGCAGGCGCCATATGGATTATTGAAGCTAAAGAAATTTGGTGTAGGCTCATCAAAACGAATTCCATCAAGCTCAAAACGATCACAGAAGTTTGTTAATTTCCCTTCGTGCTCTACAAAACAGTCGCCCTTTCCTTCAAAGAAAGCAGTCTGAACTGAATCAGCAATACGGCTTAACGTTTCATCATCTGAGTTGACAACAATACGGTCAATCAGAATCCTGATTGTATTTTCATCCTTTAATTCGAAATCCTTGAAAGTTTCATCTTCCAGAATTGTTTCAATCTTCTGAACTTTATCCTGATAGGAAACCCTTAGAAAACCCTTTTGTAAAAGTACGGCCAGCTCTTCTTTTACCGATCTGTTATTGTGCGGAAATAATGGACAAAATATAGTAACGGTACTTTCATCCTCCATTTTAGATATAAAATCAACAACTGTGGTTACAGTATCTTTTTTTACTACTTTACCGGAAATTGGAGAATATGTTTTGCCTATTCTGGAGAACAGAAGTTTAAGATAATCGTAAATCTCGGTTGAAGTACCGACAGTAGAGCGAGGGTTTGAAGTGATCACCTTTTGTTCAATAGCAATAGCCGGAGCTATCCCTTTTATGTAATCAACATCAGGTTTGTTCATCCTTCCCATAAATTGACGGGCATAGGAAGACAAGCTCTCAACATATCTTCTCTGGCCTTCGGCATATAGTGTGTCAAATGCCAAAGATGACTTGCCAGACCCTGACATTCCAGTAATAACCACCAGTTTGTTTTTTGGAATGGCTACATCAATATTTTTAAGATTGTGAACTCTGGCACCTTTTATGATAATATTTTTGTGTGGATCTTTGTCGATTTCGTTATTCATTGATTTCGTGATAGAATACTGCTAATATACCTCAAAAAACGAATATTTGTTTTTTTGGGAGAATGCAAAAATAAGGCTCTGAGACCACTTTTATTTTTTTTTAACACTTTTTCTATTGAATTCTAATAAAAAAATGCTTCTTTTGAAACTAATTAACTGAACAACACACACCACCATCATAAAAACCAATAGGAGAAATAATATCGAAACAAACATCTACTAAGTATTTTTTTGGCATTTAACAGCAAGGGAATTTAGTTAGGATACTCCTATGAAATTACAACAATATAGTGATCAGGATTTGGTTAAGTTGTACCTTACCGGCAATGAGGCCGTTTTGGAAGAACTTTTAAGAAGACACAAATCAAAAATTTATACATCCATCTATTTATTGGTTAAAGACCAGTATTTAGCAGAAGATATATTTCAAGATGCCTTTATAAAGGTAATTAACACATTAAGATCAGGACGTTATAACGAAGAAGGTAAATTTTTACCATGGGTAATGCGTATTGCACATAACCTTGTGATAGATTACTTTAGACGTGAAAAACGCGGACCGGTTATTACAAGTGCCGATGGCACTGATGTATTTAATATGCTTCAGTTTCATGAAGAAAGTGCAGAAGATAGAATTTTAAGAGAACAAACCCATTTTGATTTAAGGGCCATGATTCACTTATTACCTGACGATCAGAAAGAAGTATTGATAATGCGTCATTATGCTGACCTAAGTTTTAAGGAAATAGCTGACCTAACCGATGTAAGCATAAACACTGCATTAGGCCGTATGAGGTATGCTTTGAGCAATCTTCGGAAAATGATGAAGGTCAAAGAAATATCCTGATATCAGTAAAAAAAAGAAAATATAAAAAATTGTTGTTTGGGTTAAAATAAATTAATAACAATAGCGTTAATTAGTAAAACTAATATACGTTTATTGCTTATGATGGAAACCTCTACTTCAGTTAACAAACTAAATTACGAACAGAAAAAACAGGAGATGATTCCTGCAGATGACGTTGAACCACAGGATTTACAGTTCTATGAGAACATTAAATCACAACTGGATAGCTTAGCTAAAAGCCCTTCTGAAACAACAATTTCAAAGATTTTAGCCTACTCCAGAGCCAAGTAATTTAAGAAACGAAAAAAAGCTGCTAAAAATTTAGCAGCTTTTTTTATTCCTTTAATGAAATTCATTGTATCTAAAAAGGAAATAACAATGCATTTTGTCGTTTTGAAGAATATGAATGTCGTTAAAATGAAATTAAGGCAATTACTATTTCACGGACACATTAAATTGAAAATTAAAGGCAAAAATATCTAAGTTTGTAGATGCTCAAAAAAGAAAGATATAAGCTTTTTGTGGCTCATTTTTCTGCAAAGCAACCAGATGCCGAAACAGAATTGCACTACAACAATCCATTTCAATTACTGATAGCAGTAATCTTATCTGCTCAGTGTACAGATAAAAGAATAAATCAGGTAACACCTGCATTGTTTAAGCGCTTTCCGGATGCCAAATCTTTGGCTGATGTTACGCCTGATATTGTTTTCGATTATATTAGAAGTGTTAGCTACCCGAACAACAAGGCAAAACATTTAGTGGGTATGGCTAAAATGCTGCTTAACGACTTCAACAACGAAGTTCCATCTGATATAAATGATTTACAGAAAATGCCTGGCGTTGGAAGAAAAACCGCAAATGTTATCGCTTCGGTTATCTATAATGCACCAGCTATGGCGGTTGACACACACGTTTTCAGGGTTGCAAACAGGATTGGATTAACTACCGGAAAAACTCCACTAGCTGTAGAAAAAGATTTAGTTAAGAATTTGCCCGAAGAAACAATACATGTTGCACATCATTGGTTGATACTGCATGGCAGGTATATATGTGTGGCAAGATCTCCAAAATGCAGTATCTGCGAAATCGCAAGTTTTTGCAAATATTATCAAAACACGAATAAAATAACTAAAATATTTAGTGATTCAGAACCCTCAGTAAAAAAATAATAATTTTATTTGCTGTTTTAAATTAAATAATAGTTATGTTTGCTAACATAATTAGTAAAAAGAAAATCATTTTACGTTAAGAAATGTAAGTCATTACTTTCTTACAGAATTAAATAATATGAGCACAAACGCAGACAAATTAAAAGCATTACAACTTACTTTAGATAAGTTAGAAAAATCATATGGTAAAGGTACCGTTATGAAATTGGGTGACAATGCTGTAGAGCCAACAGAATCTATTTCAACCGGTTCTATTAGTTTAGATATTGCCTTAGGCATTGGCGGAGTACCAAAAGGAAGGATTATTGAAATATATGGCCCTGAATCTTCAGGTAAGACAACTTTAGCAACTCATATTATTGCTGAAGCACAAAAAAAGGGTGGCTTAGCAGCTATTGTTGATGCTGAACACGCATTTGATAAAGGCTATGCAAAAAAACTGGGTGTAGATGTAGATAACCTATTAATATCACAACCAGATAATGGTGAACAGGCTTTAGAAATTGCTGATAATTTAATCAGATCAGGAGCAATTGATGTAATTGTGATTGACTCTGTTGCCGCTTTAGTTCCTAAAGCTGAGATTGAAGGTGAAATGGGAGATTCAAGAATGGGACTTCAAGCTCGCTTAATGTCCCAGGCTTTGCGTAAATTAACAGGAACCATCTCTAAAACTGGATGCTGTTGTATTTTTATCAACCAATTACGTGAAAAGATTGGTGTAATGTTTGGTAATCCTGAAACTACCACTGGTGGTAACGCCTTAAAATTCTATGCATCTGTACGTTTGGATATTCGCAGAACTTCTCAGATCAAAGATTCTGACGAGGTTGCAGGGAACAGGGTTAAAGTGAAAATTGTTAAGAACAAGGTTGCTCCTCCTTTCCGCATCGCCGAATTTGACATTATGTTTGGTGAAGGTATATCTAAAACTGGTGAAATTATTGATTTAGGTGTTGACTTTAACATCATCAAAAAAGCTGGCTCATGGTTCTCTTACGGAGAAACCAAACTTGGTCAAGGGAGAGATGCGGTTAAGCAGTTATTACTGGATAACCCTGAATTATCTGAAGAAATTGAAGCAAAAATCAGAGCCGAAGTTACCGGCGAAAAGTTGGAAGATAAAGCTTAGATCATTCTTAAATAAAAAGAAGGGGGATTTTGAACAAAATCCCCCTTCTTTTTATTTATAGCTTTTCTACTTATAGCTTGGAGCTTGACTATCTGGTGCCATTCCGGGAGTATTCTTTTCCATGAAGTGGGCGTCTATCTTAACAATAGCAATTATTGCTATGATAGTCATCATCACCAAAACAACAAGACCAATATAGTTTCTATTTTTATCTTTCTTAATTAACCATATTAAAAAGATGATTAATGGCAAAAGCATTAAACCAAAGAAAACAAAACTCATTACACCCATAATTATACTTTTTATATGTTAAAATTCCATTCTGGACAAAGGTGCAACATCTTGCTGCACAAAATCCTTATTTAAGTATTTATAATAACCAGCAATAGCAATCATCCCCGCATTATCTGTGCAATACTGAAATGCCGGTATAAATACCTTCCAGTTTAGTTCTTCTGCCATGGCAGTCAATCCTGCCCTTAATCCACTATTAGCAGATACTCCGCCTGCAATAGCTATATCCTTTATCCCGTACTGCTTTGCAGCCTTCTTTAATTTATTTAACAGTATATGAACTATACTATGTTGAACGGAAGCACAAATATCATTTAGGTTTTCGGAAATAAAGTTTGGATTCTCTTTCTCCTGATTCCTGATAAAATACAGAATAGAAGTCTTAAACCCACTGAAACTATAATTGAGGTCTTTAATCTGGGGTTCACCAAACTTGTATGCCAAAGGATTTCCCTGAGCAGCATACTTATCTATCAGTGGCCCACCAGGATAAGGCAAATTTAAAATCTTAGCTGTTTTATCAAATGCCTCGCCTGCGGCATCATCTAGTGTCTCACCCACTATCTCCATATCAAAATGGCTTCGAACCACAACAATTTGAGTATGCCCACCAGATACAGTTAAACATATAAATGGAAAGTCAGGCTTCGGATCATCAATAAAATGCGCCAATATATGAGCGTGCATATGATTTACTGATATCAACGGCAAATCTAATGCAAGTGCAAATGACTTTGCAAAAGAAACCCCTACCAGCAGTGAACCTAATAATCCAGGGCCCTGAGTAAAAGCAACGGCATTTAACTCCTTTTTACTAACTTTAGCATCACTTAATGCTTGTTGTATTACCGGGACAATATTTTGCTGATGAACCCTTGAAGCTAATTCAGGAATTACACCACCATAATTTTGATGAATTGTTTGGTTTGCAATAACATTGGCAGTAATTTTGCCGTTGTTACATATAGCAACGGAGGTTTCATCGCAGGAAGATTCTATAGCAAGTATTACAGACACGTTTATT